>Ga0116229_10011739_pt1 | contig 12828 bp, 10 predicted proteins | sample S1TSphgellanicum_3_FD_87313 | JGI IMG/M metagenome (GOLD analysis project Ga0116229, IMG submission 87313) | Host-associated microbial communities from peat moss isolated from Minnesota, USA - S1T2_Fc - Sphagnum magellanicum MG | ecosystem: Host-associated > Plants > Peat moss > Unclassified...
ATCGCGGGTTCCGTGCTCGGGCGCATGAACATCAAAGCGTGGATGATCTTCGTTCCGGTGTGGAGCACGATCGTGTACTCGATCGGCGCGTACTGGATCTGGGGCGGTGGTTGGCTTTCGCAGCTGGGCGCCGTCGACTACTCGGGCGGATACGTCATCCACTTGGCGGCCGGTGTCTCGGGCTTCGTGGCCGCGGCGGTCGTCGGGCCTCGGTTATTGGAAGACCGAACCGATTTCGAACCCAACAACCTCATCATGGCCTTCGCCGGAGCCGGCATCCTTTGGCTCGGGTGGAACGGCTTCAACGGCGGCGACCCGTTCTTCGCGAACACGGACGCCGCGGCGGCCGTGCTCAACACGAACATCGCCACGGTGTTCGCGCTCCTCGTGTGGATGTTCGCGGACGTCTTCGCGACGAAGAAAGTCAACGCGGTATCCATGATCAACGGTATGATCACCGGCCTCGTCGGCATCACGCCCGGCGCCGGTTATGTCGACGGCTGGGGCGCGATCGCGATCGGCATCGTCTGCGGCGGCATCTCGTGGATGTCGCTCAACTGGCTCGGTAAAGCGAGTTTCATGCAGAAGGTCGACGATACGTTCGGCGTCATCCACACGCACGGTGTGGCGGGTCTCGCCGGCGGTCTGATGGTCGGTATCGTCGCGAATCCGGCGATGATCGAGTACCTCACGTCCGATCCGAAGGGTTCGCCCGTCTCGGTCGGCGGTCTCGCCTACGGCCAAGGCTTCGCGCAGCTCAGCCACCAGGCGATCGCGGCGCTCGTGATCATCGTGTTCGATGCGATCATGACGTTCATCGTCCTGAAGATCATCGGACTCATCGTCCCGCTTCGCTCGAGCGATCTCGAGATCGAAGGCGGCGACCTCGCGATCCACGGCATGGACCCGATGCCGATCGTGTTCCCTCCGGGCAAGATTCCGACGGCAGGCGGCGCTCCGGCAAGCTGACCGATCCGGAAAGACTCGACGACGCTCCCGCCCGATCTCGGGGCGGGAGCGTGCGTCGCGGTCGCCAAAGCGTCGAGCGGTGCTTGCAGCAGTGATCGACGTTGAATGAGACGGCGAGCGAGGAGCTCGCGAAACGCGCGCGCGACGCTATGTACGCGCGCGATTTGGCGCTAAAGGCCCTCGGGATCGAGATCGTCGAGATCGGCGAAGGCTTCGCACGCGCGACGTTCACGGTGCGAGCGGATATGGTGAACGGACACGACGTGTGTCACGGCGGTCTCTTGTTCACGCTCGCGGATTCCGCATTTGCGTACGCCTGTAACTCGCGCAACGATTCGACCGTCGCGTTACAGTGCTCGATCTCGTTCGTCGCTCCGGCGCGCGTGGGCGAACGCATCGACGCGGTCGCGCGCGAACGAACGCTCGGGGGACGCACGGGAACGTACGACGTCGAGGTCACCGGTCCGAATGGTTCCGTCGCGCTGTTTCGAGGGATCAGCTATCGCATCAAGGGTTCGGTCATCGCCGAATCGTGACGCGCCTCTACGTCGCCACGAAGAACGTGGGGAAGATGCGCGAGCTTCGCGAGATCTTCGCGGACAGTCCCTTCGCGCCCGAAGAGTACGCCGCGTATGCGGACGTAATCGAAGGCGAGAGTTCGTATGCGGAAAACGCGGCGCTCAAGGCGCGCGCGCTGCGCGCGCAACTCGAAACGGTCGGCATCGCGGCTGCGGTGCTCGGCGACGACTCGGGCCTCGAGGTACGCGCGCTCGGGAATCGCCCGGGTGTGCTTTCGGCGCGCTACGGCGGCACGAACGCCACGTGGTCGGAGCGTCGTCGCGGCCTTATCGGCGAGCTCGCCGCGACCGGATCTTCCGATCGCTCGGCGCGGTTCGTCTGCGCGCTTCATTTCATCGACGCCGGCGGTCGCGAGACGGCGACCCTCGAGACGATCGAAGGCGAGGTCTCGCCTGAGGAGCGGGGCGAGGCGGGGTTTTCGTACGATCCGATCTTCTTGCTGCCCGATCGCGGGGTCACGTTCGCCGAATTGGCCGCCGACGAGAAAAATCGAATAAGTCATCGCGCGCGGGCCGCAGCCGCGCTACTCGCAGCACTCGAGGCGTCGAGCGCCGAACCGGAACCGGCACCGTCCGGAGGGAATTGACCCACGACCGGGATGTAGCTCAGCTTGGTAGAGCGCCTGCTTTGGGAGCAGGAAGCCGCAGGTTCAAATCCTGTCATCCCGATTGATTTTTGTGTCGCACCGCTCGAGGCACGTTGTCGATTTCTATCCCCCTCGGTTTACGGGAACAAGGAAATCGTAGGCGGTTTCTGGATCCTGCAAGCTCGTTCGAAAGAAGAACCGATCGAGCGCCTCTCGCACTGCCCGGCGAATTTTCGATCCCGAAGACTTTCGGGATTCGCGTTGCGAACGCCGCGGGTCTGAGCCGCTACGCTTTCGGAGTCGCATAGCGATCGCTTCGAAGGAGAGTCGCGCTACACGCGTTCTTCGACCGCGAACCGTTGCCGGTCGGCGCTTCCGGACCGTCCCGAAATCCGATCGAGAATGTCCGCAAAACGTTGGGCGGCAACGTCCGCCGTGGGGGGCGACCAGCCGTCGCCCGGTTGGGTTTCGTATCGGCCGCTCGTGAAGCGCTCGTACAGCGCGCAGATCGCAGCCACGCATTCGTCTTCCGTCGTCGCGAAGAGTCCGAGGTGATTGCCTTCGATGAGGTCGCCGAATTGCGTTCTGCTCTCGGGCGACCCGATGGCGAGAATCGGTCGCCGCGCTCCGTAGTATTCGTAGAACTTACTCGGAACGAGAGAGATGTAACTCATCGGAAAGAGAAGGAGCAACACCGCCGCACGACGCTCGGCGACGAGGACGCGCTCGCGGAGCGTTTCCGGATGCAATCGCAACGCATCCTCGACGTGCCATCGTTTCGCCGCAGCGAGCACGAGGCGATGGTCGCCGGAATAGAATTCGAACCGCGCCGCCGCACCGGCGGGATGCCCCGCGCGGCGCAATTTCGCCGCGGCCGCGAACAACGGCTCGGGTGTCAGGACGCCGCTCACCAAGTTCCCGGCGAACAAGATGGAAAACTCGGCCGGAGGATGATTCGGAACGTGTTCCCACTCGGAAAAATCGACCGCGTTCTGGATCACGTCGATGTCGCTGCGCCCGTGCAATTTCGAAAGCACGCCGCGAATGCCGGGCGTCGCGCACGTGATCGCCGTCGCGCCTTCCAAGCAGCGTCGTTCCAGGAGTCGGTTTAGGCGGACGCCGATCACCGAGCGCATCGCGAAACGATTGCCGTTCCAAGCTTCGGAGTAATCCGCGAGCCACGGAATACCGGCTCGCTTCGCGGCGATCGAGGCGATGATGTGAACGGCTCCCGGATACGAGATGCTGACGACGGCGTCGAATCGCCGTCGATCGACGAGCGAGAGCGTCGCTCGTAGCGCCCCCGGAAACCAGCGCGAGGGAGGCGGAGCGAGGCGATACATGCCGCGTATGCGGGGCGCGATCGGATCGCCGAGCCGCGAGACCGAAATCACGTCGCCGAACTCCGCGGCCGCGTCCCGCCAGGGTCCCGTCACGGTGGTCGGAGTCCAGCCGTGCTCGGGCAGAAGCTTCGCGAGCCGGCCGGGGCGGAGTGCGCCCGCCCCCGGCATCGGCGGAAAGCAGTACGAGACGATTAGGACGGATTTGCGGCGCGCGCTCAATATTGCCCCAGCGTCCCATCGCGCTTCGCGCGCGCGATCGCTCCTCGCAATACGACGAGCGAGATCGGCAAGAGGACGATCGTTGCGACGGCGAGCCACACGAGATCCGGCCACGAGTCGGCCGGGCTCGCGCCTCGAAACGCGCCGCGGATTCCGCTGAGCGCGTGGGTGATCGGGAGCATCCACGATACGGCCTGTAGCCAGAGCGGCAAGAGCGAAATGGGAAACAGCACGCCCGCAAGCAGCGACGACGCGCGACCGAAGATGGTCTGCGTCGGCGCCGCTTGTTTGAAGCGCACGATCGTCGCGGCGCCGATGATGCCGACCGGCACCGTCGCCGTGACCGCGAGGATCAAGAAGAGCGCGAGCGTCGCGAGGTTGACGCGATCGAGGTGGAGCCCGAAGAGGCTTCCCATCGCAAGATAGAGTGCGATGTGAATCGCCGCCAGCGTGAAGGCCCACGCGCCCGCTCCCAAAACCACGAGCGAAACCCTGGTCGGCGTCGCGAGGACGGCTTCGAACGTGCCGTAGACTTGGTCGTTGCGAACCGAGTTCTCGAAGCACTGCAATGCGGCGCCTTGCAGCGTTAAGAACGCAACGTTGATCACCGCGTAGTCGAAGTACGTCGCGACGTGGCCGCCACCGAACGCGACGGATGCGGGGACGAGGCGCGAAACGAACCAAAGGCTCGCGACGCTCGCGACGATTGCGACCCAGTCGAGGAGGAAGACGAGTCGGTACGACATCATCAAACGCGCGTCGCGCACGAACGTCGCGCGAATCTTGAGCGCATCCATTCGGACTTCAGCGAGCATCGGCGTGACCCGAGATCAAGTCTGCGAAGATGTCGGCCGGGCGGCGATCGTGGGGACGCACCGACGACACGCACACGCCGTTCGCGCTGACGACGCGCAGTAATTCGGTGAGCGCGCGCGGCTCCGCTCGTAGCGACACGTCCATGCGGACCGAGGGTCCCTCGCCGTCGATCTGCAAATCGACGAGACCCGGCAGCGTGCGCGCACGGTCGAACAGTTCGGGTTCGTTGCGATCGATCGTGATCGTGTAACGAAGCGGCGCACCCGCGCGGACGTCGAGTTCGCTCGGCGGAGCGACGACCGCGATTCGGCCCGATCGCAGCACGGCGATTCGATCGCAAAGCTCCCATGCTTCGTCGAGCTGATTCGTCGCGAGCAGCACGGTCTTACCGTGCCGTCCGATCAACTCGTCGCGAATGAACGAGCGAATAGCGGCTGCGTGCGCGGGATCGACGGCTCGCGTCGGTTCGTCGAAGATGAGGACCTCGGGATCGCCGAGCAAGGCACGCGCGATTCCGAGCCGCTGCTTCATTCCGGATGAGAACGAGTCGAAACGTCGATCGAGATCGGCATTCAGGTCGACCGCGCGCGCTACCTCAACGATGCGTTCGCGTAGACGTGCTCCATCGAGACCGGCGAGCGAGCCGAAATATTCCAAGTTGTGTCGCGCGCTAAGCCGGTAGTAAAAACTCCGGTCGTCCGTGCAGCAGAGTCCGACGATGCGCCGCATGGCCGCGGGAGACGTCGATGCGTCGAACCCGCCGACGCGGACGTTCCCGCCGTCCGGTGAGACGAGACCCGAAATGATTCGTAGGATCGTGCTCTTGCCGGCACCGTTCGTTCCCAGAAGTCCGAACAGTTCGCCCTTCCGCACGCCGAACGTGACCCCGTCCAACACGCGCCGCCGTTCCACCCGTCCGAGCTTGCGAGCCCACGGGATGAGGCCTGTCGCCGTTGGAAAGGTCTTCGAAAGCTGGTCGACTTCGATGTACCAAGCCATCATACGGGAGCACTCATAGTAGAAGGCCCTGGTATGGCCGGACAGGGCCGGGCGACCTATTCCCAGGCAGTATCGAGACGACCCGCGTTGGCCCCGATGGCTAAGAACTTAACGATCTGAGCTCGGATAAGCGGACCGTTCGCATGCCGCTTCGACGGCGCGAGAACCGCGATAATAATTGACGACCGCGACGCGCCAAAGCGACCGGGCCGCCGTCCGTGAAGCGGTCGCCGTTTCCGGTTCCACGACCGCCGTGTTCGCTATCCGGGGCGTCAAATGCTCGGCAGGAGTCCGATATCTCCACTAATAGATAACGGTTCTGCCTTTTTGGCCCCAGACGTTCGTGAGGTACCCGACGATGACCGCAGTTTCGACCGAAAAGCCCTGGCTCGACGGAGTCGACTGGCAAGGGAAGATCTGGTCCGACGGCTGGAAAGCCGGCGGCGCCGGCACCCTGACGGTTACGAATAAGGCGAATGGAGAAACCCTCGCAACGCTCGGCGTCGCGTCGGCGGACGACGTTGCCAAGGCTGCGGCATCCGCGGCGCGCGAACAGGTCGCCTGGGCCGCGAAGCCGCGCGAAGAGCGCGCCGCGATCCTCGAGAAGGCACGCGCGCTGCTCGCCGAGCACCGCGACGAATTCGCGTGGTGGCTCATCCGCGAATCCGGCTCGATCGGCCCTAAGGCCGGCGTCGAGATCGACTTCACGCTCGCGAAGTTCGACAAGATCATCTCGGAACTGCGCACCGGCACGTTCGAAGAAACGCTCGTCGACGAGGGCGGCTTCCGCAGCGTTGCAGAGCGCGTTCCGCTCGGCGTCGTCGGCGTGATCGGACCGTTCAACTTCCCGCTCTATCTCTGTTTGCGGGCCGTGATTCCGGCGCTCGCGTTCGGCAACGCCGTCGTGCTCAAGCCCGACCAGCAGACCGCGGTTGCCTCAGGTATTCTCACGGCGAAACTCTTTGCCGAAGCCGGCGTTCCGGAAGGCGTGTTCCACGTGCTTCCGGGCGATGCCGAGCCGGGCAAAGCCTTGACCTCCGATCCGAACGTTTCGATGATCGCGTTCACGGGCTCGAGCGCCGTCGGCAAATCGATCGGCAGCATCGCGGGCGGACATCTCAAGCGCGTGTCTCTCGAACTTGGCGGCAATAGTCCGTTCATCGTTCTCGAAGATGCGGATATCGAAGGCGCGGCGCGCTGCGGTGCGTGGGGATCGTTCTTACATCAGGGCCAAATCTGCATGGCGTCGAGCCGCCATCTCGTACACGAGAAGATCGCCGCCGAATACGCGGCGGCCCTCACGAAGCATGCGGAAAATCTCGCGGTCGGCGATCCCGCCGGCGGCAACGTGCATCTCGGCCCGATCATCAACGACAAGCAACTCGCGCGCGTCGAGCGCATCGTGAACGACACGGTCGCCAAGGGTGCCACGAAGACGACGGGCGGACGCCTCGAGGGCAACTATTTCCGTCCGACCGTTCTCACGAACGTGAAGCCCGGCATGGCCGCCTTCGACGAAGAGATTTTCGGACCGGTCGCGCCGATCACGACGTTCTCGAGCGACGAAGAAGCGATCGCGCTCGCGAACGGCACGGAATACGGACTCTCGGCGTCCGTGCATTCGAAATCGCTCGATCACGCGCGGAGCGTGGCGCGTCGTCTACGCACGGGCATGGTGCACATCAACGATCAGACCGTCAACGACGACGCGCGTGCGCCGTTCGGCGGCGTCGGCGCGTCGGGCAACGGTAGCCGTCAGGGCGGCCACGCATCGCTCGACGAGTACACGACGTGGCATTGGTCGACGGAACACGCCGAACCGCCCATGTACCCGTTCTAGAGATAAGCGCGAGCGCGGTCAGGTGTAGAGTGCGAACTCTTCCTTGGCCGCGCTCATCACGTAGTACGTGACCTGGGTGCGGTTGATCGTCACGACGCGCTTCGTCGAATCCGACGGCGTCGAGAGTTCGACGTCGAACCAGATGCCGTCTTTCGAATCTCTCGTGATCTCATCGACGAGCTTTCGCGCGCTCACCTCGTCCTTGCGGCGCACGAGGAAGTTCTTACCGCTCGTGAAGTGGATGTCGATATCGAACATGAGGTGCTCTTCTGCGCGACGGCACCCAAGCCCATGCTTACGGTCTCGACCGTACCTTGCGTAGCAACGACATCGCCGGCCCTTCGACCGCGTGCGCGAGAGGCAAGAGCGCTCGTACGAATGCGTTCGGTTTGACGTAGCCTTCGTCGATGTCCCAGAGCGGGATGTAGGCGCGGTAGCTCGACTCGAAGCGTTCCGACCAGCGCCGGACGCTCGCCTCGTCGAAACCGCGCGCGCGAAGTGCGGAAAGAACCGACGTATCGTCGGGCAGCGTGTTCGCGATCTCGACGAACTCGTCCGTCGTGATGCCGAGACGCGTTAGGAGCGCGAAATCGACGGGCGAGTGTCCGACGAGATAACTGCCGAGCGTCCCGGCGCGGCTCATGCGCGCCTTGTCGCACAAGCGTGGGAGCCACTTGATGCCGTCGACTTGGACGTTCCAGCGGCGCGGGACGCGCGGTGCGGATGTTTGCTGCATGAGGCGTACGCTTTCTGGAAGGCATGGAATCGTTCGCGCGTGCAGGAAAAACGACCCCGTCGCAAGCGCCCGTGGTCTAATGGATAAGGCACGAGTCTTCTAAACTCGAAGATGGGGGTTCGATTCCCTCCGGGCGCAGAGCGGCGGGAATGCGCTTGCCGCTTGCGAACTCAAGGCGGTCGGTTGGGCGTGGTGACTGTAGCTCAGTTGGTTAGAGCGCTGGACTGTGACTCCGGAGGCCGCGGGTTCGAGCCCCGTCAGTCACCCCAAATGACCCGACCCGCGGCGCTCGCGAGTTGACGAACGTGACGGTGCCGGTCGGCGGCCCCCGCTCGCCCACATCGTGAGGCAGCACGCCCTTCACACGTGCCGCCTTCGCACGGGTGCGGTTCCCGTGTTCCGCGTTTCGGCCCGTAAAGTCGGGCCACGTCGAGGCCGACACTATAAGGACGCGGGGCCGGTGTGCCTTCGCGACCACGGTGCCACTCGAGGGCGGAGCAATCCGGCGATCGTTCCCAATACGCAACGGTTTTCGACTCGATCGCTCGCTTGCAGCGCGCGTAGCGTTGCTTTTCGTCGCCTTCGTGCTCCCGCTCTCCGGAGCCGCGGCGCTCTTGATCGGGCAGCAGAGCGCGAGAATCGCGCTGACGGACCGCGAACGAGCGCACATCGCGTTCACCACCCAGGTCGTCGGGGTCGTGCAGAGCCTCAGGGAACTCCGCGATCGGATGGAATTCGATCGCGACCCCGGTGTCGACGAGCGTGAAAACGTGGCTCTCGCCCTCGACGCGCTCTCGGATTATAGCCGCGCGAACCCGGCGTCCACCGAGCTAGCATCCCGGCTCGCGCTTCTCCGCGGCGAATGGGATGCGGTTCCCGGCGGTGCCGACGGCGCGCCGGAAGTCGATCGCGCGCTCGCGACGGCCTCGGGACTTTTCGATGCGGTGAACGAGCGTTCGATCCGCGCGTCGGAATCCGACGCGGTGACCTCGGAGCTCTTCGACGCCTACACGTCGGAGCTTCCGACGGTCGCGGAGCGCATCGATCTCGCGAAGCTGACCCTGGTGCGCGCGATTCGCGAGAGCCGCAGCATCGTTGCCGACCGCATCGCGGCGGCGATCGCGACCGGCCAAGGCCGACACGCCTACGAAATCGTGAAGAGCGATGTCCAGAACGCGCAGAAGGGCGGCATCGACGTCTCGCAGCTCACGGGTCACGTCGCGGCGATCGGGGCCGACTACGATACGTTCATCGATCTCTCGCAGCGCACGAAACTTCGTAGTGAGAATCCGGTCGCCGCGGCGCAGCAGATGCGGGCCGTCGGCGACCGCATCGTGGCCGACGTGTTCGCGACGGACGACGCGTTCGCCGCGACCATCGATCGTCTGCTGAACGCGCGCGAGCTCGGTGAGAAGCGCATGCTCCTGCTCATGCGGACTGAGGCGATCCTCGCCGTCCTCGTCGGCATGTGGATCGCGCTCCTGATCGCTCGGACCATTCTCGATCGCGACCGGCGCGAACTCGATCGCGCCAAACACGAGGCCGAACGCCTCGCGGGCGAGCTCGAACGCCAGCGTATGTTCGAGGATCTGGCCGTAACGGAGGCGCACTTCCGCGCGGTGTTCGAGCGCTCGTCGATCGGCGTGGCGATTCTCGATCGCGATGGAAACGTGTTGCGCAGCAATCAGGCGCTCCACGATATGCTCGAAACGGTCGACGGTAAGAAGATCGGTGCGGACCATCCATCGTTTGCGAGCCTGCTCGCGGGCGAGATCGAGTCGTTCACGATGGAGCTCGAATCGGACGAAAACGGGCACGCCTGGGAAGTCACGCTCTCGCTCGTGCGCGACGATGACGGCGCCGCGCGCTTCGCGATCTCGATGCTCAAGGACATCACGGAACGCAAGCGCATCGACGACCGGCTGCGCCACGATGCATCGCACGATGCGCTCTCCGGGCTTCCGAATCGCGCGTACTTTTGCGACCGCCTGCGCGAAGCGTTTTTCGGCGAGCGCCCTCCCGAGGGAATCCCCGCGGTCCTGTTCGTGGATCTCGACGAGTTCAAGTTCGTCAACGATAGCCTCGGCCACGCGGTGGGTGACGGCGTGCTCGTCGAGACGGGCGAACGTCTGCGCGCGAATACGACGAGCGGCGATTGCATCGCGCGTTTCGGCGGCGACGAATTTGCCGTACTCCTCGACGGACGTCGCACGCGCGAAGATCTCGAAGAAACCGTGCAGCGGATCGGCCGTTCGCTCGCGGAACCGCACGCCATCGACGGGCGCGAAATCTTCGTGACGGCGAGTATCGGTGTGGCTCTCGTTCACGGCAACTACCGCACCGTCGAAGAGATTTTGCGCGATGCGGATACCGCGATGTACTACGCGAAGTCCACCGGTCGCGCACGTTCCGCCGTGTTCGATGCGTCGATGCACGATCACGCATCGCGCCGCCTCGACATCGCGACGCAGCTGCGTCGCGCGCTCGAGCGCGAGCAGTTCTATCTCGCGTACCAACCCGTCGTTTCGCTCGCGACCGGTGCGATCGAATCGTGCGAGGTGTTGCTGCGCTGGGAGAATCCGGATCTCGGGCTCGTCTCACCGAGCGAGTTCATCCCGATCGCCGAGGAGCTCGGCCTCATCGTTCCGATCGGCCGGTACGTCCTCGATCGCGCCTGCAAGCAATTCGCGGAGTGGAAGGCACTCGGAATTCGCCATCCCGCGCGTCTTTCCGTGAACGCATCGGTGCGCGAGATCGTGCAGACCGATTTCGTCGAAGCGGTCGAGGCGGCGATCGCGCGCTACGACATGAAGCCGGGCGAGCTGATTCTCGAGGTAACGGAGACCGCGATCCTCTCGAGCGGCAAGTTCTCGCACGGCGCGCTCGATCGCCTCAAGGCGGCGGGCGTCGGCCTCGCGATCGACGACTTCGGCACCGGTTACTCGTCGCTGCGCTATCTCCAGCAGTTCCCGTTCGATGCTCTCAAGATCGATCGCTCGTTCATCAGCGGCGCCGATGGGCGTCTCGCGAGCGAGCCCATCGTCACGATGCTCTTGACGCTCGCGAGATCGTGCGGCGTCGGCGTGATCGCCGAAGGCGTCGAGACGCCGTCGCAGGCCGCTCGCCTCCGCGCCCTCGGCTGCACGAGCGCGCAGGGTTACCTCTACGGCCGCCCGTGCCGAGCCGCCGCGCTCCCCGAACTCTTCCGCAGCGAAGAACACTTCGCGAGCTAGACTCGCCCGCGCGGCAGGCGACGAAACAACGAGGCAGTAGCGCCGTAGGTGTTAAAACCAGGCGCTTGAAAGAGGTTCGTCATGTCCGTTTGGTCGGTACTCTTCGTGTTTTTCATCGGCGCCGCGGTTGCCGGGCCTCTCGGTCTTTCCGCCTGGCTGATGCGTCGTCGCGAGTGCCCGCACTGCGGCGGGGCGATCGATCCCGATCCGGCGTTTGCCCGCCTGATGGCCGGCCAGTAGGCGTCCGTCTCGCCGTCGCGGCGGACCTCGACGCGATCCGCGCGATCTACAATCAGGGCATCGAGGATCGTCGCGCGACGCTGGATTCGGATCCGAAAAGCGATGACGATATCCGCGAGTGGTACGCGCGCCACGATACGCGGTACGTCGTCATCGTTGCCGAGCGCGAGGGGCGCGTCGCGGGATGGGCGTGCCTCACGCCGTACTCGCATCGCTGCGCGTATAACGGGGTCGCGGAACTCTCCGTGTACGTCGAGCGCGGAGCACGCGGCTCCGGCGTGGGCTCCGAACTCTTAACGGCGATCGAAGAACACGCACGCCGCGGAGACTTTCACAAGATCGTGCTCTTCGCGCTCGCGATCAACGATGCGGGCGAGCGGCTTTACGCCAAGATGGGGTATCGCGACGTCGGCACGTTTCGCGAGCAAGGTTTCCTCGACGGGCGGTACGTCGACGTCGTGGCGAAGGAGAAGATCGTCGGTACGGACGGCTAGGCGAGTCGCCACGCCGCGATAGCGAGGGCGACGACGCTCGTCGTCGCGCACGCCGCGAGTGCCGCGAGCGGGTGGCGCGTGGCGTTTGCCGGATCGAGCGGCGGGAAGTGATTGACGGCGCCGAGGTACCAGCCGATCAGCACGATTCCCTCGAACGGCAGCGGCGAGCGCGCGAGGACGCCCAATGCGACGCCGACAGCCGCCGCTGCGAATGCGATTGGAAGTAGCGCTGCGAGGCCGGCGCCACCGTCGCGCAATGCGAGCGCTGCGACCGGAATAGCCGCGACGAGAAAACAACTCGTCGTGCGCGCGAGCGCGCGGCGCCACGACGGCGTCGGTGTCGCGCGCAGCACGTCTTCGCAGTTCGCGCGAACGTCCATCACGGTCGCGAACGCGATCGGTCCGATCGGCCAGATCCAGACGAGCGGTGCGACGACGCGCGCGAGTCCCTCGGCGGGAACGACGAGCGCGGCAATCGTTACGACGGCCATGCCGGCGAGCCACAACGGTCCGGCTTCACCGAGTGTCGCGCAGAGTTCGGCGTGGAGCAGGGGCGGGAGTGGGACGAGCGCGACCAGACACGTGGGGAGCTCGGCGAAGCGACCGCGCGCACGCGGGTTCGTACGGACGAGCGCGAACGACGACACGGCGGCCGCGATCGCGATTGAGACGAGAAGCCAAAGGGCGCGTTGCACGATCGCCGCGCCATCCCACGGCATGCCGACAAAGCGGAAGACGTGCTTCGATGGATCGGAAAAGCCGATCTCGAGATCG
>Ga0116229_10011741_pt1 | contig 12826 bp, 9 predicted proteins | sample S1TSphgellanicum_3_FD_87313 | JGI IMG/M metagenome (GOLD analysis project Ga0116229, IMG submission 87313) | Host-associated microbial communities from peat moss isolated from Minnesota, USA - S1T2_Fc - Sphagnum magellanicum MG | ecosystem: Host-associated > Plants > Peat moss > Unclassified...
ACAATGTTGCTATTGCCTTCAAATGGCAGCACCTAAACCAAATTGGATGCTGTGAGATTTTTTATATATTGTTTACAACAAATCGTATTCAAGCACGGGAAATTGTGCCATCATACAGTAATATATGGTATGATCCAAATGGTCTAATTCAGCTCTATGTTTTTCAAGCGAAGTGTGATGCACAAGTTGGTCATTTTGGGTTCAACAAATCCCAAGGATATAAATGGCACTAATGTCCAGAATTATTGTTGAGCAAAACTTATCCAACTGTTGGCAATCCAAACATCACCTTGGTGTTTGATTTCCAAGGTTTCATTATTGACCTTCCACCCTTTGATTCATTCAATTCAATGTTGGTGATCTTGTAGGTTGATTACGTAAAGTGTTCCATTTTGTTCCACAATGCATAAGACTACTTGACAAACATTCAACCAAATTATTCCTTATGTTATGGGGTATTGTGAACTCCATAGTGAAGTAGTTCTAATTGTTGAACTAAGATTTTATCCAAATCTTTGAACACTTATTTGGGGAACTAGAAGTCAAGGTAGATTGGCACCAATCAAAGTCTTTGAAAAAAATGTTTATGGAGCATGACAAATTGTTATTGAACTAATTTGTCAGACTTCATATTGGTAAGAAAATTTGATTATAACATGATATCATGATGCAAGCATCAACATTGCAAACACATTTATATATAAGTCATGGTGTTTGATGTCAAAGGGTGGAAAAGGTCATGAAATTATTAATGAAGATGGAATAGGATATTATTGGATATTTAAAAAAAATACTTACATTTAATGAACAAGCGTTCGTTGGCAAGGTTATAGTGTTAACCATCATATATGTGTGGAATGATATCACACCTTTAGAATCCCTAATATGGTCCACTTTGAATATACTAAAAGAACCACATGGGGTGTGTACAATGCTCAAAATTGTATTTTTTGTATTTTTAAAAAAATAACCCAAAAGCACAAAATGTGGATCAACAATTTAAAAAAGAAGAAGTTCCATTAAAATTGCAAAGTTTCAATGCTTAATATTTGATTCAAATTGATGACCTTTTAGAAGTTTTTAAATTACATATTCAAAGTAAATATGGATAGTGTAGTGTTTTCCCCTTCCAATTTTTAAAATTTTTCTCAAAATTGGAAAGGATATTAATATTGATGATTGAAAGAACAACATTAGTTGAAATTGATGAAATTCATTTTTTTAACACATTTGAATGTTTTTGGGTCAAAAGTGTTTTTGACTTTAACAATTATGAATTTTTAGGACTTTGAGTTTTCAATATAACTTATTTATTTTATGTGGTGAAGAATGTGTAGATGCATAATATATGTGATAGAGGATGAAGATGTAATTGAAAATAATTTATATTTAGCACACCATTGTAAATTGGGGACACATGACTACAACATGTTAAATGTAATCCTTGAAAAAAAACTTCGACTTTGACGTCCATAGGTCCTTTTAGTGTGCTTGAACCTCTTAGGAAAGGGTTGTTAATGTCACAAAAATGATTAAATTAGGTTCAAAATATAATTTTAATTGGAGCTCATCAGAAGAAAAAGAACATCAAGTGCAACATTTATCCACCTCATTAATGATATCAAATATATAAATTATAAATAAAGCTCATGTGAAGGCTTAGATTATTCATAATTGTTACATAGGTGAAACGAATATTTCATAATTTGTAAACGTCATGGATGTAATCCAATATGGATGAATAACTTATCCATTACCATCCCTTTTTTTCATTTAAAATGAATAGACAATACAATGAGTAGAAAGGTTTTATGTGTTTCATGTTTCTTTTTTGTTCATGTTCAAACCCTTTTTGTTTTAGGTGCAGATGAATTCAAATGAGCCAAAATTGATGTTAAGACGTAACTTTTTTGCAATTCTAGTTACATTTGTCTATGTGGTGCCACTTTAATGGCATGTGAATCATGGAAAGTTGTGCTTATTGAATAATATGGATATTGAAAAGTTTAAAACAAATCAAACAAAATTCCAATATCAAAGTTTGGTTTGAATAAAGGATGTTTAATAGCTTCATTCAATGACATTACTTTCATAAAAAGCCCTTTAATTTTCATAATATAATTTATTTAATCCTAGGTCCAAATTTTTTAAGGTGTACAAAAATCTTGTCACAACATCACCTTTTTAAAATCTTTTTTATCTAATCTTTTTTTACAATGTAAAGACACATTTATTGATGATTATGATGAAATCTAAAATTATAATGGTTCAAAATATAGTCCTTTTGAATTTTTTGACAACTTTTGACTCATTATTTTTTATAGGGATCAAAATATAGGGTAAAAAAGGATTGCGATAAGGACTAGGCCCTTTTTTGTCTTGTGTGGTACACTTTGAAAGATTTTCACCCTCCTTAAACTTTTTTATAGTAATAGGGTACTATTAAACACATCTAAAAAACACTTAAATTTTCATATTTTTTTGATTTTGTGTTTATCAAAAGTTAAGGTTTTAAAAAAGTTCATGAATATTTTTCGACATGTAAATGTGATGCAATGTATATGTTGTTTTAAAAAAACTTGTAGCTTATAACATAAAAAAATTAAACTTGAAAATATTAACATGTTTTGGTATGATTTGAAAATACATGACAAATTTTCAAGACGAAACACAAAATCTGGAAAAATTTGTGCACTTTCAAAAATTATTATTTCTCCAAATTTGATTGTAACAAAACATATGACACATTGGGGCAACTATAAATACAATATATGAAAAGTTTCAAAACATTTCATTTGAAAAAATTTCTCGAAAAAAACATGTTTTTTGGGAAAAAAGGACCCCAAAAAGGACAATAATCCTTAATGCAAAGTAAACACATTGGCTCGTTATATGCTGTTTGGACCCTTTTGGTTTGTGATAATTTTGATGCCCATGAAACTGCCCCTTAATCAAACATACAACCATAATAATTTGGAAAATAATTATGAAAATGGAACAACACCATTCAAACTACGATTCTGGATTTACATGTTTTTGTTTTACAAGGGAAGAAGACCATATATGAAACTAATTTCATTTCTCAATCCTTTGCCATAACTAGGTTCACAAATATGTTTCTTGAACAAAGTTTGATTTGAATTTACACATACATAACTATTTCGTGCATTTGTTTATGTATAGGTTTTTATTTCTAAATCTTGTTGCTTTAGATGTTGAAAATTTCATTTGAAAATAAATTGATGTAATTTCAATTTGTATTGATTTTAAATCAATAAACCAATCAAATAACCCATGGCCATAGATAATTAAATGCCCATACAACAAGTAAACAAAACTATAAAGTACCATTTAGGGTGAATAGGTTACATAACGGCCTAGTTCAAAAGAATTATGTATCATCTTCTATTTTATTTTTAGTCATGAAGCCTTTTTGTAATACTTAGAAGGGAAAACATAGGATTAATGGTATGATTGTGGTTATAATTAATATAGAATGAGGAAGCATATTGGAAAAATATTCCAATTGTGTAATTCTAAACTTCTTTTCCAATCTAATCCAATAAACAATAAGAAGAAAAAAATGTAGAATTGGTGGTGTGATCAATTGGTTTTAATCAATGTCCAAATTGAAGTTTAGACTTTAGTCAAATGGGTGTTTGCACACTACGACAACCTTATATGGATGTTATAATGACAATTTTTCTGTATTCCCTAGATACAAGAAAATAATTATTTCACCCTACATTATTTATATATATTTATGGATATTTTCAATTATTTTTGGTTATTTTTAATTATTTCACCCTAAGTTATTTTCGATTATTCTAAATTACTTTTGGCTATTTTAGGTTATTTCACCTTAGGCCATTTTCAATTATTGTAAATTATTTTTAGTTTTTTTTTTTTTGTTATTTTAAACTATTTCATCTTAGGTTATTTTCGACTATGTGAGGATATTGTTGGTTACTTTTGGTTATTGAAAGCTATATTACCATAAGTTATTTGTGGTTATGATATTGGTGGTTGTTTGCGCCTATTCTATTGGTGACTATTAGTTTGGTGGCTATTTTTGGTTATTTTATTGGTGCCTATTGGTGGCTATTATATTATAAAATATTGTTGGATATTCTAAACTATATTATCATAGGCTATTAGTAGTTATTTTATTGTAAATTATTGTAAATTATTTTTCATATGCTATTTCAGGTTATTTTGCTTAAAGTCATTATATTTTATTTTAGATTGTTATATTTAGGATTAAATAACTTATAATAACATAAAGTAGAATGACTTTGAATAACCTAAAATATAACTTGAGATAACATATATTAATTTAAAATAAATTAACCTAAAGTATAGCTTAAGATTAGTTGAATAATTTAATTAAAACTAACTTAAAGTTAAAAACCTATAATAAACTAGCTAGGATACATTAAGGTAGAATAACGTATAATAGTTTAAAGTATAATAATTTAGGATACAAGTTAGAATAACTAAAATAACTTAAAATAATGTAAGGTCTATCATAAAATAACATAAAATATTTAAAATAATAACATAAAAATAAACCTATTTACCACAATAAATTATAATAGTGAATTATGTCAACTAGTAGTGAAATACGGTGTTTACATAGTGATATTATAATGAAATAACTTTAACCAAGGTGAAATCATTAAAGCACACTAAACTTATTTCATTTTAAAAGTCCCATAGTAATTAAACTAGTGAACTACACCCCACTTTTGTATTAGTGAATTATGATAATGTATTTAGAGAAAACAATGAATTCAAAAAACAAAATATTTTGCTTAAGGTGAAACTCAAGGCATTATCAATGGAGGAAAAATATGCAAATTTGTGGTGAGATGTAGTTTAGGACATTGTTTAAAAAGGTATTGGGAAGTTTTATAAAAGGTATGAGAGAAATAAAAGGCTATACACACACATAATTTTTCAGATGGAAAAAGTCATGCCATCATTTGAGTATGAGCCTTTGGTTTTGTCCTTAAAACCAAAAACTTCAAATGAGGAAAAAGACAAAGGGAACATTAATGGGGTAGGACCATCAAGTACAAAAATAATAGAGGAAGAACTAGAAGACTTCAAAAGAGGGAAGGATAACCCTAAGAGGGAGGTTATTGGTAAGACAATCATATCAGAACAAAATTTAGAACAAGTATAATTTGTTTTGCAAAAAATCAATTATTAAGAGTACGCATCTACAACCACAAACATAAAAGAACATATACAACTTAAGGAACATAGAACTCATGAGATTTAGCAGGGTTAGATTGAGCTTATCTCATAACACAACAACAAGATCATACTCAGATTATATAAGATCTATAGTCAAATCAACATCAACAAGTTGTATCAAAGTTACAACAATAGGAGTAGACTTAGGTCACATTAGATTTGGAGTCATATCAACAACCAAAAGCGACACCAAAGTTGCAGCCACAAGAATAGAGGACAATAAATCATCAAACAACTACACAATTGTCGATAGAAACATCTAAAGAGCAACAACAAACTCAAACAACAATATGAAGTACAACAACTACAAATAGAGCAAAATGTAGTACAAACATAACAAATTGTAGTACAAATAGATTAGGTTTTTGAATCATAGGATCAAAAATTGCATTAGATTCACCTTTTTTAACACATTTTTAATCTAGAATTTTGGGACATAAAATTAGACTACGGGTGGAGTAATGTTAAGGGAATAGTCACTATAGTTACTTATGGTAATCATTAGTTAGTATATTTCTATTTACCTAAGTTATTGTTTTAAGAAATACTAGTTAGATCACATAGTTTTTATCATCGTTTGAATTTGAATAAAACATATAATTTTTTTGTTGATGAATATCTTTGGAAAAGAAAAGATGAGGACCCATTGTATTATTGTAGAACATGGAACTTTGATGGAGTATGAGAGAAAAACACTTTTGATTTTTGGAAATTTTTTGTTTCCATAGCCAAAATTTGTTGTTTTGATGTTTTTATCACACTTTCATTATTGGACTTTATTTCTGAAACTAGTTTTAAGTAGATTTGAATGAGCAAACTCTATTAGTATTAATTTTATTATATTTCAGTCCAAATTTTAGACCAAAATATAGGATTAGAAATTTTGTATTTACCAAATATCACAAACATTAGTTAAGGGGGCTAACCATTTGATATTAAAGAACACACACAAATTAGGTGATATGGAGATTCATAGGAAGATTTATACATATTTTGTCTAATTGTATGCTTTTGTGTAAATAAATTTGTAACCATTTGATTTTGGATTTGATGTTCATCATAATTTTGCCATATGTTTGAACCAATATCAAGATGTAGTATGTATTTTAATTTATGTGTACAATTATGAGTTTTCCAATCACACATTAAATATTTGTAATTTATCTTTCAAATGTTCAAGGCACATGAAAAATAATGATTTAAAAGTTATGTACAACTTTACAAATGATCACAACATTTGGCTATCCAAAATTGGGGAAACAATTTGTTTGCCCATTGTGTCATTAAATGTTCATCAATATTAAATGTACAAAATATCAGTTAATACCTTTGTTACACCCTATTGCCTCCTGACCCTAAATTTATAATCTTAACGATTATTGGATTTTATACTACTACCTTCCCAAAAATAATTTGGCAAATTAATTTCTATTATGGCTTTGATTAACCATGTAGCCCAATGGATGTCCCATGCAAAATTGCATTCAACCCAACAAGATTGTTTGTTTCATCAAACATTACGACCATGGGGTGAAACTTTAATTAAGAGTGCAATCCCAAACTTGTGACCAACTTGGTGTGTTATAATAATTATATTGTCAATGTTCAAGCATGCTACCTTGAAGGTTAATTTGTTCATATAGGCATTGATGGAATAAGGTCTACATTGTGAACATCTCTTCCTTTGCAACATCAATGTTACTAAACATTGCAAATTGTACACATGTTAACAAGTGCCTAATTACCACACTCCTTTTGGATTACAACAAATATGACATTAGTGATTGAATTTTTTGATTGTTTTGATATTATATCTCCATTTGCTTAACTTGAAATAAATCCAAAATACATGCAAGTTGTATGTTATTTGAGGCTAGTTGAATCATTTTAATGAACTCTTAAGCATCCCTTTAATAACTTTTTTTCATGTCAATCAAGGTTTGATTGTAACGTTTGACATCTTCCATGGAGTTTAAGTGTTCCTTCTTTTCGTTTCCTTTGCCCTTGTTTCTACTTCAAATAATGTTATTGTTGAAAAAAAGTTTATTGTTTTAAAATTTCAACCTTTTTTTATGCCCTAGCCAATTATTCACACATCACATTGCATTCCATTATTTTAAGTTGGACATGCATTTAAACAATTTCCTTTGAAGCACTTTAAAAACATATTATGCAATTTTGACCTTTAGATTTGCTTCCCTAGAATATTGAATTGACTTCAATATGCTTGCTCCTTTTGCATGTCCCTTTTGTTGTGCTTTCATTTCAAATGGATTATATGAACCACATGTAAAACTATGAAATTCAGTAACGTAATTACCATCAAGGAAAGTGATGCCGAATAAAAGGAAAAAAAAAAAAGAAAAATGGAAAGATATGAAGGTAGTAGGGATTGCTTTCTATCTACCTACCATCATGTTGTAGCTATTGTTTTGGAGCAACTATCATCCTTGGACAATAACTACCATCCTACAACAACTACTATCCTCTGTAGATTTGAAAAAAACCAACATTCATTTGCAAACCTCTTGCAATTGCTACCCACCATTTGTAGCACATATAGGCCTTTTGTGGTTGTTGCCTATTTCTGTAGCACTTATAGATCCTATATTGTTGTTGCTTACCATTTAGAACAGCTTTCTAGTCCCTTTAAACTTCAATATCAAATCTACCTCTTTGTTGTTGCCCTCCAATGGCAACTATCGTCCAATATTGGCAAAAGGTATTTTTTATTCCAAAAAGTGAATGGCATATAAATCTTATTTAAAAAATGAAAAACTAAAAGAAATAACAAACTCTATGTAATCTTGATACGAATTATCTTTTTGTCTCTTTTCATACTTTAAGTAAAACCAAACACCAACTAAATCTATTAAAATCCATCAACTATTTTCCATTGCAATGATAGGAATACATTTTACTTCCAAACTCTTCTCCTCTATCCACAATGTCACAAACACATTCCTTCCCCAAAAGAATTATCCTAGCCACATCCAATTTAGAATAATCATAATATCTCAAATATAGGGGCCTTTTATCCTCTTCCTAATCCCCCTTCTCTCATAGCATACAAGGTTCACATGCCTTCCATGAAAATAGGCTTTCTTTATCCTTGTCCCAATCCTTCCACACATCCCATTAATTGGTTGGATAATAAACACCAATCTTTATCCTTCCTAAGAATCCCCACATGATTGGTGGATTACTACCAACCATTCATCTAATTAATCCTATTAGCTTCATCCTTTAGTAAAAGATAGTAAATTACTAACATTAATAACCCTTTAATTACTAAAGTGCCCATGGCACTAATTAGCCTAAAAGTTTTTACCCTTAACACCACAACATTCAAATTTGCTTCCATTTGCTTTTGGGATGCCATAGTCAATGGAACGTGGTTTTTTTAAAACATTGGGCTCCTTGTTATTGTAGTCAAGGTTATCAAAATCGACCTAACACAACCATTTTACATTGAGGGTCAAGTTGGCATCTATCTTAATGCATCCTTTGCATCCATCAAAACTAATGTAAGAACATTTTTCATTACATTCAGGCTATCCCCATTATGATTGAAAATGGATTTAGTTGCCAATCTTGTGGCAAATGAATTGTTTTAATCACCATTCATGTTGTGATTGAAAATTTTAGTTGTTAATTTTATGATGACCAAATTTTTTTTGTTGTCAATCTTGTGACAATGATTTTTTTCAATTGCCAAACTTATTGTGACAAAAAGATTTTTGTCGTTAATCATGTGGTGATTGAATTTTTTTTGGTCGTGATATGTAAGGTAATCAGATGTTTTCACTTTGGATTTTGGTTGTCTGATCAAAGGTGGATTTATCTCCACCATTGATTTGGCAATGAAATTTGTTGTTGCTTAATAATAAAAAAATAGACCTTGTAATTTCAACTCATTTTCTCCTTTGAAATGTGTGGGCTTTGTGTTGTTTAACAAGCAACCGTTGCCATATACCTTAAGAGGGAGGGGTGAAATTTCTATGGGTGTTTGAAGTTTTAGATCATCGTATTGCATTTGTAATTAATGTTGAATTTCAATTGTGCCCCTAAAGGTGGAATTCAATCCTATTATTAAACACCTTAATTTTATTAATCAATTATATTATTTTTGTGTGTTTTCGATGGAAGGAAGGTGAAACATGTGGAGTCCATGGTATTTGATGCCATAGGATTAATTAAGTAAGGTGGAATGCAAGTTTTGCAATAATGTCATTTCATATTACAAGGATAAACGGTGAATGCAAGATCAAGTGGCTCAATATTGACAAATTTACACTCCCTATAAGTCCATACAAGATTTTTTTAAATGATTCAAATAGACATGGTTGTTACTTTTAAAATATTATTATTTTAATATTTGAATAATACATGTTAAATGATTGACAAACCTTCCCAAATCTATGTGAAATCTTGTATTTAATGTAGTTGATGTCATTTTTTAAATTTCGAAGTCCTAAAAAGAAAACCCACAAAGTCCATATGAATAATAACCCATGTAAAGCATTTAAAAAATATGTTTTTGGGACAATTTTTTTGAAAGACAAACAATAATTGAAACTCATATGGACTTATGAAAATATAGTCAAATTTTAACCATTCAAAAGTTTTTAATTATTGAATGCTTAAGGTTTTCAAAGAAAATATTTCTCATATAAGTTTATCATCTTGTATTATCATCATATATTCATTAAGGCACTTAATTTCGAGTAAGTGATGTTGTTGTAGTAGGGACATATTATCAAAAATGGGGAACTAAGGAAAAAAATTATGTCCTACGACTTTTTGTCCCTCTATTCCCGCTTCTATGAGGTGACTATACTTGAAAGTACATATGCTACCAGTGAAGGAAAAAATGCAAGTGTATTTCTAGATGTTAAGTTGCGTTTATAGTTCAAACCAAATAACTTGCCTCCTATGCATCATTTACGATTTAGAATTGATAGATATATTTTTCAAGCTTAAACATTCCAAATCCCATAATTTTATGTTAAATTATCATTCATTCAAACCAACTTTTAAGGATTCAACACCATGTTCGACTTGGCAACAAACCACTAGTCACTTAAAATATGTGACAATGGTTGAAAACAATGGAACTTAATCCAGCTCTAGTTCTTCTAGTGTAGCATCCTTGTGAGAGATTTGACTTTGTGAAGTCCAACCCTATGGAAGTCTCCCTTTGCTTTTAGGAAAGTCTACATGTGTTCTATTTATTGCCCATCCAAGACCTTTAGATGCTTAGAGCAAGGATGTTTTTGTGTTATTTGGCATAGATTTGCCAACCTCTAGACTCTAATCCCAAAATTCTTATCGTAGATTTTGGAAAAACAACATCTTTTGTGATGCCCATGCTAACCTACATCTTGAAACTATCTCCCATGACAGAGGATGTTGAGGCAAAAGGTACCCTATCCTTTATATTATAGTGGCAGATGTTAAAGAAAGCAGTTACCATATATATGTAGGGGTGTGAAATTGTGACAACAACACCACGACTATTTAGAGTGTTGGTCTTTTTTTGAAATAAGCATCAAAATAGTCCCATATTTTTATATTACTTTGCACACTAAATATGACATCTAGTCAAATACTTATAAAAACATGAGCTAAGTGGTCAAAATTTACATTTTGGTCAAAGTTGGTCCACCTTAGTGCTAAGACACTTTAGGCACATAGAAAAAATGGCCAGGTGCAAAATAATCCATATAGATTTTAAGCACATAGAAAAAATAGCCTTGCAAAATGGTGTAATTGTTCGAGCTTGACTTGAAATCAAATTAAGATTTTTCATTGGTATATGTAGATACACATTATACAAGTAGATCTTGTGTATATCACAAAATCAATAGACCACATATTCAAATTAATTTCTCTAGATAATCAAATAACCCAACATAATAGACCAAGGCTACATGTATTAATTTCACATGCACCCATTTCACATATGTTTACAAACTGATGAATGATAACATTCAATGCAAATATCAAAATTATAGCATGCCGAAGTTACAGGTAATGATAATGGTGAAGTCATGTCCAAGGCCAACAAAAGATGTTACCATCCTTTAATAAAAAAGTTACAATGTCAAAATTGTAAACTATAAAGGTCAACAAAGTTAAAAACAACCATTTGGATATGGCCCAAATGAGTTTCTAATTACTAGCTCGAAAACAACTCATAAAGTCTTTAGGTTGAAGATGTTTTAATTGTATTATGACTAAACACATCAACAAAAGCATCATGCTTTGAACATCTTCATGGACTCTTTAAAATTATGCCCACAATCCTTTGAAACAATCATGTCATACATGTGGTAGACTATTATTACAACATCCGATAGCATAACCATGGGATGATTACCTACATCCAAAGTCAAGAACACAAATGTTGGTCAATGTTCACACAACATTCAATTTGAGCACATAAAAATGCATGCATTTCATGTAGCACCAATTGCTCTAGACATTTTTTAACCAAAATTTTTCTTCCAAAACCAAACATCAACCTACAAATGATTTGCAAACATAACAAAATGTAGGACCACTCTAATCAAGACACTCTATTTTCCATTCACATGTGGCTTGCAATTGTACATCATTATTTAACAAAACTCAAATGAAAACATGAAATTAAGGAATGTGAATATGCAATTATTGGAGTTTGGATCGAGTTTTCTTTGAACCAACAACCCTTGTATTCTTTGTTGTTGAAGCCCTCATTGTAATTGGAATTTTTTTCTTTTAATTTTTTTGGTAGGAGGATCAACAACTTGTTCATCATTATTTGTCAATCTAGCCCTTTTGCCTTTGCTAAGGCTACTTGTGGTAGCACCACAATCCTCATTGGGTAGATCAACCAAAGTATGTAAATCTATGTCCACATTTTGTTTCATTGCTATTGAACTTGGTAGATCATTTAGAAAGTTTGAGTCTTTCTTGATCTCACATTTTCAAGGTTTCAATGGTGAGACCTATTCCTGGTATGCTTGTAATGCATCCTTGATCTTTGAAGTTGGAGCTTGGCCCTTTTGGAGTGGTGATGTGATTTCGCCAAATGGATATGTCTTTAGTAGGCTTTTGTCAAGGCATTTGATGTTGCTAGAAATAGACTCACTATGTAAAATTTCATGGACTTTGCCAATGGAAGTCTCTCTTAATGAGTTGGGAAAAGAAACATAGAAGCCATATGTCTAGGATTTGCATGACAACAACCAAGCCATATTATATAACTTTATTTGAGCAAAATCACATTACAAGAACTATAAGGTGATAATTACAAGTCCACTACCTAGGGACTTAATGAACATCTATGGGATTGCAAATCTACATATGTAAATATAAAAATTCATGGAATCCATGGATAGAAACATTATTAAATGGAATTTGAGAACTTTGGGATTGCTATTTATGGACTTTGCTTGTACTTTTAGTAGTAGGTCCAAAGACTAACCATAAATTTGGGAAGTAAGAATGGACCCCACGGAATTGATCAAGAACTTCAAACACCTTCAATGGACTTCATAGAATGTAGGATGGACTTTAT
>Ga0116229_10011742_pt1 | contig 12826 bp, 8 predicted proteins | sample S1TSphgellanicum_3_FD_87313 | JGI IMG/M metagenome (GOLD analysis project Ga0116229, IMG submission 87313) | Host-associated microbial communities from peat moss isolated from Minnesota, USA - S1T2_Fc - Sphagnum magellanicum MG | ecosystem: Host-associated > Plants > Peat moss > Unclassified...
GAAAACATCAAATATTTGAATGCCCCAAAGAAGTGACATTTTGGAATTGATGTTGAGATAATGACATCCAAGGATAATTTTGGCTCCATTAAAGAAATTTGGAGCTCAAATTCCATCTTGTGAGTAACCTTCCATTGCACAATAAATAATTACAAAAAAATTATTAAAAAAAAACCTTGGAACAAACATGAAAACAACAAGCTTGTGGAACATTTTCAAATGATGATAAAATGAAAGAGATGAGCCTTTTATTTGTGATGTGTTAGGTATTTAAGACAAATTAGGGTAACAAAATTTGGAGGGAATTTTTCAATAACCTCACCTCTTTTCTCTTCAAATCTTTTTTTTCAATTATAAAATATATATAAAACAATGAACCAATCAAAACCTTTTGGGCCCATGGTCTAAAAACCTTGTGCCCACTTCCATACATATATAACAAATTGTTTTTATAAATTCCCAAACAATCACAAGGTTTTGGGTTCATAATTGAACAAACTTTGCATCCACCTTTAATTTTTTTAAAATAAAACTATTTGAATTTAAAAAATTAAACCAATCATGACTTTTTGAACGCATGGACTTTGCATCAAGCCGCCTCAAATAGGCGGGCCTAGCACGAAGTCCATTAGCCATGAAACATTATCCAAAGTGCATTTAATGTTCATTTTCCATTCATTCACATTTCCTTGGTCCCTTCATAAGCCTTCAACCTTTGTGGAAAGTGAGCTTGTACTTCAACATGTCTTTTGTTGTTTCCTTCAATGATTTTTTTTTTATAGTTTTGATGTTCAATTGTGCTTTCAAGCTCCAAATGACATGTTTTGGTAGCGGTTTGCTTGAGGGGCTTAGATTGCCCATGCGTTGAAACACATGTTGGGCCACCTTGAAACGAGTGACACATTTACGATTTGTCGTTGAAATAATGTCGAGGGAGGAGAACATCGTGAGGAGAAACATCTTTTTTGCAACGAGGGTTTGTTCTTTTTTTTAATTGCTTCAAACTGACATCCCCTTGTGGGGGGGGGGAACCTTTGCACCCAAAGGCATCATTTGTGAAGAATTCAAAGGACCTACCAATTTTTTTTTAGAGTACCTAGTAGTACTTACCTTCTTACACTAATGTCAATTTCATCATTAAATAATCGTTTAAATGTTGAAATGAATTCGTTTCTTTTGGGGTGAATATATGAAATTTGAGGTGTTGACAAACTCTTCAATTAATTATTGCACCCTTTAATGTAAATAATTTCACTACTAATACGACAATATCATAGTAGACTATTAAAGTTCATGAAAGTAATAATATTAATAATAATTCTAAAAAAGGAATTGATTTTCTAAAAATAATAATAATATTTTCCAATTTTGTGATGTAGCCAAAATGACAATCATCCATAAGAAGATTTAGTGAAATTTGGCTATTAACTAAATATGGAAGTAATTGAACTTAGGCATCCTCCTAATAATTTCACTACCTTCCTAGTCGAGCCTGTTGCACAAATATGACTAATTTTGTATTTTTATTTTTATTTTCAGAATCTGGGCCCATTTTTGTGAAAAAAAAGTGGGCCCATTTTTCACTGAAAATTCTTAATGTAGTTCAAAAAATGGTGCAAAATTTGCCTACCAAATGGTTACACTTCTTATTTGTTTATTGGACTTGTGTTTTTACCAAACAATCATTTTTTTCAACAAAAAATTTGGGAATTTCTAGTGTAAATTTGAAAACTTTTGCTAATTTTTTACAATTTTTTTTGATATCACAATTAATTTTTTAAAAAACCTCCCTTGACACAACTCCGATGTAGTTTTCATTTGGTCCCACATTTGGAGGAATGTTCACTAGTTGTATACCATGATACCTTGGCAGCTTCCACAATAATTAAATTATTTTGAAAAATGTTGAAATTTCAAAAAAAAAATTAAGGAAAAAAATAATTGTGAAGGAATTTTTTATAAAAAATTCTATTGAAATATTCAAAAAAATCTATTTTAAAACATGGAATCTTCAAATTTAATTAATTAATTATTCGATAGACATGTGTTGCCACTACCGTTGTACAACTACTATGGTACGTGAACTCATCAACTGTTTCCTTTGTTATTTAACTCTTGCCTTGTTTAAAGTTGCTAAAAGGCCTGGCTTTGTGTTGAAAGCATGGTTAAGTGCTTGAAATGCAGATCCAAATACTTATTGATGAAATTTCAAGAGTGGAATATTGTTAATCAGCGGTTTTTTTTTAAAAAATTCCATAAAAAAGAAAATTTATGGATGACCTTGACCCTTTAAAAAAATTCATTGTGATACCCGGTGGGTATCATCCAGTAATCACTAGGTTATCATTTTAAAAAAGTTATAAATTTTGAGTCCTCCCCTAACACCAGGCTAACCATTTAGGACACAAATCTAATGTCATGAAAATTTTATGTTAAGCTAACATTCATTTAACATTAAGCTTATCGCCCATTTAACATTGGGTGCCACCTAGGATGTCACCTAGATTTTCATTTAATATAGACTTAACATCAAGTGTGAATGCACCATTATTAGATCTCATCGTCACTTACCATCATCGGTAACATGACTTGTACACTCTATTTTAGATGAAGTATTGCAATCAAAACATGTGAAACTCAATTTGGGCCTATAAATATACAACTTACAACACACTCCCTAGGAGGGCCAAGGTAAAGGAAATGACCATTTTTGGTTCATGTCGGGATTGAAATGAACCATTTCTCATTTTCTACCATCCACTTTTTCATGTCTATAGGTGAGTAGTATGTGGGAATAAGTAAGCATTTTGTGTTGGATGTGGTGAACACTAATAAAGAGTCAAATAAGGGGGTTGTGGAGTGGAGATGCTTTGTAAATATCCTTACCCATAGCAATGCACTACACAATAGGTTTTGGATGAAGAACACTAAATATTATGTCAATATGAAGTTAGTAAACTCACTTTGCATCACCATTTGTGCACATGATGATGCTATCTATGGCTTGGAAAAGGCATTGTGTAGTCTACTACCACTTGCCATTTGATTGGCCGAATTGATTTATTGGCTTGTAAATGATTTATTATTAGTAATAATCTCTCACCTTTTTAAGTCCAATGGATAGTAAGGCCTCCATCTTGGATGTGAAATTTAGTGTTGGAGGCCCTAATAATAATACTAGGTAGGGGTGGAGAATGTTCTCAAAGCCCTCAAAACAATGGGAGATTTAAACCCATGTTGTTCTAGTATTAGGTTTTGGAGATATCACGAGATTCCTGGTAGCAAGTCTTTTATTTTTTCATTTTGGGTAGGTTTTAAAATTTTCAAAACTCCAATATTTTGGTATTAGTGTGGTATCAATAAAATGGTTATCTATAAATTAATAGTACCAATATGAACATGGGTATGTTAGAACTTAACTTAAACAAATCATAACTCAAATCTTGGTATCATATTTTAAGGTTTTTGGTGTGAAAATACGTGTGTTTCTTTGCCCAATTAAAAGAACATAGTGTTAGGATGGGCAAAATCATAAGCAATGAGAAAGAAAATAAGCATCCAACATACAAGCAATTGATCTAGCAAGCATCGTGAGCAAGTTGAAGGTGCAAGAATCCAAAATGCTACAATTATCAATGTACATGTACAAAATTTGAGTTCAAATTTTAAGTTGATCTATAACTCATTTAAGATTTAACATCCTCAAACCTAAGATCTGATCTTTTCAAAATATCCCATCTTTTCAAATAGGTCTTCATTTTCTTCCAACAAAGTCTCTTTGACCACAAAAAAAACTTAGCAAGTTTGTCTATATCAATGAGTTCACAATTAGTTTATCTATCACTAGGCTAGTACTTGTAAATTTTAACAAGTTTGTCAAGATTATCAACCCTAAGGACGAAATTGTTGTAAGCTAGTGAGAATGCATGCAATTAAAAAAATGTGATCCACCTTGATTTGTGAATTTAGGATGCCCAAGATCTATTAGGCAAAGAACCCCACATTTGGGAATTTAGTTTCATTGCCATATTAGTATTTCAACATGTTGAACCCATCTGCCTCCTCCATATGAAATCCACAAAACAAAGAGAGTTCAACTTTGAAAAGATTATCAATAACTTCTTGTGATGAAATCATTGACCTAGACAACTTTGTTGTAGGTAGCTTAAATGTTGTAAGAATCAAAGTTGTTATTTGATTTGGATTCAAAAACCCATAACAATTTTCAACAAGGGCTTTAAAACCAAATCACCATATTGCTACACCAACATGATTCACTAGAAGAATTCATCTCCTATGCAATCAATTCTTAAGCAACTAGTGATCCTCAAATACTAAAATCTAATTATGAACCATATTTACAACTATCTAGCTTATGTGTAGTTATAATTTAATGGTTATTATAATTAATGAATTAATATAATGAATGTTGAACTAACATAATGTGGGCATGCATTCAATTTTATATATATTCAAGTTATGTAAAGTTGTTAAAACGACTAACCAACAACAATATCTATGACATTATGATATTGCATATGATATTAGAAAAATTTGGTGTCTTATGCAATATTACTTGAAATATGATGTGCAAAATTAATGTCCATCACTTTACATTTAACATGTATAATTTTGCCACGTGGTGTAAATATGTAATCAAATTAACATAGTTGTAATCATAATCTAATTCTATATTTTGAATTATATAAAAAATGTAGATAATAATTGACATCATACATCATAAAATATAATTTAACATGTACATTCATAAGGTTTTTCATAGGTCATTTTGTAATGACAATAGTCATGTATGCATTACATTAAAACACATGTGTATATGAAGTTCAAATGGAATCATTTTTTAGGGATTTATAGAAATATCATATTTTAGTTCATTGTTTTTACAAATGGCATGTGTACATCTATAAATGATAATATATATTTTTTAAAATTAAATCATGTGATATTTATGTGTATGTCTATAATAAAAAAGTTTACAATGAAATTTTTGAAATAAATATTCTAAATTGATATAATATATTTACATCTGAAAATTTGAAAATTACAAATTTTTATGGAAGTATGGAATTAAAATATGGATTAAATTTAATTCAGAATCTTAATTTTAATTTTAATTTATCGCCCAAAAATATTAAATCGGTTTAACATAATTAGTAAAAAAAATCCAAATTTATGAACCAAATAAATAAATAAAAAATTAAAATGAGTTAGAAATAAAAAACTATATTTAATTTATAACTGAAATCAGAATCTTAAAACATTAAATTTGAATAATTAATTTAAAATATTTATTGAAATAAATTATAATTATGTAATTAAAATGTGAAATTAATTTATTATGAATTTACATAATTAAATAATGATATTATAATGCATAAGATTTGAAATTTACACATTTATATCTATGTGATGACATAATATATCCCAAGTTGAAATATTGGTTAGATGGTTAAGGAGTTGGTTTGTGACCATGGAGATGAAGGTTCCATTCTTCTAATGACATTCTAAAGTTGGTCTTAAATTATTACAACATGACTACATGGTGTTGTAAATGACTATAACATGATTACATGTGTCCTAAATGACTATAAAATGATTACGTATATTTAGTTTAAATGTAAATTCATGTGAACATTACACATAGTTGTTTTTGACACAAATTGACACCATGTCATGTTGAGTTGCTTAAGCAAGCTATTTGGCACGACTTTAGTGACCATAGTCATTAATCCAATATGACTATAAATCAAGTTGGAAACATAGTTTTAAAAAAAAATCCTACTAGTAATGGTTTCATCTTTTCCAATGTGATCCATGCCTTTAAAACATGTAAATCAAACATCAAAGCAAATACGTGATGAACTTTCTATTGAAATAATGTTTTTGCAAAAGTTAGAAAAGGACACAACACGTTAATAATTTATGTAACCATTCTAACATATAGAATTTCTATCTTTTGGTCAAATTCCCCATACTACAACAAAAGAACAATGAAAACTTGACATTCATACTTCTTCCTCATTGTTCCGATGACTACCAAAACAATAAATAATGCATTGAACAACATCCAATACCTTTTACATTAATTAAATAGGCATTGATGAATAATAGGGTCTAGAGTTTCAATTACAACCCAAGCAATTGCCCATGTAAAGCCATTGGGAACCTTAGTTTGCAAAGATGAATTTTACCAAATGGCAAATGTTGATTACACTGGCATATTCCAAGTGTTTTTAGTCAAATATGATGACCTTGGAAGTAAAATGTGTTTCTTTAATATTTTGTTTCACATGCCAACTTCATGGCTCACCTTTTCTGCAAGTCAAATTTTGATGTCACAATTGCACATTGAATAATGGTAGGAAACACATACATTTTCATAGTTTTCTATATCAAAACAAAAAAAATGTTGACAAACAAGTTTCTAAGAAGGAAATTAAACTTGACCATAAAGATGCAACACCATTCTCCTCAACTAAAGGCTCTGAATAGTAGACAATGGCATATAACCCTTAACAATCATCAACAAAAGGTCTTTAATGAATCCAACCTAAACATGGTGGCATTTTTGTAAGGCCTCACATTTTCAAAAAATCTTGTGATGGCCAAAGGCATAATAAATGTCCATTGCTTACACTTTTATTATATGCCATTTTCTTTGCCTTCTAGGGTAGTTTTATGTGCCAAGTACTTCACTAATTTTGGGCCATGTTCATTAGCAACATGCTCTTAATTACATGATTGTGATACATGCTCCAAATTGTAAGATAAAAATCCCTTTGAGACTTGGTTGAGCTACGAGAACTTTTAGAACTATCAAAAGAATGACACATCATGCCCCTATGAATTGTGTCCTTTACATGTCAACCACAACACTACTATCATTCAACATGAAAAAAAACCCATGATTCTGTTGCATTATGAAACATAATTTAAAAGTTTGATTGGTGACAAGTTGCACCAAAACATTGCTTCCAAAAGGTTCTTCTTTAACTTGTTGCTATTCATTCGCAACATTTTTGGCTTGCAATATTTCCTTCAAAACCATAATCATTTCAAGAAAATCAACAATTAGATGACCATACCCTAAATGAAGAAGAAAATCTTTGAATGAATTGACTAACCTCCTAATTGTCAAATGACCCCTTTCACACAAAAAATGATTTATTTAAATTTGTGTCATGATATTTAAAATAGGTGTTCATAAACCTCTAACACCAAATTTAATATTAGGTTCTTGAAACTAGAATTCAACACTTAATGTGGGGCCTTGGTATCACATGGGATTTGTAAAACCCTAAACTTGAATGTTGAAGTAAATCTAATTTAACACAATAAGTTAAAATCAACAATAAAGTTTTCAACTTTTTTTCATACAATTGTTAATCTATTTGTAGGTTCTTCTATACCTTAATGCATGACCTAGTTCATACCCACAATTTTCTTAATACTAGAACAACATTAGTTTTAATTTTAAATGTAGTTTTTAGTCTTCAATAGGATCTTCAATTTTAACAATGTCACAATGGTGCTCAATCACATATGGTCATTATTGTGTGAATGTAATTATTTGGATTGAGTACAAAATACAAAAATTAATGTCAAATGGAATTTAAAGAATTATAGGTAAACCTTATTGTATTTTATTATTAGGCAAACCTTTCCCAATTTTCAAAATTTTCAGCCTTTGAATTTTGTCAATAACAAACTAAATTGTTTTCCCCTACTAATTGGTGATGTGAAGGATGGAAATATTTATCCCTTTCTAATTCAATATGGGGTTTTAAAAGTTCATTTTGAACTCATGATTTTGTTATACTTGAATAACAATTTTTTGCTATTTCATTTCTTAAAATAGGAAAGCTTGAATTAAAAATCTCATACATGTGTTTTTTTAAACTAGATACAATTCTTCGCTTATACAAAATCAAAAATTTTGAAAAATCATTTAGGAAAGAATTATAGCTAGGAAATTAAATTAACACAATTTGGAGTGACCTAGTGTTTTCATTTTAGTTTTCTATTGTAACATCATGTAACAACCATCCAAAAACATATTTAGAGAACAATGGTGACAACATGTGTAAAAATTTGTCAAAATTATTTTAAAAACTACTACAAACCTACCCCAAAACTATATAGAAAATTGCCCCCAAAAAATGTATTTTCCAAAAATTTGAAGAGTTGTTTTGAAAAAAAAAGGAATTTGAGACAAGATATTTCTTTAAAACTTTTGGAGTTGTGTGAAAATTCACCACCCAGGAAAATCACTTGTAATATTTTGTTTTTGGGGAATTTTTCTACTTGGTGATCCAAACAAATCCATTTGACTCATACAAAAGTTTTTTGTAAGAAAAATGCACCAAAACTTGCCATATGATCAAGATTGTTTTTTTCTTTTGAAATTGCCATATTTAAACAATAGGTTCTATTAGTAGGTTGTGAAAATATAACATGATTCATAATTTTTTTACTTCTCTTTTTGACATGTAGCCAAGTTTTGTCGATTCGTATTGTGGATGATGGCCAATGTGGGTACATCACAAAATTAAAATAATAAAAACATGATTTAAAAAATTTATGTCATCCAAACCAACCTTTTCAAATCAAAGCACCCCTTCCTTTTCCCTACCTTACAACTTATGGGGATATGAAAAGGCAATTAACATGTGTCTTTTGATGCCCATGTTATGGACAAAATGATGAATCCATGTGAAACTTTATTTTAATAAAAACACAAATCCAAAAGGGCAAAAAGAAGAACAAAGAGAAAGGACCAATGTCCAAAAGCAATTGCTAAAGACTAGCCTATGTTTTAAACCCCTCATCAGCTGATGAGACAAAAAAAAGAGAGATGGAAGCTTGAAAAAGCACCAAGCTTGGAAGACAACTCTCAACAACAACTCTCCTTAATATGAAGATGACTTCAACTCTTAGCAAAACCATTGACACATGGAAGTTTGGAAGACAACTTTCAACAACTCACCTTAAGATGGAGACAACTTCAACTCTTTGCAAAACCATTAACACATGAAGCTTGGAAGACCACTTTCAACGACTTGTCTAAGATGGAGATGAATTGAACTATTTGCAAAACCATTGACACCCTATACTCATAAAAATGTATGCAAGGCTGACAAAGGAGAGCCTTAGATGGCCTTGGCTAATCATGCCATATTAGCACATCAATGAAAAACATCGGTCACCTATCGATATGTAATTATGTTCGAAATAATTTGATAACTTCCCTTTTTCAAGCTTATAATGATGGGCTTTAGAGGGAACAATGGTTTTGGGATTTTTTATCATAGGGTGAACCAACACCCATGTTGGTGATTGAGGCCTCTTAGTGGCCATATTAAGCCCAAAGAAGTTGGATTTGAACTTAATAGAGACCCTAATTTAATCTAAGCCTGGGATATTTTTCCTAATATTTAGAAATAATTTTTTATCATGCTACCAATGTGGGTGTTGGTTCAATCAAGGTATAATGATGAACATGGACATGAAAAAAAAGACACAATTTTCCAATCTAGAGTAAATAAATAATGAACTAATGGAGACCATGTCCACCATGTTGAGAAGAACAAAACAATTAAAATAAAAATTAAAAAATTAAAAAAAAAATCACTCATTCATGGCAGGGTTTTTTTAGGGTTCAATTTTGTGAAGTAGCTGGACTAGCAATCAATCCAGCAGAGGAATGAGCCAAAGCAAAAAAAAAAGGTTGGCTAGAGGTCAGGACAAGGTTTAGGCTAGTAGAAAATTTTGGGAATCCTGGCTACTTCTGGCAACCTGGATGGAGCAAACAACTCTGACTTGTCTAAAATCTGACCACTTTCAGCTTTTGTTTTCCCGCAAAATCTGGCAACTTTTGTGTAATTTTTCCAAAGAAAAACTCTTTTGTACAATTCCCATGGATTTGTTTTTTTTTTGGGTCACCACTGTAGTACCCAAAACAAAATGATTCACCACCACCACCAGTTTTGTTTTGTTTTGTTTTTGTGTGTTTTTTTTTTCCTCAAAATTTTTTGTTTCCCAATGCTTGGGAGTGATGGGTTTTTCTTAAATCTCATGGTGATCAGCAGCTCAGCTAAAGCTTTCTCAAAAAGGAAATTTTTGAGAAGTTTTTTCTGTTTGAGTTGAGAGTGAGAGTGAGAGTGGTTTGTTGAAGCTGCTCTGAGTGATGGGTTTTGTAGAGAAGAGTTGTCCTTTTTAAAGCTCCAGCAGCTGGTTGTTTCAAGGGACATTCTTCTTCTATAATTGGATGCTTGATCTTCTTGGAGCTAGCTTCTTTATTAGAGCTCTCCTTGAAAAAGAGGTTTTGCAGATCTTTGTTTGCACATCAAAATGGGTTGGCTCAGGACCATGACATCTCCATTCAGTCGGATGTGGAGTGCAATGCAGGATATAGTTTTGTTCCGAGTGCTGCATCCCCCCAAAAGAGCTCAGCTCAGCTCAATCTCTTCAGCTTCTTAGAACTCCTCTTCTCTGTCTCTCTCACACACACACAAACACATTTTTTTCATCAATAAAACATGTTCAAGAAAAATAAATGCCAATTAATCTACTATGTATTACATCTCCCAAATTCCAAAATCAAAGAAGCAAAGCAAGGAGCTGATGATAAAGGATGAGTTCTTCAAGCTTCATAAGGGTCATGTGGTTGCAGAGAACTAGTTGAGAAGAGTTTTGGAATTATGTTGGGTGGTGGGTGGGTTTTCTGTGTCATTTTTTGCATTGTCTTTTGAGTAAAGGGTGGATCATGACAACCATGGATGAATATGAATTCCATGAGCTTTTTTCCAGTCATGCCTTAGGGCAGCATTTTGTCATCTGATCAGCTCAAGTGAGAATATAGTTCATGGCCTTCTAGAAACTCCAGTGTCAAATCCATTTTTTGTGTGTGTGTTTTGGCTTGCTTTGCTTTCCACATTCAGCAAACGTGGAAGTCATGGAATTTCCATCGACCCCAAGATCAGAAAGTCAAAAACTGCACTGTGACCTAGGATGTGACAGAAACTCAATACGTTGGTACTTAATCTTGACATTAACCTCTGTCGGTTGCTGGAAGCTGATGAATTAGTCTGTGGGGAGGTTATGATCAGTGATCAATACCATACTTATTGTTGCTGTTCTTCAGGTCCTGGCTGAACATGTGTATGAATTGTTGCTGTGTTTTGAACTGCCCTTCTTCTTCTTCTTCTTGGTTGTTTTTTGGTCTTGTTTTCTCTTTTCTTTTTAGGGTTGGGTTTCTTCTTTTTTCATGCTTGCCAATTGGTTGCAGTAAGTACTCATCATGTTGTCAGGTAGTCTGAAAAATTATGACATAACCCTTCTTGTCAGGTGGTCATCATCTTTCAGTTCTTTTCAGGTTCATGACATTTTTCTAAAAATCATTGGTGGTCCTGCATTTGCTATATGTCATGCTAGCTGCTACATGATGTTGGAATGTACAAACTCTACTGCATATAGATGAATCCTTTCAACTTGATATCTCTATAGAGGTGCACAGCTTAAAGTTGTAATAGAATTTATATAGGCTACTCTCTGAAATATATAATAAGATTCTTTGATATACATGGCATTGGAACAATTAGCTAGCTCATGGTTCTTTGTGTGTTGGACTTGCCTAGGGCGAGGTGTGGGGAAGCTGTATAATGATGTCTGCTTGTGCCAATACAATGACATCCATGTCATGTGGTCCATGCTGGAGCATTCTACGGGTGATCCTTTGGCCTCACCCAAGGGTGGCTATCGTGTCAATAAAGACTTCATCTTGTAAAACCCAACCACTTGAGAGACCTAAAGCACACAACCAGCAGTAAGTACTAGATATTGCAGGTGCTTTCACCATTCCCCATTGTTCATCCTCAACTCAATTTTCCCAACAAGTGCCCCAATGTGTGACTAAAAGAGAAAGGTGGCAGTGGCAGCACCAGCAGCACCAGCAGCAGATTGTCTGAAGCTCAAGCAACAAACCAACAATCAATATACGTACGTATATGGCTGAACAAACTGGAGTTCCTAAACTTTCTTCACCAATTGCATGGACTTTGAAAACATGGGCCCCAACTAAAAGTTTTTGCTGTCAATGCCAATTCATCTTGGTGCTTATGTGTAGGCATGTCAGTTTTCTTCTCAATATACTGAGTGTAACATTCCTTATAAATCGGAGGAGACATGGGAAAACATACATAAGTTTTAGTCAAATTAGAATTCTATCGTGCACCCAATATTGTCATTGTACTTTAAAACCGAGAGGCATATAGTGGGTTTCCTATCATGACTTGTTACAGGGAAAGAATGGAATGCATTTTTGTTGTGATGGATTGTATTATCATATAAAGGCGCATCTTTTTGTGTTGACTAAAACCATAATGGATTTCATAACAAGTAACTCTTTATATACTGACTTCTATTAAGAAATGAAGATCGAATTCTTATGGAGGCTGGAAGTATAGGGTAAAAGCCCTAGGATCAAAGGCTTCACATGACATTGAAATTGTTTTCAAAAAAATTTCCAAAAAGAAAGAAAAATAAAATCCCATGATACCTGGTGGGTTTGCAAGTGTTATGCTTTTCACAAAGCTCATCGACTTTTACACTTTGTAAGGCATGTTCTGGATACACTAGAAAAAACCAACCAACTGGGTAGGTTTTTACAGTTTTTTTTACTATTGGCAAGTCAAGGTGGTATATTTTGTTTCCTTGTGGAGATGACGCCAATTGAGGTTTTTTTCTTAAACAATCATCCAACCTAAAATGTTGCAAAATGTTGTAAAATGTTGTAAAACAGATTTTC
>Ga0116229_10011744_pt1 | contig 12824 bp, 5 predicted proteins | sample S1TSphgellanicum_3_FD_87313 | JGI IMG/M metagenome (GOLD analysis project Ga0116229, IMG submission 87313) | Host-associated microbial communities from peat moss isolated from Minnesota, USA - S1T2_Fc - Sphagnum magellanicum MG | ecosystem: Host-associated > Plants > Peat moss > Unclassified...
CCCAACCTTTGAGTATTGCCCTACACTAGACCTGGCTATAATTCTTAGGTATACAGAAAAGATGGTATGTGATGTGTAGGGTAAGGACCACCACAAATGGAGCTGTTCTAGGAATGTGGGCCTGGTGTAGGGCAGGAGCCAAGTGCAGGACCTGAATTCCCGGAATTGCCCTATTTGAGGTCCTTAGTCCTTACCAATGTTTTTTTTTAATTTGGTGATTTTGATAATTAATTTCGAAAAACCTTGGCTACAACTACAAAGGAGAAAAAAATGGGTTTCAATTAAAATTGCCTAAAAGCATAAAGTGACAACTAGAAATGGTCAGATTTCAATGGACCATCAACCTAGATTCGCCCCCTAAAACCTTAGATCCTTTTATGGTGTTGCCAAACAACCACATGTCGACAATTGACATAGCCCGTATGTTCCAAACCCTAAATTGTCATCACCAAAGTTTGGTGCACCATTTGCATCCACTCATCAAAACTTTTGTTCTCTTTTGTTTCCTCTCCTTGCAAGTTGTCATGATACACCATTGTCAGTTGACTCTCTCTTGTAATGCACCATTGTCATAGTTGTAGAAAGCCGTTTGTAGTCATGAACATTTTGTCTTCAATGTTGTGTGAAGGTGTGCAATGCCATGCATTGGGTGTGCTTCAACATTGGGCATCAAATTTTTGTGCTTAGGAATTTGTGCTTCAATAATGGGCATCAAATCTTTCTGCTCGAGAGTTAAGATACAACATTTGCATTCAAGTTTCAATTAACGAACCTCCTATCAACAAATGAAAAGTATTTATTTCCCATGCCTTAAAAGCTTGCAATGTAGTTTTTTGAAAGATTTTGTGTGCAACAACTCTGGTTGTTATTAATTGGGGATTATACAAATGTTGGAGGAGTTCATCAAACAATGGGTTCGATTATGCTTAATGAACTAAAGCTTGAAATTTTTTTTGAAACTTGTGTGGACAAAATCTTAAGGGCATCCATAACACCACTTGCTTGATTTTAGATCAACTCATTAAGGTTTCATGAGATCTACAATCGTTCAAACGTGTCATAGGACAACCACCATAAGGGAGCTCAAAGAGGATCCGTCCAAGGGGTTATTTTTGTACTCAACCCGACATTCTTTTCTTGTTGTAAATTTCTTAAGTTTTTGTTTGAAAGAGGTTCCAAATATGTCTTGTTCCTAATAACGCACTTGTAATTCAACTAACTATGTCATTTCAATTCAAGTTCCCATTAGAAAGTTAAGGTTTACAAATTAGAGTTTCATGTATGTCTTGTTTCCAACAATCCATCTATAACTTCTAGTCTGCCATCTCATAATTTGCAAGGTTTCCATTGGAGATTTAAGGTTTGCAATCTTAGAGTTCCATATTTGTCTTGTTCTAGTTATGCATTTGCAACTTAGACTGATCATTGCAAAGTTTGGAAAATTTCCAACATTGTTTTAAGGTTTAAAAATTGGAATATCATATGTGTTTTATTTCCAACAGTGCATTTCCAACTTGAATTTGCCTTTCCACAGTTGTTAGGTTTCCATTATAGGCTTAAGGTTGCAAATTGGAGTTTCATATCTATTTTGTTTCCAATAGTCCTTGTACAACTTTAATATGCCATCCCATAGTCTGTAAGGTTCCCATTAGAGATTTTGGGTTTGCATTTTTAGACTTTCATATATGTTTTGTTCTAGCTATGCATTTACAATTTGAGCTTGTCATTGCAAAGTTTTGAAGGTTTCCAACATTGTTTTAAGGTTTGCAAATTGGAATATGATATCTATCTTGTTTCCAATAGTGCATTTCCAACTTGAGTTTACCATTCCAAAGTTGTCAAGTTTCCATTCTAGGTTTAGAGTTTGCAAATTGAAATTTTCATATATATCTTGTTCCCAATAGTCTATATGCCACTTGAATTTTCATTTGACATTTTACAAGGTTTTCAAATGGGAAGCTTTGAAATTTAAAGGTTGTAATTTAGTGTTCGTAGATCTATATTGTTTCCAAGAACATCATCTTGTTTCCATTCCAAGTTTAAGGTTTACAAATTTGAGTTTCCACATTAGTTTTGTTTTCAACATCTATTTGCCACTTGAATCTTTCATTTTAGAACCTGCAATTTTCCATATCTAGTTTGTTTATAATAATCTATCTACTATATGAATGTAACAGCCTAGAGTGTGTTAGGTTTCCGCTTGAGGTTTAGAGTTTATAAACTCAAAAGTTCCCATGTTTGTCTTCTTTCCAACAATGCATCTACCATTTGAGTTTGACAATCCAGAATCTATTGGGTTTCCACTTTAAGCTTAAGCTTTACAAATTGAATTTTCCCATTTGTTTTGTTTCCAACAATCTATTTATCACTTCAATCTGAAATTCCAAAGTTTTTCAAGTTTCCATAATGCCTCTAGAACTTCCACAATCTCATAAATTCAAGTATTTCTTTATAAAAAACCTTAATGTGTGTGGGCCTTTTCTAATTTCTATTCCTAATGTTGATTTTTCTTCTTATGGCATTCAAAGGTCATCCCTTCCTTTGTTTTCACCATGCAATTCTAATCCTTCAAATGTAGATCATGATGATGATGTTATGTCTTTGGATGAATTTAACCCCATTCTTGAAATAAATATACCTGCTATCTCATCTAAATTGATAGTAAAAAAAAAGAACTATGATGCATCTAAAAAAATTCAAGATTCTTTGGTTACAAAACTACCATAGGCTTAAATGACAATTTACACATTGTCAATGTAAGATCTGTAGTGAGGTGGAAGGGAAGGATAAAATACTTAATGTTAAATGGGATTCACTTTGTAAGCATGTAGGTTGAAGGAAAGTTGAGAAGAACAGTAGAACTAATGTGAAAAAGGGGGATTAATATTATTCTAAATATTGCAAGCTTGCCAAAAACCATAAATTGATTGCTTCTCACAACCATGGAAGTGTTGCTACCCAACCTACAAATTGGATGAAAAAAAAAATCAACAAATACAAGTTCACCCTTTAACTCCATTGTATATGTATGGTCACATGCAACTAAAATGCGAGTATTTTGGTCACAATTGAAAGCAAATGATGTGTTACCATGTGTCCCAATATTTTATTATTATTATTATTATTGAAATAATCTAGGATGTTTAATTCAAATGTTTGGATGATTTTATATTATGACACATGGTCCAATGTAAATATGCCACATGAAATTTTTAAATGAATTTAATACCAAAAAATAATATTAGGTTGGTAGGTACCTAGGTAGGTACATAAGTATGTGCTTACAAACCTAGGCTACATACCTACCTACCTACTTAGGTAAATAGGTAGGTAAATAGCTCTTACCTTCTTAGGTTAAATACCTATTCATAAAGGTAGGTATTTAGGTAGGTAGGTACATAGGTCGACCTAGGTGTGTAGGTCAAATTAGATACCTACTTAGATAGGTAAATAAGTAGGTTGGGGAGGTAGGTACTTTAAAATTGTGCATAATTTGTTTTTCTGTTTCAAGTTAAGCCTCTTGATTGGCTCATCCCATGTGCACAAATTTTTTAATATGAAATTGCATGATCACACTCCTTATTTATATAATGTGCAAAATAAGAATGGAAAACAAACAATATAGGATAAGTTTTGAAGTTGCAACTTCTTCACAAATTAAGTTGTAACTCCAAAACTTTCCTCATGCCTTTTGTTCTTAGTTTTTAGATTTTAAAACAATTTAAATACATGAATCATTAGATAATTAGATAATCAATTAATGATTACATTTAACATATATTTACAAGTTAAATTATACACTACAAATCTTAAACATTAATTCTCAACTATTTAAATAACTTATAACTTCTTAATATCTAACTAATTAACTATTTAGTTATTCATAAATTGTCAATACATAACTAATAAATAAATAAATAACTAAAATATTTTATTATTTTAAAAAATCTAGTCAACTTATAGATAATATAATTAATGTAAATTTAATTTAATTACTGTAATTAAAATAATAACTATTTTAAATATGTAAATTCAAATTATAAATCATGAATTAACAATTGTTATTAAAAAATAAATTCTTACATGATTTTTAAAAAATTAATATTAAATTACTTACATCAATTACTATACGATTACAATCATTATTTTAAAAAGCTTTTATTGTTCAAGTAATTTTTTCCTCTATTGGTATTATCAACTATAATATAATAATTTGATAAACATAGCATAATTTGTTAATAATTACTGTAAATTTTATTTATCATAGACAATTTAAAATAAAATCTTTAGTTGTTGTATAATAATTCTTGAAACTACAATCATTACAATAATTATCTTAATTACTTTTTTTTTCCAAAATATAATTCAGATTTAAAGTTATAAATTACTGATTGTGAATAATTATGTTTAGTTAGAAAATAATTATGCATATATTATAAATAATTCTTATCTAAATTAATTACAGTAATTAATTTCTTATATTGTAAGAATATAAATAATATAAGATAAAAATCTATGTTGTAAAAATAATTATTTACTCTAAATTATAATTAATAAATATAATCTTATAATTACTCATAAAAATGACTTATTACGGATAACACTAGTAGAAAAATGCTTTAAAACTTAGTCAATAATTTTCTGAATTCAAATAATATTTTTCTATTTGAAAATAGTAGTTCAGAATTCAAATATCAATTTTCAAATTCAAAAAAAATATTCAAATTCCAAATGTCCATTTTTAGACTCAATTAATAATTTTTGAATTGAAATATTAATTTTGAGATTCAAATATCAAATTTCAAATTTAACTATGTTTTTAAATAATTGAAAGAGTAGGTTTCAGAATTGAAATATTAGATTTCTGTTCAAATGTTTATTTAATTAAAATTTTCAAATTTCAAAATTGAAATATCAATTTTCAGATTCAAATAGTTTTTTTCAAATGCAAATAAGTTTTTAAACATCCAATAACAATGTTCAGAATTAAAATAACAATTTTCAGATTCAAATAGTTGTTTAAAAAATTCAATAAATTGAAAATAATTCCAATAGCAATTTCCTGAATTGAAACATTGATTTAATGTTTAGATAAAATTTTCATAATTGGAATTATAACTTTAGACTCAAACATATATTTGTAAATAAAAGTAAAAATTTGAAGAATCCATATAAAAAATTCAAATTCAAATAAGAAATTTGAAAATTCAAATATAATTGTAAAAAATGAAATAAGAATTTTCGGATTCAAATATAATTTTCAGAATTGAAATAAGAATGTTTAGAATTCAAAGAACAATTTTCAGATTTGAATAAAAAATTTCAGAGTTCAAATATTGATTTTTAGATTCAAATAAAATGTTTGAGAATTGGGAGAACAAATTTTAGACTGAAAGAATGATTTAAAATTACACTAAGAATTTCAGAATTGAAATAAAAAATTTCAAATTCACATAATTTTTTAAAACTTGAAATATCAAATTTCAAAATTGAATAACACATTTCAGAGTTCAAATATTTATTTTTAAATTCATTATATCAACAATATACCTACATATGTATGATTAATATACACACAAATATATATTTATTATATATATATATATATAACATATCATAAATATAATTTTAATACATACATAAAAATACACCCCTAAGTCAGTGTAAAAGACCTTTTAAATGCATTTAATTTGGTAACTATTGTGATTAATGGGACATATCAACTTATTAATGGATGAAAATAAACCTAAAGACCATCCAACTATTAGGATGAAGTTTCCAATAATTGCATGAAAATTGTAAAAATGACCAAAATAATTGAAATTTGATCTTATAGTTGCAAATATTCCCAAACTTAATTGTGAACAACTACAAATCACATGTAGTTGTAAACGGAATGGTTACATTTTGGCTAATTTCTATTAGTGTGAGGAGTTGTTAAAAAATTAGATTACCCAAGAAATTCATTTGCTTTGGGGCAAATGGTGTTAATGTTTTTAAGGGCACAAAAAAAAATGCTATAAAATATGTTCATGACAACTATGCCCCCCATTCTATTGGGGTCCATTATATGGCCCAATGCACTAATTTACTTGTCCAAACATTGTTGAGATTGCTTTTAGTGATGTGGATTAAAAATTTGCCACAATGTTTGTACTCTTATTTTGCCCACTCACCTAAAAGGCATTTAGAGTTCATTAAGATTTCAAAACTCATGGCAACAAAGGGGAACAAAATTCTCTAGAATGTGATGACAAGGTGGATTTTGATGTTGAACCTTACCAAGAGAATTCTGATAGAATACAAAACTTCGCTTATGAAAATGGCCTTAGACAACACTACAAACCAACAAGTTATGTTCAATTATGGGCATCTTTGTGACCTCCATATTTTGCTTAGACTTATTTACATTTTGCCCTTGCTAGAGTAAATGCATGCTTTAATCAAATTTGCACAATCCATAAATGTGTTTGTGTGTGATTTGGTGGCTACCATTGAAGTTTATCAAGGTGATGTTTATAACATGTATTATGATCAAACTTCTAGGTTCACTGCTAATAGTTTTTGCACTTTCAAATTGTTATTGGAGTTGAAGCATGAAAATATCCACATGCGTTGGATATTTGATGCAAAATTTGGAATTCCGCATTTGGCTTTTCAATTGAATGGCCAACAAGTTTGGGCAATTCATCAAGATTTAGAGACCATAATGCCTTCTATGGTGATAAAGGATGTCTTTGTTTTAGTTGAATCATTGGTGAAGAACCAATGTAAAGGTAAGCCTTGCAACTTTTTACATTTCAGTCCTTTGCCCCCAATTTTTTTCCCCATTTTTTTTTTCACCTTCATGCAAGTAGTAAGTTCATGGTTTTGTTTATTTTGATAGGGGTTGGAGAAATCTTTGGTTTGAAAGCTTGAAATTAGGTTTCTAGCCCATGGTGCCATGGATGTTCTTGGGATTGTGTATCCCCAATATTAGATGTAGTTGGAATGTGATGCAACATTTGTCAAACACCTTCAAGTTATTAAATCAGTTTTTTGCTTAGGCAAAACCCATAAAGTGGATGATCAAAATATGATGGTGGGTGAATTATTCAATGTTAGTGACCTTGATTGCTAGCAAAGCATGTTCAAGTTCACAATGAAGTAACATGTAGTAGCGTGTATGGCACCTCCTTTTGACTTTAATCCTTTAACCAAAGTGTGGTGCCTTGTAACAACATCTCAAGTATTATCTTCTAGCTTCCAAGAATATGTGAAACTAACTAAATTGGCCATGGTGTAGATAGTTGGTAGCATGGAGTTTGAGAGATGTTTTTCTACTTTGGCTTTTATGGAGTCAAAGTTTCAAAACAAGCTCATTACCCACCTACCACTTATTATGCACATGTTTGCACAACAATTATATACTTTGCAAAATTTCCCATATGTAAACTATATTTAGTAGTGACAAGGAGCTCACAATTGATATTGTTATGATGGTTAAGTAATATGCCTTTTACATTTGTTGGGCTAGTTTCTGCAGAAGCATATCTATATTGCTACAAAATTGAATAGTCGTTTTATGAACCATTGAACTTTCTTGCCATGGTGTTGGCATTTTCTACCCTTTTCTCATAGTGCAATGCCATGGGTTTATCTTTTGGCTTTTTGTAATTGGGTACTAACTTGTGAGTTTGTAGGTCACTTGTGTTCAAATGGTTAGTTCCAAGAGTTTAATTCCCCCATAAGATTTTATGTTTGCTAAAACATAAATATGATGTGTTTTGTAAAAAAGGTGTTTGCACTTTGCAATGTGTGTGTAGTATGCACTTCACAATGCTTATTCATATGCCTTAATCTCTATTATTTAAGAGAAATAGTTGTTAGATTTAGACCAAAAAAATTCATTCATCACCCAAAACATTCAAAATATAATAACAAAGTAGCCAAAAAACTATAACTTAATTTGAAACATAGCCAAATTTTTTCTCCTTTAAATTTGAAAGAAGGGCCACAAATTTCACCTTCACAATAATGTGGTAGCCACTCAAAGATAAATAATTTGGGAGTGGGGCCAAAAAAAACTCCTAACAAATCAAAATGTTAGCCAATTGAACACCACATGCAATGTAGATATGGCCTCACATGCTACTTTGCAAAAATGAAAAAAAAAAAAAAACATTGGTCCTTACCCAAATTAAAGATTTAATAGCATTTAAGACCTTTTAAATTGAATGGTTGTGATTGGTTTTCCAAGGAAAGGAGGTGCCTCCTTGTTGAGGGTTTTGGTGGTCATAAACTCCCTATATCCAAAGAGGTTATAAGCTTGACCTAGACCTATAGGGAGATTACAACCATAATATGAAGCTCCCCCATTGAACACATTATGGTTGTAATTTTCCAATAACCAAGAGATACTAGGTAGTTCCCAAGTACACAAAGCTTCCAACCATAATCTAAAGCTTCCAAACAAGGGTGTTATGTTTGTAAAAAATGTTGTTCAATTCTTTATTTCAAAAGGAACCTCAATCTTAGTATTTAACTTTTTTGGGGGGTTTTGGATGAAACCTTCTATTTTGTTTAGTTTTTTAGATTTCTAAAACTTTCAATTCCTATCATTTCCACAAAGAATTTAAAGTTGATTTGATTTAAAACTAATTTTGGTTTCATCTCCTTTACACACAAAAAATTTTTTAAAAAAAAATTTGAAGTATTAGTTAGTTCAAGTAATCCATACTATTCAAGATAAAAATGATACATATTAATTATGTACAACTAGTCACAAGCAATTACTTGCCTAAAATGTAAAGTCAATATTTTTCTAAAAAATTAATTACTTATCTACCTAGAAGACTTGAACCTATTCAAAAGAAGGTATCACTTGTTTCAAGTTTTGATTTAATTTTGAAAAAAGACCAATTGGCTAATCAAGCTCTAATGAGAATTTCAACAAAACTCAAAGCCTTTTATTCAAATCCTTTAGAACTTGACCTATAACTTGCACATGTTCTTACTTAGCTTTTAAAACATGTTAACATTGGTTGTAAACTCCTTGTACACGAGGATACGTAGCTTGAATATATAAGGAGTTTGCAATCACAATACCCAAAATAAAGAGCCTTGCCCTTTGTCAAAAGTTATAATGAAATTTTTTTTAAAAACAAAATGTTTGCCAAAATAAGAATTTTGCTTTTCAAAACTCCCCACCCCTTGTGGAGGAAGAATTTCCTTGGATAAAACACCTTCTATGTACATTGGAATTAATTTTTTGTTGATGTTTAAATATTATGGAAAATGCCAAATAGAGACCTCTTGCCCAACAAGTTGCTTGTGAGGAATTTGGGTGAGCCAAAAAGATTAAACAAGGGATGAAATGAACACAATAGTTTGTACCTTACATTTTCCATAATGTAATGGACTTCATGATTTACGCAATGGGCATGTGGATTTTGAACAATGGTTATGTCATGAAGATTGTTGTTGGGAACATGTGCTTTAATAGAATGCATCAATAACAATAGGGTAAAGTAACCTAGTACCATGAATTGAAATTTGTCCCTTTCATGATGATATTCATGAATTTCAAAATGCTTATTATACACATTATGTATCATAATATGATCATATCATAAAGAAGGATGTAATTCAAAATGGATGATGACATCCATCCGTCCATTGATATCATGCATTTATGGATGAATGATTCCATATATCATGGATGAATTACATACAACCAAAGGGATGCAAAGAAGATGAATGCATCAACATGCAAAATTATAATGAAAAATTCAAAAAATAGATTAGAAGGAGTCATGTGATGTGTATAATCCTAAAGTATTGCCACCAATATGTAATGGCATGATACAAGACTTTAATGTCACATCTTTTCATATTGATCAAATTCTAGAAAGCCTTTTTGTAAAAAAAAAAATCAACACAAGAAATGGGCAATGATACAAAAGTAATCAACACTTTTATGCATAATATTTATTCATGGATAGCAAAACACAAGAAATAATATAGAAACAAAAAGCCCTAAACATTTGAATGACATTGAAAAATTCCAAATCATGAGTCAAGAATTATATTTCAAGTGTGTCATCAAATGGCACTAAATGGTTCAAAAGGTTATAGCTTCTAAATGTTTTCAACATTATTTCAACTCGATGATAGTTAATGTGTTTAATTGTCATTACCAAATTCAAAAACACATTAAAGGTGTAATACATGTGCTTGCAAATAAGGTAGAAGCTATGTCTAAAGCTTGTTGCATTGGAAACAAAATTTGGACAAATACAACTTGGGAAAACACCAATTGTGACAAAGCAAGTGAATGGCAAGTTATTGATAGTTGATTCACAAATTAGTAATTCATAAATGTAATCATGTCCATGTGTGAATGTGACGTTGACAACCTTGGCATCCAAGGTGGCAACATCCTTCATCCTTACCATGTTAATAGCAAATTTAATACAAATTTTGTGTCCATTTTTCATGTTGGAGGCAATTATTAAAAGAATATGGAATTCATTGAACTTGGTTGTCAATGTAGTTTAAGATAAACATCATGAATGGAAAAAAAAACTACTTGACCCAATGCATTAATCTCCCATTGAATAATATTTATGTTTGGGTTAATAGACCAAACATTGGAAAGAGGTGGTTTGTTGTGCTTCAAGTTGTGTACAACTGAATTTGCATAATGAGCCATATTACCAAAACAAAATAAAAAAACACTTTCAAGGCCTTGTGAATGGTGATGATTGTAAGATCATCCAAGGAAACATGAGGCCACAATTGGCCCTCCTTATATTATGAATGTTGAACATTGGGCAACATTAAACCTACATAAGCAACATCACAAGTTATTTTTGTTTCATTGGTTATCTTCAATTTAAGATGTCATTGGTATGGTGGAATTTAATTTCCACCATCAAAATATTGAATTGAGTCACCATAGATGATGGAGTTGTGAAACATGGTGGGGCTCCAACAATTTGTAATGGATGTTGGAATTCTTCCATGGGAGTTGTTATGAATGGTGTTACAAACATTGAAGGGTGTAAGCATGGTAAAGTAAATAGAAAAAGTAGTCTGTTTAGAATCCAATTTTAAAATGAATCAAATTTTGACTTAAAAATAAAAGAGTAGATTTTAAAGCTTTGTAAGTGAAAATATGAGACCCTAAAGGCTTCCGTTGAGTTTATGGTATGTTGAATATAAATTTTGAATGTTTTGAATATAATAAAAATTCAATTTTACAATATCTTGCCAAGTTGCAAATTGAAATTGATTAATCAATATGGTGTTTAAAACTATTTTTACATTAGGGGTGTGATATATTTATGCATTATAATATGCACAATTGGATAATATAAATGTATTTTCTAAACCTCCATTGAAATTTGAAAATAAAACATATCAATTTTTCACCTATTTGCAACTCATTTTGAATTATTAAAAATTTCATGCACGTAAATGCATTTATACTTAAATTTACTTAAAGATGTGGCTATTTAATATAATAATAATAATAATCTAAAAAATATTTTCATATTGATCATTGTTCATAATATTATTTTTTATTTTTAATACATCAAAGTTTGTTTTATGACTATTAGTAGTTTTTTTGTGACAAGGAACAAAGTCCATATACTTGACCATGTTTTCACTCTAAATCTTTGTCACCTTCCAAATTAATTCCTTTGGATTGCAATAAAGAACTAAAGGCAAAATTGCATGCTACAATGGACTTTTTTGGAGGTCCTAGTGGTAGTTTTTCGTGGATGAATCAAGTATTGTTGCATTGTATGCAAATCTATTTGAAAAACTTGGCCAAAATGAGATGAAAAATTGAAACCTACATTCTAATCTTTCAAACACAATTTTCTATGTATCAAAGGATAAATGTTCAATCCAAGGTGGACTTTACAAATGATGGTACATCCAATGTCTCCAGTTCATATTACTCCAAAAAAAATTTCATTATGGATTTTTCTTCTTCTAGTGGAGTTGGAAATTAAACCTACAACTTTTTACCACCACAAATTAAATTATCATAGCACTTAAGATGAAAAAATCAAGCAAGAAAAAATCTTTCAATCTTTTTAAGCTTTAAAATGAAAATTTCAAATTTATAAAGTCCATTTCAATATCTAAATTGATTTGTTCAAGGCCCATATTTTTAAAGGTTTAAATTATGGTGTTATGAACTTGGAAATGGACAAGAATGTGAACTTCAACATGTACACCATTTAATTTTTTTTAAATCACTGGATTTGAATTCAAAAAAATGGACTTTGAGTTGTCAATTTTGGTCCAATGTAATGTGCTTTTACCCTATTGTTGTAATAATGACCTCACCATGTCATCCATAGTGGCAATGTACAAATCCATTTTCACATTATGACCATCTATATATATAATATCCTTAGTTTTGTCCACTTGTGGTGGTGTCCAATCGTCCTTTCCATCCATCCGTCCCATCATCCATCCATCCAAGTTCCTCATCTCGGAATAAGAAGATGATGGAAGAGGAGGACGATGACGACGAATGGCGGCAGCAGCAGTTTATCCAAATGTTTATGTGATCCAATCCTATAGTTTATGAAAAACTCATGTAATCTTGCAATTTGCCAAAAGCTACGAATTAATTTTTAAAAACTAAAAATTGTTGAATTTTTTTTGAGAAACAAGAGAATAAATCTTTTAAAAACAACATAAAAAATTTCAAATTAAAAAAGAAGAAAAAAATAAAAATAAATAAATAAAATAAAACAAAATAATAACAAAAAAAAAAAAAAAAAAATATTATTAAAAAAAAAAAAAAAAAAAAAAAAAAA
>Ga0116229_10011747_pt1 | contig 12821 bp, 4 predicted proteins | sample S1TSphgellanicum_3_FD_87313 | JGI IMG/M metagenome (GOLD analysis project Ga0116229, IMG submission 87313) | Host-associated microbial communities from peat moss isolated from Minnesota, USA - S1T2_Fc - Sphagnum magellanicum MG | ecosystem: Host-associated > Plants > Peat moss > Unclassified...
GTGCCCCCCACCCCCCCCCCCCCCCCAAGGGGGGAAAAAAAAACCCCCCCCCCCCCCCCCCCCCCCCACCACCAAAAGAACCGACGATTATATAGAGGAGTGTGTTTTCGGAAATTTCCAAAATTTTCGGGAACCAAGGTTCAAAATGTCAGAACCGGGTAAGGGAGTAAATACCCGGAATGATAACCTGAGGGTACACACGGTTAGTTCTGATACCCGCACAATGTCGATCGAGACCACTGCGCGTTCGGGGTGGCTGGAGTGGCGTAGCCACGGGTGTCCAAAGGTCACGGGTACCACTAGTTTAAATCTAAGTATCATGATTTTAAGTCAATTTGAAAAAATTAATAAATATAACATTTATATGCAAATTTTCATTAGAAAATTTCAATTAAAAATATTTCCTAGTCCTTTTGTTAAATTTTTTTTTTGTGATAAGTGACTATATGTTACAAATGTATTATATATATATATATATAATTCATATTTGTGCCAATTTCACAACATAATGATAGAATAAAATATCAATCACCTATAATTGCACATTTTGACCGTTAAACCTTTTCTAATTATATGCCCAAATTGTTTTATATTTGTTTGTAGTGAAAATTGTGACAATGTGATAAGTTTTTGAGTCCATTGTGCCATGCAAACACCTTAATTAGCTACAAGTTAGGACAAGTTAAGGTTCATCAATCAACCAAGGACTAATTGAAATCTCTTGAATTACACACAACAACATGATATAATAGGATTTTATTATTTTTCCAAAAAAAAATGAAAACATGAATTGAATAACTATTGGTTGTTTATAAAAAGGATGGGCCTTAACTATTATGAGTGTTCAACATCTAGCTAGCATGGACTATTTTGAAGACCATTTTATTAGTGAATTTTGTGGTTACAATATGTTATTTTGATGTGGACATTTCTAAAGACCAACTAAACTTCAAGGCATGTTGTTGAATAAGTGTGGTTTTCACTTTATTTGCACGTTGTGTGTCAAATTTTTTCAATGCATTAATTTTGTAATCTCAAAACAATGGTTGTAATTTGCAACATAAGGAACTTTACAAACATTTTTGTGCCATGAAATATTGTTGTCATTACAAAATCCAATTGGGTGGAAGAAATCTATTTATTATAACATCGATTGACAAACATGTTATAGTTTAATAAGCTTAAAAAAAGGTGTTCCAACATTCCACATTATGGGCTACATTTGTTTGATTGTTTTGGCTTTGAGCTTGCATTTGTTGTCTTTGATGGTTAACTAATCTTTAGTTCTAATGTTGTAAATGTTTGATGGTTAATTAATCATTAGTTCTAATGTTGTAAATGTTTGCCTAATAATTGTTACAAAATTGGTGTTGGAATGAGATTCATTCATTAGAATAAATCATAGCCTATACAAGAAATTATTAGTCATGTTTTTGATAGGAGGTATAAATCATTACAAATTTTATGCTAATGATCTTTCTCATTGAACACCTATAATCTAAGTCTTACAAATTTCATTCCAATTGTGTTTTATGAGATGACCTGACATTAAGATGGACATGCCAAGTATCAAAAGTTGCAAAAGGCATACAACATGGCAAAGAAATGTTGGTGCCTATGATATGCCAAGATAAATGAAAGAAAAATGTGTAAAGGTAAAAGATTAAACATAGCTATGTAAATGATAATTTTATCATTGTTTTTTTGTGAATGTAATTTTATACACATTATTAATAGTGGGTTGGTCATCTAAATTTGTGATTGCTTCTCCTTGTGCTTGTGGTTGTATGTTTAGGGTTTGGATGGAAGTGACAAGAACAAGATCTATTGATGGATTGTTTATTCACACATCTTTGCTTTTAATCTCTACCCTAGACATTCACCTTAGAAATGTTTCCTTATGAAGTCTTCACAAGTAATATCAATAGTATTTAATTTTCTTAATAACATTACTAACCCATATACACGATCATATAACACAATTCCCATCACACTTTGAGCATAAGTTGCAATACCTCAATTTTGATTATTGCCCCAAGATAATGGATGCACATGTGTAGATTTTGGGTGCACCCATTCAATTGATGGGTTGTTTTGAAATCTACCCATCTACTTGTTGGTTTCTTATCAAAATATGAATCATAGGTAATTGATTTAATCATGCTTTTATATCATTTTATTTTTTTGGGTTATCACTTACCTTTTTGTATCACAAGGTTTCAAATCACTATGAAATGTAAAAGCAATTCATATGAGCAATTTCTAAAATGAAATTTGTTTGATAAACATACAAATAATTAGCTTCAATTCCTTTAAATCTTATTTAAAGTAAGATTCTTAAAAAATTGATTTGAAAGATTATGCAAGAATTGATTAAAATAAAACACATTGTATATATAATTTTATGTTATTTAAAAAACTTCAATAAGGCTTTAATGAAGATTTAATAACAAAAATGATAATGAAATTAATTTTCTTGTATTGATGTTGTCTTTTATGTTATAAAAGTTTATTATTGCCCTAAGATAGACATGCATCTATGATTTTAGGTTTTACCAAGCATGTATGGGGCAAACACAACTAGTTTTCATTGTGATCACACCATTTCCCTCGTGTATTTTGTGTCTATAGCGCTCTCATTGCTTGCATCTCCATTGAGGTCACACAAATATTTTTCAAACTTTAAACATTCATGTCATCAACAAATTCTACTCATTAAATTATTTGTAGCCCACATCTCACATGATTGAATGTGCTATAATCAGATGTGATACATTTTGTAAAACTTTCTTGTCACCTATTTTGCGCAAGGTAGGTGGAAAGTGCCAATGACACACCATCTAAAACACCCAATAATTTGTTTTAAATGATGATGGTGGATGGTTTAGATCATAAAAAATAAAAACACATCATTGTTTTCCCTTTGTTATTCAGGGCAATTTTGGGTGCAAAATTTTGTTCACTCTTGAACACCTATAAGGGGCATTATGCATAAGGCCCATATTAGAGGGTATAATATCCTTAACACCACCTTGACAACTAGATTTTTTTATTATGTAAAACTAGCGTGACAAGCTTTTATGAAGGCACCCTAATGACCTCAATGGAGGCCAGTACCCATAATGCCCTCAATGGAGGAGGGCCTTACCCTATACTTATTACTTAGTGCTCTTGAGAGGGATAATTATTATTTTTAATTTTTTAAAAAAAAAATTTAAACCCAAGTATGCCAAAATAGCTTCCAAGGGGCAAGAAAAAAAAGGTTAACCACTGGTTGTCAATCAGCCCCCATAACCGTGCAGCAGTTACTGTTGCGGCGCTACTGAAGCGTACCGTTCCGTCCAGAAAGGGGAACACAAGTATTCCCAGTCCCACATTATTGTACTGCTCCGTCCACGGAATCAGTACGTGGCTGGCCAGTCCAGATGGGGTCCACGTGCCAAAAATATTTTGACTCTTTTGTTCGTTCATACCATCAGCGCCTCATTTTCTTCTTCCCGTTCCGTAGGACGGAACAAGTACCAAAAACGCCCCCTCTCATGCGTACCAGTCCGTGCTATCGCTACCCCTGCCCACAGGCTACTCGATTCTGCCACGCTTCTCCCATTGGCTCCGTACGCTACTTCTACCCCCTACTTATTACCTCTGTGATTCTACCTCATCATAAGTCTGTACAATACTCATAGGTAATTAATTCCCTTCATTTGACTAGTTTACCCCCCCCTTGTAATAAATTGGAAGGTAAAAAAAGCAAAAAAAAACCAGTGTTGTGCAGTTTTTCGATTCTGACAGTTACCTCCGGTTCCCATTTATTTGAGAAATTTTGTTCGAATCAAAGAACCGGGGGGTCTCAAAAATGTTCCGGGTTTCTTGGCAAAAAATTCAGAAAGAACCTCCAGTTCCAGGCTTTTGAAAAGAATATTCAAAAGAAGCTGCAGGCAACAAATCGGCGGTTTAGGGTGGGTTCTTTGAATTTTTTTTAAAAAATCTCAGTTTAGAATAAGAGCCAGTTCTATGGCATTTAAGAAATTGCCAATCAAGGGTCGGAACCCATTATTTTGATTTTTCAGAACCCTTAACAAGGGTATATATGCATATACCCTAGCCTCACCCACCAGTTGCAAGGTTCAAAAATATAATAACCTCGCAAGACTGGTAGTAAAAAACTCAAAATGCGATCGGTATGTAAATCCAATAGTATCTGAAAAAGAAATTGATGGGGCAACAAGCCACAAATTGTGAAAGGGGGGCAGATTTCATTAGTTTAATTAAAACCTTTGAAAATTCGCAGTCAAAATTAGGTGTTCGTTTCATGCCTTTGTTGAGTCTAAATTAATCATGGGGAGGAAATAGAGGACTAGGTTAGGTTATACATCCAGTGATAAAAAAATGTGCAAATCTTACTAACCATCGTTATTTACGTGTGTCTTTGGTTGTAAGTCAAGTTCTTAACGTTACTTGATTTGTATTCAATTCAACCACCCATCCATGTGACAAACATTTTGTTGTTGTTTGAATAATGCAAGGACGCAAGAATGTGACTCGTGATAATGTCTGATAAACCATAACTTGTTTCTTGGGTCAGATTAGATGCACTTCCTTCACATAAACATGGCGTGTAGAGCGAGATTGTGTGTCCACTTTTTACAGTAATAGGCAAGTGGTAGTATGATACTGTAACCAAGGGTCAGTTTCCAGATTGACAAAACGAATAATTATTTATTTTCGAAACATGAATTCACTCTAATATTGTGATATGAGTAGTGAAATTATTCAGAGTGTAGTCTGTGATAATTACTATGTCAACTTCATATTTTCACAAATTTTCATTTTGCTATTTTGAGGATTATTTAATGATGAAGCTGACCTTAGTGTAAGTTAATATTTATCAAGGTGGCTTTTGCTGTGATTGCATGTTACACGATGATGTTGCTTTCATGAGCTTCAAACACTAGTCCTCAAGGCCATCATGGAATGTGTAAGAAGAGTCTATGTAAGTTGTCTTTTCAGTTCTCAACTAAAGAGCATCTCCACCCACAACCGGCATTACCTCTACTGGTATTAAAACACATCCAAACATATATTGTTAATCCCTAAATGTCCACAAAAAGAGATAGATTGGTCCATCTTGACGTTCAGGGGGAGAGGAGAGCAATTTCCTCATCCCCCGCCCACCCCCCTCCCTAAACATGAAAAAATGTACAATACATAAAGTGAGAGACTACTCAAGTGCCATCACCAAGGAGGTCTTTTTTCTTTTTCTTTTTTCAATTTTAGTGATATAAATTTTTTGGCTATTTTTTGAAATATAAATGACAATAAATATCAAATTTACACTTTTAAAAGATTTTTTATCTTTTTTTAATTTCCATTTCCGGTTTTTAAAAACATAAAAAATTATTGAAAAACAAATATTAGCCACCACCTAGGCCAATGAAAAGAATTTTTTTTAATTTATTGGTTCATGATAATTTTTGTACATCCAAAGTCAGTTTCACCCATACCCCCTATTTCGGCTTGTAGTTGTGCTTATTATATTTAAGAGGGGTATTAATTATTTTTTAACCCTCATCCAAATTTATAAAAATGGCTCAATATAAAGGTAAGAGACAATTTGAGTGCAACATTTGAACCAGTCATTATAGCCCACCAATGAACAACAATCATTTTATTATTCAAGGTGATGTAGTGTCACTAGATCCTTTGCAAATATTCTAGCCCAAACAACATTGCTTAACCCAACCCAACATTTATATACCATACTTCATCCAAAATTTAATGTGCAGGGCATTAGTGAAATTACTTTAAAGGTTTTATTATATCCAAAGTATTATCACAATGCCATTATACTATTGCCGGTGAACATGCTCGAAAGGTATTTGAATAAAAAGTCTTGTGGTTGAGATCAAAGAGAGGAATAACACAAACACAGCACACACACAGTGATGAAGGTAGGTCATGCAGTTATGGGGTGTATATGGGACACTGGGAGGGACACACCATAGTAGTAAAATGTATGAAATACGGAAGTGCTTCAAACGTTTTGGATTTCTATGGGTGGGTTCGATAGGAAATATAAGCCTCTCTATATCTCAGAAGTGCCATTTGAGGTGTGCCAAAAACTAGTGTTCCAAGTCTGGAAAATTGCACTGGATGCATCAATCTGGTTTTGTAATCTTATAAATATTTGACCCAAGAATGTATGCACACTTTCTTTTATACTAAGTAAATATTTGACCCAAGAATGCATGTGCACTTTCTTTTATACTAAGTAAATATTTGATCCAAGAATGTATGTGCACTTTCTTTTAAACTAAGTAAATATTTGATCCAAGAATGTATGTGCACTTTCTTTTATACTACGTGGATATCACTTATCACCAGACAATAGTCACTAGCTTGGATTAGTGAGGAAAACAGATGGGAAACTAAAAGTTAGTTAAGATGATAATTTTTTTGATGGCAAGCAAAACCTATGTTGACAGGGCATCAGATTTCTGTAGATGCATGGAGAGATATGTGGTGACCTGGGTATCAATATTCGTTCGCAGGAAGTAACACATACATGTTGTCTCTTGTTCATTGCTTCATCTCTGGGCTAAACATTCCTTGTTTAATGCCGGAGGCCAAGGGAGAAGATAACTTCTATTATTGGATGTGTCTTGAGAACTGAGGCCTGAAAATGTTTAATAGTCAGCAATTCACAAGTTTAAAAATTGCACACTTCAAAAAGATTCCTGGAAGCTTGGTAGAAGGCAGCTTGCCAGGCAAAAGTATACAGAAGAACTAATATGTAAGACGTATGAGGACCCATTGCCTAAACAGCAATGGATCAATTCTAAACTTAGAAAATTGGAGCTTGCTCAAGGAAGAGTGACATGAAGAGGAAGTGTGACATGAAGATCTACCCACCCATCAAGCAGGAATTACTATGGTCTTCCATCATCTTAGTATGAATTACCTAACAAATTACAAACGATTGAGTTACCTATTTGGAATTTTTTTTTAAAGTACAATTTTGATATGTCAAATTTTATTCGGATTACTCCAAGATGTATTGTCAAAACCCTCACCCTTTTTTTCTTTTTTTTTGTATAAGGCAGTTTGTGAGCTTTGAATTTCATTTGAACTTGGATTTGGATGTAGTTTCATCACTTTCACCAACCAACAAAACTATCCTATATATCATGCAAAGGACAAATCCACAATAAGGATTGGATGCGTGCTTCCACTCTTCCCAATTAGCTGTCATTTGGATGCTGTGTGATGGGCACATGCCTCATCAAACAGCAAAGGCAATGCTGAACCTTTAGTAGTACTATTTAATTATATCCAACTTTGCAAAAAAGTCGGTAGGTAAAGTTTTGTTTTGCAAAGGAAGGGGTGAGGGGGGAGACAAGAAATTCCGTATGTTATAATAAGCAAGTTTCCACCCCCAAAATGTTTGAATGTATTGCCAAAATGTGTTGTACAAAGCACCAATGTACAAATCCTTCAGCCTTGGTCTCTTTTAAATGGAGCAACTTAAAAGATTGCCAACCAGGTTGCATCTATTTATAGTAATACCTACATTACTATATCAATTCCTGCATGTGCAAAAAGCTTTTCAAATTGAAAGAATGTTGAAACATGCACATGGGTTAGTGGGGTCCTGGCTCTTGGTCAGGTATGATGACCCATTGACCCCTCCCCCAAAGGCTTTCAATATATTTCATATTTCCATACACATTACTTTGGTTTGGAGGATGACCCCTGTGCACCTTCCCACTTCTCTAAAACGACAAAATAGAAGCACCAGCTTATCAAGCAAAACACTCTCTCAAAAAACTATTATCTCCTAAGAAGATCAGATCAGACCCTACATTTCCATGATTTTTCAGAAATTTGGTATGTAGCCTTCTTTTTTGACATATTTTAGTGCACCCATCACTTTGATGAGGAATTTCAAATCATTGGGAACATGATCATGGTATGTAAACCCTTTTGGTCGGTAAGAGAATTACTAAGCAACCTGCCTCATTGGGTGGAGGCACCTGCTTTAGTGGGGATTTCAGACTTTGGGTGCTGATTTCTTTTCTTATTTGTATAACACCTTTTGAAAACTGGAAAACTGGCTTCCTTCACTTAAAGAGGCAGAGGATAGAAAAAGCAATGGCCAGGAACCCAAGAAACAATAAATAATTCCAACAGCCTTCTTCCCATAACCTGGTGGAGAATTTTTGTGGATGATGTAGCTCCAACCTCTTCTTATCACTTATCTTCTTGAAATCCTATAAGTAAATAAGTAGTGAAGAACACAACAAATATGAGAAATTTGTCTCCATGGGTTTTATAGTAAATGGACAAAGGTGAGGTGAGGTCATGTTTAACCTTGAGACTCTTTCCATAGAGCTGCTGTGGTTGTGGACCTCTTTGCCTCAGGCGGCCCCATGTATTTTTTCAACACTCTTTATCTTGGGAGTTCAGGAGTCCCAAAGCAATTTTTTGCATAGGGTGCTTGACTTCTAAGTTAAGATCACATCTCACCTAGCTAAACCTTACCATGTACCTAGTGTTTTATTCTATGAACTGGCGTTCTACAAACAAGGGTTAGGCATTCAACTTCTTTCTTTGCTTTCCTTGGTATTGCCTTTAAAATTGTTCACTTTAGTCTTTTCCAAGCTTGGGGAATTGTACTCTCTTCATTTGATCAATTGACCATGCATTTTCATTTATCAGGCACTCAAGATCAGGCTGATGTTGCAAAATAACCCAACACCCAACAAGAATTACAATCAAAAGTTAGCATGTGTGCTCCATGGACAACGGTCAGAGTCACAAATTGAGACTGTTTGAAAATAAAGGATTGCAAGACCTACGATTTGCATAGAAAAATAGAAATGCCTAGTGTAAAAACATTGACATTAAACATTGCAATATTGTGGTAAGACTCTTCAGAGGTTCTAGACAAGAATAAGTATGATGTAAGTTATATAGGTTACATCCAAACCAATGTTGGCAGGTTGGCCCAGCTTGCATGGTCAAACTCAAGGGTCAAGTTCCAGTTCTTTTGACCCAGACCCAAATCAATGGCCATTTGTGGGAATTAGCACAAGAACCAAACAGTGGAACTAGGAGCCTCCTGCTAGATCTAGAACCAAAACTTTCAAAAGAAACTCTTGAGCACATTTCAAGTTTTTTTGAGTAATAAACTTTAATTTTTTCAAAAAGTTAGCAACATGGGACTGAACTCAGGCCCAATTTTCAAACTAGGCTCAACCTTGGGGACTGTGTACATGGAACCGGACTCAGACCCAATTTTTGAACTAAGCTGAACTAGGCCTAGAGGTTCTTGAATTTGAAAAAATATGCCAAAACTAAGATGATATGATTTAAAATTTTGAAAAAACTAAGCTCAAACTCACACTCCAAGAACCTCCAAAAAAAAATTTCAAGTATCAAAACTTAGACCAGATGTCCTCTCAAAAAATAAGAACCAGCCAACATTGATCTAAACCCCAAGCCCTAATAAGTGGAGCAAGAATTGCTAGTCAATGTTTGATCAGACTCTTCCTGGACATGCAACTTATCAAATCTAGGGGAGCCAAAACACATTTTAGTAGTCAAAAACTGAAACCATGCATCTCTACTTATGACTTCTTAATGTATATGCCCAACAAATGGATTTTTATTGTTATTACATAAAACCATGCACATTGTTCAATGTTGACCAACTAATAGTTTCACTGTTAACTCAGGGTTGGAAAGCACTTGGATTATCTGTGTGACATTTCAATCATCTTGAAATGATGTAGCCACTCCATTTGCTTAAGGGGTTTGTCTCAAACCACTCCTGTTCCTTGGAGATGCTCATATCTGAGCTATTCTTGGGGTTTTTTATACTGCTGTTTTTTGAGGCCACCAACAAGCATTGAGATAACAACCAATGTAATTATGAAAAACTTCAATCACAATGTTGGCATGCTGACAAGAAGACACAATCCATGATAATTTACCAAATGTCATCTCACACTATAGATATGAACATCATGCTCTAGACAAGAAAGTTGGTGATTTGTACAAATAGTTGAATACCAAATAGTTCCTAATCAACTTGGAGAGTGGGTTGCCCAATTCTTTCCTTGTGGAGTGCATATATTCAATTTTGAGAAGTTCACATAATTATCACCATTGTTATAGTAAATGGGAGTGGCAAGTAGGGTTGCATCCAAAGCGCATAGATTGTACAACCGATTGCAAGGTGGCCATGGACTCAAGACAACTCAAGTGCCGACTTAATGCTACAATAGATACAAGGAAAAATAAAATGAAGAGATTACCGTTATCTCCATGCACACTCACTTGAATAATTCTTGTTTTCCATTTTCCACATCCTTCTCCCCCTTTGCACATGTGATTATAGACCTTAAGGGTGCATTCATTGTAAAACAAACCAAAGTAGTTATCAAATGCAATTTAACATTGTACCATTCTACTTTGAAAGACAAGTTTGTGTATTGTATTTATTCAATTTTTTAAAAAATTGTTGTAATTGTGTTTATTTGCTAGTGATCTTCTTCCTTCATGAATTTGGAATCATTTCATTAGGTTATGAAAGCCATGTGATGTAAGGTCATGGTTTGCTTAAGTGTCACAAAAAAATATAAAGAATTGTAGTTTTTCAATATTTTCAAACGTTATAATTTTTTTAACATTTTCACCAACCTTCCCATGTAAACATATGAATTGCACAATTTTCTATGTGTGAAGGTCTTCAAACAATTAAACCATATGGTATGTGGCATTATTGTACCCACTTGGGTTTCAAATATATTAAAAATTTGGTATTTGGTGAAAAGAAGTGATATTTTTTGGATATTTTGAAAAGGACCCATTTATAAACCATATGACTAAAATTTTAAAAGATATTTTAAACATAATTTCAAGCACTAAAATAGATAGGGCACTAAAATATATCATATTAAATTCATTAAGAGATGATTATCCCTCATTAACACAAAAATCAAGGTATTTTGCTAAATGGACAAAAGAATACACACCTCTAACATCCCAGGGCTCATCAATATATGTAATTGGGCCAATAAGATATTGAAAATATGCATATCATATATACATATCAAATTACAATAGTCATTTTTTATACAAATGATTATATTATAAGAATTCTATACATATAAACACAACAACACATTTTGGGTTTTGTAACTGGCCTTTATGACTATGTATTAGTTAGAAAGGATATTTGCAACTAATGACTATTGAGTTGTTAAACCCATGCCATTTCACCCATTTAATTGCAAAGGACATATAGTTGCAAAGCCTAATTGTCTTATCAACTAGGAATTTATTATTTTCTTATATTCCATGTCATCATTGACCTTGGTATGACATGTAAAGTGCATGTTATGTCAACTTAGTCATTTTATTCAACTAAAAATTATAAAAAACATCTTAATAAATGGATGACATATGTCAAAAATCTATAAACACATGTTCAAATGAGTCATCACACATGAACACAAGTCAACCTAGCCTAGCTTACCACCTAGGTAACTAGCTTAACCAAAAATCAACCTAGCCTAACCTAGGTAGGTAGTTAGCCTAACTTAGGTTACTTAGGCTAGGTGGCCTAAGTATCATAAGTTGCAAACACAAGGACTTGAACCCTTCAACTTCCACTTTAGGGTTCAAGTCTTTATCCATTGCACTACCACATTTTTCTATACTAAATCTATTAAACACAAAATTATAAAGATCAATTTTTTTTAGCCTCAAATTAAATTAGGCCACCCTAAGTTGACATAAGTTAACCTTCTTACTATCTACCAACCTAATTTAGATTAACCTAGGGTTCCTTAGGTTGATTTAAGATGAATTAGGTCAACCTAAATTGCTTACAAACCTAACTTAGGTTAACCTAAGCCTCCTTATGTTAAAAATAAACTAACCTAATTTAACTTAATTAAGACTACTTAAGTTTTAAGCTAAATTTAAATTAAGCTAGGGTAGACCTAGCTAGGTTAGACCTAAACTAAACTAGGTTAATATAGGCTAGACATAGACTAAATTAATCTAAACATGGCTAAACATAATTACTTCAAATAATTTTGGCTAAAAAAAATCACCTAGGCTAAAAAATGGCTAAATTAATATATAAATTAGAATAAACAAAATTATTTAAGCTAAACATGGTTAAAAAAACATAAATAAAGCTAAACATAATTACTTAGGTTAAACATGGCTAAACGCTTTTAAACGCAATTGTTTGAACTAAACTTGGCTAAACACAATTACTTTGGTTAAACATGGTTAAACACTTTTAAACACAAATATTTAGGCTAACCATGGTTGAAATTTGTTAATATATAGTTAAATTAATATAATTTATATTTAAAATAATGATTTAGGCTAAACATGGCTAAATTAACATAAATGAAATTAAACACAATTTTTATGTTAAACATGGTTAAACAATGATAAATTAAGTTAAATTTGGTTAAATTTGGAAAATTTTAAATAAAATTTCATTATTGAAACAATACATGGCTAAATTTGGATAAATTTGTGATAAAATTATAAATTAAACTAGGTTATTTAAACTAAAATTGGCTAATAAAATGATTAAACCTATGCGATTGTAGTTGTTTTTTTAGTCATTTTTGTTAGTTGCATGAATCATAAAATTGTTTACTAGTTGTTAAAGGCATTTTTAGTCATTTCTTTAATCATGTTGTATTGGACACTATAGTTGCATAGAAGATTTTTTGGCATTATAAACATTTTTTATTAGGGTCAAAACCTATAACTAGGAACCAAAGGGA
>Ga0116229_10011748_pt1 | contig 12820 bp, 13 predicted proteins | sample S1TSphgellanicum_3_FD_87313 | JGI IMG/M metagenome (GOLD analysis project Ga0116229, IMG submission 87313) | Host-associated microbial communities from peat moss isolated from Minnesota, USA - S1T2_Fc - Sphagnum magellanicum MG | ecosystem: Host-associated > Plants > Peat moss > Unclassified...
AACGCACGCGTGAGAGCCTCGGCTCTGCGTAGGTTCACATAGTACTTCACGACTTGTTGGTTGTTCAGCCAGCCGGTGCGCCTGGAGATGTGCAAGGTGCCGAAGTCATCGAGCTGCACGATGCCTCCGACGCCGCGCTCGAGGAGGCCCTTGATGACCTGCCGCAAGAAGCTGTTGGTGATCTCGCGCACGTCGTGGATCGATACGCCGAGCTGATGGGCGGTTCTCCTGTCGAGCTCGTTCTTGTTCACTTCTTCTCCACGCAGGCGAAGCCCAAGGCGGTTTGAACGTAAGCTCCGCCCTTGGCCTCGCACTCGCCGCAGTTGTTGATGTACATGCCGCCCAGAATGAGGACACCGATGATGGCCATGAAAACCATCACTGTGTGCCAGCGATACTCTTCGTCGACGGTCATGCCTTCTTCTCCTTGAAAGGCCCCAAGTACCCGCAGCACCCGCAGTGGGCCTTGGGGCAGTCCTTGTTCTTCGCGTGTGAGTGAGCGACATCCGCACGGCAGTAGCAGCGGAACCCCATGCAGGTGCGCGTCTCCTCCGGGGGGGACTTGCACGCTGCGCGCGCCCTGGGGCCGGTGCCGTGCTCCTGGAAGCCGGCACCGCACTCGGGACATGTCCAGCTCACTTCGCCGTGTTCCATGCGTCACCAATCCCCAGCGACACCTCGAGGGGTACCGCCAGCTGCGTGGGCAGAGCGTTCTCCATGAGGTACTGGATCTCCTTGCGCGCCTCCTCCGCGGTCTCACGAGGACACTCGAAGCCGAGCTCGTCGTGCACCTGGAGGATCATGTGGCAGCCGTACTTGTAGTCGAGGCGCGCGTTGCTGATGTTGATCATGGCGAGGCGCACGACGTCGGCGGCTGTCCCCTGGATGGCCATCGACACCGCCTTCCGTTCTTCCGACCACCGGTCCATCGTGTTCGGGGAGTTGATGGCGTTGTGCGTGCGACGGCGGCCAAGCACGGTCCATGAAGAACCGAGCTTGCGCGCCTCGGCGATGGCGTCCTTGTAGAACTTGTCCACCGCCGGGTAGGCCGCCATGTACTGGTCGATGACGTCCTTCGCCGCGGCCTTGGTGATGCCGAGCTGTCGACCTAGCTTGCCTTCCTTCAGTCCATAGTTGATGCCGAAGGCTGTAGCCTTGATCTGCGAGCGGAAGGTGAGTGCCATCTGGTGGCGTTCTGTCATCGCCTCCGCGGGCAACTTGCCTTCCTTCACCTGCCCGTCGATCTTCTTCGCCTCCTTGATGAAATCGTAGGTCAGGTCCCAGCCATAGCGCTGCTTCACCAGCGGCCCGAACACCATGGCCGCGTTGCCCATGTGGATGTCCTTGCCGTCGAGGAAGATCTGGATCATGTCCTCGGCGCCCTTGGGGTGCTCGTTGGTGACCGTGGCGCACGCGAGAAGGCGCATCTCGAGCGCGCTGTAGTCGCCAACGATGAGGCAGGTGCCAGCACCTGGCTGTGGTTTGAAGGCTCCGCGCAGCTTGAACTTGTCGCTGTCGGGCTTCGGGATGTTCTGGATGTTGGGATCGCTCGACGAGAGACGACCCGTGCGCGCCACGTCCTGGTTGTACCTCGTGTGGATACGCCCGTTGCTGTCGCGGAACTCATCGATATTGTCGATGTACGTGCCCTTCAGCTTTGAGAGCTGACGATGTCGCATGAGGACGTGCGCCATGTCGTCCTCGTGCTCGTAGTGCTCGAGGAATCCCTTGTCGATAGAGGCCTGCTTATTCCCGCTCTTGCCACCCTTCGTCATCATCAGCGGCCGAAGCCCCTTGATGTCGATGAAGTACTTGCGCAGGTCGTCTACAGACTTGGGGTTGAAGCCCACCATTCCGACCTGAGCTGCCAGGCGAGTGATCTCGCGGTTCAGGTCGTTGAGCTCTGCCCCCATCGGCGTCCCGACACCGACCAGGTAGTCCTTGTCGACGTAGAAGCCGTTGCGTTCCGTCTGCCAGAGGACCTTGGTGTACGGCACCTCGGTCTTGAAGAAGAGGTCGGCCATCGTCGGCAGCCACTCGGGGTAGAGCGAGTAGATGTTGCACTCTTGGAGCTCCTTGAGCAGCGCCCAGAAGATCTTCAGCGTTCCGAACGCATCGTTCGAGGCGTAGTCGACGAGCTCGTAGAGGTTGTTCCGCTCCGTTCGGAGGAACATCTCCGCGTTGGTCTCGGGGCGCGTGGGCTGCGCACCCAGACGACCTCCACGGAGGATCTTCGGTGCCTGCGAGTAGTCAGGTAGCAGCAGGCGCTTGAAGACGTCGAAGAAGTCTCGCCAGGTCCAGCCGAGGACTTCTTTGGCCATGTCCTTGAGCTTGTGCGACTCCTCCTCGTAGAGAAGTGCGTGCATGACGGCCACGTCGTACCAGGCGCCTGCGAGGACGACACCGCGGTTGGCCAGCATGTGCGCATCAAACTTCGCGTTGGCGAAGACCCAGGCGCGGCTGGGGTCGTTGAAGGCGCGGTCGAAGTACGGGAGCGTTGAGATGGGCATTGCGCAGCGGCGGTTCTCGCCCCATGCCAACGACCAGTACAACGGAACATCACGGAAGACGCAGAGACCGGTGGTCTCGGTGTCGATGGCAACGAGGTCCTGGTCCATGACTTCACGCACGAGGCCGTCTATGCGTTCGTCACCGGGCAGATACCAGTCGGCAGTCGGAAGCTCGATGTTCCACGTCGCCATGTGGGGCACCTAAAAGAAACGGCCCCCTATGCGAGGGCCGTGTGTGGTTGTGGGATCAGCGACGGCTGTACGGTGTCGCTGGCGGCGGTGTGAACCCCTGCGGGTAGCTCTGCTGGGGTTGCTGCGCGTACTGCTGCGGCTGTGTGGGTGCCTGCTGCGGCTGACCAAAGCTCGGCTGCGGCGGGTACACCGGCGGCGGGGCTGCCTGTTGGGGTGCCCAGGGCTGTTGCGGAGCCTGGTAGGCCGGCTGCTGCATCGGCGGCGGGGCGTAGCCCTGCTGGGGCTGCGGTCCGAGCTGGGGCGGAGGAGGCTGCACGTTGAAGCGCTTGGCCTGGACCTCGAGAGAGTCCGGAGCGTAGCGCGCGAGCAGGTCCATCGGCTTGAGATATTCTTTCCAGGCGTCGGGGATGACGTTTGGTCCTGTGAAGCCCGTGACCTGGAGGATCTTGTTCACGCCGCTTTGCACGACGGTGATGTTGAGGTCGACGTCGAAGAGGGATGCGCGTACACCGTACTGGCCGCGCTGCACGCAGTGGCCGCACTCGTACACCTCGTTGAGCATGCCCGTCGTGCGGCAGCGCTGGCAGGTGAACTCGTTATTGGCGGCCTTGTTGATCTCCTCCGTGGTCATCTGCGTGGTGCGCATGTCAATGACGCACGTTCCGCAGCAGGCGGTGTTCCAGGAGACGCTGTTGACGCAGTTCTGGTTGAGGCAACGTACGCAGTTGCGGCCGATGACGTTGATGTCCTGCTGACGCAGCACCTGGAACCAGGTGTAGCTCAGCGGCCAGCAGCGCATGCAGCCCTGCTTCGTCTCGATGTTGCTGGCACGGCAGCTGGGGCAGCCCTGGCCGATGCACTTCTGCCACTGCATGTACGGTTTGCCGGTGTTCTTGTTCGCGCGGACGTTACCCTGCGCATCGAGCTGGTAGTTGTTGTGGTAGACCCCGTAGTCCCAGACCGAGAAGACAAACTTGTTCTGCTTGCTCATCCGCGTGGACTCGAAGCGACCGTTCTCGTTGCGGGCTCCGGTCGCGAAGAAGATGTCGCAGCCGTGGCAGGGCTTGCGGTGCTCGCGATCGTTGAACGGGCCGGCACTGCAGATGCAGCCCTTCCTGTAGTACCCGTCGTAGTGTTCGGTGATCTTGATGAAGTCGCAGATGGTCTGCGTGAGCGTGGGTACCATTTGTCCCGCAGCGTCGGGTGCCAGGATGATCTTGTCCTGTGCGTAGGCGCCGGGAATGAGCCGCACCGTGTCGATGCAGCTGGTGCTGGGCTTGTACTCGTCGAGGAATGCCGGGATTTTGGCCTTTCCTCCCGTGCGTGGCTGCGACTTGGAGAGAGCGGCACTCTCCCTTCGGAATGAACTGATGCGCTTCTGGTCTTCTTCGTTTTTACCGTATGACATGTGTGCTCCCGATTACGAGTTGCGGATGAACCATTCCATGAACGGCTGCGGTGCGAGCAATGCTTCTAGGACGGCATGTGGGGTGAGATCACTGGGCTGACGGGCGGCGTAATCGACGACGAACAAGCGGTGTCCGATGGAGCCGGTCTGAGACAGTCGATGGCAAGCATCGAGCTGACCCATTCTCCCGGCGTCATCGTTGTCGAACATGAAGAGAAGAGGACAGTCTAGCTTCTGAAGCAACCAGATCTGCTCCTGCGTGATGTGGGAGCCGAGGAGCGCTCCTACTTCTACGTTGGCCTGCGCGACACGCAGCGCGGCCTTGTATCCTTCGACGATGACAAGGGGCTGTACCTCCGGGTTGGACGTGAAGTGCTGCTTGAGGAGGACGTTGTGGATGTTCCAGATGAGCGGACGTCGTTCGGTCTTGCGGATGGGCAGGCCGAACGCGAGGTACTCCTTGTCGTACAGCTTGTACCGGGGCTGGACTCCGTCTTGCGCCGCACGTCCGCTGATGCCTACGAGGCGACCTCGCCAATCACGCAGGGGAAAGGTGATGCGGTGGTGGGTCCAGTCGTACCCGATGTCGAACTTACGCAAGAGCTCCATCGGAAAGCCGTCGTCGAGGAGCTGTTGCGGGCAGTAGTCAAAGTAACCGAGGAAGGCCTCGTCGAGCGGCTCGAGTACCGCCTCCACCGGGTTGATTGGGTCCGGCGGTGGGGGTGCGTACTTCCCGGCCTCGTCCAGTGCCGGCTGGTACTGCATCTTGATCTGGTCGCGTGAGAGACCGACGTCACGGAGGAAGGTGTAGAGGTTCCCGCGAGCGTGGCAGGAGTGGCAGAACCACAGCCCACTGTACACGTTCATGAAGAAATTCGTGGCACCTCCCTCCGACCCGTCGGCTCGGCGGTGAAACGGACACACTGCAGAGACCTCCTCGGGTCCTGCTGCGCGCATCCGGTTCAGGTATGGGGCGACCGCGCTTTTGATTTGGTCGGTCATTGTGCGCGTGGCATGCGCGCGATGGCGGCTTGCTCGCCTGCGGCTTGTTGTTCCTTGATGCCTCCTTGTGCGGTGTTCTGCGCGGCCTTCATCTTTGCTTTGCGCCGTTTCGCGGCGCGTGCGGCCTTGCGCTCTTCTTCTTCCTCAGCGTCCGCTTCCTTGGAGGCGAGCACGTCGGCTTCGGTGAGTTCCTTCACCTGCGAGAAGTCACGGGCCGGTACTGCATGCAGGCGAATGCCATGCAGTGAGTATTCACGGCTGCCACCGAAGATGAGGTCGATGAACTGCTTGGGCTCGGCTTGGGGGTTCTTCTCTTTCTCCTCCTCGGTGGGGTTGACCTTGCGCTGGATGGTGCGGATGGCCGATGTGCAGTCTTGCGCAAGGGCATCGGAGTACGCGATCTCGTCGAGGTTCGCGTCGGTGTGTCCGGCAGCCTTGCGGTTGGCTTGCATCGTCGCGATGACCGGCACTCCGCTGCCGAGGACCATGCCGCGGATGTCGCGGCTGATGCTCGTCACACGCTCATGATCCTTGCTCCTCTTGTTCTGGTCGCTGAGCAGGTAGAGCCCGTCGATGAAGGCCACGACTGGCTTGTGCTTGTCGATCTTGCTGTTCAGCCACGAGACGGTATCTCCGCCTGCAGGAGCGTCGCGGCCGTTGAGGACCACGATGGTGTTCGCAAGGACAGGGTCTAGTGTCAGTTGGTGGTACAGCTTCTGGATGGCGTACCAGTCGTTGTCGGACATCGTGTACGCGTCGCGAACGAACTCGTAGTGGATGCGGCAGATGCAGGCGAGCACACGCTGGTAGACGTTGTCCGGCGTCATCTCCTTCGTGTAGAGCACGAGCTTCTTTTCGTTCTCGTAACACCAGGCCACGAGGTACGCGAGCGTCCAGGTCTTCATCGACTTGGGCCGCCCGTAGAAGACAACGTAGTCGTCGCGCTGGAGTCCGAGCGTGGCCTTGTTCATCGCCCTCCACGGCCACTTCATCAGCGACAGGTCCACGCCGTCGCGTTGCAGCTGCATGCGCTGCATGACGCCAGCAAGACCACGACCGAATCCGACGTCTGCGTTGGCGGTGCAACCCAGGGCGAGGTACGCGCTCACCTCCGCCTGCAGCCGCGCAAGCGGAACCATCGGGTCGATGTCTGTGGAGATGAGGCTGGCTGCGTCACCGAGAGCCTTCGAGGCCCCGGCCTTGACGCGCTCTCTGCGGACCGCGAAGCAGAGTGCGTGTGTCGAGCTCTCTGTGCGATCTGGCGGCAGGACGTAGTTGGGATGCCGTTCCAGCAGCCCTGTCATATCGAGCACAGACCCGCGTGTCTGCGCCATCGTGTGGTAGTTGTGGATGAGGGTCCAGACCGATAGCCCCTCAGGAGTAGTGAAGTCCTCGGCAGTGATTCCGTAGTCCAGTACTTCCGCTAGGCAGCCGGTTCTAATGATGCGTGCGCAGAGTGTGAGCTGGTGAGACATTGCACCTCGGAGAGCAAGGATCGATGGCGTAGGTGGACCCCTTATCCCCCACGGCTAGAGAAAATGGACACGCGGGGGACGATCACCGTGGCCGCCAGCGCGGCCCACGTCAATCGCCTCCGCGTTTTCCTCTATTAGCTGTGTGGACGGCAGGTCACACCACTAGCAGTAGTAGTAGGGTCAGACTGACCCAACCTCTTCGCCGATCCCCCCCTTCGGCATGCTACCCAGTCCTCGTCCCTCCGCCGGCGCTGAGACGCCCGTGAGCGGCTCGCCGCCTTCCTCGAGGTGAAGGTGACCGAGATCGATCTCCATCAGCGTGCGGAGTTCCTTCAGCTTCTCGATGGTGGGCGGAGACCAGACCGTGTTCTTCGTCCAGCCATACGTGTCGCCGGTCCTCGTGTTGACGAAAGCGGCCTTCGCCTCGAGGATGATGCTGCCCGAGTTCATGAAGCTGAAGCTCGCTTCGCCCAGCGCGATTCCGTCGCACTTCATGTGCCCGCGAATCACGTCTGCACCTCCGGGTTCTGTGCGAGGTATCTCATGCCCTGCGTGACCAGGTCCATGCACTTGGTGAACGCCTGGTAGCCAGCTGCGTCAATGGCCTGTTCATTCTGGTCGCAGCTGAGTGTGACGGATGCGCCGACCTTCAGCTTCCCGAAGTCCTGGCCTACGCCCATGTTCATCCCGACATGTGCCTCGGGTCCTGTTGTCTGTCGCAGGGACTGGAACTTGTCCATCGGTTCGATCCTCTCGTAGATGATGACGTCGTTTCGCTCGATGGTGAGCCGCGCGGAGTTCACCGCTCAGACAGCCAGGGGCTTGGGCTTCTTGTAGGTCGGCGTCTCGGTGCGCACTTTCTCCACAACGGCGTCGGCGATTTTGCCCTGCGAGGCTGCTGCTTCGAAGCGATCCTTGTCGAGATCGTAGACCTCCTTCTTGTCGATCTTGCCTCCGACAGCGAGGAAGCCGTCACGGCCGAGCAGGACGAAGGCCTCATCTGCGTTGTACTTCGTGGTGAAGTGCTGGAGATTGAACGGCGCGCAGGTGTAGTTGTTCGCGCGCATCACCTTGTCCGCGGCCTCTAGGGTTGTGTTGTGAGCTTCGGCGAGGGAAGCCAGCTCCTCGATGACAGCCGCATGCTTCTTCTTGAAGTTGTCGAGGTTCCGTCTCGCGAGCTCGTATGCCATCAGCTCCGGAACCTCGTCGACAGTGACGGGTTTTGCTTCACGCTTCTTCATAGGTCTGTGCCTCTTGCTGCGCTACGTGTTGAAGGTCGAGATCGGTGGCCTGTCCGCGGTTGGCCGGCGTCATGCCGTAGGCTCCCTCGAGGTAAGCGTCATGCGTCTGGACTGCCGTTCGGAGTGCGACGATGAACCTGTTGAAGGTGCTGTTCGGGCCCATGTCATCCATCACCCGCTCGACATCGAGTGGGTGGTAGGTAGGTACGAAGTGGTAGCGCACCTCACTGCGCGCGACCGGTTGGATCCACTGGCCCTTCACCTTGCGAAGCCAGGCGCCTTTATCGGTGAGCACTGCGACGCGGGAGGCACCTGGGATGGAGATAGGGCGAGCTTCTCCGTTGTCGCGCGCCAAGTTGACCGTTCGTCCCGTGAGGGCCTCGCAGGCCTTCGGCCCCAGCCCGACGATGACCGTAGGGTCCACGAGATAGATCTCCTCGTTGAGACGAGCGCGGCACGCTGCGATGTGTGCTGGGATGGGCGTCTCGTCCTTGTAGACGGGGGTCATCACCCCGCCCACGCGCCGCTGCATCGGTTCGCCAGAGGCGTTGGTCTGCGGCACGCAGGAGCGGCAAGCCACGAGGTTGGTGAGGTAGTACTCCTTCAGCCCCAAGCGAGCGAGAATGGCGCGCAGGATTCCTCCTGAGCGGCCGACGAAGGGTGCGCCGACTTGCTCAGACTCTTCGTTCGGTCCATCGCCGATGAGCATGACGGAACGCGGGTAGCCCACACCGGGGACGAAGTGTGCCCCCACGTTCAGGCGTCGCTCCCCGAGCGGGCAGCGCTGGCAGGTGCTCCACTCGTTCTGCAGGATGCCGAGTGGCTTGCGTGCGTCAACGTCCACGGGTGACCTTGCTGGTCTCCGCCGGCGTCGCGAGCGCGATGGGAGACGCGGCCTGCACGGATGCCACAACGCCCTCGAGGAGCCCGCGGTAGCCCTTCACGTCCTCTTCGGTCATCTCGCTGAAGAACCGCTGGATGTCCGCGCCCTCGAAGTGCATCGGGGTCATGTAGTCGCAGAACTCGACGAGCTGCACGAAAGGCTCGGTCGTGATGCTGGTGCTCACCGGGCGGCTCGTGGGGCGTCCTGACTCGTCGAACTCGATGGGCTTGCCGCGCGCATCAAGGGGCACCTGACGCTGCGCGGTGATGAGCTGGAAGATGGGGCTGAGCGCGACGTTCTTCGCCTTGCGCACCTCGAAGACGCTGACCTTTCCCTCGGGCGGCTTCGCGCCGTCGATGTCGATGAGGCGACCGAAGTACTTCGCCGAGTGGCGGTACGCCATGACCCAGGCGTGCTTCTCGGGCTGGAACAGTTCGTTGAGCTTGGGCGTGTTCATGGGGTCCTTGTGGCGGGTCGGATGGAGGTGGACTGTGCGTAGGCTGTGGCCTGAAGCACGGCTTTCTTCTTCGTGCGCATGGAGACGGGCTGTCCGATGTTCTCGTAGTCGAAGGGACCGCCTTCTTCAGGCGCCCAGGTACGGAGGTGGTTGCGGAGCTTCTGGCACATGCCGATGAAGGGTCCGATGTTGTCCTCGAGGAAGACGACGACGGACGTCTGCTTACCCTTCTTCTTCCGCAAAACGCGTCCCATTATCTGCTGGAGCGAGTTGCGGCTGGAGATCGGCTCGTTGATGATGATGGTGTCGAGGTTGCGGTCGTCGAGCCCTTCACGTCCGTACTTCATGACGGCGAAGGTGACCTGCCGCTCTCGCAGCATCTTGTCGCGCATCGCCGGCTTGACCTTGTAGATCATCAGCCCGGCGTTGCTCGGCAGGGTGATGAGCTCCTTCAGGTAGGCCGCGCGCTTGGCGTTGTAGAGCGCTTCGCACTTCTTGAAGACGAGGTGGGCCTGCCACGCCTGGTCGAAGTGCTCCTTCTTGATCTGGAGCTCGATGCGCTTCTGGGGAGGTAGGAGTGGGTTCTCGAGCTCCTTCTTCGCCGTCATGATGTGAGCCATCAGCTTGCTTGCGGAGGCCTTGTCGAGCTCTCGCGGCGGCACCGTTTCTCCGACCTCGGCCGCGGTCGGGAACGGGATGTCGGTGATGAGGGCCTGCTGCATGTTCCAGGCAGCGAACATGTTCACGAGTGCGTCGACGCTCTTCGAGAGAACGATGACCTTGCGGCCGGCGTCGATGGCTTGCTTCACCTCGTCGAGGACGAACTGAATGCGCGCAGGCTGACGACCCAGGTGCCCAGCGACTTTCCCGATGTGCATCTCCCCGTTGCAGTCGTTGACGGCGGCAGCGACGGTCTTGTCCGTCATGTCGAGCCCGACGCCCGTCCACCTAAAGAAGATGTCCGGTGTGAGCTCCTGCTTCAGGTCCTTGTAGAAGACGGGGCCAGCGTGGAAGTTGTAGATGACCTGCGTGCCGTCGTCCCTGTCTGGGGTCGCGGTGAGTAGAAGGCGCAACCCGTAGAACAAGTCGGCCGTGCGCGAGAACTTCGGTGCCCCCAGGTGATGGGCCTCATCATAGATGATTGTTCCGAACCATTGGCGTACTTCCTCCGGCATCGAGGCCGCCCGCTCTGCCAGTGTGTGGTAGGTGGCGATGACAACGTTCTTCTTCCAGTCGAACGTTTGCCCCTGGATGAGACCGACTCCGCCTGGGACGATGAGGTGCTCGTTGATCTCCTTCGTCCACTGGTGAATCAGCTGTGTGGTGTCGAGGATGATGAGGGCGGGGAAGCCGCGCCTAGCTAGAAAGTCGAGCGCGATGACTGTCTTCCCAAGACCGCAGGCCAGCTGAAGAACGCCGCCCCGTGTCCTGAGCAACGCCTCCATTGCGTCGTGCTGTGTTGTCTTTCCGGTGGGACGCAGCTTGCCATCCTCAAACTCGTGGTCGAGCTTGATCCGACTGACCACCCCCGTCCGCGTGTAGCGGAGGGGGCGGCAGTCGACGACCGGAAACTGGAAGGTCTGGGGTGGCCAGAACTCTCGCGGCACGATGAGGTGGTGGTCCGTCTCCTTGTAGAGCGTGAGCACGTTCATCTTGTCGCGCTCAAAGAACTCGAAGGTGAGAACGCGCTTCACCCCTTCGACGTTGATCGCGGCCTTGGGTACCCAAAGGTTCGCCTCCAGGTACCCGATATCCGGTTTCCGTACGATCAGCTCCATCTAGTTCCTGGGTGGGCCCTTGAACGGGTTGACGTCTATGTAGCGCGCTCCCGCATGAAACAGTGCCTTCAACGCGCCACGGAAGATCTCACGGATGAACACGGACCACCAGGATTCTCCGGTCTGCCGTACTTCTTCATGGGTGAGATACGCAGGCATTCCGTAGCCGACCTGCCAGGTCTGTGCTGGGTAGTGGACGGGTCCCTGCATCTGCGCGAACTGCTGAGGTTGCGTCTGCTGCCCTGACGGTATGGGCTGGTACTGCGGGGGTGGGGTGGCCTGTAGACGACGCAGGCCCTCTTGTCGTTGCTGCTCGATGCGCTGCCAGTCAGTCTGAACAGACTGCGGCGCGACGGGTGGGTGAGAAACGGGGGGCGTCCACATCGGACGCGGCGGCATGCCCGGGGGCGTCGGCACGAACGACGGCGCCGCGGGGGCTTGTGGACGGATCAACGTCTGCGGTGCGATGAGCTGGCGCGCGGATTGAGTCACGGACCCGCACGTCGTGAACCATCCACAACGGATGCGAACGTGCTTGCCCTCCTCGTCCTTGAAGCTCGGGTCGGGTCCACCAGTACACTCGGGTGCTCGATTGTCCCACTCCTTTCCGAAGCAACTAGGCGCTCCTGTTGAGACGCTCGGTGTCGGTGCAACAGACATGTTCATGCAGCCTCCTGGCATAGTCACGTGGCAGGTTCCTTATCTCCTCGGCCGCGCCTAACTTGCCGAAGACGCAGTACCCTTTGCGTAGCGCGGCGTGTAGGATGAGAGCATGCAGACCGCCGGTCTTGTTCTGGACATCTATGACGACTTCAACGGAGAGACTCTGCGTTCTCTCTACCCCACGCTCGACGCGCTGCCGGAAGGCGTAAAGGTGGCGTCAGATCTGAAAGGCATGCACAGCCAGCTGCCGGATGATGTCTTCGCGCTTGTCATGGTGAACAACGTAGAGAAGCTGAGAAAGTACGCCTGCGTTGATCCAGGCAACACCGAGCTCTCCGTCGTGTACTTCCTCAAGCACGCGCACAAGCTCCCCATCGAGGCGCAGAAGACGGCCGCGGAGAACCTCATCGTCGCCTCCAGATGGTACGACCTCGAGGTCCCCGAGGAACTCGTGAAGAAGGCGGGTCTTGGTGGTGAGCTTCTGGGTGGCGCAGCCGAGATGCTACCCGGACCCATTGGCAAGGCCGTGGGTTTGGCGCGCGCGGCCATGGGTGCAGGAAGCGCCATCAAGAACAACATGGCTGCGGCCGGCCAGGCAGGCGGACAGTTGATGAGCACGTTCAAAGGGGCAGAGGTCAACGGCACAACGACTGCTCCCATGGAGGAGCCCGGGAAGCTCTCGCCAACGCCGTCGAAGACAACCATCAACAAGACCGCGCGCGTCGGTCATCTGGTCTCAGCCTCGAAGAGCGACCACGAGGAGATGCTGCAGGAGAACAGCGCCATCGCTGGCGAGGGACCGAAGTCGTTGCCGCAGGCGAAGCACCTGCAGCCGACAGTGGATGTCACCAACGCAAAGCCCCCGACCTACGTGACGGAGAAGAAGGCCAGCAAGTACGCGCTGCCGAGCCTGTCCCGCTACCCGCTCGACAGCTACGCGCAGGTGAAGGCGGCAGGCTCCTACTTCGGGGAGTACTACAAGTTCCTCGCTCCCGAAGAGCGCCGTGAGTACGCCGTGAACCTCGTGAAGCAGGCGTCGGCGATGGCTATCGACATCCCGGACATCGCACACAAGTACGGCGCAGAGGGCCTCGCTCCGGAGACCGAGATCAAGATTGCCTTCGACGCGCGACGAGCAGAGCTCCAGGCGTATCCTGATGTGCTTCGTGTCCTCGATGCCGTGGAGGATGTCATCCTCACGCAGGGCGGCT
>Ga0116229_10011749_pt1 | contig 12819 bp, 10 predicted proteins | sample S1TSphgellanicum_3_FD_87313 | JGI IMG/M metagenome (GOLD analysis project Ga0116229, IMG submission 87313) | Host-associated microbial communities from peat moss isolated from Minnesota, USA - S1T2_Fc - Sphagnum magellanicum MG | ecosystem: Host-associated > Plants > Peat moss > Unclassified...
ACATGGATTAGAATTTATGTGAAACTTCTGCACTGCGAAGTCTGTGCCTCATTCTCATTTTTTTGTTCTTCTTTTCTTTTCGTTGCAATAACTTGTGTTTCTTTTCTGGTTTTTTTTGCTTGTTGTATCTCAAAATTCTCTTGGTCTTTTCTTTCTTTTTTTGATAAGAAAATAGCAAATTTATGTTTGTCAAACATGATAGACAGAAAAGAAAAATAAAAATAAACTTCCAGAAATAGATTTATTGGATATGAAAACTTTCAATTTTTTTATTTAAATATGATGGTGATGGTTTCTTTTTCTCTCTTTGATTGTGAATCAGGAAAAAAAATCAAGTAGAAGAAAAAAAAGAGATCGTTTGTTTTTTTTTTAAATTTTCTTTCCCTACTCTTTTTATTCTGTTGCGACAACAGTAAATCATATACTACTATATTAACTCATGACAACAAAGGTAATAAATGAAGGAGTAATTTTTTATTCGTTCTGCTGTCTTTAACATAATAATACTGTTAAAAAAATTCATTTGAACAGTGTGAAGAGTACAATGGCATCAGGAACAGCAGTTGCAAGTTCAATGTCATCAACAGCAGCACGTCGTCTGCATTATCAATCTCAAATACCTAATGGATCACATTCACTTAATCAAACTTTTTCTCCTGGTGATACATTAAATCTTAATGATTCATTTTCTGCATCAACAATATCTATCAATCCATTAGTAACAATCGTCTATTCAAATACATCATTATCACAAGGTATGCGAGAATAATTATAAAAAAAATTCAATCCCGATAATGTGTATATATATTTGCCTCCAAGCAGCAAATCTACTTACTGTTGTTGTTGTTGCTAGAGTATAAGAGAAAAAAAGCACAATTTTCAAGCGCACACGCATTGCTCATGAAACGGAAGGTAGACAAACGGAGAGAACAAGAGAGTGAGAAAGAAAATGATTTGCAAACAATATAAAACGGAACAATTTGGTGTAGTGAGCTTGAAAAGAACAGAAACTTTTCATTTTCATTGAGCTATACAAAGACAAAGTATGGAAATATCAAGGCGAAATTCATCAGTTAGTTCGATTCCAGCAGTAAAAACAGCAGATATACGAAAACAAACTATCTCAGGAACTTGTACTTTTATTCGACTTGTACATGGTGGTAAAAAGATTTTTCTTTATTCTTTTGTTTTAAAAAATTAGATTTCTTTTTTTTTTCTATTTAATAGAAAATCAACAATTACTTCTGAATAGTTATGCATCTTGTCGGCGTCTAATTGATCATATGAAACAAGTTGTTGGTATTCAGCATGATGGTAAAAGAATTTTAATAAAAATTCTATACTTTTTTGTTCTTATATATAAAAAAAAGAAACGATCGATCTGATGGATAATGAAGGAAAAATAAAAGAACTTAATACGCATTTCGATGATTATGCTACACAATTTCTTACTGCAAGAAGTACTTATTATGTGCTTAAAGTTGAAGGTAAAATAATTATTACTGGTATAAAATTATTATTTACTAAAAAAAAATCTAATTCTAGTCGATAGTACGACTGGTGAAAAACGTTATACACCCAATTTTAATATCGATCAAATCGATCAAAAATTGAATACAATATTAACAAGTAACGTTCAATTGATTTTATTAGAATAAATATTAAAAATGTTTATTTTAGATTCATTGAATACTTTGAATAAATCTGTAAGTAAAGTAAAACGTCCTACTGGAACAACACGACAAAATACAACTGCTTCATCATCATCTACTACACCCCAATCAAAAGCTAAACGAACATCAAATCGAAAACAAAATTAGGGAAGATTACATTAGGCTTTAATATTCATTTGCTTTAACAAATTTTTTACGGTATATGATCTGATTTTTGTATTATTCTTGTTAATATTTGTATTTTGTTTTTCTAATATTTATTTTTTGAATTAATGAATATTCTGGTCAATCGATCGGAAAAAAATACTGACAGAATAATTTTTTTTTCTTTTCATCTGAACATTTCTAAACAATTTATGATTATCGTAATGATGAAGTATTAAGATTGGCATTAAATTACAAAATATTCGTTGGTGATGTAATGTTTTTTTGCGTACGAAACTTTCGATGAAAATTTATATCTCGATCAATCTCCTATATTTGATATTTGAACTTTTACAAGTATTGAAAATGAGTTACATCTCTTCTATGTCTTCTTTTGTTAATTACGAAAGTAAATAGATCCATCATATAATCATTATATGGCATTTTTATAGAGCAAAGTTTAGTCATCTCAACGGACACATTAAATGGATTTTTTTCATTATTAGAAATCAAAAATTGGAATATTTTGTACTTGGTTACTAAGATTATGAGAGAATGATTTTTCGGTATCGTGGTGTTCTCCATTCTTGTTGTGTGAACAGAACATAAATAATTATTTTCGCTCTGTGATGATACAGGAAAAGGTTGCTTTGCCCTATATAGTCATTTATAGTAGGTAGAAAGATAAACAATACTCGTTTTTCGAAGAACAATGAAATAGATCTATTTGCATAGAAATACCTACTGACATCTTTGTTTTCAATTTTTATTTTATGGAAAAATCAAAGTATTAGTCATTGGGATCATAAAATACGGTTATACAAAGAAAGTTTTAAGAATTATATTATAATTATTATTTGTGTTCGGAAAGTTGTTTGCTGATTTGTATGAAATCTATCTCTACAAAATGAAATTGATATTTTTATTTGTCTTTGCATTTAGAAAATGTCTTATCATACCATTATCAAGTATATTAGATTCTATTTTTATTAATTTCATCTTGAATAGGGTTTGGTTTTGTTAAACTAAATTGGTAAAAGAATCATTTCATCTTTAACAATTCTATTACAAAATTAGTTTATAGAAAACTCAAATTTTTAATGACCACAATTACTTGAAATGATATGATTTAAACAAGACTTGATGTATCGAATGAATGCTAATTTATCAATCACTTTCAAATTAATAAAACAGGTATACAACTTCATGAGCAATGAATCATGAATTTGGATTGTGTACCTCATCGCCGAAAATGAGACTGCCGAACACTCACATCACCGAAACTCCCATACAAACGCATAAAAACATACCATTGACTTTCGGCGATGCGATTTTCGGCGAAGAGCATACTAACCTGAATTTGAAAATATCGAATATAAACTTTTTTCTTTTGATTTCTTTATCAATTTTAACGGTAAAAGGATTATGAAAATAACTACATAACAACCAAATGTGTGTCAATATTTACTAACCTTGTGTCGAAAAATTCGGCTCGTTTAACTACCGCAATCTTTGGTACTTAAAAACCAATCGAGACAGTAAATATTTGCTTTATGATGATCCCTATCAGTCTAGTTTTCAGCTCGTACACAAAGAACAATACGATGATGTACTACCTTTATGCTTTGAATATTGCGTATATACTAAATTTTTAGTTGATTAGGTGCATTTACTTGATATCAAGCTGAAACCGGCAAATTCTACAATGATTGACAAGAAGCACAAAATGAAATAGTACATTGTTTTATTATGAAAATAAAATATATTAGTCAATAATACATTTCACTCTAGTATAAGATAAAAATAATAACACACTTTATTATGAAAGACATTTGTGTCATCTTATGTAACAATTCATGATACGGAAGACACATGACCAGAAATCAACGGATACAGTTACAAGTTTTGCAAAGCAGAAAGTAGAGATCACTACAAGGAAAACGACCACATAACAGAAAAAATTACTGCTCAATAGAATATTCTTTCTTTTCTTCTCATTTTCTCCCTTAAATTGTGCGACAAAATGAAGCAAAACTATGCATTTGAAAAGACCATATTCTTTCCTAAATAATCCATTAAATTATCGGAAAATTTTTTCCAACTTTAACATGTTTTCTCGAATTTCCGTAAATGATATGCGAGCTATTGTCTCATAAGCCCAGCATTGTTTAAGTACTAAGTACATATCTAAAGCACAACCACGGGGCTGTGGATGAATATTACGCTCCTTTTTCACGTATCGCGATATATCATCTACCTTGATTTCGGGGTACGGTGTGCGTGGATCTTTAAGCATCAATTGTATTAACAGGATACCAAACGACCAGACATCACTCTTCGATGAAAACCTTGCATAAACATCCATAGGAGTAGACTTTGACGATGTATTTGATGGGTCCCTTGGTGTTGAATCAGGTAAACATTCCGGTGGAAGAAAACGATATTGAAATCGATTTGCTCCTGTAATTGTTTGTGATCGTTCGAGACTGTTTTTTCCTGCTTCCTTTTTAAGTGCATGACCAAAATCGGCAACTCGTATAAACCCATAAGAATTGATAAGAACATTACCTGCTGTTAAATCACGATGAACAATATTTTTCTGTTCGAGATACATCATGGCCTGAGCAACTTGAACGCCAACACTTGCTATGTATCGCATTTTTCCTGTTTTTGATCGATTCTTCAGTGGACAAATAGATTCCAATGATTCTCCACCGTCTTCAAACACTAAATAGCTATATTTATTATCAGAATATTGCCCATAAAGTGTAATGATAGAAAATTGGCTAAGATCTTTTAGTAAAGAAAGTTCATGTGTAAAATACCAATTATTTTTTTTGAAACGTTTAATAAATACTTTAATATCATTTTGTTTGTCACATTGCCAGAACGCTTTAGATATACCCCCATTATTCTGACCAATATTTTGTATTCTATCAAAATCGATATCTTGTAAATATTTTTTATCAAAAGTACAATCTCCATTTTCTCGTGGTACAATTAATTCTTGTTTTAACGGTGTAAATTTGCCTTTTTTGCTAGTATTTCGCTGTCGATTGTACAGTTCTAATAGTTGCCTCTTATCTTCTTGATTATTCTGTTCACTATAAGGCAATAAATGGTGTTCTATGAAATATTTATAGACAGTTTCATCGACACGTATTGATAAGATAACATAACGATCTATAGGAAGTTGCTGTTTTGAATTATTATCGATCTTGATTCTTGAAATCAGTTCATCATTTTCCACTGGGTATCGCACAGTGAATGTGCCATAAGGTTGTGGCAGCAAGTTCCGTATAACATGAGATGGAGTAACATGTTGAATATTTAGTGGCATCGGGAAGAAAACATATATCTAAAATGATAGATGACAATATTATTTTCCTTGATATTGTACAAAATTTCGGCGAAAGGTTTCAACAAGATTATTAATGACATATAAAATACTCCAGACACTTGTCAAAGATTTCTTTTTGTTTTCAAAAGGCTGCACTGTCAATAAAAAATTAGTCATGTTGTCTGTTCTTCTGACAACATGTGCGTTTCATTTATAAAAATAGACGTGTTTTCATCACTTTTATGTTATATAAAAGCGATAAAACAAAAGGATAAAATTAACTCAATTCTATTCTTGTCTACATTCAACACATAATATATGATAAAGTAGTACTATAGATTCAACTGCTTTGTCGATCTTTCCGCGAAAATGGTTTTTTTTTGTAATCAGATAACGACAAAATATATCATAAAGAACACAAAAAACATTCTCTCCGTTTTCTTCCTTTCCTTTCACCGACGTTATTTATTAAAATAAATTTTCGCCGAAAGAAACGCTTTTATCGGCGAAGCAGAAAGGTTGCCAAAACATACTAAGGGTATAAAAAAGGTAACATCCCAGAAATCAAGTTATTTCGCCGAATCAGTTACAAAAAATTGCATCAAATATGCATTCGAATTGTCCAAATAATATTTACGAAGTCGACGAACAATTGTAAATCCATGTTTAACATATAATTTATATGCATGTTTATTAGATGCCTTTACGATAAGTTCAATCGTCAAAGCACCTATCCCACGAGCATAATCTATCATATAACGCAAAAGTATTCCACCTAAACCACGACCTCGACAATCAGGATGAATACAAATACTGGCAATATGGGAGATCATTTTTGTTTCATCTGATAGATGTTGAAAACCATAGCCTAATAAAGGATTATCAGCAGTGCTAGTCTTACGTTCAATAATCCAACATTTCCAAAATGGATCATTAAGACATTCTAAACAATATTCATAAGTCCATGATTCTGACTGCCAAGTAGCTTGCTCGATAGTAATCAATATATCAACATCGGTTTGATGCATTGATCGAATTCGATATTGACATTCATTATCATCAATAATTGAGAAAGTTTGCCGAATATCGTTCGTGTTTAACTCCGCTGCCATTCGAAAGTAAATGGAAAGTGGACTTATATTTCTTTGACTCTGTTAGTCGGTTAAATCTCTGTTATAATAATTCTTTCACTCAATTTTATCAGTATATCAAGCAATAATACTCGTTTGTCTCTTGTAATAAGATTGTCAAATCGGCGTGTATATTTATTTTCCTATGTACCTAAGTAATACTTTTTCAACAAGTTAAATATTTCAAAATGAGTCATAATAGTGTTACTCCCAACAAATCCCGTTACTGACGAGAAAGAATAAATGTCATCCTCATTCTTATGTAGGAAGTGTGTTCACGGAATCATATTTCTAAAGCGTTTTGTATTTACAAGCTTATCGAATAATGAGTTATGATTTACTTTTGTCAACAGGTAATTGTCATGGACAACTGAATCATCAATCTGGTAACAAAAAATACTTCAAAATAATTGCTCAGGTGTACAAGAACAAATAGATGGAAATAAACGAGCTGAGATACTCAATAATAAAATTTATCTATAATGAAAATGGAAATACGGTAAAAGCTGGATGTCTGAAATAAATAATGACTCACAAATATGGGAAAATTCTAGCTTATCATAGAATGTGTTATATAAAATATTACACAGATATCTATTTATTACTGATATGAATGGATAAAAAAAAGAAAAGTATATCAGAGTGACGAAATAAAATATTAAAAAGATCATTTCTCAAATGAAATAAAAGCTATTAAAGTCGAAACTATATAAAATTCATATTATTATATTCAAAATTGAATATAAAAATAAATAAAAATAACGTACAATAACCTTCATATTTTACCGTAACCAAGGTAACCAATCATTTTGAAGTAAAATAGAATTCTATTGTTGAAGTATTTTATATATGATTAACTTCTGCTCGTATTGATTTTTGTTACATGATTCTAATTGTACGAACAATACATAAAATATAACACAATAAATATGTTTCTTTGTTAGATTCGCCGTTTAGAATAACCATCTTGTTGAATTAATCATTGATGTAAGTCATCATAACTTTGACATTGCTTATAATGAATATTAAACATACTAAAAGAATGTATAATGTAAATTGTTTTAGTAATGGACAATTTTTGTGTTTTATTGATTGTACTCACGCTTTTGTTGCCCATCATTGAGATTTTTCTTCAAGTTTATTTTTTTTGCGTTCTTTTTTTTACGTCTTATGGTGATGACAAATGTGTCGATTCATTTTGAAGGACAAGTAAAAGTAACGAACGAACAGATGAAAAGAAAAAGAACGCTATGATTCATATATAGGTGGCATCAGATATTTATAAAATCATAGTAAAATTAATATGGAATAGTCATTTAATCTATTGTAATATACATCCTTGTTCAACATAAATTATTCATATATGTGAAATATCCTTTAAAAACTAAATGTAGACTAAAAATGGCTTATCTTCATCTACTGCATTTTCGTAGGTTTACTTGAAGATGGTAGTCACAACAAAAGTGAGAATTTATTATGCTGGATTTACTTAGTACTATGCATAAATGAAGAATAGTAATGCCAAAAAATAATCGTTATTAATAAACTATATCTTGCAATACAAAATTTTGCATAAATGGTTTAGTATAAGAAGGATAATGATCAGTTTTACAAAGAGAATTCTTTGGAGACGAAATATATATTTTGTGCAAAACAACTATTCAAACAATAAACTGACAACGACAGTTTGATTTATTATTTTCCTATAATGTCATTGTCATAAGATTTATCGAAGTTCTTAAATGTAGACATTTTGATGTTTCTGTTTGAAGTTTTATTAATTCTTACATAGATAGAGAACTCTATTAATCTTAATGGCAGCTCAAATAGATTTCTAATGTTAAACAAATATTCATTTTTATATTCTCTTTTCATAATTGATAAGTAAGTTAACTGTATTGAACATCTAGTCGATTTGTAGCATCATTAAGATAGTTGTTTCTTTTGCTCAATAAAATTGAAATATTTTTAAGCGTTTCGCTTCATATTGAAGATTTTCTTCAATCCAATTTGCATCGTCTATATGGACCAATGCGTTTACCTTTATTATATCGAAATTTTCATATTTTTGAAGTATTGGGACCAAGAATGGCAAAACATAGACCTGATTATGATGCTCAACCTTTCGTCGTTTTGCAAAATAAAATAGACTGTAAACAATTATAATACACTATGAATGTTGAGAGGTATAACCATCATTTACAGAAAGGTCAACATTTATCAAACACTACAGATTTTGATTCTTTTAATTTAAATACTAAATGTATGAAGATACACAAGATATTGTCTCATCTAAGACCTATCATTCTTATCCAACCGAATTTGTTCTCCTAATCTGCTAGATAGACTTCTTCGTGAATGAAGCATCGATCTGTTGAAATTAGAAAAATACGACACAAATCCTTATTTCATCAGACTAGACACAATTAGGCATAGCAAAATGATGAATATTATAATTAATAGTAATTAAATATGTACCATGACATTAGAATTCTAATTGTCAGTTATTTGAAAGAAAGAATAAATTGTTTCTAGCAAAGAACCTTTCTTTCACACAAAAACAAAAGAGAGAAATATACATCATAAGAAAAGTTTCATTTTTCAATGAAATATATTCTATCTTGTGCAATTCAATCAACTGGTCACGACTCATGAGGGAAAAAAGCCACTTGCTATTAAAAAAAATCAGATTGCATTTCGATTTCTTCTTGATAAATCTTAACATTAATTCTTAAATGACAACCGAAAAGAAATTAATTTTCAATCATGCAGATTCAGCAGTACAAAGTACATCTTGTTTTCGCAGAGACAATAGGTACGCGCGCAATGACCTTACATCTGCAACAAGCGTTTTTTATACTTTGCAATCATTCTATTTTTTCGATTAATTCTGCAGACAATAGATACAATCATCTTTAATGCCATTTATTTGTTTTGAAGAAAAAATTTTCGTTACAGAAGTGGGCGTCTTTTCACGTAAACTTTTCATGGGAGGAAAAGGATAATGTCATCAACAGTATTATAAAAAAAGAAAAGTTATTTGCTATTTGATCTCAATAATAATGTTTGGTCAGTTACGAACACTTGTTCCATTTGGAAAAACACAGCAGCAACAACCAATAGAAGTATAATCTTATATGATTATTTTTCATCGTATGAATAAGTGTAAATTATTTAGGAAAAAAAGTCAAATGATGAAGAAGAGCAGCGAGAAGAATGGGATCGACCGATCGAATTCATTCTTTCATTAATTGGTTGTTCTGTTGGTATGTATCATGATCAATATCTCGACCAAGTATATCTAACTTTTCTCTTGTATTCAAGGTCTAGGTAATGTTTGGAGATATCCATATATGGGTAAGTAAATATGGCATCTGTTGACCCTTATTCTTATTTTCACTTTTTTTCTAGCGTTCAAAAATGGTGGCGGTAAGAATCAATGAAAGCAATTAAATTTATTGTATCTATATATTATGACACAGGTGCTTTTATTATTCCATATTTTTGTATTTATTTCCTTGTTGGAACGCCACTCTATTTCCTCGAATTGTCACTTGGTCAGTTTACTAGTGGCGGTCCGGCAGTTGCTTTCAAGATGTCTCGCATGTTCCGAGGTAGTCATAGAAATGTTGTAGTGATCTATGAGATGACGATGACCTTTATTTTATGCTAGGAATTGGTTGGTCAATGGTTATCAGTGCATTTTTTTCTAATATCTATTATAATATCATTCTTACTTGGTGTCTCTTCTATTTTTTTGCTTCTTTTCGACGAACACTTCAATGGAGTGATTGTGGCAATTGGTGGAATACAGCACGATGTTCAAAGATAGGTTGTTCGAAGAATATAAAATATAAACTTTGTTACATTCATCTTTTTTATAGATGAATTATATAGTGCAAGTGCAGGTTTTCTCTGTCTTGGTGCTAATCAATCAAGTAATTGTACAAGACCTGTTCTTCCACCTGAAGAATACTTCAAGTAATATATTGAATTCAATAGTTTTCTTGGTTTGTAAACAAATATTTTCTTAGTAATTATGTTCTACGACGAAGTAATTCATTGGAAGAAATGGGTAGTCCAAGTTGGTCTCTTGTATTATGTTTACTCTTAGCATGGATTCTTGTTGCTGCTTGTATTATCCAAGGCATAAAATCATCAGGCAAAGTAGATATTAATTAGATTCGAATTTAGTTGTATTTGTTATTATATTTTTCCAGGTTGTTTATTTTACATCATTGTTTCCTTATGTCGTCATCTTTGCTTTGATCATTCGTGGTGTTACATTACCAGGTATAATGAATATAATGTTCGATAAATGGAATAATTGTATTATAAAAATAGGTGCACGAAATGGGATTTCATTTTATTTAAAACCAAAATGGAGTAAAATTCTAGAGTTTGAAGTAAGTATGAAGATTATTTTGTCATTGGATGAATAGAGTAACACCTAAATGTCTTTCAGAATAGTTTCTTTAACAAGATATTCCACAAGTGTTAGGAGATAAATTTGATCGAATATATTTGTCTGTATTCAGGTTTGGATTGCAGCTGCTGTTCAAGTGACATTTTCACTTTCCGTAGGATACGGATCAATTCTTGGTTATGCTAGTTTTAACAAATTCAAAGCCAATTATTTCAGGTTAAATAAAGACACATAGATCTGTGCGAACTGTTCAGATATGTTGTTTTTCTTTTGTAGAGATTGTTTAATTGTTACTGCTTGTGATTGTTTTACTTCGGTAAATTGAAAATAATCTGAACTAAAGCAAAACTATTTCATTTAAAAAAAAGGTATTTGCTGGTTTTGCTGTTTTTTCCGTTCTTGGTTTTATGTCATATAAAACGGGCTTACCAGTTGATCAAGTAGCTAAAGTAGGTCCAGGGTTAGCTTTTATTGCTTACCCGCAAGCATTATCATTTATGCCCGGTGGTCCTTTTTGGGCAGTTATATTTTTCTTTATGCTTCTTACTCTTGGCCTGGATTCTCAAGTAATTAAAAATCTCTTTTATTTTTCAATTTAATTATTTATAAATATTTAGTTTGCGATTTCCGATGTAGTAATATCCGCATTACTGGACACATTTACTAAATTACGACGCTATAAACCGTTTATAATTATTGCATATTGTATAGTATGTTTCCTACTAGCACTTCCAATGTGTGCACCGGTAAAAACTGAATCATACATATTAATTAAGACAATACTTTTGTTTTATTTATAGGGTGGTATTTATTTATTTGTATGTATATATTCTACCATCATCGTTCTTTGTATTTACATGTTTTGTGTAGACATTAATGAATGAATATGCAGGTAGTTTATCGGTAATTGTATGTGGATTTTTTGAATTTATCGTTATTGCTTATATTTATGGTTGTATAAATGTGTGAATTATTCTCTTATTTGAATTTTTATTTTAAATAGGTTTTAATAATTTTATGGAAGATATTCGAATGATGTTAGATAAACGACCACTTGAACCATATTGGTTTTTTACTTGGTGTATTTCAGGTCCAATTATTACTTTGGTAAGTAAAAATATAATTCTATTTTTATTACGAAATTATTTTTGTAGATTATTATCTTTTCATCATTTATAAAATATCGTGTTCCAGTTGAAGGAAATTATGTATATCCACCATTTGCTAATGCAATCGGTTGGTTTTTATTTTCTATTTCACTCATATTTATTCCTGGCTTTATGATCTATGAATTAATTAAAGCATGGAAAGCAACAACATATTTTCACGATGAAGTAAATAGGAAAATGTGTATGAATATTTTTCTATTATCTTTTTATTTAAGATTTCTAATAAGATGCCACATTACTTAAGAATGCTAGCATATGCAAGGAAACCACAATCTGATTGGGGACCAGCGAAAAAAGAACATCGATTTGGTCGATATCAATCAGAGAATCAAAATCTAACAACGATTATTGAAAACAATAAAATAAATCTTAATAAATCAATTATCAATGAAGCATTTGATTATCAATATGATGCAAGTTCTCGATTTTAAATAACTGTCTAACGTTTTTCGAATATCAATAATTTTTAAACAAGATTTTTTAATCATATAATCGCGAATTGAAGATTCATAAGTTTGAATACTATTTCTAAATCATTGTCTGTACTAAGAAAAACTTTTCTCTAGTCTCATAGCATGCTGAATGAGGGATCAATTTTCCTTCCAGTTTTATTGATAATGTGAAAGTGAAAGTGAAACTAAGATTGTTGACAAGCGACATCTTAATATGACAACTGTTCACTAAAATCGAAAAACCATTGGATAATTACAAGAAAGATAATTTCTCTTCTCTTCTGAATTCAATTTATCTCAATCATCATGTCGACAATAGACAAGAAAAAAGTATCATCATCTTCCAAACATTCTATGAAAGAACATCATGATGGAAAGACTGATGATAACAATCGAGAGAAGAAGAATATTGATGAAATTCCTATTGACGAGGTATTTAGAAGAAATCAGATCATAATTTCTATACATGGAAATATTTCACTTCA
>Ga0116229_10011750_pt1 | contig 12818 bp, 9 predicted proteins | sample S1TSphgellanicum_3_FD_87313 | JGI IMG/M metagenome (GOLD analysis project Ga0116229, IMG submission 87313) | Host-associated microbial communities from peat moss isolated from Minnesota, USA - S1T2_Fc - Sphagnum magellanicum MG | ecosystem: Host-associated > Plants > Peat moss > Unclassified...
TCCCCTTTTCTTTTCTTTTTAATCTTTAACTTTTTTTTGCCCCTTCCCTGAAAGTTATTCCCAACCCCCCCCCCCCCCCCCACAAATAAGTTTTTTAATAAAATAGGCTCAGTTTTTAAATAGGATTGGATTCCATGTACACATTACACACTATCAAGGCTAGAAATAGTTTTAAGTATTGTGTTTTATAACAAATTAAAAACTTGGATTTGTAAAGGTACCAAATTTTATAGCAAATTATATCAAACTATCTACTTGCAAAATTCAGCCTACTTGTTAATTTATTTATTTATAAATCAAGTTTCATACTTATAGAACCTGCCCTGCTTTACCAAAAAATAATTATTCATGAGTCTAGGCTCAGTTCCAGGTATTCCAAAAGAGTAGTCCCATGGTCTTGTCCTAGTTCCATCACAAAAATAGATTAGGAGTTTCGGCAGAGATTCTTGTCAGAAATTGGGCGGTTCTCATGTTTTTGAGAGAACTGTCAATTTCTATATATTTTTCAAAATCTCATGCCCTGGTTGGTTTTTAGATTATTGTCAAAATGAGAATTGTTGGTTTTCAAGTAGGTCAGTTCTCACCTAAATGAGGTTTAAACCCAAAATGGTGCAGAGTTTGATTCAGAAAAGGGGAGTTTGGTTTTCCATTTTAAACTGTAATTCTTTCTTTAAAGGAAATGCAAATTTGCACAAATTGTCACCTACTACTACTACTAGCCTAGCAGCTTGATCATCATGCGGATTATTTATATGCAGTTGGTGTTAAGGTAAGTAAGGCCCCAGGGACAGGGCATTCCCAAAATAAGGGCTCACTGCTCATGACGACAGTTAATGGCAGCCTGAATTTCAGGACTGCCCTGTCCACAAGTGCCTTACCTTGCAAAAGCTTTGATGCAACTTGAGAAATTGTTGACATGTGTATGAGCCTGCCCTCCTCACATGAGAACATATCATACAAAATTGTGCACATACACAAAAAAAAAAGTCCCAATAAAAGATCAATGGCCGGAACCATCATAGGGAAGACAAAAAAGGGACAGCCAAAAAAAGGCCAAAAGACACATAGCCAAGGAACCCAAAAAAAGAAAGGGAGAGAGCTAGTCCCTTTCATGGTAGGAAGCTATCTCACCCACTGCCCTTCTAATGTTGCTTGCATGCAAATCGTGAGATTTAATAGTAATCGGAGGCCTAGAACAAGCATCATCTGTCAATGTAATCTTCGTTTCTATAGCAGAGGCTGAAACATGTTGAAGAGCAATACTAACACATTGTTTGAAAAATTGAATGTAAAAAAATAATGATAAATAACTTCACGATCGTCTATCGTGAAAAAGACGAACACATTCCCTAATGAAAAAAACCATATCACACCCAAATGTGCCATGCACCTCCATGGCCATCATAAAAAATGATGCCCTTCATGAAGCCTTCTATATTTGTAGATTTTAACAATGGCACTAAATTTCGTAGTTGCACCTACTGGTCGACTAATGACATTCAAAGCTATTGTTTCTCGCGTTAAGTTAGTAACCACCACATTAGCAATGAAAACCTAGTCCTCTTGGGTCATGTAAAAATCGGTTCGTAATGAAACCCTTGACGTAAAGGTATATCACTACTCTCTTCATATAACATGCTCACTCTCTCACGTGAAGGTATACATGACGTCTCAGATGGTGTCATGTGTGGCTATTTGCTGACCTTTAAAATTGGCAACAAGCTAAGTGCATGCCAGATGTGTCCAACTCGTGTTCACATTCACATGTGAAAAGACTAAATGCTAAAAGGTAAATCAAATTGAGACAAAAACACAACATTGAAATGAAAATAAAGCATGTGATGCAAAATGAACTTCTAGATGGCCTAACAACCAACCATAGCCCTACCCCCTTGCCCAAACAAAAAACGAATGTGGGTTCTAAATGCTAAGGAAATGAAATCATCCTCCAAGATAGACCTAAAGGATGTGTTGTGATGGATGTCCCTCAAAGATGTTTGTAGACCTAGGGTACGAATAATTACCAAACTCTCAAAAGAAGGGTGCATTTCCCTAATTATAAGAAGAAAATCATTTCACACTACACATAAGCATGATTGAAGCAGGTGTGAACCCCTTTCAACCTAAAAAACATATTTTTACAAAACGAGTCTATAAAAAATACGAAACTTAGAACACAAATATGGAGCCACCAAAGCCCAACTTTTTAGAAAAGCAGATGAAGCATAATCTTCCATAAAAAGAAAGCCTATACCACCAAAGGATATTGGTAGTCAAGCCTAATGCCTGATTAAATGGCCTTGAAAAGACTCCCACGATCTTGGACCCATAATGTCCCCACATACGTGCATAATTTTCATGTCGAAACCTACCAAAACAGATAAGAAGGAAGAAAAAAAAGGTATTGTCCATGTGAGATAAGAAGGTCAACAAACTACACATGAAGATAAAATGCCCAAAGCAATTTGGGCATTTCCTAGGAGAGGAAAATCATCAATATGCACCACGTCTTGAAATAAAGCATCATCCAAAAAATGTGTGGCAAAGTTTTAAGAACCCCCTGACACACACAAAATGCATAAATCATCTATGATTAAAGTGCAACCTTGAGGAATTTCTATGCTTGGAAAAAATCCCTGATGGATTCCAAAGCTTGCACTTTGACACCTTGCCCTTAAACCCAACTAAGGTTAATTGGGTTGAAAAGTGGTCAAAAGCATGGGTGATTTCATTCATAGGCCCCATAATGTGGATATCATCTGCTAGGGATGGAAAGACATAATTGGAAGCCCATGCAATGGTTTTTTAAAAAGCTCAATAATGGGCCAAAACAAATAAAAGACCTCCTAAGGGGTCACCCTGTTTCGTGCTTAAAGATGACTCAATAATGATGACACCCTCCACATGCCGCCCATGTTGGTAGTTTAAAAAAAAATGAGCACCATAAAACAATTTGGTAAAGGGGATAATGCTTACCAAAGGCCCCTGGCATCACATAATTCTTTAAAAATAATAGCCCGAAAAACATTACTAAATGTGTTTTCAACATTAATTTGCATCATAGCCCAATCAAGGTGTAAATCAAGGAGGGTTCAAATGCCTAAAGGGATGGCTTCACAACCTCCAAAGGTCAATACTCCAAATTAATGGGGGGACAAATATTCCTGAAACAGCCCCCAAAGCTGAAAGACAATGGAATGACTAAGTTGACAAAACATGTCACCTACGGCAATAGGATGAAGACCCCTAGTGTTTTTTGCCATTGCCAACAATCTACTAACCCTTAACACTAAAGCCACCGACCTAAGGATATCCCCATGAACAACAACAGTAGTAGCTTGGAATAATTTCAAAAACCCTAAGGATGGGTCCTCTAGTATAAAACATTTCAAAAGATGTTCATATACCATCCTAGAAAGCCCACCCAAAAACAAATGGGGAGTAGTGATGAAAGCTTGGGCAAACAAAGTCCTATCCAAAACAAAAGTGTGCTTAGATTGATAATCAAAAATAGGTGGAAAGACAAGGTCTGAAGAAGAGGAGTGCAATTGACACAGGGCAACAACAGTGTCCTTTGAAGGAATAGCTAATGTCATGGGTTGGAGAGCTCTGGCAACATGACTATACTCACTTACTTTCCCTAATGTCAAACATTGGCGAAAATGAGTGGTTGAAAAAATCTTCCCATGATTGGTGAGAACAAGGCACTTGGGGTTTTTCTTCGCCTGTCAACCCTTGCCACCATTGTTGTTACACAAATTAGATTTTCACCTCATCTTCATACCCACAAGGCACTTGGGGTTTTTTTCGCCTACCAACCCTCGCCACCATTGTTGTTACACAAATTAGATTCTCACCTCATCTACGTACCCACAAGCTTCTACCCTTATTCACAACTCATTGGTTGCCAACATTGGTTTTCCCATGCTTTTTGCATCACTTCACTTAAGTTGTTGTTGCGCTACCTGCTGTTGGTGATTCCAATTACTCCTCCATCGCTAATCCCATTGATCTTCTTCACATGTGTGCTAGCAAATATACTATTCACACAATGAATAGAGATCCAATAGATTGTGACAAAAAACAACAAGAAAAACAGTGCAAAGCTTGATGGCCCTCATCATTGGTAACAAGGGGTGTATCACATTGTGGCCTTGCAATTTACATTAAAAAGTATCTTAAGGCAAAAGAAGAATTATGGAAACTCAAATATTTCACCATGCAAAAATATAATCTTCAAAAATCTTCTAAAAGAAATCAAAATCCTTCAAGGTATTATAACTCTATAACTAATCTCAAGTTTCAACACAAGCCCATTGCATGGTTTGCAAAACATTGCATGGTTTAAGGCACCCACTGTTTGCACTTTTTTAACAACCCATTTAGATGGATGGATGGGAAGAAGATGGATAAAGATCGGAGTTCAGTTTTCGGATTTAAACCTTGATTCTTTCTTTCTTTCTTTCTTTCTTCCTTTGAAACTGCAAACTAAGTAGGCCTACTAGCTAGCAGCTGGATAATCATGCAGATTTATTTACATGCGGTTTTTACATTTCCACTTTCTCCCCATTTGCACAAATCTTCGCAATAGGTTTTTAACAATCCCATTTGGATATGGATGGTAAAAAGATGGATACAAAATAAATGGATGGATGGAAGGCAAATAAATAGATAGAAAATGAATGGTGAAGGAGGGAAACAGCTTAATGAATGGATGGATAAATGGTAAAAAAGATGGATACATAATTGAATACAAAATGGTTGGTAGAAAGAGATAGATTACAAAAAAGGATTGGGATTGGATGATAAGAAGATGGATGCACAATGGACGGATATTAACAAGTTAGTTACCATCCATCCCAGTTACTACCACTCCCTCCATTCATCCATTTAACCATCGCATGATCGCAGTCGTTAACCGTGCGTAACTCTATCCGCAGTGAGCACGGTAATAGGTGTCTCTTCCTTGGCCTTTTTCTTCGCCTTTCAGCGGAGGGCGGAGGAGCGCAGCGCGGAAGAGGTGTGTGTGTCTGTGTGTGCGCGCGCGCTCCGGGCTGCTATTGTTTTTGTGGCGAGAGAAAGAGAGAGATTAAATGCTCTCCGAACGCACGGAGACGACGACAATCTGTGCATTTTCAGCTCTTTTGGGGAAGCATCTCAGGGGCCATTAAGACTGGGGATTGAGTCACTGTTTGAGCACCTAGTGAAGGTGAGAGAGAAGCCATGGCGACAGCAGCAGCAGTGGCAAGTGCAGCCGTAACTCCTCCCTGCTGCACATCTTCTTTGGTTGCTGCAATCTCGTCCACCAGCTCCGCACAGATCCTGCTGCCTCCTCGTTATTCCACCTCCCGTGTCTCCCTACTCAAGTCCGGTGGCTCCCAAAAGGTAAAACGGAATCCTCTTTCCGAGGATATTATTTGCTTTTCCATAATTTCTAGTCCTAAATCTCTCTCTCTCTCTCTCTCTCTCTCTCTCTCTCTACGTTTCCATGTTTGATTTGGAGTTTCTTTGCTGGTTGATTGAGGACCTCGTGATTTCGCCGGTATTCAAAAAGCTACATTGTCTTAGAGAGAGAAGAAGTGCGGTCTCCAAACATTTGAGGAACATTTGCGTGAAGAAGATTGTTTCGAGTCTCTGCTTTTTGCCTGTGTAGTTTGGTGTCTTCTCTGCTGGAGCAATTATATCTTCTTACGTAATTTCTTCTTGTACTGGCCATCCTTTTTTGTTGCCTGAGATCTTTCAAGGCACTGTGACAGGAGATTCTGCACAAGATTGTGCTCCTTTGGTGATATGTTCTATTTTTGGCTAATTGCTTCATTCACCAATTAATAACGTTGTTTTGTTCACCGCCGGTTATTTTAAGACTACAATCTTGATGGATCTCGTTTTATTTCTTTGTGTACCAAGGGAAACTTTCTCAGAAACGTGAAATTATTGTAAGGAGGACTGTGTAAGGTCTTGTTGCTTGGTTCAACACTTTCAGAGCTATCTGTGAAAAAATGTGTGTCCATTTGTTATGTTGTGATGCATTTCACAGTCTGCACTCAATTCTTGAGTTAGTCTGCATTGCAGAGCTCAATGCTCTCCATCAGCCAAATTGTTTTTGTGTGAAATTTTGCGTCTATGTGACACATTTTTTAACTGTTGCAATTCCTTTTAGATGTCTTTTAGTTCACCACATTCTGAGGAGAAAAACATGGCAGTCAGTGTATTTAGATATGAGGTTCTTGGAAGTCACCAAAACACAGTAGGATTCTAGAAAATGTCTACTATCCTCTTTGACATGTAGCCAAATTTGGCTCTTTCCTCTTGTGGATGGTTGCCACTGTGGCTACATCACAAAATTGGGGGAAAAAAAAACCCTGCTCTCCATGTTGATAATATATTTTGATGAATGCAATGTATTTCATAGAATTAGAAACCAACGAGTCTCCCAGTCCACCATTAAAATCATGAAAAAATCTTCATTTTGTGTCTGGCAATAGTGACAAGAACATGTGCATGGGGCTGGTCTACAGAGCATTTCTAATCAAAGACATGTATCTCCTGTGATTGCTGCTGCTTTGGCCCTCAGCTTGGATTCTTTGCAGACCGAAATCTTGAAGCCTTCTCAGAAACCAGGTCAGTAGTTACTCTCCATAGTAACACCACCGCCATTCAGGCGGCAATTGTGACTGAGACTGAGACTACCAAGAAGGTCAAGAAGGAGTCACGGAAGAATGATGAGGGACTATCTACTAATGTCTTCAAACCAAAGGACCCTTACATTGGCCGCTGCCTTCTGAACACCAAGATTGTTGGCGATGATGCTCCTGGTGAAACTTGGCACATGGTTTTCACTACTGAAGGTCTTTTCCCATCGATGGCCTTATTTGAGACATGTCTGTTGTCTTGTCATATAATTTCTTTATTTCATTTCTGCTTGTCAATCAAGAAATTCTGTGTTCTTGTATGTGTTAACTTGAAGAATATCCTTGGAAAACTATGGTGATACACAGGCTGCTGTGAAAGACCATTTGTAGGTATGGTCTTTCATGGTGATATGGTGGGTTTGGCTCATTTGGGTTGTGAGGTTGAGTACTGCTAACGTGACTGATAAACCCTACATTTGTTTTGCTATAGGTAAGGTTCCTTACAGAGAAGGTCAGTCTATTGGTGTTGTGCCACCTGGTACTGATGCCAATGGGAAGCCTCACAAGCTGCGGTTATACTCCATTGCCAGCAGTGCTCCAGGTGACTTCGGTGACTACAAGACAGTAAGCCTGACACCATCTGCACTTTTCAATGACTCGTAAGGTACCTAGTTGTCACAAGGAGTAGTGGAATTCCAAGCTGTAATGTTTTCAGCTTAATTCAGGTTATTGGGCACTAGGGTTACATATGGGTCTGTTGTGGAGTTCTCTTCCTTATGTGAATTTTTGAACTCATATTATGCTTACTGATGTGTGAAGAAATGTTGGTGGGCAGGTGTCCTTGTGTGTGAAGAGACTTGTCTACACCAACGACAAGGGTGAGGTGGTCAAGGGTGTTTGCTCCAACTTCCTCTGTAATGCAACTTCACACACCACTGCTTCTCAATTGACTATCTGTGGACATTCTCAGTTCTGTTTTTGTAGTCAATGCTTGTTTTCATCCATTATTCCCTGACACACATGGCAAGGGTGTGGGTGTCCCTGATCCCTTGGTTGAGGGTTCTGCCTGAATGTGTCTGTCTAACTTGAATTGTAGCTCCTGCACAAAGTGTTTGAGCCCATGTAGGAATAAGCTCTGTGTTTGCCTTAAGTCTCCTAGGGTGAAGACAAACCTTTTGGAGTGTCCTTTTTCATTTGCTTACTGTAAATGCCTATACTCTGTCCTCAGGAAAGATTCCCACTGCAGCTCACTGTTAGAAATCTTCTCAAACCAAACCTTCTTGTGGGCTGGCTGATTGATTTCAGGTGACTTGAAACCCGCGGATGAAGTTGCCATCACAGGGCCTGTTGGAAAAGAAATGTTGATGCCCACTGATCCAAATGCCAATATTATCATGGTAATGGCTGTGCTCATCCATTCTTTGGAATTTCTTTCAAACCACAGGCTCTGAAGTTTTTTTGTCGGCCTATGTTCTTCTGTTGGCCTAGAAAATAACAGTGGACATGTGAAATTGCTTGGGTTTCTAACCATTTTTAGAGCTGACATTTAGCTGGTATCTGAATTTCTCATGTGGTTATGTGATGGCAGCTTGCTACTGGAACAGGGATTGCTCCTTTTCGGGGTTTTTTGTGGCGCATGTTCTTTGAGAAGCATGATGACTACAAGGTGAGAACACAGAGTGGTCAGTCAAAAGATGGTGAATTAAAAAAGAACCAAGAAAAGCATCATGGAAGGAAGTAGATTATAGATTGGGGGTTTGGGAATTATGTATGGATACAGTTTACTCTCTATTAGTGAAGCTCTGCTTAGGAGCTAAAGCTTTTGGACAAACGTAGTTTCAGCTGGCAGCAACTCCTCATCTCTATGCCACAGGACAGAAACTGAGTTGAAAACTCTGTGCTGCAGTTCAATGGATTGGCCTGGCTTTTCTTGGGAGTACCAACTAGCAGCAGCTTGCTCTACCGTGAGGTACAATAAAACTGATCACTCCTCGGGTCTGCCTCAGGTCTCAAAATTGTAGAGCACAGACCCATGTACTCCTTTTTTGCTCCTAGGTAATGGCATGAGCCTGGAGTTCTGAGTCCCAGTTGCAGCAGTGAATGATTAACATCTGGGTCAACTTCATGTCTTGTAGGAGAGGACCAGTCCAAGTAGTACTTTGATGATTGGAACATGTGTTTAGCAACAAGTAAACTAATTTCTTGATCGAATGTTGCTGGTTCCTGCACTGAATTGCATGCTGCTCTGACAAGGAAAGTGACTATATGCATGCACAAAGCCTTGTGATTCTCAACCCATTGATAAAAGAATGACTGAAATAATGAAAAAATTTAATAAACATTTATAAAAGACCAGCCCTAATTGAACAATTGGTGGTTCTGGAAAATTGTTCAGGAGTTTGAGAAGATGCAGGGAGATTACCCTGAGAACTTCCGCCTAGATTTTGCGGTGAGTCGTGAACAATCAAATGCCAAGGGTGAGAAGATGTACATTCAGACACGCATGGCAGAGTATGCTGAGGAGCTCTGGCAGCTGCTGCAGAAGGATAATACATTTGTTTACATGTGTGGATTGAAAGGCATGGAGAAGGGCATTGATGAGATCATGACTGGCTTGGCTGAGCGTGATGGTAAGCATTTTTTCACTGACTTCCAAATGTGACCAGGGGTGAACAGCACCTTTCCTTCTTTGAAAACCACCATTTACATCTACCTTAGTATGCCACCTGTAAGGACTCAAAACCTGATCCCTACTTGTCATTAATTTGATCTGTCAAATGCCAGTAAGCCTTCCTCAATTGGTCGTAAAAGCCTTGACAAATTTTGCAATGATCAGTTAAGGTATAAATATCTTGCATTGATTTCAACTTGATCAAAACCTGTCAGTCTCATAATGTGGGACCATGATCCTCTAGACATTCAAAAACCACCTGGGATGGTGGTGTTAGAGCAGCTCCAGCAGCAGGAGACAAAATGAACAATACCACTATTTCTAACTCCAGTGTTAGTTGCCCCTACCCCACTGATAAACAGTACACCCTGCACAATACATCTTTAAATTATAGCCAAAAGCTACAAGTGGACCAATAAAGTTGGCTGGCCTATCATGAATAACAACATATTATTAATAAATGGTGCCAGAAAATCTAAATACACAGCAGATTGTTACATACTGAGGTTTTAAATCCCTGCTATCTAAGCCACTTTTGGAGCAGCAGGTTGGCTTTCATGCCACTGGTACAGAAACTGGCATACAGGGCCTTTTTCTGGCTGCTCCTGGAGCTGCTCTTACAACAAGAACCTCATCAAGGCAGGAATTAATTACTTCTGATATCTTTGCTAGCTGCAAAAGTAGACAAAGGGATTGTTTTAGGGACTATAGTGTCATTTTGCAAACTGTTATTTGACAATGCCATGGTGGGTGCAGGGTATGTGTGGGCGGACTACAAGAAGCAATTGAAAAAGGGTGAGCAATGGAATGTTGAGGTCTACTAAGAAGGATAAACCACAAACAGAAACCTCCTTTCCAACTCTCTGCTAGTGATGGCTTGTTCAACTCACATATCTCAACTATGTTATGTATATTTTACCATAGGCGATGTGATTCTTTCAGGTCAGCTACTGTTGCATGCTGCCCTTATGATTGGAGGAAGAAAGAAATTGTTTAAGATTCGCGAACTTCTCTACTGTCACATTGTGCTCTTACATTGGAATTTAGTTTGTTAACAGGTCGCTGTCAATTTCTTGATGTCTGGATTACATATTTTTTATTTAGTCTCTTTATTGTGTTAAAACTTTTTGTTTAGTGCATTATTCTAATCACTTTAATACTGGAAGAATGTTTTAAAACATCAGTCAATTCATGTTATAAAAATAATCTTTGAAGTTCATATATCCTACAATTTTCTCTTTCATCAGCCATCATGATGGATCTATGTAGTTCTATCTTGGTGGTCCCCTGGCATTTTAGCATTCATCAAATAAATTGTGTGTCTTTTTAGCATTTTAACCTAGTGACTAATTTTTTTTCCATGTTAATGCCACATGTACACAATAGCTTCTTGTGCTTATCCATGCATTTGGTATTGTCAAGTGTTAGACGAGTAAAAATTAGATCTCATCCTTCATCTATGACCATCAATCACATATTTCCATTTGTAAACATTGGGTACTGTACATGAAATGTATCTAGAATGGAAGGTTCAGATAGTTGTAACAGTTTTTTTCTAAGGAATAAAATTCCCGTTGAATTGGAACATACTCTCTCTCATGTGGATGGTGTGAAGTAGAAGTTGAAGTATGTGAACAATTGTGGAGCTTATGAAGCTGAAGTGAGTTGGTGTATAATCCACTCCCGGGTTTTGAATCTGCATTTTTGATAATCCTAGTGATGAAACCAGTAAAATTAGAGTCTTGGATGGAGGAAATATCTTTAGTTTTGGAATCTGGCTGCTAGGTAATCCAAGTTCATAACTGGGTAACATAAACTTTCAAGAAACATTCAATATCATTAAGCCCATTATAAGTATTTTGTGAGCAGCAGAAGACTGAAATATTGATTTATAAACAAGTCAACTTGTAGAGTTGAATCAGTCAGTGACACAGAGGAAATTGTGTCACGCAAGGAAATTGTGATGGCTCCATGTGCCCATAACAGAGCAGCCAAACTCCTCTACAGCATTTTCATTTGAGCACTATCCCTACTGGTACAGATTCACATAATTCACAGTTCAAAAGAAAATGGTAACCTGAGAGAAAGTTCACTTCCAATTCTGATTTACTGTCTGAGCAGATGGTATCTCGAAAGGATGGAACTCAAATTGGTAATAGGGTTTGATGTCACAGGAATCAAGCCATGGAAGAGCCATCCCACAGATGTGTGTATTTTCACAATTGGATATAAATTGCCAAATTGAATTCCTCTGTACTCATAGCTTCAATTCATCCTCACTGTGTACAAGCCTTCATCCTGCAAAGCATTACACAAATATTTGGTCACCTAACAACAGAAGAACTGTGTAACAAACCTAATCATGCAATCAGCATTCACATTGTGTAGCTTACTGAGTGCAATTTGTTAAATGACTCAAGACCAACTTTCAGTTGCTTCCTCAATCAGGGTCTCAGCAAGAAGAGGCAGGAGACAGGTTGATGAGGCAGGTTCAGTGAAATGCATTGCAATTAGAGTTGCAAACTTACCTCCACATGCATTGAGGAGTTGCAGCTTGGGCTACGACTGGAGATGAGCTGATGCTGGCATCAGCATCAACACCTAGTGGGGAGGAATTTGTTCAATTCTGATAACCCAATTCCAATGTAGTGCGCAAGGCAGGTAATCGAGGGCCCATTGGAGTCCCTCCCACATCATTTCTCCCTCTAGAGATCAGTGCCCGGCCCATCACATTCAACATCTTCACACGACTCATTTCCTTCCCTGTGATCAGAAACAGGCTCAGATTCTTGTAGCAAGCTTAACTACCCATTCCTGCTAACCAAACCCCTTTAGACATTACAGCTTTATAGTGAGGACACACCTTCACCACACTAGAATCTCTTTTCTTCAGAATACAAGAATTCCAATACTGAAGGTGTGCAAGAAACAAAAGAAAAATCAGTTAAATATTCAAGACCACCACCCACCAGTCTGTCAGGCACAAAATGAAGAAGGAATCTGTTGTACCAGCAGAATGCCAGTCCCACAATCTTCTCATCAGTAGAATGAGAAAAAATCAGCCATAAATTACCTTCTGCAATGGAGAGCCCAACTGCCCGAGTCTCCAATTTAACTGCATGGCCGCTTCGTGCAGCAGCTGAAAGTGATTGTAGAGCTGGCAGCCACCATTGCACACATTGAGAAGATTGGAAAGAAATTGAATAAAAAGAGAGTAACTAAGCAAGATCAGTGTCCTCAGAAGTCAGGTAACTTGAGCTTACTTTGCAAAAGGTCCTCTTGTTTGTCATCATCACATTTCTTCAAGAATGCTTGCAAACGGATGAATCGCTCTTGGTAGCAAAGAAGAAGCTTGTGCTCTGTGGTACTTGTTTCCACCTCTGCAGCTGCTGTTGCAGGTGTGTGTGATAGTCCCAGCATTTTCCCCCACTCCTCAACTGGTGAAGTAAGTGCAGCTGGGCATAAGAAACCACCTTAAATCTTGCAGAAAGATAGTGAAAAAGCTCAAAAGGTAA
>Ga0116229_10011752_pt1 | contig 12817 bp, 11 predicted proteins | sample S1TSphgellanicum_3_FD_87313 | JGI IMG/M metagenome (GOLD analysis project Ga0116229, IMG submission 87313) | Host-associated microbial communities from peat moss isolated from Minnesota, USA - S1T2_Fc - Sphagnum magellanicum MG | ecosystem: Host-associated > Plants > Peat moss > Unclassified...
CAGTCTGCGTCGCAGGGTAGTTGGGCGAAAAGCTTACCTTCCCCTACATCCCTTTCCCCGGGATCCTGCAATTTGACAAACACTGCAATGGTGATGGGACTATCAAAAGCACCAACAGATTCCATACATGATGACAATTGAGGTTTTACATCACCTCCATTCTGCAATTTGACATTTTTTTGCATGTTCTTCTCTTTCTGTAATGTCAGTTCTTGGTCTCTGTATGATATCTGCCTGTGCAGGTGATTCACTGACACCTGAGCATAACCAATTTAGAGCTTACACAAGATGCTAGGAACTGCTTAACTCTAACATAAAGGAGCCAATTGCGATGGGATCATGTAACATTAAGCAAGAAAGAACCTCAGGCTATTTGATTAAGCTTGACTACAGGCTTGCATGGAATATGAGAGATTCATGCGCAGAGAATGGGTCCCGGTTGACAGTGTGATCTGATCAACAACACAAGGTACCGATAATGAGAGCTCTGACCTCCCCACAACTTTGGCTGTTAACTGCTTTCATGCCCTCAAATTGGGACAGCTCCAAGCTTGGAGACCAACAAAAGGAGCAACACCCTCACAGGCTATCTACAGGAAGTTACTATTGTCAGCTCCCAGCAACTTACATCAGAGGTACACCAACCAGATACGCGCCAAATCTTCTTCTCTAACCTGGTAAGATGGTAACTTCTTCTTCTTAAACCAAAAAACATCAGTCAGGACAATTGAGATGAAGGAAATAGTGAAATGGCAGAGCAAGAGTAGGTGGCAAAAAAATAGTGCAACAATAGGGCAATGAAAATTGTGACCAAACAACATGGTGATCAAGATGCTGAGAAAACAAATATTTTTGAATGAGGGTAGGCATAACAAATACTACAATGAAGTGGTATGACAAGTGGTTGAATGTTGAAGAAAGAAAAAAAAGGTAAAATAAGGATGTTTGTTGCACCTCCGACCCAATTTCTACAAATTCCCATTCTTACTCCCAATTTTTAAAAATTGTTGATCCATGTGAAGCAAGTTAAAATTGGATGATTTTTTCTACATTAAATAAAAATAAATCAATGTGATGTCATTACTGAGGTAGCCATGCATGACATGTGTGGTTGGTGCTTCTTGAAAGGGATTTATGTTTTTTCTTATGTCAAGATTATTTGCTTTTTGCCCAATTGGGTGAATCAGTATGCTTAAATAACTCCTAAGTTTCTTAAATTAGTCGGAATTAATTTGAAAGGCGTTAACTATTTTGAAGTCGATATTATCATCATCATGGGAGGTGTAGGAGAGTCATTTTTCCTCAAGTTGAGTCTCTTACATGTCATGTATATTCTTACATTTTTGTGAATTTAGGTTGTGTTTTGGGGGTGTAAGATGTGAATTCTCATTTTGTTCACTACATTAGATTTTGACTTGAAAAAAAACTTGGAAAAGCTTTTTGGTTTTGGCAACAAATGTTGTTTGGTATGGTTTTGTTTTGTGAAAGTTTGTGTGGATTTTGAACAGTTGCTTGTGTAGTATGTTCAAGTTGTAACTTTTGTTTCATTGCAAAAACCAAAAAAAAAAAAAAGGAGTTGCAATTTGACTCAAGCTGTGGGTTATATGCTTGAGTTGAAAAAGTCTTGAAAGTGAAGTTAGTATTTCTGTTGTGATTTTTTCATTGACACACCCTTGAGATTTAAACTCTCTAACAAGGCCTAATGTGCCTTTAATGTTTTAGAGGGGAAAAAAAAATAGAAGAGGAAACAATTGAAGAGAAAGTTATGGCACATCAAGTTCAATAAATGTTTTTTTTTGGATTTTCATATAAATGAAAAAATAGGTGTAAAGATCATAGTAGTCTGAAACAATGCACAAAGCACAAGCAGGTTGGCTGTGAGACCAGTGATGCTTGTGCATTCAATCAACACATCAGGCAACAATCCCCCACAGTCTATGTGCCTGTACCTAGGGTTTCTGGTTTGATTGGGTTCATTGCTTTTCTTCACAGATGCAGTGCAATCTTCTGCTATCTCAAGCAGGGCATGGAAGTTGAAATGATTGGATTTCGAGGAGTTGTTGCCGATCCTCTCCCGTTGTCACCTTCTCTCGATGGTTACTCCCACGGCCCCGTTGCTGACCAACTTGCCGTTCTCATCCACCACAGGATAAGTCCCAATCACGTTCAGGGTACGAGACTCTCTGTGAACGAGACTTCTCAGAAGCTGCAGGCACTCGGGGAGGAAGAGAAGCACGAGGATACTGCGATCGTGGTGGTGATGGTGTTGCTGACCTCCAAGGATACTGCAATCGTGGTGGTGCTGGTGTTGCTGAATGCCTCCGTTGCTGCTGCCATGGCCACGGCCACGGCCACGGCCATCGCATATAAGGCATGCCAATGGAGGTCATTTTCAACAATCCATTGGCGGTCAACTGACAAAAATCACACGTCACTGAGTAATCCCCATCTGCGTACCAGAGCATCTTACCACAACCCCAACAATTGATATGCGTCATAGGACGAGGAGGCGTCGGCGTCTCCATAGCCAGATTCACCGTGTGACAACAGGAGCATCGCACGCTAGTGGTACCGCGCATGTACATCAACAAAGTCCGACATCCGCCACAAACCAACTGCGCCATCATCTCTGTGCCACGAGGAGGCATGTCAGTCACCGAGCTGCACAATACACATTTCACGTAACTGGTTCCAGATGGATTCACCAACAAAGTGTGACAACCGCTACATATCAGCGTTCCTTGCATCGGTTGTTGCTGATACGGCATCATCTCCACCACAAGGAAAGTACTAAAATCTCCTTACTTTCCTTTTCCCAGGCTCTCAATCTCAGAACAATCTCAAGACCTTTCCCTCTCCCGCTCCACCAACAGCGATTTTTTTTTCACCCCCACCCCCCCCCCTTTCTCTCTCTCTCTTCCGCTAAGATACCTCCACAAGTCTACTGCTCAATGAACCCCTTCATATCCTACAATCCAACAACCCACTGGAGCACACTCTCTCTCCACACAGATGCCACACTCCGCCGCGCCAAATTCGATGCAAGGAAAGCAGAGAATTGCACTGCAATCGAAGCTCCTCCGTCGCGTCCGTCTTTTCGTTCGCAGTTGCGGAAGCAGCACGGAAGAAGCCTATTTCTAGTTTCTACGTGGCACTACGCAAACCCCCCGCCCCCTCCTCCCCACCGCCCCCCCCCCCCACAAGGCCCTAAAACCCAACAAAATTGGGGGTAACTAAGTTGTAGGATTTAGGGTGTGTCACTAGTCAGCTTATAAACCATTGTGGGACCTTACCCAACCTAAAGTACAATTTTCTAGTGACAATGGTTACAAGTGGTTTAGGGGGATGATTATAAAATCGTATATTATTATTATTATCTCGTCCTATTTTTCAAAATAGATTTTAGTTTAGAATCTATTCTCAATGGAATGGAGAGGTGTCTTTTTGAATATGTGGCTTTTATATCAATTTTTTTTTTCCAACCATAGTAACAAATGACGAAAACAATGAATAATTGAAAAAATAAAATCAATTGGCATTTCTTTTCTTTTCTTTTCTTTTCTTTTCAATTGAATTTGAATTCAATTCAATACAATTCAATTCAATTAAATATGAAGCCAACAGAATTTGAATTGCATTTAGTTGAGTTGGAATCCAATTTATTTTTGTGGGATAAATTTGTATGTGAATCCCTTCGAAGCTTTGAAGAGGAAAACTCTCTAGAGGAAATTGCATCTGGCAACTAACTAAACATTGTCTCCAAGCTGCTAAGCAAAACAAACAAAGATGATCAAATTCTAGTTTTGCTGATTTGTTTTTTGAAGATGCAATCTGCAAGATTGCTTTCAACCAAGATTGCAGTGTTCTTTGAATCCTTGTTTCATGTCCCTGAGCTGCTGTTGGCAGAGGATTTCCTTGATTATAATGCCTTTTACTTTAACCTTGGATGTTGGGGATGGATTCTAAAGTTTGAATCAGCAAAAGTTATGTGCCATTTCCATGAATGGATTAAGCAATGAACAGAGTCTTGATCACATCCAATGTTGTTGTATTCTTGTATTGCTATTCCAAGCTGCTGAAATCAGAGTTTTTCAGAGTCTTCTTTGATCTACTACACAGCTGATGTTGTGTTGCTCTTTCCAATTAATTTGATTCAAAGCCAAAATCATATTCCTTCATAAATGTAGCAGAAGATTGACTACTGTCCAGTTATCTTAAACTCACCACAACCCAATCAATGTAGCAGAAGATTGACTACTGTCCAATTATCATTTCTCATACTTCAAGTTTTGTTCTTTTGATAAAACCAGACTTCAGTGCTCTCCTTTGAAACCCAATCTGTTTTAAATAGCTTTTCTAATCAGGACCCATTATATGCCATACAACAACATAGAACAACAACAACAACACAGAACCCAATTTTCTTTAACATCCTCACCAGTTGGTGTCTATAAAGTATCAAAAAATGATGAAGATCCAACAAGTGTCATGGTCTCACTGGAATGTCAATCTAGAGCACCTTTGTGCCAATTGGCAGGCTAAAAAATCTTAGGATTGACTGCTCATACTTATATATATATATATGAATATAATCCTAGATGCAACTATGTGTTGTGAAAAGAAACCAAATCCAACCAATGTCTGTCCACTGAATGGTATTTTCAGAGAACATTTATGCTTTGTAATTCAAGGAACAGATCCACTAAACAGTAAGCTTTAAATTTGCTCCATCTGGGACATGCACACCAACTACTGCCTCCTCACCAGGCCCCAAGTGTGCTTTCTTTTCCATTTTCTCAATCGTGCTCACATCATCACTTGACAGTGGTACTGTCTTCGCCTGAATAAAGATCAGCAACAACAGATCAGATTTGAAACTTTTTCAGAGTATGATAATTTTGCAGGGGCACAAGTGTAAAATGTAGAGTCTTTCTAGAGTGACGATAGTAATACCACAATATTAATGAGTTTGAAAAGAAAGGAGAAAAATTTAGTAAAAGTGCCCTACCAGTTCACGGAATTTGAGAATATAGAACATCTCAAGGTAGCGGCGAGTCTCCTGCCTATTCAATTTGGAGACAAACTTCCAGAAGCCGTATACCTTGGAAAGTGTCATCAACCGCTCTGCATATATCTTCCATGTGTACCTTCACAAAGGTCCAGAGGTTTTTAGGGTTTAGGGTTTTTGTCAATATTGACCTAGAAACACATCCAAATCCTTCAGAAAATCCCTTGTTTTTCTAATCTTGCACATGAGTATAAAGCTCAATGACTTGCAAATGCCAGCAGCTGTTTGCACCTGCAGTCTGAATCTCTCTTACTGGTAATTTTCTGTACACTTACTTGGAATAAATGCGCTTCAGACCCCCTTCTGAGATTTGGGTCCACAGATTTGGCTCAGATTTACATCTTTCAAAGAAGTTGACAATGATGGCACCAGCTTCATCTGCATGATAGGGATCGATATGGAAACCAGAGATACCATCCTCAATGATCTCAGCTGGACCTCCATGAGATGTTGCAAATGTGGGGAGGCCACAAGTCATGGCTTCCACGACAGTTAGACCAAAGCCTTCATATAGTGCAGGCTGAACAAAAGCTCCATGAGAGTCAGCAATGTATCGATACAGCTCCCCATTTCGCACCCGATTTGTCTGGGAGCGGATCCAGCGGAATCCAACATGGAGCTTGTGTTGCTCGATTAGACTATGCATCTTCTCAATCTCCTTCACTTCCTCACGATCCTTGGACTTGCTTGCATCAATGTCACCTGCCACCAGGACCAAGTTCACTAACTCCCGCAGCTTTGCATTCTTGCCGAACATGTCCACCAGACCTGTCAGATTCTTCACACGGTCCAGTCGCGCCATGGTAAACAAAATGGGTTTCTTCTGATCAATCAAGCCACTACAAGAAGAAGAGGAACACACAGGCAATCTAGTTAGAAAACATGATATAAAACAGTAATCAATCTGTAACAGGTATGGCAGAAGACAAAAACCCACTACATTGATAATGAATGAAATGAAGTTAAAAACAGGTCTAGAGAGGAGGAGTGTGTACATGTGCTCATCGGTCTGCGAAGGATGAAACAAGAGCTCTTCAATAGCCTCATGGAGGCTTGTTAACCGATGCTTCATGTCAGTGAATGGATAATAGATGCTCAGATCAGCTCCAGGGGACACAATGTTGAACTTGGGATCAAATACATCAATACCATTCACCACCCGGTACAGACCTGGCAATGTGAATGCCTGGTGGCTCTCATACTGCCCAACAGTATCCTCACTGCCATGGGCAGAAGAAACATGGATACAAATCAAGCCATTTCACTTGAGTTTGGTTCTCAATTTGGTGGCACTTGCAGTGCTGTTTATTATACTCAGTCATGAAACATAACACAACTCTTTGGCTAGATTTGAAGGTAGGTTTGAGAGAGAGAGAGAGAGAGAGATTGCAGTTACCTGCCAGCAATTTCTTGATAAGTACTTGTAATGATGAAGTCAGTATGGTTCATGGCAATGAGGTCGGCAGTGAATTGGCACGAGAAGTGATACTTCTCTTCAAAGCTTTTCCAGTAAATGTCTGAGTCTGGGTACTTTGTCTTCTCCAGTGCATGTGCAATTGTACACTGTTGGCAACAAAACAACTCATTTCAGGATCTCTCAAATGGGTTTAGGAAGCTGACAAAAATCATTCCATAAACCCTAAAATATAAATCTTGAATTGCACCACAGATTCAATGCAGATGTGAAAAGAAGATGGATTTTTCCAACAAAATTTCCCTAGATATAGACATATATATATATATATATATATATATATACTCATCAATCAATAGCTTCCCATTGTGATCATCTGTTTAACACAAAATGTGTAGAGTTTTACACCAACTGATGATCTCTTGTTAGGTTACTGGTGCATGGTTGATCAGGTGGAGGAAATAGACCTGGGTGACATTAAGGTGATGAGAAAGCAAAGACGCCACTAAATTGCCATCACTGTAATTCCCAATTATAAGATCAGGCTGGCCTGAAAGTTCTGCACAGACTTCTGTGACCGCATCCTGTAATGTCCCCCATCTCACAATTCTTTAGTCCCTCTTAAATGAAAGGAAAAAATGCAAGAAGATTTTCACATATTGGAGTGGACTTGGTTGCTAAAACACATAGGAATTGATGGAGAAACAGTTTTTGATTTCATTTTGTGAACTGACCTCTGCATAGGTTTCCAAGTAAGGGTAGACATCGAATCGTGAAATCCACTTCTTGAGGATGGTACCGTTGTGACGGAATGGGATACGCAGGATACGTGAGTGCTGGGTTCCAGCAATCTTCTCAATTCGCTGATTGCAAGAGGTTCCTTGTGAATCTGGAATGAGGCGGGTCAGCTGCCCAATCATGCATGACACATCATCATCAGTCTAGGTCACTGTTATTGTACATCACTTCACAAATGCAGTGGAACCATATGTTCATGCTCAACTCTGCAAGTCCCCTTCAATGACAAACAAAATGTGAGAATTGAATAAACAGATGATTGTACAGCATAGTCCTCCTCTCTGCAATATAACCCTAATTGTTTTTGCTAGAAAGCAGGACCCTAAACCCTAAAGCCTAAAGAAGATGACAATAGAGAAATGCTATTTTTTTTTCTTACCACAACAATCTGAGGTTTGATGTCCAATCCTTGTAACTGAAGCTTTTCAATAATTTCATCCTCAAGTGCCCGCACTTGGTCCAAGATATAAACAATCTGTTCCAACCCAAAGCACTTACTCTCTGAGTCCAGTCCAAAGCATTTTGGATGAAACCTAATCTAGATATTCCAAACCTTGCGCTACTACAAAGTTTTTTAGTCTGGTTAGTATACCTATATGAACGTGATAATATACAACAAGGGTTTTCTTTTACCTGGCCTCCAGTGTCTGGCAGACCAAGAACACCTGCTTGTCCAAAATATCCATGGGGTGATACAATCACCACACTGAACACCATGGGGATGAGGGCAAGGAACTTCTCAAGTGTTTCTGGGTCAGGAGCTTGAAGCAGATCTTGGAGCAATTTGATCGTTTCCAAAACACGACCTGCAGTATTTCCCCATCCTTTCTCCAATCCAAGAGTCTGCAAGCTACAGTAAATCAAGCCATACCTCAATTTTAAACCCCCACTAATTTCTCCTTCAATACATCCAAAAACCTCCCATCAGCTACCACTAAACTAGATGAAGTTATATTTAGTGCATACAAAAAATGCCACTAATTCACACTCTACATAACAATTGTCTCCCTGGGAAGAGGTAAACAAATCGCAGCATGACATGGAAGTATTCATTCATATGTACTTGTGTTCAAAGCTGCTGTAGGGAGTGGAATCTGCAAGCTTGCTCAAATACTCCTCAGTTTTGGTAAGTGCTGCTCCAAGCTTGCTTAAGGTCTCAATCCGGTCATTAAGCATCAATATCTGCAAGAACCCATTTCAGTACAAAACCTGTGAAAAACAATTTCATGGCAGGAATAACATTTCTTTCTAACCCATTCACCATCATCGTATTGGGGTCTTCTGCATCTGTGACCATCAGCACGAGCAGCATTATATTATCATATTCCAATCAACAAGAACATCAACTTGTTCCTTTGATACGAGATCTGCCTTATGAAAAGCTGGGAGGAGGATGCAGGGCCAGGATGAAGAAGGCTGAAATTTTTACCTCTCCTCGGTATCTATGTGTTCGGAGAAATTCAAACATTGGAACCATGCTTTCAGGGTTATTGAAGAGATGTGATGAGAGGTGCCTATTGAGGAATTGCACCCCATTTCCAATAGACTTGGGTATTTTCAGTCGTGGAAACCTTGCATTGAAAGGTCCAAAGTCCAACTCCAGCACAAATGGATCCACCAAACTGCAACCAAAAAAAACCACCCAAAAATTCATTCATTCAAGAATTCACATTGATGATTACCAAGTTCCAACAAAATTCCAAAACCCGCGTGATGCCCACGATCAGCAACTCTTCGATTAGCACACTATTTAGTAGACATAATCCACAGTCCACTACAAGAGAGAAAGTGGTTTTTCTCACACAAAAAGCCATGGCTCATGACACATGTATGACGTAAACTTTGGGGTTTGATCCATTACAATGTACAATATGTGGTGTTTACTGTGACATAGATTACAATGAAACGGTAATTTGAAATTAGGTAATGGCACATACTATGCAAGTGATCTAGATTAGTAGCATATTAAACCATAAGACAGAAGATGGATTAAGCCTTGAAGTTGTCTTATAATTAGCTCTCGATTTGCTCACTTGCACACATCTTCCACTTGAGCTTTATCCAAGTTTAAGCTGGTATAATTTTTCTGATGATGTGCAGAAATTCCAGAAAAGCTTTGAATACATACATAATAAGGGGGGATGGAAGAAAGATTTCAACAAAAGAGATTCAATCAGAATAAGGCTAAGTACTCACTCAGATCCCTTGCTGAGGTGCTCCTTGAACCCCAAGTACTCTGAAACACTGAGCTCCTCCACGACAAGCTCCTCCACATTCACTCTCAAGTACTCCCATATGCCGGGTCTAGGCCTTGTTGCAAAGCCCACCCATGGTGGCAAGACTATGGCTTCCTGTAACAAACCAAAAAAAATTCCCACCACCATGTACCCCCCCCACATCACAAAAACTGCAAATTTTTGGTTGAAAATTCTGTTGCCAAATTGCCATGAACCCTATATAGTTCCAATACAAATTGCAGCAATTTTGCAGGGTTCGGAATTAGCAGCTGGAAACTCAGAGGAGGAGAAGCTGAAAGAAGTAGTAGTAGTAGTAGAAGAAGAAGAAGAATCCCAAGAAAGACTTGATAGGCTGAGAGCTAGTACAGTAGCTTTGAAGAATGCAAGTTCTGAATATTGCAGTTTTGTTGTAGTGGAAGAATGTGCACCTGAGATTTGCGGATGAGTTTGGCAAATGGGCATTCTTCAAGAAAGGCTTCTTTGTTCTCCTCAATTGCAATGTTGAGCTCATCGATTAAGTGGTATGGTTGTAGAATAGTTCTTCCTTGAGACAAATACCTGCAATTCATGGCAGCAAAATCAAGCTTTTACCAAAACACAAGTAGCAACAAACAAACAAACTGCAGTTGCAAACATCATGTTACATGAAGAAGAAAACTTCATGTGTTGATCTTACCGAGAGAGGATGCATAGGATCTGATCGCGGTGATCCACTAGAGAATTTTGCAAATTCTCCTTGGTGCTGGCGATGCGTGTCAGCCGAGGTTTCGACGAGCTCATGATTATATATTCTCCCGGAACCCAGTGTATTTCTTCCGATCACTCCGGCTGCAGCAGACACATGAACTCAACCTTATCAAAATCACCAACCAATCCACAACAACAACAACAACAACAACAAAAACCCGAATCCCTACAAGTCCAAAAACTATCCAACAACGTAGTCCCAAGATGCACTAAAGAATCTCTCAACCACGTCTCTGTACACAACCTGCAAAACTACCGATCATCCTAGCATGGAGCCTAGCTAAGAAACATTGAAGCTGAGCCCCTGCATTGAAGCAGCTCTGGTACTGTGTTGATCAGCTATCCAAAACAACCAGCAGCAGCTTCCATTGAAGCAGGATCATAAACTGCAAGACCAGGCAGCAGCTTGAACTGCACTCTGGCCAAGACTAGAAGATCAGTAGTGCTACCAGCTAGCTAACTACTGAGAGAAAGAACCTGCAACCTTCTGAAGCCTAGTAAAAGAAAAACCATGAAAACTAGACACCAGCTCAAGAAGAAAGCTCTAGTTCACAAGCTAATTGGTACCATGCAGCTCACGGAAACTACAAAAAACACAAATCTTCGCCCCCCCCACCCCCCAAAAAAAAGAAAAAAAAGAAAAGCTGCACATCGGAATAGACCATATCACGCATGAGGAAAAAAAACACACCAAATTGCACCAGAAAAACAGCAATTACATCAAGAAGCTCTGCAGCTGTAGAATCTGGAGCAACAAAAGCGAAATCGATCTCTCAGCGACGACGATGGCGATCACGGAAGGGAGCACCGGAAGACGAAGACGACGACGACGAAGAAGAAGAAGAAGAAAGACGAAGTGTGTTCGAGAGGCCACAAACTGAGAGGCCACAACTATGGCCTTTTATTAGCTACCACGTGGCGCTATGCTGACGTTGCATTGGCACAATTTTTCTCCCGTGTATCCTGTTCACACGTAACCATGATGATCCCCATTCGCGGACCATAAGAATATGCGTATCGTAACCGTATAAAATGAAATTGGTTATGTACCAAGTATATACGTATTTTCGTATGAAATAATGAGTTACGTACCTCGTAGAGAGTATTAGACTAGTAATTTTGTTTTCTAAAAAAAAAGAGCATCTCCATCAATGCTCAGTATGTGGCCCTGCAACTGGAAACCTTGGATGAGAGGTTCGTTCTTCATCCGTCCAAATGCAGTGCGTCCACTACAATACTGCTGGGACCCAGCCCTCGAGGGAGCCTAATAAACACCAGTCAAATCGTATTTATAACACCAGTCAAATCGTATTTATAACATCAGTCAAATCGTATTTATTGACTGCTCCCTCTGTTGTATTTAATTGGGTAGATGGTTTGATTGTTCTAAGTGAGTTGCTATTACTAGTCTCCCACCTACCTACCTACCTACCTACCTGAAGTCCCAGTTTCAGGTTCTATGGGTGAAGAAAGTGTTGGTAACTGAAACTTGGATGTGAGAAATATGTTTTGCAGGGTCGTCACATACTGAGAGTTAGTGAAGATGCTCATTTTAAAAAAAAAATTCCTAATAATAATCCTTTCCTTCTTAACAAACTAAGAACTATACTTATTACAATATTTTTAAATTTTGAATTGACGTATTAGTTTATACTATTAATTATATTAGTTTTAGTTATTTTCATTTTAATTAAAATGTCTTTTAATACCTACCTTTTTAAATATTTTTTAGGCCCCTTTCCTTACAACCAAATTTTGAAGGATTTGACAAAATAATGAAATTGAATCATTTCATAATTAAAAATTAGGAGGGGAGTCTTTTTTTTTTTTTTCAAAAATATTTTACTTAGCTATTATAATTTTCAAAATTTTTGGGATGAACAAAAAAAAGAAATTGACACCAATTTGGAAATGAAATTTGGGAATTTGGAAATGAGCAAATGAAACTCTTGAGAAACAATCAACCAACTAACCAACCAACCAAGGAACTAACCAACAATGATACCGTATGTATTTTTTAATACTCTCATACGAATACGTACATGGTTCCATGGGCGGTGCTGGTATGGGACCCGGGGCTTCCCTGTGAAATGGGAGCAATTTCGCCAATCACGCGCTGCTTACTCACCCTAGGAACTCACCCATTGGCCAATTGCCATTTTTCTCCTAACTTTGGGAAATTTGGGAGGGGGCATTTCACTCTTTGCATTATTCAAATCAACTAATTAATTTAGCCATTTTTTATTAAAAATTTCCCTTTTTTTCTTTCCTTTAGTGGCTCATTTTTAGCCCACCTAGTTTCTTTTGGGATCAATTTGCTTTTATATGGGGAGGGAAATTTTTTATTTTAATTTAAAAAAATAGAAATTAATTTTTTTGAAATTTTGGAATCTATCTAAAATGTTAAATTATTAAAATATTAGGGGCTAAGGGTTCCCACTTGTTTGTATAGGAGTGTTTTTTAGTGTATTTTAGGGTGGTGGTTATTGAAACACAAACCCGTGATTTGCGGAAGGGGGGTTCTTTTTTTCTTTTTTTTTTTTGTTGGGGTCA
>Ga0116229_10011755_pt1 | contig 12816 bp, 4 predicted proteins | sample S1TSphgellanicum_3_FD_87313 | JGI IMG/M metagenome (GOLD analysis project Ga0116229, IMG submission 87313) | Host-associated microbial communities from peat moss isolated from Minnesota, USA - S1T2_Fc - Sphagnum magellanicum MG | ecosystem: Host-associated > Plants > Peat moss > Unclassified...
GTTCTTCCTAAGGTTATAGGGTGGGTACATTCCCTAAAGGAGGGGCCCATGAATAGTTTGGTCTTAGATATTGGAAATGACCCCACCTTTGGATTTGGTATGTTTTTAGTCTATTGAAATTATTATTTAAATCATGGATAAAAGTTTATAATTAGCCGTTAATCCATATATTATAATTTTTTAATGTACAAATCTACTAATTATTTATAATGACCTTCTAAGGTGATTACATTAAAAATACAAATATAATAACCAAAACCTTTATTTTGGGGGGGAATTTTTGCATTATGGTGACCAAAAAAAAGTCAACTAGGAATAGGAGATTTGGACCAACTAGCTATGGTTTACAAGATCTCAATGTGAGAAACAAACAAAAGAAACTACCTTCCTGAATAGATAGATGGTTGAATTTGTCATTGCATGTTTTAAGCACAACTTCAAATTCAACCATAAATTATTTAAACTACCTAAATTACAAGAGTGACTTATGCAATTTGAATCTTGAATTGCCCACTTCAACATGGGAGTCTTTCACCTCAAATAATGGCTAAAAACAACACTCAACTTTGAAACATCCAACCTCAATACCAAGCTATTACTCATGCCCACTACAATATGGGAGTGTTGCACCTCACATAATGGTCAAAAGCAACACCCAACTTTGAAGCATCCAACCTCAACACCCAAAAAATGGTCTTGCCCATTATAACGTGAAAACCTTGCACCTCACATAATGTTTAGAAGCAACACTCAATTTTGAAACATCCAACCCAAACCCCCTTATCACTTGAACAATAATTTACAAATATTAATTGTGACACCACATTGACATATGTAAACCTAATTTCAAATTTGCAAGAAAAACACATTCAATCTTAAATTTGAAAAAAAATTCCATTTAAAAACAAAAAACTTCCCCTCATGTAAGGGTTAAGTAGAATTTGAGAAACAAAAGACTACGCTACACCAAATCAAAAATATTCAAACCTAACTACTACCAATATACTTGATATAACAACTTCAACTTCTTTCATATTGTAATTGCATTACAATATGAATTAAACAAGGTGAAGGAGTTTTGCGTAAGCATGTGAACACAAAAATCCAAATTTATGGTCAATCAATTTCATAGCTTGCTTTTCATCAATTTGAAATTGTTAAATGTTTGTCATCTTCAACAAACTTGAAACCTAAACTGTGACAATCTCCACCAAATTCATGTACATTTGAATAACTTATGTGACAAAATGGAGATAACACTAGTCTTTGACCACATTTTGGTAACAAGGTTTAGGTTATAATGTTCATGTCATAAATGCTCAACATTATGATCGATAAAAAATCAAAAAACAGAAGATTACCCATCAAATTTTCAAACGATCAAAAGTTCAACAATGCTAACACCACAATTCCTTTGGTCTTCCTTGGATAAAAAATTTGCCTTGATAACAACCAATTTTAGGAAGTGGGGATGACCTTTTTCTAGCCTTAGTTGCCAAAAAATATTGAATGTAAACCAGGACCCATGGCTTTCATGGTCCCATGTTTTGGAAATTGGCAATGTATTTCAATAATCAAAGTTTGGGCAACCTTTGTAACACACCCCAACGCTATTACAAAAGGTTGGTCCATTTCACTAACCAAATTAACTAAGGGTCTTCAAAATGAATCAAGATGTGCCATTTCATCTTGGGTGAAACTTGAATAATTTTATTGCAATCATGTCTAGCTTTAATCAAAGTAATTCACTAGTATTAATTTATAATTTATTGAAATTATTATTTTAATCATGGATAAAAGTTTATAATTAACCATTGATCCATATATTATAATTTTGTCATGTACAAAGCTATTAATTATTTATTATAACCTTCTAAGGTGATTACATTAGAACTACAAACTATAATAACCAAAACCTTTATTTTGGGGGGAATTTTTGCATTATGGTGACCAAAAAAAGTCACATGTGAATATTACAAAAGGGTTTTTTTGGGAATGTTTTTGCAAATTCGCCCTGTTTTGAGGGAAAATTGTGATACATGACCAGATTTAGACATTGCATTCACGGAAGTAGTCAATATAAAATAGAATTTTGAAAAGACCTACTTTCTTGTTTAACATGTGGCCAAATTTCGCTCACTCCTCTTATTAATAATTGTTAGTCCACCTATTTGAAAAAATTAAAAAAACAAGAAACTTGATCATACCTATAATCATAAATATTTAAACTATATACATATTTTTAGTTTACAATAAAATATTTAATTAAAAATTTTATAAACTAAAAAATATGATAACCTATTAATTACAATATGAAAATTTACATGATTGCGTAAATTACCATACTAAATAAAAAAATTCTTACATACAATTTTTAAAAACCAATTTTTATTTATTGTGCAAGCCTTTTCATTCAAATAAAATGAAAAGAATTTTTAAGAAGCAAAAGAAGATGAGATCATGATTATGTAAAATCAAATAAATTTTAATATATAAATTTGGATTATATTCTAAAAAGAAAAAAAATTGTATGTATTAAATGTACATCATTGACCCGTCATATATATATCATTTTAATAACATGTCTAAAAATGAATAATTGAAAAATATAAAAAAATATGACCAATAATATTTTAGTCATCTTGTTTGTTCAAATGTTAGTGATTCACCAACCAAATGTTTGTACCAACTAGTTGCTAATCATTAATCAAGGGGTTAAATTTGGTCAAATGAAATGGGTGTGATTTCACTACAAAGTTTAATGAAACATGTGGTGAACTAAACCCACTTTATTTGTAGTAATTAAATTTGGCAAGATGTTTCACACGTTAAAAAAGTCTTTGAATTCCCACCTTTGTAACACAATATAAATCAAAGGCATATTTCTTAGCTCCCAAGAGAGAAATTAAGGTGTGAGCTTCAAGATGGGATTAGGACAAACTCATAAGCAAAAATTCAAAGTCAAATTAACCTACACAAACCAACAAAAAAGGTAGTTAGTGGAAATTGGAGCCAAAATGGTGCATGGATGAACCTTGGGTGAACCAAATTCACAAAACACACCATGGCCCAAACTTGGAGAAGAGTCAATATGTTTTCTCTCCTTATAGTACATATTGTGAGCAACAATAAGGGTTGTTTCAAATTGCCAAAAACTTCTAAGATTCAAGATTTTGAAAAGGGAGTCTTAATTTTTTTATATTTTGCCAAGTCATGAAGTTTGTTGAATTGTGAACTCATAACTCCTAGGTACAAGTTCTAATTGAAGAGCTCTCTAATGCAATTTTGTGACCTTTGAAATGACCTTTTCATTATCACATCACATGTTCAATTTGAAAGTCATTTAACCCTTGTTTCTTGGGTTCTAATGGTCAGGAATTGACCTTCCAATATGACCATTGACATTAATTTGTAACCCACAACTCCAAATGGAAAATACAAACCTTTTCAAAATATGTGTTTCAAGACCTTTTTAGCATTTTATTAGGGCCTGATACTACTTGGATTGTTTTCCCAAATATTCAAGATCCATGGGACTTTAATTCCCAAAGTGGGAAAACTACTTGGGAGCATTGAAACTCATTTTCATGCGCTTATGAAAGTGTGTTTAGTCTCATCCCACTCTCTTAGTCCATTTTGTTTCTTTATGTTTTAGTTTTTGTGTTGAACCCAAAACTAGGGTTGTAACATTTTCCCCCACTAGAAGAAGTAAATGTCCTCTTGGACACTTAAATTTTTAAAAAACTAGGATCCCTTTTGAATTTCACAAGTCCAATTGGAATTATGTCATTTTATCACATGGCCATCTCATGTTGACTTTTGTAATTTGAACTATGCATCAAGCTAAATTTGGCATCCTCAAGTTTCCAAAAAATTTCAACAAGGCCAAAAAGGGCCTTTCAAAAACCCTTTCCCATGGTTTTATTAAAATACCTAAACTATTTTAATGAATGAAGCCCTCACTTATAAGGAGATTCTTTTAATCCCTCCCAAGTGAGAATTCAAGTCAAGCTCGCTCTTGACCTAATCTATTTGATATGATCCATTTCATTACTTTGTGCCTTCTCAACCAATCAAACCTACCAAAAGGTTTATCCTATTTAGGTACGAGGAATGATGCCCAAGTTTTGGTAATTTTAATCTTTTAATCATAGTGCATGACCAAGGTCATGATGTTTTGTGATGGCCATTATTACCAACCAATTACCCTTTGGGATGCACTTTGAAATAGACTTGTGTTGCCATAGCTCACCTTTCTTGTTTTTTCTCATAGAATCAAGGTTTCCCTTTGTTTTGAAAGACAAACTCAATTTTGGTTTGAGCATATGCAAAATAATTCAATTCATTGATGTCATTTCTACAACCTTTATTCTAACATGCATTCAGAATTTTTATCATAACATTTTCCTAGAAGTTCATAGATTTATTTACATGCAACTTGGTACAATTCCTTTGGATTATGCAAACTTTTCTTCCACTTTAAAAGAAAGGTGATGTTTTCATCACATTTAAAGTTTCCTATGTTTTTTTGCCAATCAATTATGGAAAGCTTCTATGGCTTCTTGGGCATGATCCAAATCAAATTTGTTCACCCAAGAAACCTCTATCACATGGTAATTTTTTTATTTAACCAAATACTCCCATTCATACCCCCACAATTGCTTTGACTTGAATATGAATTCTACCTCAAATTCCAATTCATTATCAATGAATTAATTTAAAGGTGACCTTGATTCATGTTTTCGATCATGCCTCAATGGATCACAGGTGATTAGTTTCGAAGGAAAAAACATGAAATATGGGGTGAAGTTCTAAAATTTTCAACAATTCTAATTTACAAATGTAAGATTTTTATTTTTTTAATAGTTTGAATAATCTTGCATGAGGCCCTAAAAGCTTATGATTTAAGTCTTGAAGCAAGTGAAAATGATTATGTTCAACTGCATTTTGTTTCTCTCCTCAAAAAGTCATTTTGTAATGCATGGGATTTGTCCGCATAGCCCATACATCGCTTTTGTGCCTTTTGAAAGTTGGCCTTGCCAACTCCCACAACCACTTCTTGTCCTCATTGAATTGAATTGTCACTGGAACTTCCTCACACACATCATTAGGAGGCCATTAATTCAGAACACAAGTCACAAAAAACATTTGGTGATTTGGCGGTCACCATTTGGAAAGATGTTCGTGTCCTAATTGTAAAGTGTTCCAAGTTATTTCAACCATGTCAAGGTGATACACCCAATTTTATTAGACTGTTATAACATAACTCATTGGATGACTAAATTCACCCTCTTAGTTCCCCATTATTTTGGGGTAAAAAATATGTATTAATTTTGAGTCCTCACCTTTTTTCACAAAACATGCCAAAAACTTATTTGTGAATTCTGGGTCATGATCAAAAATAAAATCCTTTGGAAGGCCATGGTGTTTGAACACATGCAAAAAAAAATCCTCTCATTTCCTAAGCCAAAGGAGTCCATAATTTGAATGAAATGAGCCATCTTCTTCAACCTATTCATTACGACCATTATCATGTATTAAATCCCTTTGAAGGTGGGAGGTTCACCATGAAGTCCATGGACACACTTTCCCAAGGCCTATCTGGAATAAAAGGAGTTTACAACAATCTTGCTTACTTCCTAAAAATTGTTCAATTTTGTTGGCATGTCAAACAAGTTTTGACATACTCTTTTGGCATCATCCTTCAAGTTGAGCCAATAATAATTCTTTTTTAAGAATGTTGTGATGCACTTTGCATCACCATTTCCCACAAGTAATCCATTGTGGTACTCCTTCAAAAGCTTATTTCCCTTCAAAACATATGACTAATTTTATTTGTACCAAAATAATCTTTGAATTGGAAATGTGACTTGATTCTTTTCCACAAGTCCTCCATCAATTGCTTCATCATCATTATCATCATTATGAAGGGTAGACGCAAGTTATGGTGGCTCAATTTTTACATCTTTATGGATTTTTTGCAAAGTGTACTCTATTCAAATGCCATAAACACATTGTAAAATTATTAATTTGACAAAAATATTTATGGATTAAAATTTCCAACATGAATAAGAATATTTATTGAGAGGTGAAATTCAATAAACATACACTAATCATATAGTAATGAACTTTTAAAGTGGACATATGGAATATAGTCTGGGTTTTGCATTAACATTCAAATGTATTTTTTATTATGATTTCATCTGAATGTTTTTTATAGGGATTCAATACATAATACATGATGGGAAAAATATATGGATTGAAAAAAATTACAACAAAAACTCTAACCAACAAATAACAATGGACTTTTGTATGATCAGATTTGGACCTTATTTTCAAAAGCCCCTATTTTGGTCATTTTTTGTTGGATTGATATTCTTTCCCTCATAACATGTATGTCAAAGAATTTTCTTGATGGGCATCCTTTCCTATGGACTTTATTAATTGATTAATCACCACATAGGGCCCATTCAACATTGGTTTAATTTTTAATTATTTTTTCCATTTTAGTGTTAAGATATGGACTTTTAAGATTGGGACTCTTGCCACTTTTGAAACACCCTAACTTACATCTACCTTAAAAAATTTGCCCATTTACCTAAAAGAAAAAATGGTTTGGGGTAAATAAGATCTAAGCATGCCATTATTTTCACATTAAAACCATGTTGTAATCCTTGTATTCTTTATTTGCTCAAAGTTTTAATACCATTGCCAAATTAGTTTAGTGTGTCATTCAAGTATGAATAAATGTTTTCTTTTACCTTTGGGCTAGAATGAAATGCCTTTGAAACACAAAATCATTACACCAAATTGAAATTAGGGAACCAAAAGCCAAATGGTGAAAATTGGACAAATGGAATTCTTGTTATGGATGGAATGGTTGTGGTAGTATTGATCCCTTGTAATCACTATTTAAAAGTGGAAACAGTGGCCTTCCAATGAACAATGTGTTTTGTAATGTACCCAACCAGCTGGGTGATGATAGTTTTATTTTCCATTGATTCATGCACAAATTTTGCATCTAATTTGATAATAAGACCAAACTAATTTAGCGTAAGAGAATTTTCCCATGCAAGTGTCTTAAAACATATTAGACTTCTAATAAAACATTTTAGGTTTGTTCAATGAAGATTCTTCTTCACTTAAGCAATTAAATTAGCTTGGGAATGAGATGGGATATGAAGGGAAAGCATTGAGGATTGTGATCTAGAAATGTTTGACCAAATTCATTGAAAAACAAATGAAACTTGAAGTTCTCAAACACTTGTAAAGGCACCATTAAATAGGTGAAGGACACAATCATCAAGGCTAGTTGCAAAAGACAACTAGTATCATATAATCCAAAGTGCACATTGCAAGGTCTAAACATAAGTGAAAAAAATGGAGCACATGAAAGTGTAGGTGAAAATGTTTTGGCCTCTACAAAATCAAAGTCTATAAATGTGGATCAAAAGATTTTGTGCATAATAGGAATTATTTAGTTGTGATAATCTTCCTACCCATAGCATTCCATTGCCATTAACACTAAAAATGTTCTTTCAAATAGTTTCCTAATCACAACAAGAAATTAATTCTATCAACACAAAATGCTTTGAAAAGCAAATAATTCATGATCTAAGTTCCAGCCCAAAACACACATGCATAACCCTATCACATTGCACAATACATGAACCTTATATTGAAATGTATAGACTCCAAACTACTTCCATACAACAATGAGAATTAAAGGTTCAATGGGCTCAAGCTTCAATGGCAAGGCACTCCAATGATGAAGAACACTAATCAAAATGGGAAAGGTTATTTAATAGGTCAACTACTAAGAAAAAACAAAATGTTCAACTAAAAACTCTAAGCAAAATGGGTTAGAAATAATGTTACTAACAAGTCCACCATTGCAAACATACTAAGGCCAACAAACTGAAACAACCAACATGGATTCACAAGCATCCTCTCACACACACAATACACATTCACACAAATTTTATGTAATGTGCAAAATTCAACCATGTGCAATCATATGTCGTACACACATTATGTTCACCAAACTACAAATGCACACCTCTAACTAGATGCATCCCTCAACAAATTTATAATGCTCCCCAAACCCAAAAACCATTTCACTAATGAGACTATGAGAAATGTGAAAACTAAACTAACCTATCAATTGAAAGGTCAAAACTAATTTGAACCCCGCATGTATGAAAAGTTAGAAGTAGATTTACCTATCAAATAAACTTATTATTTTAAAAACTTAGTCCCAATTTGAAAAAAGAAGGTCATGAAGTGGGTAGGTTCTTTTTTTATATCCTCAAATAAGGATATATAAAATTTTCTAATTTATTTACCCATCAAGTAAAGGTTTAGGGAAATGATGGTTCACCTTTAGTGTTTATTGATTTTTTTAAAAAAAATTGATTAGATGAAGTTTAAAGCTAATTTAATATACTTAAAACAAGCAAAAATAATTCAAGATGTGATGTCCATACATTACCAAAAAAACTAATTGTAGAAAGATTATAAGTGTGACTACAATTTTGGGGGGGCTTAATGTGTTGTCACCCTATTCACATTTCCATCAAGTTGGGATCTAAATATACAAAAAATCAAATTTATGGTAGATGGGTACCCATGGTCAACGTACCCCTTTATCATATACTCTTTTTTGGGGTAAAAGGGTGTAGTTTTGTTTATTTACTTTAAAATGAAAAAATATGTCCACATTTTGGAAATTTTTAAATGAGTTTGAGAGGCCAAATCTAAAATGTTTGTGTCATCCTTGATTAACATGAAACTTTTACAATATGTTAGGTTTAGAAGAACATAAGTTACCCCATCACCATGGATGGGAACAACTTTTAAAAAGTTTTGATCTCAACTATTGGTGGTTGATGAAATTTTTTACATCAAGAAGTGTTTAGCTTTGATTTTCATCCATTTTTCTTATGGGATAGATGTTGTTCATTTATTATCAATCCTTTGTTCAATTTTAAGATGCAAATGATAGGGGCATATGTGTTTGTTAAACACGTTTTCTAGCCTCTAAGGTTCTCCTATTTTGAAGGGCAATATCTATTTCATTTTAATTCAAATGATGCACCATAAATGATGTTGGAGTGCCCATAGGTGCTCTACAAAGTTCTTTTGGACTCCATTGCCAACCGAATTACATACAAAACAACCCATTGTCAAAATCTTTAAGAGTTTTATCACCAATCTACCTAGCCCATATGGTATTTTACCCAAAGTTCTTTCATTTTCACCTATCTAGTTCAGCCCAAGGGGAAGCATTACATCATCACATAGAAAATTTCATTATGGGGAGCTTCCAAAGTTTTTTAGGGGGGGGGGGTAGGGGGGGTGATGTGCCAATTAGTAGTTTCTGTCTATAAATTGTATAAAACCTAAAAAATGGTTTTTTCAGAGGTGACATAAATGGAGTCTATACTAACTACACCTACTTAATTTCATATAAAATATCTTTCAACACATTTTAAAGCTAGTTGATAATGTTTCTTTGTGTTTAAAATGCAATGTATAACAAAATGGTTTAAGCACAACCTAAACACAATCTAAACATAATAGAAAAATATTAAAACATTGTCACAAACATGATTAGAAATCATCAACAATTATTTTTACCTTTTTTTACCCAAAATGCATAATCATTAAACATTAGTGAAAATTTAATGTTGGCATTGTACACTAAGATAAGTAGCATATTAAAAATTGAACATAAAATTCCTTTGAACATCAAAATTGTTGGCAAAATGAATTTTAGTCCTCAATGTATTTTTTCTTGCTTCTATTTTTAATCTCAATCCCAATCTTGGTTTAATGCCCAATGTCTATGATTTTATGAATAACTTCCATATCATCAAATTCTATTTTCCTTTTATTGAGACTTCATATGATTTATTAGTCCAACCCATCAATTATATATCACTCCAAAGGCTTTTCTTTTTAAAACCATGTGAAATGACATATAATTTTTATATCAACCAATCACATTACTTACATCAATTTAAACATTAAAGCTTTCCATTGGATTTTCTTGGTAATGATTTTCACTATTGTGTATTTTTGTGAGAGGAATGTGGGAAAATGTGTGATTTCATTATAAGATGTATTATCAAAAAAATGTTTACCATTTTGAGATTTTAATTAAATTTTTTTGAAAAAAATAGTGGGGTCTTCATCTTAAATATGGTAAAATTGAAAACACTTCTATACCATACACCAAATGTGAGGTGGGGAGAGGGGGGCGGGGAGTATTAGATCCAATTTGTAAAAAGTGCTTGCACTTTTCTTTTCCAAGCAACTTGCAAAACACACATGCAATGTGTGTTGAAACATGAATTATTTAAAATTTTGCCATAGACTAGTTGCAAAAGATCCTCTATTAAAAAAATGTAGCATGCACGTTAAAGTAGTTGAATAAGTTATGAGATTCCAAAACTTCCTCACATTTTAGTACAATGAAATCATTAGAAAGGGGGTCATCATGTTACATTCAATTGAAATCAATTGGTGAACTTGAGATCCAAGTTTCAAACATTAGACATTCAATTTCAAGGTTGGCCCAAGAAGATTTAAGGTTTGAAATAATTTTTGCAACTACATTGGCCACTTTCCACACCACTTGTGTAATTAATCAATAAAAGGTTAAATATAAGATTTTGAATGGGACAATTTGTAGTCCATGGAGTAAGGCAAATTTTCATTCTATTTCATAAGTTCTTATGGCAAGAGATTCTCAAGCACACTTGTTCCAAATCTTCCATGTCAACATTCTTCTTTGGTTGAATATGGACTTAAGAAATATTTTTTTGTGAAAAATGCTAGAGTTCGCCTAGGTGTGCATATGCATGAAAGGACATCATTAAAGTTGGAAAAACCATATCAAACATATTAGCCCACCTTTTAAAAGACCATTGGTGCAAGCTTGGTACTTAGCCAAGGCCACAATTAAGTAAAAGTTTCCAATATGTGTCAATAACCTAAAATAAAGGATCCTTTTTTTTGGTGCCTTTTATTAGTAGTGGTGCATGATTGCAAATGATTGTCCATTTGAATATTCATGTCCAAGAATGTTGAAGGTACAATGTAAATAAAACACATGAATCGGTCTTGATTCCATACCAACAATTCAACTCATTTACTTGGTTCCTAGATTGAAAGCATTGTTCGATGGTAGTTGTGAGAAAGAAGTTGTGTGACATCAAAAAGGGAGGATAAAGATTTCAAATCTTCTCTCTATGTCTAAGCTATTGCAAAAGAGAAAAAATTCACCTCACAATCATTTTCTTGTTTTAAAATAAAAAGAACAAAAGAACAAGATTGAAGGATTTTATTTGTTCCTTTCTTGCTAAAAATAAACATCAAAATTCAAGGACCAAGTTCAAGATTGCAAAGAACTTTTTGATAACAAAAAAAGAGAGGATAGTGGTCCTTCCTACCACATTCTTTCTTTCTCCTACTCTTCAATATTTTTTTATTAATCACAAAAGTATAAATTTATCCACAATTTTTGGCTTCAAGCCATTCATGACATTATGACATTATTTTATACACCCTAGAAAATCTTCCAAACCATACCATCTTACACCCTTCCTGTGCCAACCTACATGGATATGAAAAGGCACATTAACTTTACCTTAACAACTAGTTTTCAAATACCTTGTCAAAACTTCCACCTCTTTTACCGTTATCTTTATTTCTTTTTTAATATCTTTTCACAACTTCCCCTTCAAAGTGATGTTAAATGACCATAAAATTAAAATGATAAAAATAATTAAACTATGAAATAGATTCCATAATTTTTCTTAATGACTATTAATTTGATAAACCTCCACCTTCTTTACCATTATTCTTACCTCTTTCTAAAATTCAATTTGAAAACCTCCCTTTCAAAGTGAAGTTAAATGATCAAAAAATAATAATTAAAGATTAATTTAGTTATTAAAATACATTCCATAATTTTTTAATGATTATAAATTTCATATTTATTCTAGTGATGATGGCAATTAGTAACACCAAAGCTAGTATAGGGTAAACACATTTAGGTTTTAGTGGTTGTTTCCTTAGCCATACAACCTTAAAGTTGTAGTTCTTAAAGTACCTTAAAGTCTTGAAGAGGTTTTCTTGAACATTGTATCCCTTAGACCCTTGAAGATGATCCACTTCAACCAACAACACAAAGGTCCACTAGTCATGTTTAAAATCAACTCTTTGCCTCTCATTTTTTTTTTGTAACTTAAAGAACTAACAACATATGACCCGTTGTTATCAATGAAAAGAGAACCAGGACAATCAAACTCTTGTGCATTGGCATGGAGTTTATGCACACTCTTCCTTGGTTGGGAGGTTGTTATACACCCCTCATTGAACTCTTCTACAATGCTTTGCATGATTTTGTGCAAATTGCATTACATGGTACATGTTCTCATCTGTTTTATTTAGCCCAAAAAAAATATGCGTCACATTTCATAGGGTGAATGTAACCATATTTGAACCTAATAACCTCGTAGCGAAAGGAACAAATCACTAATATTAGCCTAGTTTGATACATTACTCTCCAATTGTTTGTTAACCCCTAAACACTTGGCAACTTTTGAAGGACAACTCATAATTCAATGTCATCAAACATGAATTATAATGAATATAAGGTGGATTAGCTGTGATAAGTGCTCCCCCCCCCCCCCCCCCCCCCCCCCCCCCCTTCATCTTCTCCCGCCCCCTCCCTCATCCCCCCCTCACCCCCTACCTCCACGTCCTTCACATTTCTTCATCCATTCTTAGTTCTCTCTTATCACCTCA
>Ga0116229_10011757_pt1 | contig 12814 bp, 10 predicted proteins | sample S1TSphgellanicum_3_FD_87313 | JGI IMG/M metagenome (GOLD analysis project Ga0116229, IMG submission 87313) | Host-associated microbial communities from peat moss isolated from Minnesota, USA - S1T2_Fc - Sphagnum magellanicum MG | ecosystem: Host-associated > Plants > Peat moss > Unclassified...
AGAATTTGGACCTTACAACTTACATATGGCTGATCAAACCATTGTTAAACCTTTAGGTTTAATGAAAGATCTTAAAAAATTTATCCATGGAATTCCTTATGTTGTAACTTTTACTATAATACATAATAGTGTGTTAGACTCAAGCTACTTTATGTTGGTAGGCTATCCTTGGCAAAGGGATGCTAAAAAGTCTCATGATTGGGGCAACAATACTATCACTATACAAGGAATGAATAAAATCATAACTATACATGTTACAAAGAAACCTAGAGCACCAACAAAGTGTCCAAAAATGTCAGTTTGTTATGATTTCCATTTTGGAATATCCAATGAAGAAGAGGACTTAATGTTTGCTACAGAATGAGGATTATTTTCAATAGGAAGCATAGATGTCCCTACATCAGTAAGGTTAGAGCAACTTGTTAATTTGATTTCATCATTAGGTTTGAACCTAGTTGAATAGGTATCTATACCTACTAAACTAATATTTGTACTACTTGTCTTGTCTGATATATCTATCGAACCAAAATCTATATTACTTGTTTAGATACCTATACCCTTTTATACTTTCGAACAACATTTGCTAGAGACTTTCTTATAACTTGAAAGAGAAATGGAGATCAACAAAACACCTACTCGAATACAAGTTTAAAATCTTCACATTACTAACTAGATTGTCACCAAAGAAGAGCAATTGACCAAGATCAACCTAGGTTAAAATCAACATTGATCTTGAACTTGTTATTAGTTTCCAACTAGTTAGATTACTGAAGGAGTTCAAAGACATCTTTGTGTGGACTTACAAAGACTTGAAGGGCATACCACCTAAGATAGTTTAACATTGAATTGAGTTGGATACATTGATACCACCTGCTCATCAAGCAAGGTACCAGTTGAATCTTAACTATGCAGCCATTGTCAACAAGATATTGACAAATTTCCTGTTGCAAGTTTTATTAAACCTGTTGAAAAGGCTACTTGGCTATCACATATAGTTGTAGTGCCTATGAAAAATGGAAAATTGAAAATTTGTGTGGACTTTAGAAAGTTTAATGTTGTCACAAAAAATGATCCACATTTGTTACCTTTTATTAATGAGGTTATTAACATTGTAGCCGGACATGAGGCTTATACATTTTTAGATGGTTTTTTTTGGATATCACCAAATTTCCATACCACTTGAAGATCAATACAAAACTACATTTGCTACTGATTGGGGGCTTTTATAATGCCTTTTGGGGTCAAAAATGGACCACCAACCTATCAACGGGCGATCACCAAAGTTTTTTTTGAATTCTATTCATGAAATTCTTTTTAGATGATTTTACTGTTTTCAATAACATGTCCATTCATTTAAGAAAAACTCAAAAAGTTTTTTCTTAAATGTAGAGAATATGGCATTAGTTTGAATGCAAATAAATATTCATTCATGGTCCATTCTGGAACTATTTTAGGATTCATAGTCTCCAAATAGGGGAAAACACCTGAAATTAGGAAGACAAAGGCCTTAGTAAAAATGCCAGTACCCAAAACACCTCAAGAAATCCAAATGTTCAATGGAATGGCACAATTTTATAGATGTTTCATAAAAAAAAAACTTTTATTATGGCACGAATTACCAAGTTACTCAGAAAAACTAAAGTATTTGAGTGGACTACTGAATGTCAAATCGCTTGGGAAGACATCAAGAATTGATACATTCAAGCTTCTACACTCATAAGTCCTAATTGGGAACTATAATTCCACATTCATATTGATGCATTTTAGTTAGCAATAGGGGGCAATATTGGCTCGAAACCCAACAAATAAAATTGATCAACCTATTGTGTATTCATCAAAATACTGAATTATGTTGAGAAAAACTATACTATTACAAATAGATAAAGACTTTAGTTATGGTCTACGCCTTACATAAGTTTAAGCATTACTTGTTAGGCAACAAGTTCACATTTTCTATAGACCATTTGACTTTAGTATATTCAATTAACAAGCCATAGGTTTCTAACATATTAGCTAAATGGTTCTTACTATTTTTAGAATATGCTTTCAAGATTGTATATAAACTTGGTAGGTCTCACCTAATGGAAGATGCACTAAGTAGGTTACCCAACTAATTTGACATGTTGGAATACTTGATCAAACTTGTGATGTTCACCCATTCACATTACAACTTGAGTGGTTACAAAATGTTTATGAATAACTATCAAAAGGAATCATGCCAGAGAGGTTTACTACATCACAAAGATAATATTTAGCCTAGAGAGCTAAACCATTTTTGTTTCAAGAATGAGTACTATATAGATTAAGACAAGACAACAAGTTTTGTCGAGTCTTGGAACCAAAACAGGTACTTGTAATCTTATAAAAATTGCATGGAGCAGTTAAAGGAATACATTTATCTTTTAATATCATTGTGAGGAAAATCTTAAATGTCGATTATTGGTGGCCGATGATGAATCAAAATGTCCATGAATATTGTCAAACTTGTGACCAATGTTAAAGAACAAATAACCTGTTGACATTAAACTTGGCCAAATTGGTCACTAATTTACTTGAAGAACCATTCCAAAAATGCGGATTCACTAAAAGAATTCATGTCCTATGCAACCACTTCTTAAACAACTAGTGATCCTTAACAACTAAATAAACAACTATAAACCATATTTACAACTATCTAACTTATGTGGTAATATGTGTAGTTGCAATCTAGTGGTTATTACAACTAATGGATTAATGGAATGAATGTTTAACATAATGTAAACATGTATTCAATTTTATATACTCTCAATTAACTAAAGATGTAAAGTTCTTAAAGTGACTAACCAACAATAATAACTATGACATCATGATATTACATATGATATTAAAAGGATTTGGTATTTTATGTAACTATATATATTTAAAATTATAATATTAATTAAAATCTATGATGTGGAAATTTAATGTCCATCACTTCACATTTAACATGTGCAATTTTGCCACAAGTGTAGATACGTAATCAAATTCACATAATTGTAGTCATAACTTAATTGTATATTATGAATTATATAAAAAATGTAAACAATAATTGACATAATACATCATAAAATATAATTTAACATGTACATGTATAAATTTTTTCATGAATCATTTTGTAATGGTAATATTCATGTATGCATTACATCAAAACACATATACACATGTGTATATAAAGTTCAAGTGGAATCATTTTTTCGGGATTTATAAAAATGTTATATTTTAGTTCACTATTTTTAAAAATTAAATCATGTGATATTTATGTGTATGTTTATAATTTAAAAAATTACACCAAAATTTTTGAAATAAATATTCTAAATTGATATAATATATTTACATCTAAAATTTTGAGAATTATAATTTTATAAAATTATGGAAGTAAAAACATGGATTGAACTAAATTTATAATTTTAATTTATGTCCTAAAAATATTAAATTAGTTGCATTTAATTATTTCCACTCACTTAATTGCATAGTCGGTGGCCACTAAATAGTATTGGTTACTTAATGACGACTATGCTCATTAGAATTGTGCCAAATAGATTACTTAAGCAACTCAACATGACATGTGTCAAATCATGTGCAAAACAACTATGTGTAATGTCCACATGGATAAAAATAAAAATATGTAATCATTTTATAGTCATTTAAGACCAAGTTGAAAATGTCATTAGAGGGAATTAAACCTTCATTTCCATGGCCACAAACCTACTCCTTAACCATCTAACCAATACTTCAACTTGTGATATATTATGTCATTGCATAAATATAAACATGTATATTTCAAATCTTATGCATATTCATATCATTATTTAATTATGTAAGTTCATAATAAATAAATTTCACATTTTTTACACAATAATACTTTATTTAAATAATTATTTTTAATTTAATATTCAAATTTAATGTTTTAAAATTTTAATTTTAGTTATAAATTAAATATAATTTGTAATTTATAGTTCACGAACATTATGCACCAACACTATTGTAATAATTTCTAAGTTTTTGTATGAACATATCCTTACAAGATTTGGATATCCATTGATAATCATGACTGATCAAGGTACCCATTTTATCAATGATGTGATTAGATACCTTACTGACCATTTTATCCTTAGACATACCAGTTCTATTGTTTATTATCCACAAGGAAATGGACATGTTGAATCTATAAACAAGGCTTTTGGAACCTTATTAACCAATTTGGTTAATGAGAACATAAATGATTGGGATGAACATTTGTCCATAGTTTTATTCCCATACCAAACTGCCTACAAAGTTGGAATTGTCATATTTCATTTCAGCTTGTGTATGAATTACATCCATTATTTCCAACATAGTACATGTTACCATCCAGACATTGTGAAAATATAAATCCAAAACATGTCAAAGTACCAACCAGTCAATTGTTGGAGTTAGAGAAGTTATAGGAAAACATGTTAATTGCCTAGGATCTAGTTGTTTTTAACTAGTGGAACATGTCGTTATGGTCACAAAAATGATTCATTGAAACTAAGTTTCAATTTGGAGATTATGTCATATGGTTTCCAAAGGTTGTTATCAAACATGGGCTAAATTCCAGAGAAGATGGTTTGGGCCATATAGATCCAATATTGTTTGCTTAATAATATTGTTTCACTTATCACCATTGATAAGTTTGATCCTAACCCAATCCTTGTCAACATTAACAAGTTGAAGACATACATGTTCTTTGAAGATAAAACTTTACAACCTGTATTAGCCTATCCTAGTGACTTGATTATTGATGAACCTGTTCAAATAACCAAACTTGAACCACTACTTGTTGAGAATGAAAATTGAATCTCTGGTTGAGAAAATGAATTAGAAGTAACTTTAAGTTTTCTTATAATAACCACTATTTCTATAACAGCACCAAAACCTAGAATAATTGTCATTTTAGACTCAAAAGAAGAGGTTGAAACCATTTCTCAAACTATTGCTAAAGAACAATCACCATAAGCTCTTGAATAAAAACCTTTGGAAGAAGTTGAGTTGTAGCAACCTATGAACAAGGACATTAGATAAAAGTTTTTCCAAGAACTCTTTGAATAATAACCTATTTGCAACATTATTCCTCAATGCCCATGATTAATAACCAAAATTATCACTAGTAGAAATTTTAGGTTTTGCGATTGTCATTTGCAACTGAAATTCAATTACATGCGACACATGCAATTACAAATTCATGTACTTGCTTAAGACAAGTCACACATGACATTCAGTTACATGCAACATTACATATGCAACATGTATATATGGTGCAAATATATGTGTTCAATCATACATACCAATTCAAATGTAGTTGTGTTTTATATGTAATTTTCCTTGTAACTACATGTAACTAATCAAAGTATGACACGTGTTTGAAAATTGGACGAATTGCTTACGAACATGTGTCACTTTTAAAAATATTTTTTGTGTTAAAATTATAAATTCATGGATTATTTTAATCGTTAAAATTTTTACCATTATGATGATGACATGTGGCACGTCATGGAACGTTCATCGACCATTTGACACTTGTTCATTTTAAAACACCAATTATATGATGATGTGCATGGCAATTAAAGCCCACCTTTTTATATTAAAATATTAATGAATGGAATTTAAATTATCCAATTTATGGTTAATAAGATGTTGACATGTGTTGCCTAAATAGGTAGGCAATTATTAATTGCACCCACTACTAAAATTCCTATTTTTTCAAACTAACCAAGTTGATTAGTTGAATCTTTTTTATTAAAAGACATGTATTTTTTACTAGAGGCCAAAGGTTTGAATGACAATGGGTATCTTTTGATTAATCAATTTGATTAAAGTGACCAATTTGACAATTAGTCAAATCAAACATTTAGTCAAGTTGGACTTAAAAATATTCAATCAATAGGGCTAACTAAATAGGCTTAGTCAAAATGGCCAATGGCTTAGTCAAAAGGGCCAATTACAAATTCCAATACTAATTGGGTATCTTGAAATTACATGTAACATTTTGACTATGTTTGACTAATTAAAAAAAAGTTCAAAAATATAAAAGTTAACTAATCATAACCAAATAAATTATGACTAAACTAATTATCTCATTATGGTTAAGTTGACTATATTGAAATTAATTATGGTTCAAGTACCTATGAAAAAACTAATTAAAATTAAAAGTAACCATAATTAATCTAACCATGCTCAATTTATTAATAGTTGGTTTAGCCTTAATAAATTTAACCATGATAATTAGTTTAACATAATTAATTTAACCATTACTAGTTGGGTCGTTGTTGGTTTTGCCATAATGAATTTAAGCATGGTTACAATAAGCATAATTAAATTAACTATATATATTTGTAACATATTATTATTATTATTATTATTATTATTTAAATTTAATCATAATTAATAGACCCATAATTAATTGAAAATTATTGTTAATTTAGCCATGGTTGGTTTTGTCATAAAATATCAATTCATTAATTATTTTAGCCATATTAATTTTCTTAATGGTTAGTTTAACTAACTTTATTTATTCATGATTAGTTTAACCATTTATAGTTTAGCCATGTTTAGTTTTGCCATAATTATTTTAACCATTTTGATTTTAACCATATTTATTCATTAGTTAATTTAGTCATATTAACTTTATTAATGGTTGGTTTAACCAAATTTATTTAGTCATGCTTAGTTTAACCATGGTTAATTTTGCCATAAATATTTTAAGCATTTTGATTTTAACCATATTTATTCATTAGTTAATTTATTCTTATTAATTTTATTACTAGTTAGTTTAGCCAAATTTATTTAATCATTATTAGTTTAACCATTTAAAAGTTAGCCATGGTTAATTTTTCCATAAATATTTTTACCAAATTATTTTAGACATAATTATGTCATTCCTATTTATTTTAACCATAATTAATTTTTGCATAATTGGTTTTGCCATAAAATATTTATTCATTTGTTAGTTTAACCATATTAATTTTATTAGTTTTTCGTTTAACCAAATTTATTTATTCATGGTTAATATTGTCATAAATATTTTAACCATTTTTATTTTAACTATAATTACTAAATTGAGTAGTCCCTACAAAGCTTTCGGAGAAGGGTAGTCTTGTGTGTAAGCATAGCATTTTGGTTGAACTTGTCGGATGACTTATTTGGGATTGGGGATGGTATTCTAAATGGGTACCTTGTAAGGACCGAACTCATGTATGTGGCAAAATACAAGGATGATTTGTGGCTAATGGTGAAAGGCCCACCAAATTCGAAGATAATTGGTTTTCTAGCGAAATCTATTGAGGTAGAGCGTATAATGTTTATGGCTTGAGGTAGAGCACTCAATGGGCTAAGGTGGCCCAAAACTTGACCAATCCCAAGGAAACTCTGAATTTTTCATTCCTATTTATTTTAACCATAATTAATTTTACCATAAAATATTTATTCATTAGATAGTTTGGCCATATTAATTTTATTAGTGGTTAGTTCAACCATGTTTATTTATTTATTCATGATTAATTTAACCATTTCTAGTTTAGCCGTGGCAAATTTTGCCATAATTATTTAAACCATTTTGATTTTAGGTATAATAAATTTTTTATGTTTATTTTAGCCATATTTTTTGCATAATTTTTTTCAATAAAATATTTACTCATTAATTAGTTTAGCTATATTAACTTTATTAGTGGTTAATATTGCCAAATTTATTTATTCATGGTTAGTTTAACCATTTTTAATCTAGGCATGGTGAATTTTGCCATAATTATTATTTTTTAAAAAATTAGCCATAATTATTTCATTCTTATTTATTTTAACCATTTTTTTTCATAATTTTTTTGCCATAAAATATCTATTCATTAACTAATTTAGCCATATTAACTTCAATATTGGTTAGTTTAGTCAAATTTACTTATTTATGGTTAGTTTAACCATTTCCAATTTAGCCATGGTTAATTTTGCCATAAATATTTCAACCATTTTTATTTTAGCCATAATTATTTCATTCATCTTTATTTTGGCCATAATTAATCTATGTTTAGTTTATTTAGTCATAAAATATTTATTCATTAGTTAATTTAGCCATATTAATTTTAATCATTGTTAGTTTAGTCCTTTTTAGTTTAACCATAAAATTTTTATTCCTTAATTAGTTTGGCCATATTTATTTTACTCATGATTCATCCAACCAGTTTTAGTTTAGCCATAAAATATCTATTCATTGGTTAAGTTAACCATTTCTAATTTAGACATGGTCAAATTAACCATACAATATTTATTCATTGGTTAGTTTCACCATATGTATTTTACTTATGGTTAATTTTTGTCATTTCTAGTTTGGTCATGGTTGGTTTAGCCACAAAATATTTAATCATTGGTTAACTTGGCCTTATTTACTTTATTCACGGTTAGTTTCATCATATTTATTTTACTCATGGTTAATTTTACAATTTATAATTTAACCATGGTTAGTTTTGCCATAATTATTTTACCCAAAATTATTTTAATCATTATATATTTAACCATTATTTATTTAGATATAGTTAATTGAACGATAATTAGTTTAATCATGGTTATTTTTTCATAGTTATTTTTAATTTTTGGTTGTTTAAACCATTATTAGTTGAATAATCAATAATTTTGCCATAATTACTTTAGTTGTGGTTAGTTTAGACATTATTATTTTACCAATCATTAATTTTGTCATAATTAAATTTTCTTAGGTTAAATTAACCACCTATTTAACTTATGTAATGTAAGTATGTGGTTAAGTAGCCTAAATACAATTAGCTAATATGTAGATGTATTTATTTATACATACTTTACCTATACTTCACTTATTTATCTATATTTTAGCCTATAGGTAACCTAGTTATATAGGTTAGGGTAGGCCATTTCTACACCTATGATAAATTATTAGTTGGTTAATTAGTTATTTACCTAAAATACATTAATGAATGTGTAATTAAATAATAAATAAATAATTATTACAAATACTGATAATATATAATGAATTATGTCAAATTTGCAAAGATTAGTTATAATTTGGTTGTAATTATCAATAAAAAAATACATTATAAATATTTTGATATTTTATAAAATTCAGATTTATAATATGGTTCTAATTATTAATTATAACTAAATAACTAAACATTAAATATTATTAATTTTGATTTTAACTTGATTAACATACATATTTACTTACCTTTATTTATTTATTTATTTATTTATTTTATGTATCTACATAGTTATTTAAGAATAATGTTGTGTGAATTAAAAGGTTGTGGTGTTGTGTGGACATGAAAACGTTTATCCCTTTCAAAAGTTTGTTCCGTATTGTTTGTCATCCTTTCCAAATGATGAACAATATAAATAAATGCACCATAAACATTCAAGACATAATAAATATTTAAAAAAGGAAGGCCACTTGGGATGAACCAATTAAAAAGGTTTCATTACTCTTTTTCCTTTGCACTTCAAAAATGATTGTAGCATATTTTTAATAATTATGATTATTTGTAATGAAAATATTATCTTAATATTACACACACACACACACACACACACACACAGACAGATATATATATATATTTCAAATAAAAAAATTATTAATTAGAATTATGAATAAAATAAAATTATTAATTAATAGTTATGATTGCTTATAATTAATTTGCCCATAATTAGTTTGGCTTAACTTAATTTAACCACAATTAGTTTAGCCTAATTGAATTTATTTTTAATTTATTTTAGCTATAATTATTTTAACTAACTTAATTTAGCCATGGTTAGTTTTAGCTTAATTTCATTTAGCCATATTTAATTTAGCTTAACTTAATTTAACCATAGTTAGTTTTATCTTAATTTAGTTTAGCCATAATTAGTTTAGCCATGGTTAGTTTAACCTAATTTGATTTAGCTTAATTTACTTAATTTAACCATGGTTAATTTAGTTGAATTTAGTTTAGCCTAATTTAATTTAACCATGGTTAGTTTAGGTTAGCCTTAATTAACATGAGTTTAAACTTAATACTAGAAATACATAATACTACTATACATAGCCTCTATAGATATATTAAATATATTGATTTAAATATATATTAATTTAGGCCATTATTTTTGTGACATGTATCCATGTTGTACACATTTAATTGGACACACAGCTATATGACCCAAAAAATATACAGTACCAAATTTGTAATTGCAAACATAACTAGTTGCATGTCAATTTGCATAGTGATTGGTTGTAAATGATAGGATTTCTACTAGTGTATGACGAAGAGAAAAGGCAAAATGCCTATAAAAGAATCAATTTAAAAACTTGTTAAGAAAAAAATGATGTCCAGGGTGAAGGAGACCCATAAGATGTCGTAATGGATGAAATGGACTCAATTGAATTCAAATGGGCCAAACAAGTCGATTTGTAAGGCTTGTTCAACCTACAATGGATTGCATTAAAAGAAGACTTGCATGATTTTTTGCGAACCTAGGAAAAAATAGAAGATGGAAAATTTGAAGGATAAGTTTGTGGTCAAGGAATTTTAATTGACCAAATACTTATTCATGAACAACTTGGTATTTCTAATGAAGGAGTAGTAGATGTTGACAATGCAACATATCAAGAAGCAAAAATTGCCTTGAGAAAGATTACATGATCACATGCATTTGTAGAGGATGAAAAGTGGAGTGTACTTTGCATGAAAGAGGAATTTCATGTTAGATTTGTAAGCCAGTTTGCAAATTATTTACCAACGAAAGCGGTTAACTTATTTTAACAACAAGATTGTTATTACTTTTGATCTACCAATAGGGGACAACCTATTATCTAGTGCTCCATAGTCTTGACCCAATTGTTGGTTGAACTTACTCATTGGACAAAACATCATAAGAAGGCAATGGCTAATTTAATGCCTAATAAAACCAAGGTAGACATTTGTTACTTAGGGCCTATCCTAGTTGTTTTGTTTAGAAAGTGGTTCCCATAATTTGAAATGCCTTTATTAAAAACAACAACACCAAATGAAAATATGTCATCAGCTAGACAAAAATGATAAGTTGTTTAAGAGCGATAGGTTTCACTTAAATCTATTATAAGGGAGCAATTCTTAAAGGAAAGAAGACTAGCATGTTTAACAACTTTATCACTTCTACTAATATGTTAATTTCGTAAACTAAAAACACGCACAAAACTGCCTACACCATGGGATAGGTTAAGTTTTAAACATGCTACATCACCACCAAGGAAAAAATCCAAAACCACTTATAGGGTTCAAATTGTTGACTCAAACGAGGATGAGGAGAAAACTTGTTTAGAGGAGAGGGGAGGTGGAGATGGCAAGGAATTTCAAGCAACAAATATAGGATAACTTCGAAAAAAACCTACACTCAATTTGGACTAGGTTATTGATAACATCCAAGTTGAACCTATTGAACATGTTGAAATTGTGGAACCAATTGTAGAATCCAAACAACTTGTTCATGTAGAATACCCACGATTTTCTATATTTCAACCTATCCCAATTTTTGGTCATCCTATAGATAACATGAAATAAATTAGTATGTTTTTAGAATAAGTTATTAAAAATGCCACAACCTAATTAAGGACAGTGCAATAACTCATAAACCATAAAGTTGAATATGACCAAACCAAAGAAAACTTGTATAAAACCAACAACTGTTTGCAAACCTATAGCATAAAACTATAAAAGTGCAAAAGACTTTGAAAAATCATGACAAAGAATTAATCATAGTTAAAAGGTAGTTGATCAAGGCCCAATATGAAAACCAAAACTTGTCTAATAAGTTGAAAGAGGTAGAATAAGGAAAATAGAAAACGTATTACAAGAGTACATTGAAGTCAACCAACTCAACTATAAAACCCATAATGATTTGAAACATCTTCAAAGTGACCATGAATGTATGACACGGGACTACAACAAGATGGAACAATCTAGCATGGAACAGCAAAATATTATAATAGGTTTGGAACAAATTTGTCAAGAATTCAAGGAGCAACATGATTGTCAACATAGAGTTTGAAAAACAAAAACAAGTTTTAACTGCTCAAATCCAAGATTGGAAAGGTTAGTTGGAAATGGTTAAAGTACAATTGAGCAAACCCAACCCCATCACTACCAAATTTCTAGGTTTTGCAAACACTCCAAGTTGATTAACTAGTCTTTTTTTACCAATGGACATGTCCATTTTGACTAAAGGTTCAAGGCATGTATTTTTTAACCAACCAACTTGATTGTAATGACTTATTTAACCAATACATCTAGTCAAGTTGAACAACCCTAGTCAAAACAACAAATGAATTTTAATCAAATGAAACATTTAGTCAAATTGGACATATTAAATGCCTATTACATACCTACCTCCCACCCTAAGCGGGACACTAGTAAAAAAAAAGTAAAAAATACATGAATAAAAATATATGGTGCAATATATTGGTTATTGGGTTTTAAAAAAAAGTGAATTAGTTGAAAAATAAGTACCTTATATTCAAATAATTAATTTAATTATAATAAAAGGTATGTAATAATTTCAAATAGTGGATTATAATTAATATAAGATGGCTTTAATATGTATATATTAGAAAATTAGATATAATAGGATGATAAAAAAAATAGGTTAGACAATTATTTAATACCCTTTTTAAAAACGGTCCTTTAATGCACGCAAGTTTCAAACTTTACACTAAGTGTTCCCCCCCGCCCCCCCCCCCCCCCCCCCCCCCCCCCACCCCCCCCCCCACTCCCCACCCTTTACCCACCCCCCCCCCCCCCCCCACCTCCCCACA
>Ga0116229_10011758_pt1 | contig 12814 bp, 11 predicted proteins | sample S1TSphgellanicum_3_FD_87313 | JGI IMG/M metagenome (GOLD analysis project Ga0116229, IMG submission 87313) | Host-associated microbial communities from peat moss isolated from Minnesota, USA - S1T2_Fc - Sphagnum magellanicum MG | ecosystem: Host-associated > Plants > Peat moss > Unclassified...
CGGTCGCGCAAAGTGGGCGCAACGAACCGCGGCTCACGGGCATTGACGGCTATTTCTTGGAGTTCATCGCCGCCGGTCGCGACTTGGGCGAAGGCAGCCGGCAAAGCGGGCAGAACGATCGCGATCAGTGTGAGGCATACGAAACACGTGCCGCGCCAGTGGCGGCTGCGGACACCTGACCCCAACGGTGCGGAGTGCTGCATCATAATCTCCCGCGTCAAGCATACCACCGATCGTATCCATGGACGCCGACCTCGACGAGCGTCTGTCACCGCTTTTTACCTGACGGTATGGATTTGTAACGCGCGATTCCGTTCAGGTTAGGATGCGCATCCCTTGGTCTCTTGCGAGTATCGCCATGCGCTTGCCTCGTTCCGCTCCCGTCGCGTTCCTGCCACTCGCTGTATTGCTGGGCAGCCTGGGTGCCTGTAGTCCGAAAATCTCGACTCCCGCGGCGGCGACCGCGGCGCCCGCGGCCGCGCCCGCACCGGTCAAGGAGGACCTGCTGCGCGCCAATGTCGATGCAACGATCAATCCCGGGGACGACTTTTTTACTTACGCGAACGGCGCCTGGCTGAAAGCCAATCCGATCCCCGCCTCCGAAGCTCGGTGGGGTATCGGCTCCCTGGTGGAAGAGGATCTCTACGCCAAGCTGCGCAGCATCAGCGACAACGCCGCCGCGGACAAGCAAGCAGTTCCCGGTAGCGATGAACAGAAGATCGGCGATTTCTGGGCCACCGCCATGGATGAAGCCAAGGCCGATCAGCTCGGACTGACTCCGCTCAAGGAGCAGTTCGCCAGCATCGACGCAATCAAGGATGCGGCCGACGCGGTCCGCGTCGCTTTTGCGCTGCAGCCGCTCGGTGTCGATGCGCTCTTCGGTTTCCAAGTCTCGCAGGACGAGAAACAGAGCGACGTCATCGCGGTCTATCTCTGGCAGGGTGGATTAGGACTGCCTGACCGAGATTACTATTTCAATGCCGAGCCCGGGATCGCGAAGGCACGTCAGGAATATGTTGCGCATCTGGCGCGTCTCGACCAATTGCTGGGTGCGGACCCCGCGGCGGCCGCGGCGAGCGCGAACCAGGTCATGGCATTCGAAACTGCGCTCGCGAAGGTCTCGCGCAAGCTGCAGGATCTGCGCGATCCGCAGCGCAATTACCACAAGATGACGCCGACCGAGCTCACACAAAAGTACACGCCGTCGATCGTCTGGGGTGAGCATCTGAAGACCTGGGGACTCGCGCCTTCGTCTGTGATCGTGGGTCAGCCGGAGTTCTTCTCCGGCCTCGAGAAACTGTTGCGGGCCACGCCCGTGCCCGTGCTGCGCGACTATCTGCGTTATCAGTTGATTCATGTCTATGCCTCCACGTTGAGCAAGGCGGTCGACGACGAGAACTTCAGCTTTTATGGCGCTGTGTTGCGTGGACAAAAAGAGCAGCGACCCCGGTGGAAGCGATCCCTGGACGCCGAGAATCACGCGCTCGGCATGATTCTGGGGCGCATTTTCGTCAAAGAATACTTTCCACAGGCCGCCAAGACTCGCTACAACAACTTGGTCGAGGCCATCCGTACCTCGTATGGCGAGCGCATCGACAAACTTGATTGGATGACCCCGGCAACCAAGGCAAAGGCGAAGGAGAAGCTTGCCGCCGTGACCAAGAAGGTCGGCTATCCGGACAAGTGGAAGGACTATTCGGGGCTCACGATCGGCCGGATTTCCTATACCGATAATATGATGAACGCTGCGCGCTGGCGTTTCCACGATGCGGTCGCCAAATTCGGCAAGCCCGTCGATCGCACCGAGTGGGAGATGACGCCGCAGACCTACAATGCCTACTACAATCCCTCGAACAATGAGATCGTATTGCCCGCCGCGCAGTTTTCGATCCCGGGAACCAAGGATGTCGACCTCGACGATGCCGTCGTCTATGGCTATGCGGCCGCGTCCACGATCGGCCATGAGATCACGCACGGTTTTGACGATGAGGGCCGCCAGTTCGACGCAGCCGGCAACCTCAAGGATTGGTGGACAAAAGAGGACGGGGCGAGATTCCAGCAGCGCGCGGAGGTCATGGCGAAGCAATTCGATGCCTACGAGCCCATCCCCGGTCTTCATATCAATGGCAAGGCGAGTCTCGGCGAGAACATTGCAGACTACGGCGGCTTGCTGATCGGGCTCGACGCCTTCAAGAAAACCGAACAGTACAAGAAAGGCGAGAAGATCGGCGGCTTCACGCCGCTGCAGCGCTACTTCCTCGCCTACGCCTATTCGTGGATTTTCGAGGAGCGCGAGGCGATGCTGCGCCAGTCGCTGCTCAGCGATGTGCATGCGCCCGCCAAGTGGCGCGTCAACGGCCCCTTGTCTAACATCCCGGAATTCTACGAAGCCTTCGGCGTCAAACCGGGGCAGCCCATGTATCGCGACGAGAAGGATCGGGTACGGATTTGGTAGCGTTATCGCCTGCGAGGAACGGAAATGAGTACACAGACAGTTAAACTTGGGGCCCGCGCCATCCGACTTCGACTAGGGATCGCGTTGGTTGCCGCGAGCCTTTCGGCCTGCGTGAGTACCCATCCTGCCGCGGCTCCAGACGTCGGCGGTTTCGCCTGGGTGTTCACCGCTCCCAAGGCGGAGTTGCGCGACGTGACCGGCAAAGTGGTCGGCCGGCATTATGGGGGACCCACCTGGGAGGCGACCGACGGCAGCAAGGTGCTGGGCACAGTCGTCGCACAGGATGCGGCTCCGGATGAGCAGGCGATTGCGTGGCTGCTGTTGCGCGCCACGAGCAACAGCGGCACCGGGATGTTCGCGAATGTCACGAGCATACAACGCATCCACACCAAGGGCGGCAAGCCCCCCACGCAGGCTTGTGGTGCGGCTCAGCTGAATCAGCAGATCGGTACCGCGTACACCGCCGAGTACGTATTTTACGTTGCTGCATCATGAGTTTTGCCCAGATTCGGCTGGCCGCTGCCATCGCGATTGGCGCCTTGATCGGGTTTGCCTCAGCGGCGAGTGCCAAGCCACCGAAACAAGAGCCCTCGACCTCGTCCGATTCGAGCGCGGATCAGCCGGCGATGATCACAGGTCGCGATGCACTTCGGCAGATCGTGCAGAACCAGTGTGTCGTCCATTGGCAGCAGAGGCATGATCCGGCTCCCTGTGAGCGCATTTTTCTGCCCGACGCCGACAGTCTGGATTTCGGCTATGCCGTGCTCGCAGACCGCAAGGGCGCGGCGCATTATCTGTTGATCCCGACCCGAACCATGGCCGGCATCGACGGCAGCGAACTGCTCGATCCGGATCTGCCGAATTACTTCGCGGAAGCCTGGAATGCGCGCGACGTGATTACGAAGTTCGTCGGCCATCCTGTGCCGCGATCGGCAATCGGTCTCGCGATCAATAACGCGCATTCACGCAGCCAAAATCAGTTTCATATTCATATGGAGTGTTTGCGACCCGATGTCTACGCGACGCTGCAACGTGCCGCCGCGACGGCGGGCGACGTCTGGTCGCCGCTGATCATCGACGGTTCGACTTACCAGGCCATGCGCATCATGGGCGACGGATTGGATGGCGCCAACCTGTTCGAGCTGCTCGCCGGACTCAAGCCCGACGTACGCCACCACATGGGTGACTACACCCTGGTGGTTGCCGGCATGCAGTTCCCGTCGGGTCCCGGGTTCATCGTACTCACGGGCACCGGACCCACGGGCGAACTGCTCTTGGATGCGAGCTGCGTCGTTGCGGGCGCGGGCGGCTGAAAGTCCGTAGCGAGAGGTAGATAATCCGCGGACCATGCCATCCGCGGGGGAGTCGGCAATGTCCGGGAAAGCATCAGCCACACGCATTGTCGAGGAATTGCGCGCGCTCGGTTCAGAGAGCTACCGTAACACCCTGCGCCGGCACGGAATCAAAGAGCCGGTCTGCTCGCCGACGACCGGCGGATGACGGCTGACAATCTCCAGCACTGGGTAGAGCGCGCTAACTGCCCGACGCTCGCCGAGTACACGGTGCCCTGGGTCGCCGCCGGAAGCCCGTATGGTCCAGCCCAAAGCCTGCGGTGGATCGATTCATCCGAAGAACCGATCGCGTCTGCAGGATGGGCGACGCAGAGCGGCATCGTGACGCTGACCGCGGATGCGTCGCTCGATCTGCCCCAAGTACAAGGGTTGCTGCGACGAGTACAGGACTCGATTCATGTGCAGCCCAATCGGGTTCGCCATGTGATGAATGGGTTCGTGCTCGCGGTCGGTTGTTATGTGACGCCACTGAGCGATGCGGCTTTGCAGAGCGCGAGGCGCATGGGGCCGGTCAGCGTGGACATGGACGGCACGGCCTGCAAGCTGCCGGATCCCGCCGCCAAAATCGAGAAAGCACGCAAAGCCGGTACGGTCGGCAGGAAGCGCAAGATGATCAAGTGCTGAGATGCCTGCACGCAAGCCCGACACCAGTCAAGAAAGCACTTACTCGCCGCGCGCCGTGTTGCTCGCGCTGGTCCTGCTCGCCGTATTGGTGGGCGGTGGTCTGTACCTCGTCTACCGGCTGCGAGCGAGCGCCGACATGCAAGATTGCGTGATGCAAGGTCGCTCCAACTGCGCTGCGGTCGATCCGCGGTGACAAACGCGGTAAAGTGACGAGATCTCGTCAGAATTTCCGGAGCGCTCCATGCCCACGACCTTTGAACTCAACGGTAAGTCCACCACCCTGGATGCCGATCCCTCGATGCCCTTGCTTTGGGCCGTACGAGAAGTCGCGGGCCTGTCCGGGACCAAATTCGGTTGCGGCGTGGCTCAGTGCGGCGCGTGTACCGTGCATCTCGAAGGGCAGCCCATTCGCTCCTGTGTCACCCCGCTCGCCGCCGTTGCCGGTAAGAAAATCACGACTATCGAAGGGCTGGTGGGCAAACCCGCGGCGGCCGTTCAGGCAGCCTGGGTGAAACTCCAAGTACCGCAATGTGGCTACTGCCAATCCGGCCAGATCATGTCCGCGACCGCCTTGCTCAGCAAGAACGCGGCGCCGACCGATGCCGATATCGACGATGCCATGAGCGGCAACATCTGTCGCTGCGCGACTTACGCACGCATTCGTGCAGCTATTCATGCGGCCGCCGCCACCATGGAGGCCTGAGCCATGGCCGTCAATCCACGCGATCTACCGCATTCCGGCCGCCGTGATTTCTTGAAGGGCGCAGGCGTCGCCGCGGCGGTGGCCCTGACTCTGGGCTTCGAGTGGAGCGCCGGTGGTCGGCGCGCTTTCGCGGCCGCGGCATCTCCGGCTGACGCGCCGTTCGCACCCAATGCTTTCTTGCGCATCGGCGCCGATGACAGCGTCACCGTGATTGCGAAACACCTCGAGATGGGCCAGGGATCCTATACCGGGATCGCCACCGTGGTTGCCGAAGAACTCAACGCCGATTGGTCCAAGGTGCGCGTCGAGAGCGCGCCCGCCGACGCAAAGCTCTACGCCAATCTGGCGTTTGGCACCATTCAGGGCACGGGCGGCAGTTCCGCGATGGCCAACTCCTGGGACCAGCTGCGGGAGGCCGGTGCCAAGGCGCGGGCCATGTTGATCGCAGCGGCCGCGCAGCAATGGCGCGTTCCGGTCGATCAAGTCACGGTCGAGCGGGGTGTCGTTCATGGTCCCGGCGGCAGGCAAGCCTCGTTCGGCGCCCTGGTCCCCATTGCCGTGACGCTGCCGGTCCCGGAGAAGGTCGCGCTGAAGGATCCCAAGCAATTCAGCTTGATTGGCAGGATGCTGCCGCGTGTCGATGCGGCCGCGAAAACCAACGGCACGGCACAGTTCACGCTCGATTTCTCCCTTCCGGGCATGTTGATCGCGATCATCAAGCGGCCGCCCTTGTTTGGCGCGACCGTCAAGTCGTTTGACGCGACCGCCGCCACGGCCATGCCTGGAGTCGTCAAAGTCGTCGAGGTGCCGGCCGGTGTCGCGGTGATCGCCAAGGGTTTCTGGGCAGCCAAGACTGCGCGCGACGCGCTCAAAGTGCAGTGGGACGAGACGCATGCCGAAAAGCGGAGCTCGGCAACGATTCTCGCCGAATACCGCGCACGCGCGGAGCAGCCTGCCACGTCCGCGCGCAACGACGGCGATGCGGCGAAGGCCCTGGCGGGTGCGACGCAAAAGATTTCCGCGTTCTACGAATTCCCGTATCTGGCACACGCCCCGATGGAGCCGCTGGATGCGGTGGTCAAACTGACCGCGAACAAATGCGAGATCTGGGCCGGCGACCAATTTCAGACCCTCGATCAGGCGAACGCGGCCAAAACGGCGGGACTCGAGCCTGCGCAGGTCAGCATTCACACGCTATATGCCGGCGGCAGTTTCGGTCGCCGCGCTAATGTGCGCTCCGACTACATCGTCGAGGCGGTCTCGATCGCGAAAGCCTATGGTGCCGACGGCACGCCGATCAAGCTGCAGTGGACGCGCGAAGACGATATCCATGGCGGCCTCTATCGGCCGCTCTATGTGCATAAGATCGAGGCCGGACTCGACGATAAGGCTGAGCTCAACGCCTGGCGCCACGTCATCGTCGGTCAGTCGATCATGGCCGGCGGCGCATTTGCGGGCATGATCAAAGACGGAGTCGACCCGACCTCGGTCGAGGGCGCCGCCAATCTCGCGTATGCGATTCCCAATGTGCAAGTCGAACTCGCCACGACGACGACGGGTGTTCCGGTTCTCTGGTGGCGCGTCGTCGGCAGCTCGCACACGGCCTTCGCGGTCGAAACCTTTATCGACGAGGCGGCGCATGCGGCCGGGCAGGATGCCTATCAATTCCGCAGAAAGCTGCTTGCTCATGAACCGCGCATGCGCGCGGTGCTGGATCTCGCGGCCGAGAAGGCCGGTTGGTCATCGACGCCGTTGCCGAAGGGCAAAGGGCGCGGCATTGCCGTGGCCGAAGCGTTCAATACCTATGTCGCCCAGGTCGCTGAAGTCAGCGTCGGGGCGGATGGCAAGGTCAAGGTCGACCGCGTCGTGTGCGCCGTCGATTGCGGCACGGCGATCAATCCCGACATCATCGCCGCGCAAATGGAGGGCGGTGTCGGCTTCGGACTCGGCGCCGCTCTGTACGGCGAGATCAGCCTCAAGGACGGTGTGGTCGAACAGAACAACTTCGACGGCTATCGTGTGCTGCGCATGAATGAGATGCCCAAGGTCGAAGTTCACATCGTCCCATCGAGCGAACGTCCGACGGGTGTCGGTGAGCCGGGGGTCGCGCCTGTGGGCCCTGCGGTCGCGAACGCCATTTTTGCAGCCACGGGAAAACGCCTGCGTACGCTGCCCTTTGCCAAGGCCGGAGTGGTCTGATCGCGCGGTCGATGCGGCCTTTACGATGTCCCTGACGCCGTTCGTGCCGCCGGATTTCGTCGTGCCTTTGCGCCTGGAGCATCCGAATTTCGTGCTGCTCCCTTTGCTGATCACGGACGTCGTCAAGGATTACGACGCCGTGATGACGAGCGTTGCCGAGCTGCGCGGAATTTTCGGGCCAACGTCGGACTGGCCCTCCCCGGACCTCAGCTTCGAGCAGGACCTGATCGATCTCGGCTGGCATCACAAGGAATTTCAGCGCCGTAGTTCCTTTGCTTATACGGTGTTCGATCCCGGGGAGACTCTTTGTCTGGGTTGTACGTACATCTATCCGAGTGCGCGCGCGGATTATGACGCGGACGCCTATTGCTGGATCCGTACCAGCCATGCGGTCGCTCTCGATCGGCGGCTCTATGAGGCCTTCAAGACCTGGCTCGAGTCGGATTGGCCGTTCAGGCACATCGCGTTCCCGGGACGCGTGGCCGCGACCGGATCCCGGTCATAGAAATCGATGCGTAACATCGCGAGAACGTGGGGCATCGCGATCATCGTCCTGCTCGTGGTCGGCTACCTCGGCGTCTGCGGCTATTTGTTTGCCGAGCAGCGGCATTTGGTATTTCAGCCGAGTGGCACGGTGCTGGGCGATCCGCCGGCCGAATCCGGTTTCCAATCATTGGACGTGCCGGATACCGGCTTGGGTGTCATCAAGGCCTGGTGGATCCCGCCGGCGAGTTCCGCGCAGCCGACGATCGTGTTCTTTCACGGCAACGGCTCTGATCGCACTGATTTCATGGATCAAGCGCTGCATTTCCACGAGCGCGGATGGGGCGTCGTGCTCGCTTCCTATCGCGGCTACTCGGGCAATCCCGGCGCGCCCACGGAAGACGGGCTGATGGCGGATGCGCGCGCGACCTTGGCGGCTATTGCACCTCGCGTTGGTCCGATCATCGTATGGGGGCATAGCCTCGGCAGCGGCGTCGCAGCACGCATGGCGAGCGAGGGACGTGCTGCCGGGCTGGTGCTCGAGGCGCCTTACACCGTGCTCACCGATATCGCCGCGGCACGCTATCCGTATGTCCCGGTCCATTGGCTGATGCTCGATCGCTTCGATACGCAGTCGCTGGTCGGGGACATTCACGTACCCGTCTTGATCTTTCACAGCGTCGATGACCCGGTCATCCCGTTCGCGATGGGCCAAGCCCTGGCCCAGCAACTGGGCGCACGCGCCAGCTTGATCAAGATGCACGGCCTTGGCCATGTTCCTCATGCCGTGGATCTTTCGGCACCGGTCTTGCGCTGGGCGCAAGCAGAGCACATCGCCGGCGGCGCCGGCACATGAGCTTGGCGTCATGCCGTAACATGGTGAGCGAAGTTTGACACTCGAGGAATCGCCGTCATGACCAGAATCCCAGCGGGCGTCGGCCCGCAGTTTCCGCAAGTCGTCGTCTTGGTCGGTGCGACCGGCGACCTGGCGCGGCGCAAGCTGTTGCCGGGCCTGTTTCATCTCTCCAGCGCGGGTTTCATTCCGGGCTGTCGCATCATCGGCGTGTCGCTCGATGAACTCGACGCAACGAGTTTTCGCAAGCTCGCCTGGGATGCCTTGACGGAGTTCTCGACGCGCCCCGTGGCCGACGAGGCCTGGCAGGCGTTCTCGAATTCTCTGCAGTACGTCCCGATGGCCAGGGGACCCGAGGCGCTCAGAGCGGCGGTTTTGGAGGCGGAGCAGTCCCTGGGTGCACAGAGTCAGCGCCTGCACTATCTGAGCGTGCCGCCGAACGCGGCACTCTCGGCCGTGCGTTTGCTGGGCGAGGCAAATTTGGTCGAGCGCTCGCGCGTCGTCATGGAGAAGCCGTTCGGCACGGATTTGGCGACGGCCATTGCCTTGAACACGCGACTCCATGAGGTCTTCCAGGAAGATCAGATCTTTCGCATCGATCATTTTCTGGGCAAGGAGGCGGCGCAGAATATCCTGGCGTTTCGCTTCGCCAATGGTCTGTTCGAACCGATCTGGAACCGTAATTTCATCGATCACGTGCAGATCGACGTCCCGGAAAAACTGGCGCTCGGTAAACGCGTGGGATTTTATGAACAGACGGGTGCCTATCGCGATATGGTCGTCACGCACTTGTTTCAGATACTCGGGTTCACGGCGATGGAGGCGCCGACCTCGCTCGAACCCAAACCCATCGGCGAAGAGAAGAACAAAGTGTTCCGCAGCATGTTGCCGATCAATCCGGCGGACGTCGTGCGCGGCCAATACACGGGCTATCGGACCGAGGAGGGCGTGCATGCCGACTCCGATACCGAGACATTCATCGCCCTGAAATGCTTCATCGACAATTGGCGTTGGGCCGGCGTGCCGTTTTATCTGCGCACGGGCAAGCGACTTGCGGAGGGTCAGCGCATCATTTCCATCGCGTTTCGCGAACCGCCCAAGAGCATGTTCCCGGCCGGGTCCGGCATTGGCGCCCAGGGACCGGATCATTTGACTTTCGATTTGGCCGATGCCACGAAGATGTCACTCTCGTTTTACGGCAAGCGTCCGGGCCCGGGTATGCGCCTCGATAAATTGAGCATGCAGTTCGCGATGCACGACACCGGTCATATTGGCGATGTGCTCGAGGCCTACGAACGCCTGATTCTCGACGCCATGCGCGGCGATCACACCTTGTTCACGACCGCCGAGGGCATCGAGCGCTTGTGGGAGGTATCGACGCCTTTGCTCGAGGCTCCGCCACCCGTGCGTTTTTACGACCCGGGATCCTGGGGGCCGAATGCCATCCACCAACTCATTGCGCCACGCGCCTGGCGTCTGCCCTTTGAACGCGTGTGGCGCGATCCAAACGCCGTGGGCAGCTGATCGCGTCTGCAAGCCCCGCCGTCGGTTGCTAGCGGCGAATTGAGATCACGGTCAACAAGCCGATCAGCAAGAGGACGACCGCATGGAAACTCACATGCAAGGTGTCGGGTCGGATGCCATGGCGCACGGGTAGAAAAGCATGGGTCCCCGCGAATCTGGTCTGATATCGAGCCCTGCGTTCGGGATCACCGCCAAAGAAGTACGGCAGCCACCAGGTGCGTAGCATGCCGTAGAGTCCGAATCCGTAGCTGATCCAGAGTAACCAGATGAGCCAGGACGGGAAACGGCCGGGTGCATAGTACAGGCTCCCCGCCAAGCCGATGGCAAAAGGGAGGGTGCTGAGCAGAGTGACGAGGAAGAGTTTCGCCGTGGAATCGACTGCGCGAATTCCCTGCAGGTTGTTGAGCTTGCCCAGCGGCAGCCAATCATGGAGCGCGATAAAGAGCACGACGAAGATCTCGCAGGCGATGAACGCGTTGACGAGCATGGAAGTCTCCTTCGCTGTGGCGTGAACACGCTACGCTTGTCTGATGGATCGGGTAAATTTCGCAAGCTTGAGTATACGGTGCCGCATTTTGACCGCTCGGACGCGTTCCAGGCAAAATTGGACATGATTGCAAAAATTCGAAGCATCGTTCTCGTGGCTGGTTTCTTGGCTTGGCTCGCAGCGATCTGTGTCCCGGAAACGGTCGCCCAAGCGGCCGAGAAGAAGTGTAAGATCTTCGAGATCCTCGAGCTGCCGATCACGATGAATAGCCTGCGGCCGACGGTAACCGCGCAAATCAACGGTCGCGATGCGAAATTTCTCTTGGACAGCGGCGCCTTCTACAGCCTGATCAGCTCCGCGACCGCCGCGACCTATGGTCTGAAACTGAGGCCGACTCGCTTTGGGTACAAGATCTCCGGGATAGGCGGCGTGCAAGACGTTTCGCTTGCGACGGTCGACGAATTCTCGATTGCCGGCGCGAAGATCAAGAAATTGGAGTTCCTGGTCGGCGGCAGTGACACCAGCTATGCCGGCATCTTGGGCCAAAATTTGCTCCAGAAACTCGATGTGGAATATGACCTTGCGAACGGCGCGATTCGACTGTTTCAGACCGAGGACTGTCAAAAAGCCTTGCTGGCCTATTGGCTGACGCCCGATCAGGGCTACTCCAGCATGCCGATCGAATCTATCGACGCGGCAAATGCGCATACCGTCGGCGTTGCCTACGTCAATGGACAAAAGATTCGTGTCGCCTTCGATTCGGGCGCATTTACGTCCGTATTGTCGACCAAAGCGGCTGCACGCGCCGGCGTGACGCCGAATACGCCGGGCGTGATCGAGGCTGGCTATAGCCGCGGGATTGGTCAGGGCATGGTTAAGAGTTATCTCGCGCCATTTGCGAGTTTCAAGATCGGCGACGACGAGGAAATTCGGAATACGAAGTTACGGATCGCCGATCTCGATTTGGGATTTGCGGACATGTTGTTGGGCGCGGATTTCTTCGTGTCTCACCGCATCTTTGTCGCGAACCGCGAACAAAAATTGTATCTGACTTACAACGGCGGCCCGGTGTTCAATCTCTCGCGCGGCGCGGCTCAGACTGCGGCGACCGGCGCGGCCGACCAGACGGACGCTCCTCCCGATCGGCCCGCAGCCACGGGCGACGCTACGGTTCCAAGCCAAGATGCCGCGGCAATCGCGCGTCGTGGGACTGCGCTGGCTGCCCGCCGCGAGTATGTGCCGGCCCTCGCTGCTCTATCGCAGGCGATCGAACTGAGTCCGCAGGAGCCGGAGTATTACTTCGAGCGTGCCCAAGCTTATCGGGGTAATGGTCAACGTGATCTTGCGCTTGCCGATCTCGATCATCTGATTGAGATCAATCCGGATTACTTGGCGGCGTTCGTTCCGCGCGCGGAACTGCATTTGGCAAAGGGCGATTTGCCCGCGGCGCTCGCGGATCTAGAAGCCGCGGACCGGTTGGCGCCGAAGCCGTCGGACTTGCGCTACACGCTTGCCGAGGTCTATTTCCGGATGCATCGCCTGCCCGAGGTGATCGCTCAGTTGACCCTCTGGATTCAATACCACGGCGACGACTCGCGCTGGGTGGGCGCGCTGCGCGAACGCTGCCTGAGTCGCGTGCTGCTTGACCAGGACTTGCCCGATGCCTTGAGCGATTGCAATACGGTGCTTCGTCGCGGCGACAAGAAAGACGCCAACTATTCGCAGGTGCTCGTGGATAGGGGGCTCCTTCGCTTACGGCAGGGTAGCTACGACAAGGCGATTTCAGACTTCGACGACGCGCTCAAGATGAGCCCCAAGAATGCTCGTGCCTTGTATGCTCGCGGTCTTGCGAAGGCGCGAAAGAATCAAGTCGCGGACTCGCAAGCGGACCTGGCCGCGGCTACGGCGCTCGAGCCCAAAGTTGCCGAGAACTTTGAACCCTTCGGTCTGTATCCGTGATGCTGTGGTTTACGGAAGTCAGCCCGGGTCGGCGACCGCGCCCCTGCGCGGCGTAGCGGGCTCCTGAAAAAAGCTGCGCGAGATCCACCAGACGATGAGTCCTCCAAACGCGAGTCCGCAGCCCACGTAACCCGTCGAGGTCAAGCCGTAGCCTGCCGCAATGGCGATGCCGCCC
>Ga0116229_10011761_pt1 | contig 12813 bp, 13 predicted proteins | sample S1TSphgellanicum_3_FD_87313 | JGI IMG/M metagenome (GOLD analysis project Ga0116229, IMG submission 87313) | Host-associated microbial communities from peat moss isolated from Minnesota, USA - S1T2_Fc - Sphagnum magellanicum MG | ecosystem: Host-associated > Plants > Peat moss > Unclassified...
CCTTCCTTGCGGGGGTCTTGGGGCAGCATTGGCTCTTGTGGGGACAGGCGTCGCAGTCAGCCTTGGCGGCGCGGTAGCGCTAGGTGAGGTCGTGCGGCGCGTCCGGTCGCGGCTTTCGGAACGCATGGCGGCGCGGCCTGAGCGCCTTTCCCGCAGGACAGGTGTATTGGTCCTGAGCGTGATTGTAGGCAAAGTCGGCGCGGGAGAAGGTCCCATCCTCACCCTGGGATTTATCGATGACAGGGATATCCGGCTCGATCCCCTGGTCGTGCACCAGCAGTCGAGCATCTCAGCTGATCCATAGGCGGTGTCCGCCGCCAGCCGCTCCGGCCATAGATCATGGCGCGCCTTGACCCGCTCGATCATCATTCGAGCCGCGCCGACCTGGGCCTGACGCACGGCGGTCGCTCTCGGGCAAATTAGTCGGATGCGGCGTGAGCGGTGTCGTCATTTTTGGCGGGCGCCCAGCTTCGCGCTTGACCCCGAGTACGCACGCACGCGACGTTCAGCACCTATGCATTCGGCGGAGAGTGGGGACCGCTGTTCGGGATGTGGCGCGTTAAATCGCTGGACGCCATCTTGGCGACCGCGGAGAAGAAATCGTTACACCGCTCGCTGGGGCCGTTTCAGCTAACCTTGCTGGGGATAGGCGCAGTCATCGGCACCGGTATCTTCGCGCTGACCGCTACGGCGGCGCAGAAGGCCGGCCCCGGCATGATGATCTCCTTCGTCGTCGCGGGCGCCGTTTGCGCGGTGGCGGCGCTCTGCTATTCTGAACTGGCCTCGATGGTGCCGGTGGCGGGCTCGGCCTACACTTAGTCCTACGCGGTGATGGGCGAGCTGATGGCTTGGCTTGTGGGCTGGTCGCTGATCCTGGAATACGCTCTGGGCGCCAGCGCCGTGGCGGTGAGTTGGTCCGGTCACATGGTTGGTCTGCTGGATTCGCTGGGCGCGCACATACCGCATGCGCTCACGGTCGGGTCCAAGATGTCGTTCGGCAGTTTCCTGGAAGGCGGCGAGGTCGGCGGTATCATCAACCTACCGGCGGTGCTCATCGCTGTCGCTGTCACCGCCCTGTTAATTTACGGTACTAAGGAGAGCGCCACGATCAACGCTGTCCTGGTCGCGATCAAGGTGGCGGCGCTCAGCCTATTCGTGTTGGTAACGGTGCCCATGGTGGCCGGCCACGCAAGCCACTTCAAGCCGTTCGCCCCACGCGGATGGGGCAATCCTCTGGGCTCGTCAGGAACGGGGGTGTTGGGGGCCGCGGCCTCGATCTTCTTCGCCTATGTGGGCTTCGACGCTGTCTCGACGGCGGCCGAAGAGACCAAGAATCCGCAGCGCAATGTGCCGATCGGCTTGATCGGCAGCTTGCTGATCTGCACCCTGTTCTACCTCTTGGCCGCGGGCGGCGCGGTGGGAGCTTATGGCGCCCAGCCGCTGGCCGGCCCGGACGGTGTCCCCTACGCAGCAGGTTCACCCGAGATGGCGGGCCAGTGCACGAGCATGGGCCAGAATGCTCCCATGGTTTGCTCCAGGGAGGCGCTGGCCTATATCCTGCGCCAAGTCGGCCACCCCGTGCTGGGCAATCTGGTGGCCCTGGCCGCGACCATCGCGTTGCCCTCGGTGGTGCTCCTGATGATGTACGGCCAAACCCGCATCTTCTTCGTGATGGCTCGCGACGGCCTTTTGCCGCCGGTGCTCTCTACCGTGCATCGAAAGTTCAAAACGCCCTGGGTCATCACCCTGGTCACCGGCGTGGTGGTGGCTCTGTTCGCCGCCTTCCTACCTGTGGGCCAGCTCGCTGACTATTCCAACTCCGGCACCCTTTTCGCCTTCGCAGCTGTCTCCCTGGGGGTCATGGTTCTTCGCTTCACCGATCCTAAGCGTGCGCGTCCGTTCAAAACGCCGCTGGTGTTCTTGGTGGCGCCCGCCTCCATCATCGGCTGCGCGGTGCTGTTCATGGCCCTGGACGGAAAGTCGAAAGGCCTCTTCGCAGCATGGACCGTGCTCGGGTTGGTGTTCTATTTCAGCTACGGATTCTGGAAGTCGAACGTGCGCTGGGGAGTGGAAGACGCAGAACCTCTGGTGGAGGGGCCCGGCGGCACGCCAACGTAGCCGAGCCGCGACTCGCAGCCTCCCCTGAAGCCCCCCTTCCAGCACCTGGCATAGCGGGCTGCGATCTGGGTGTACGTCAGGCCGTCGCCCCTTGGCACGCAGGGTGATCCCGCCGTAGCGGCTGTCTGCGGCGCGATAGAGCGCCTCGCCCATGCCGTGCAGGCGCTGATGCTCGATCTTCACGTCGGCCGCGTCGGCGAGCCGACAAAAAGAAGAAATGAAACCAACCACATGGACCCCACGCGACGGCGGTCCTTTTATCTGGCCCAAAAACCTACCGATTTCCGGCCCACACGCCCAAAGCCAGTTGGATCAGACAGCCATTTCGGAAGGTTCGTTGAGAGGCTTGGCCCAACGCCAGAGAAACTCCATCAACGGTCGCTGGGATGCGGCTTTGGCCGCTCTTGATATCACTAGACCACAACTGATATCATGCCCTGAAAAGGAGCCCTTGAATGCCCGCCGTGACGATCAGAAACCTGTCCGCCGAAACGCACCGCGCCCTCAAGGCGCGCGCGGCGGAACGCGGCCACAGCACCGAGGCTGAAATCCGCGACATCCTCGACCAAGTGGTCCGGCCTGCCGAGCGGGTCAAACTTGGCGCACTTCTGGCCAGCATAGGTCGCGATGCAGGGCTTACGCCGGAGGACGCAACCTTCCTCGACAACCTCCGCGACAAGGCGCCATCCGAGCCGGTGAGCTTTGAGTGATCCTTCTCGATACGAACATTATCTCCGAGGCGCTGAAGCCGGGCGGCGATCCGGCGGTGTTGGCGTGGCTCGATGCTCAAGCCGTCGAGACGTTGTTTCTCTCGACAATCACCTTGGCCGAGCTTCGGTTCGGGATTGCCGCGATGCCGCCGGGCCAACGTCGGGACATTCTCGGCCGCGAACTGGATCAGCGGGTGCTGCCCATTTTCGAAGGACGCATTTTTCCGTTCAACCGAGCGGCGGCTGACGCCTACGGAGAGCTTCGCGCCCGCGCCCGGGCCGCCGGCAAGGCGATCGGCACGGCCGATGGGTACATCGCGGGCATCGCCGCGGCGCACGGCTTCGCTGTCGCCACACGTGACGTGAAGCCATTCGAAGCCGCGCAATTGCGGGTCATCACGCCGTAACGGCCCGTCCGGATGAAGGACAAATGCGGTCGGTTTGATGAAGACCCCGGCGGCTCGGCGTCAGGAAGCCCCGTGGCGCTTCACCGCGTTCTTTCGGGCTTGCCAGCATTGCGCTCCGTGTCTTTCGGCTGACCGGCGGCCCGCCGACCTAGCCGAGCCGCTACTCGCAGCCTCGCCTGAAGCACCCCTTCCAGCACCAGCGGCGGGATTGGAGCGGGCGCCCGGCCGGCAGTATCGTCGACTGCCTGCAATAAAGCGTCTCGCACGAGCCGAGATTGGACCAGGCGCCATGGGATAGACGCCTTCAGGTTACGGTTGGGGCGAAGCGATCGCATTCATGTTCAATGCGTTGGGAATGCCTCGAATTGGGGGAGGCCATCGCAAATCAGATCCCACGGGGCCTTGGAGCCCACAAAGATGTGAGCCTGCGGCGTGATCGTCGGCGGATCAATCATGGCGCCGAGGGCGACGTGCACATAAGCGCCGTCCCTCACCAGCGAATAAAGAAGCGAGCCGCACGTGTCGCAGCTGGCATGATGTCCGACCCCATCGCCGAACCGGAGAATGGATTCCTCTCCGCTTGTGATGCTGAGCGCACTCGCCGGGGCCCCGGCAAACGGCTTGGCGGCGGCTCCGGTTCGGCGTCGACAGTCGCTGCAATGGCAATAAAGCGCATACTCAAAGACGTCATGAACCGTGAATGATACAGCCCGACAATAGCATTCGCCGCGAAGGGACCGCGTGTCCTTCTTCATGAATCCGCGCGCCTATGATCAAACATCCTTTGGTCTTACCAACAGTGCCTAAAGCGAAGCCCTGGCCTGAACCGCTATAGCCCAGCCCGTCTTTTTGCATAAAGTCTCACGCTTCAATGCCTGAACGGGCGGCGAGCGCAACACCGTAAGTCGGGGCGAGTTAGGAACCCTAATGGTCCCAAGGCGGCGCAGCCCACGACGGCGCGTGTCCGGCGTCGGTCAATGCCGATCCTCGATCTCAAGCCGACCTTCAGTTGAACGTCGTTCGCCCAAGCTGCGTCCCAGTGGCGATGTCCTCGATCAACCCAGTATGAGTCGGTTTCCACCCCAGCTTTTCTTGGGTGATATGACTGCTCGCCGGCATGTCGACGCCGCCGAACATACCGAGCCAGCCGAAGTGGGCCATCGCCTCCTCCGGCGCCACTGCGCCCACGGGCAGGCTAAGGCGCTTTCCGATCGCCACGGCGATGTCGCGGGTGGGCACGCCCTCCTCGCCCACAGCGTGGTAAGCCGCGCCCGGCTCGCCCTTCTCCAGCGCAAGGCGGTAAAGCACGGCCGCGTCGGCCCGGTTTCCGGCGGGCCAGCGGTTTGCGCCGTCCCCCAGATACCCCGCCTTGCCCTTAGCCTTCGCAATCCCCACGAGCGGCCCCAAAAAGCCGCCGTCGCCGTCCTGGTGTGTGATCGGCGGCAAGCGGATCACCGCAGTCCTCAAACCCCGGCTCGCCGCGTCGCGGACCATGCGCTCAGTCTCACCGCGACCCTGGCCCGACGCATCGTGCGCCTCCGTCGCGGTCTCGCCCGGCGCTAGGAGCGCCACCCCCGACGTGGTGATGAGCACCTTGCCGGAGCCTTCGAGCGCCGACAGCATGGCCCTGACGGTTGCTTTCTCAATTTCGATGTTCTCCATGAACTTCGAAAAATCGTGGATGAAGGCGCAGTGAATCACCGCATCGCACGCCTGCGCTCCGGCGATGAAGCTCGCGTGGTCGGTCAGATCGCCTCTGTGCGGCTCGACGCCGCGACCGGCGAGCGCCTTCGCCGCCTCGTCGGTTCGCGCCACGCCGAGCACCGAGCATCCATGGCCAATCAACTCTTGGGCCACCGCCGTGCCGATGAACCCGGTCGCCCCGGTGAGAAAGACGCGCATGGGGCGCTCCTGTTTAACTGGCCGCCAGCATTCTCGGCGACGCCGCATCGAACGTGAAGTTGTTAAATTGCGGAATTGGCGCCGGCTCCCCTCTCAAATCCCCAAGAGGAGAAGGCGTTACGCCGCAGAAACTGGACCTTCGCATGGCGATAAGGTTAGGGGGAGGATGCAGATAGCGCCCCATAACCCCTCAGATGAATAGGCCTATCGGGGTCGCGGACCTTGGGGCGCTGAGCATGGACATGTGAAGCCAAGGGTCTGTCCGTTTTTGGAAAATGGCGGCGCTATCATGCGCCAGTGCGGTGGGGAGGCGTGCATGACAATGGATTTTGAAGGCGACGGCGGCTGGTACTACCTGATGACCAAAGAGGTTGAGATGTTCAAGGTGGAGGTGCCGTACTGTGTCGCCCACGAGATTTGGAATCAGCGGAACCCTGACGATCCAATGTGCGAGCGCGATCTGCGCGACTGGATGGCCTCATCCGCCCTCAACTTTTTTCCTCGCATCGCAAATCGTGTCTCGCCAAAGGCCCATCCCCGGAAAAACGACGACGCTCGGATTAGAGTGACGCCGATCGCGAAAGAGACAGCGCTCTACAAGGCGGCGCTTTGCGACAGGCTTCACCCAGAGTTCGTTGGCGGCCCACACGATCGACCGTTCGTCGCCCTCGTGAACAACATGTTCGCCTATCGCGAAACGCCGGAGGAGTGCGAGGCGCGCGAGGAACGTGAGGAACGCGAATTGGCGGCCCCGATCGCCCCGGGTCCAACCCTACAATAACGCTCATCTTGATATCGGGGTCTGGCTGCGCATGGGCGCACGCTCGTGTCCGGAACGCCCCGCGGCCGTCGGTGCTGTGGAGCTTCGCCATTGAACGTGGCCGATGCAGGTTCAGCGCGATGCATGGGGTTCGGCCGTCTAGGTGATGGGTGAACCCGCAGTCTATTGAAGCTCGATCTCGCCCCGTCGAGGTCTAATGGCGGTCCGCCGCCCAAGCGATGGCCCAGATGACCATGCCCCCAAGCGCCAATCCAGCCCCGACAAAGCCGGTGGAACTCAATCCATACCCTGCGGCGATCGCCATGCCGCCGAGCCAGGGACCCAGGGCGTTGGCGACATTGAACGCCGAGTGGTTGAGGGCTGCGGCCAAACCCTGCGCATCGCCTGCCACGTCCATCAAACGCGTCTGAAGAATAGTGGCCAGCGCCGCACCCAAGCCGATGGCGATCATGTCGATGATGACGGTCGCAAGGCCGTGGGACGCGAAGGGATAGAGCGCCAGGGTTAGGGCGGACCATGCCAGCATGATCCCGGCGCTGGGCATGAGCGCGCGATCGGCAAACCTTGGAACAATAAGGTTGCCGGCCGTCATGCCCACGCCAAAGGCCATCAGCACAAACGGGATCACTGCGGCTTTGACGTGGGTTACGCTCATCAGCGTCGAGGTAAGGTAGGTGTAAACAGCGAACATCCCGCCAAAGCCTATGGCTCCGATCGCGAGGGTCAGCCAGACCTGCGACCGGCCGAGCGCGCTCAATTCCCGCAGAGGACCGCCGCTGCTTTGCGGTTTGTCTCGTGGGGCCAGGAGGGCGACAAGCGCAGCCGTCAGCGCGGCCAGGGCCGCCACGATCGCGAACCCCCAGCGCCAGCCGATCGCCTGACCAAGAAGATTGGCCAAGGGCACGCCCACAATGGTCGCAACGGTCAGACCCAGCATAACGCGTCCGACAGCGCGGGTGCGCTGCTGTGTGGGGACAAGGGAAGCGGCGACCAGGGCGGCCATGCCGAAGTAGGCGCCGTGAGGCAGACCGCTCAGGAAACGGAACAGCAGCATCCAGCCATAGCTTGGCGCCAGGGCTGACAGGCCGTTGGCCACGGCGAAAATCAACATCAGGCCGATCAGCAGGGTGCGCCGGGCGAGATTGGCCCCAAGCACGGCGAAGAGCGGCGCGCCCACCACCACGCCCAAGGCATAGCTGCTGATCACGTGACCGGCGGTCGGCGCATCGATATGCAGATCGCGGGAAAAGTAGGGCAGGAGGCTCATGGTGGCGAACTCTGTCGTGCCGATCGCGAAACCGCCGACCGCCAGAGCAAAATGGATCAGACCGACGTTGGGTTTGAGGGCCGTCGTGTCCGTATTGCGCCTCGCGGCCTTGTCCTGCATGGGGCTTTGGAGCAGTCGTCGCTCGCCTTGTCGACTAGAGATCAAACCCTGGGGTCGAAAGCGTTGACGTCCCAGCCGAGAACGCCGCTCGGCGGGCAGGCGCCCCGGGCGTTTGCCTGAATGTCGGGTTTCCAGCACGACGGCGCGAGCCTCCTCGGCGGAGCGGCCCTCGCCCAGCACACGCCCGGCCGACCAGTTCGGGGGGCTCTTTGAAACGTCCGCCGATGAGCCTTGCCGACCCAGGCCTTTGGCGTATGGCGTCGTCATACGTCAATCGGCGCCGAAGAGGCGCAGGGCCGCCGTTCACGACCCTGAAAAACCGACCTCGCGATCAAGCAGAACCGCCGGGCCTCGGTCGAAACCTCTCCGCTTGACTCATTTCGACGATTAGCTAATTATCACATTATGAGCCAGGTGTTCAAAGCCCTTTCTGATCCCACCCGCCGCCGCGTGCTGCAGCTCCTGCGCAAGGGGCCGATGAGTGCGGGCGACCTCAGCGATCAGTTCGATGTCTCAAAGCCGACCATGTCGGCCCACTTCGCGGTGCTGAAGGAGGCTGACCTGGTTCACGCCGAGAAGGCCGGCAAGTCCATCATCTACCACCTGAAGCTTTCAGTGCTTGAAGAGGCGCTGCTCGGCTTCATCGATTCATTCGGCCTGGGCGCGGAGGCGCCAGAGCCTAAGGAGAAGAACGCCCTATGAAAAAGGACCTGATCGGCGCGCTGGCATGGGCCGGCGGCATGCTCGCTTTGGCGCTTGGCGCAAAGCTCGCGCAGAGGCTGGGCTATATCGACAGCGATACGGCGACACGCCTCTTCAGCGCCCTTATCGGGATCTGGCTGGTCTGGTACGGCAACCGGATACCCAAGGCCTTCGCCCCGAGCGCCTGCGTCCGGCAGGCACGGCGGGTCTCAGCCTGGTCTCTGGTCCTGAGCGGGCTCGTCTACACCGGACTCTGGGCGTTCGCGCCGATCCCAGTGGCGCTTGGGCTCGGCGTCGGCGCGCTCTTCGCGGGCGTCGCCGTCACCCTCGGCTATTGCCTGTCCCTGCGGGCCTGGCCGAGGGCGGTCTAGCTAGGCTCATAGTGCAGGCCAGGGGGCGGCGGCCCGCGCCTCCAAAAGAGGATCATGTTTCGCCAGGGGCTCTGGCCTATCTTCCGAAAACCACGGTCTTGCCTCGGGCGATCAGGACCCGCCGCTCGGCGTGCCAGGTGACCGCTCGAGCAAGGACCGAACACTCGATCTCCTGGCCCATCTTCACGATATCCTCGGGCGTATGACCATGGTCGACCCGCTGAACGCCCTGCTCGATGATCGGGCCTTCGTCGAGGTCGGTCGTCACATAATGGGCCGTGGCGCCGATAATCTTCACCCCGCGCTCAAACGCCTGATGATAAGGTTTGGCGCCTTTAAAGCTCGGCAGGAACGAGTGGTGGATGTTGATGCAACGCCCAGACAGGCGCTCGCACAGCTGAGGCGAGAGGATCTGCATGTAGCGGGCAAGGATAACGAGGTCGGCGCGAGCCTCCTCAGCCAGGGCCATGAACCGGTCTTCCTGGGCGGCTTTGGTCGCCTGGGTGATGGGCAGATGGTGGAAGGGCAGACCGCTCCATTCGACAAAGGAGCGCATATCGTCATGGTTGGAGACCACCCCCGCGATGTCGACAGGCAAAGAGCCCGAGCGCCAGCGATGCAAGAGGTCGTAAAGGCAATGGCCAAACCTTGAAACCGCAATCAGCGTCCTTGGGCGGAGCGCCTTGGGGTGCAAGGACCACTCCATGTCATAACGCCGGGCGATCAGCTCGAAGCCTGCCGACAGAGCGGTCATAGGCGGCAGATCGCCGTCCGCCTTAAATACGGTGCGCATGTAAAACACATTCGCCATGGCGTCGTTGAAATGGTTGGATTCAACGATCGAGGCGTCATTGTCTGCGAGAAACCCGGACACCGCCGCGACCACGCCCTTCCGGTCGGGACACTTCAGAACGAGAATATAACCGTCTTCTAGAGCTTCGGGCTTTGACGCCATCTTGCTGGTCTCCTGCGAAGCCTTGCGCCGCTAAGGGCGAACACGCCGACCCACGATGAGATAGCCAATCTAATTTTCTGAGGCCCGGATTACTTTTTTGCGTCGCAGCGTCGCGGGATGTCGTTGAATCGGCTGAGCCCCTGGGCGAACGTCAAGCTTCCTTTTGCTAACACGGTCCCTGGCCCGATGTCTTCCCACCCTAGGCGCCGCCGATGATGCGCCATTCGGCGCTCGGCCTGCTCCGCGGCGGCTTTGAGGGCCATAAGCGATGGCCAAGAGCCTGGCGCGCGCCCGAGCCCCGCTCCGCCTATGATGTGATCATTGTGGGCGGAGGCGGCCACGGTCTCGCCACCGCCTATTACCTCGCCAAGGTCCACAACATCCGCAACGTCGCCGTCGTCGAAAAGGGCTGGATCGGCGGCGGCAATGTGGGACGCAACACCACCATCGTTCGCTCCAACTACCGCCTGCCCGAGAGCCAGGCTCTGCTTGAGCTGTCGCTCAAGCTCTGGGAGGGGCTGTCAGACGAGCTGAACTACAATGTCATGTTCAGTCAGAGGGGCGCGCTCATGCTTGGCCACTCCGACGCCGACATGACGAAACTGGCCGAGCGCGGCGACGCGCTCCGCTGCAACGGCATCGATGCAGAGCTCCTGAGCCGGGCCGAAGTCGGACGCCTTATCCCCCTCCTCGACCTTTCCCCTAAAGCCCGTTTCCCCGTTCAGGGGGGGCTGATTCAGCGCCGCGGCGGCACAGCGAGGCATGATGCTGTCGCCTGGGGCTATGCCCGGGCGGCGGACGCCCTCGGCGTCGATGTGATCCAGAACTGCGAGGTCACCGGGCTCACGGTCAGAGGAGCGCGCATCACCGGCGTGTCGACCACCCGCGGGGATATCGCCGCAGGCCGGGTCGGCCTTTGCGCGACCGGCGGCTCGAGCCGCCTCGCCGCCATGGCAGGGATGCGTCTGCCGATCGAATGCCACAACCTCCAGGCTTTCGTCTCAGAACCCGTCAAGCCCATGATCGACACGGTGATCATGTCCCAGTCGATCCATTGCTACATCAGCCAGTCGGACAAGGGCGAAATCGTCCTCGGCGGGGATCCGGACTACTATCCGACCTACGCACAGAGGGGCATGTCGATGCGGATCGAGGACGTCGCCGCACAGGCGATCAGTCTGGTTCCGGCCCTGTCGCGCCTCAGGCTCCTGCGCGCCTGGGCCGGAACCACAGACATGAGTTTCGACGGCTCGCCGATCATTGGCCCAGCGCCGGTCGAGGATTTGTTCATAAACGCCGGCTGGTGCTACGGCGGGTTCAAGGCGACGCCGGGCTCTGGCTGGCTCTATGCCGATCTCTTGGCGACGGGCAGACCCCATCCGGTGATAGCGCCCTTCTCCCTCGGCCGGTTCGAGCAGGGAGCGACCATCGATGAGGCCGGCGTCGGCCCCATGCCTCATCATCGTTGATCCGTCATCGTGATCCTGATCCCCTGCCCTCACTGCGGCCCAAGAGCCCTCGCCGAGTTCAGTTTTGAACGGCCGATGGAGACGATCCTGCCTCTGGACGCCTCGACCGAGGCGGCGGTCAGGCGTCTTTATACCCGCGAAAACCCGCGCGGCCCGTCCCGTGAGCTCTGGCGGCACGCCTATGGCTGCCGGGCATGGCTGAACATCCAGCGTGATACGGCCACCCACGCCGTCCTCGCCGTGGATCTCCTGGATCCGCCCGCATGAGCGGGCGGCGCCTGCCCAAGGGGGGTCTGCTTGATCGCTCCCGCCCGATTGGCTTCCGTGTCGACGGACGCGCCTTTCAGGGCTTTGAGGGCGACACCCTGGCGTCCGCCCTCCTCGCCAAGGGCGTGCGCCTGTTTGGGCGAAGCTTCAAATACCACCGTCCGCGCGGGGTTTTGGCGGCCGGGGTCGAGGAGCCCAACGCCCTTTTTGGCGTCGGCGTCGCCGGCCGCTTTGAGCCCAACACCCGCGCGACAGACGTCTTCGTCTATGAGGGTCTTCAGGCGATAAGCCAGAACCGGTGGCCGAGTCTCAAGCTCGACCTCGGCGCGGTGAACCGCTGGTTCTCCCCCTTCATTCCGGCGGGCTTTTACTACAAGACCTTTTTTGGCGGACCGAAGCTCTGGCGGGTTTACGAGCGCTTCATCCGCCGCGCCGCCGGTCTTGGCCGCCCGCCGCGGCAGGCTGACGCCGACGCCTATGAGCAACGAGCCGCCTTCTGCCAGGTTCTGGTGGTCGGCGCGGGACCGGCCGGCCTTGCAGCGGCGCACGCCGCCGCGCGCGCTGGAGCACGGGTTATTCTGGTGGAGCAGGATGCGCGACTGGGCGGCTCTCTATTGACCGACAGGGCGAAAATCAGCGGACGCTGCGCCCTTGAATGGGCTGAAGAGGTCGCCGCCCTTGTGGTCGCAGCGGGGGGCCGGGTGCTGACCCGAACCACGGCCGCCGGCTATTGGGATCATGACCTCCTCACCCTGGCTGAGCGGCTCTGCGAGCCCGGCCAGACGCCGGCGGGCCCTGCACCTGCCCAAAGGCTCTGGCGGGTGCGGGCCTCACGGGTCGTTCTGGCGACCGGCGCCATCGAGCGGCCGCTGCTGTTCGCGGGCAATGACACGCCCGGCGTCATGTTGAGTTCTGCTGTCCGCACCTACGTCCAGCGCTTCGCCGTGCTTGCGGGCCAAGAGGTGGCGATCGCCACCTGCACGGAGGACGCCTATCTGACTGCGCTCGCCGTGCTGGACGCCGGCGCAAAGCTCGCCGTCGTCCTCGACAGCCGCCCCGCGGTGGACAGCGAGCTCGTAAGGCGCGTCTCCGCCCGGGCGCCGGTGCTCTTCGGCGCAAGCGTGATCAAAGCTGAGGCCGGGCGGCGCGGCGTGACGGGGATAGAGGCTGTGGTCGCGGGCGCCCGGCGGCGGTTCGATTGCGATCTGATCGCCGTATCGGGCGGGTTCACGCCGGTCGCCCATCTGCATATGCAGGCCGGGGGCGGCTTAAGGTTCGAGGAGGCCTTGGGCGCCTTTGTTCCGACCACGCCCCGCCAGGCCCAGAAAAGCGCCGGCGCGGCCGCGGGATGCTCCGGCCTTGCCCGGTGTCTCGAAGATGGCTGGACCGCCGGGGCGGCGGCGGCCCTGCGCGCAGGGGCTGATGGCGATCCTGGACGGCCGCCGCGCCCCGAGCCCGAGCCTGAGCTTGAAGCCTCGATCGCCGGTTCATCCTACGGGACGGCGGAGGGCGTGGATCTGAAGACAAGCTTCGTGGATCTGCAAAACGACGTGACGGCGGCCGATGTGGACCTCGCCTGGCGCGAAGGCTACCGCTCAGTCGAACACCTCAAACGCTACACCACCCTCGGCATGGCGACCGACCAGGGCAAGACCAGCAACCTCGCAGGCCTGGCGCGCCTAGCCAAGGCCGAAGGACGGCCAATGCCTGCGGTGGGCCTGACCACCTTCCGCCCGCCCTATAC
>Ga0116229_10011763_pt1 | contig 12809 bp, 5 predicted proteins | sample S1TSphgellanicum_3_FD_87313 | JGI IMG/M metagenome (GOLD analysis project Ga0116229, IMG submission 87313) | Host-associated microbial communities from peat moss isolated from Minnesota, USA - S1T2_Fc - Sphagnum magellanicum MG | ecosystem: Host-associated > Plants > Peat moss > Unclassified...
GATTTGAGTTCGGGGCGAAGAACTATGAGCGTCCAAAGTCCTGGGACTCCAACCCGGGACAGTTTCGGGACTCCAACTTGGGAGTCCCGGGAAAAAGAGCCATTCGGATGTAGCCTCCGCAGTGAGACACAAAGAATACTATATGGGGAAGGTGGTGGCTTCCCCCGAATTCGGGCCGTGGTGAGTCTTGTGTGTCAAAGTGCCCGTGGCTTGTCCAAATACCCAAGGGTGTTCCCGAATGCTAACTAACCCTCTTGTGGTTAGTTTTGGATGCAGATTCAAGCTTGATAATTTAGTCCATCTTCCTAATCTAATCCTGGGACTTCTAGCACGCCCTTCTACCCCCTTTTAGTGCTGGAAGTCGGGAGCGACCCTCAAGTCCCAACTTTTCGCAAATCTACATAGTTGGACCCTCAAGTGGGTTCAACAAGGGATTTGGGAGTGCGTCATTTTCCTTGTAATATTTCTGTGCATTCCTAAGTTTGAATCCAAGTTGCATTCGAATGCCCACCAACCACATGGCTTGATTTTTAGTTACAAGATTCACAAAGTTGTTTACACTTTGGATGTCAAATTTAGGATGCAAATCATGATTTGCAAGTAAAGGTTTTTGTTGTGTTGAAGAATGGATCAATGTGTTGTTGTAAACAAACTTCACCATGGACGAAGGTTTGACCAATATTTTAATGATAATTAGTTGTGTAGCACAAATATTGTTCTAAAATGTGATTGACCCATTCTATTTGTCCATCCAACTAAAAATGGAAGGTTGGCAACAACTTCACCTTCACACCCAATAGTTTAAAAAAAAATTCCAAAGTTTGGATGTAAACTAAAGTCCACGATAAGAAATGGTATCTTTAGAAAGGCCATGATACTAGAAAACATGATCAAGAAATAACTTAGCTATCTTTTCGTTAATTATTGTTTTGTTGTAAGGAATAAATTGACCCATCTTTGTCAAACGGTCAACCATTACCAAAATGGAGTCATATGATTAAAAAAGTGAAAAATTTATAATAAAATCCATGGAGATTGAAAACCATGGCAATTTAAGGATTGGCAACAACTACAAGACCATGTGGGTGATGACGAGGATTCCTTACTTGTGCACAAACATCACATGACCCCATGAACTCCTTCACATATTTCCAAAATTGTGGCCACCAATAATCTTGAGAGACTAACTCCATGGTCTTGTTGAATCAAAAGTGGCTTGTAATTGGAACATCATGTCTAGCTTGAAATACTTGGAGTTGAATAAGGCCATCAAGTAGATACAAAAATTCATCATGATATAACAAAACATTTTGAAACTCAAACTTGTCATGATTGCTAGAAATTTTTTAACCTTACTTTGATTATTCCATCAACCTTTGATGCCAATAGCAAAAGGATTCTTTTTCACATTTTCACAAATTTGACAAAGAAATGGTTTGCCATCAAAAATTACTTTTAATGCTTGAGTTCAAAGATGTTTGGGGCCAAAAAACATTAAACATCATGAATATAATTTAAGGTAATCCAATCCACAATGGTTCAAGGACCATACAAGGATTCATGTAAATGCCATCTTTAAAAATAATATACTAGAAGAATTTCACTTTGGTTTGATGGAATTCACATTTTTCCAACTTAATGTAGAATTTAATTTCTTTGAACTTGTTCAAAACAAGTCAAACATGTTGTTCATGTTCCTTCATGTTCTTGGAACAAATGAGGATGTTATCAATGTAACAAACCACAAAATCATCCAAGTATTCATGGAAAACATCATTTATTAAATGTTGAAAAATAGCAAGTGCATTGGTAAAGGCCAAAAGGCATCACCATATATTTGAAATGGCTATAATGGGTTTGAAAAATAGTTTTCCATTTGTCATTTCCCCAAATACACACCAAGTTATATGCACAATGTAGATAAACCTTAATGAAGATTTTAATATGACTTAATTGATCCAACAACCTTGATATTAAAAGTAAAATGTATTAGTTCTTAATGGTGGTCAATTTAGTCCACAATGATCAACACACATTTGTATGGAACCATTTTTTTCTTAACAAACATAATTAGAACACCAATTGGATATTTGGAATGTTGAATTAATCCCTTTTTGAAAATTTTCATAAATTTTATATATTTTTTATTCATTAAATTGATTTCAAATTTATTCACACATTCCTTTTCCTTGGGTGGTACCACTAAGAACCACCTTGTCAAAATCATAGGAAAGTTGGACCCAATTTAAAATATAAAATTCCATCTACTTATACATTGGTTTATTTGATTGGACTAGGTGGGCTATGTTTTCCTCACTTTTACATACATTCATGAAAAATAATGAGCACCCAAAAACCTATAATAAGCATTAACATTTTCATTCTTGACCCAATTCCTGACTTTTTAAAAAAAAAAGTCCTTACACTTACACATTAAATATTTTTTCTTGTTTATTTAGTACATGCATAAGGGAATGATTCAAACTAGTCATTAAAATAACAAAAGATGAAAATAGTTATCATTTATGTTCTTAACATCGATGGCCTTTTAGGATTTCAAAATTGCGACTTTCAAAACTCATAACTAAATGAAAATTGATTCAATCAATTATCTATAAAAGAAACCAAGTAGGTTGGCATTTGAACTATTCTTAAAAATTAACATCCAAGATAAATTCCCAAAAAATAGATTCCTTTTTTGTTCTTGATAAAAAAAATCCCTCATGTGACATTCTTGAAACTTTTTCCTTATGCATTTGTTTTCCACATCAAAACAATTTTTTTTGTAAATTCAATTAGAGTTTTGAATTCTACATGACTTGGGTAACCTTTTGATAAATAATTTGGAATGAAAAGTTTTCTTTATGTGAGTCCTATGTTGTCCTGAAATTAGATAGTTCTTAGAAATTTGAGGTGTGACATTTTTAGTGGTACCACCCAAGGATAAGTTTGCCCTCTCATAATACATTATGAACGTTGTTATATAAATAAATGTAACACTTTCAACACTAACTTCAATTACCACTTTGAAACATGAAAAAACCAAACAATGGTTATACTTGTTATGGCTCCTATTAGTGTGAATTATGCATTAGGTTATATCATATAAAGGTAAAGTTTCATTGTAAATGAACCATGCCCAACTTTTTTTAACCACAAGAGGAAGGAGTTAACATTGGAAAGGACATAATGTGCAACCATTGCAAACAATTTATGTTCAAGTTACATTTTTAAATTCTATAATTTATCTTTATATTTAATCGATGGTGATGGGAGGGATACATGCAAATTATGAAATTATGATCCCAAATGATGTAAAATTTAATAATTGTTCCATTTACAGTATTATGATAATATCCCAAAAAAATTGGATCAATTTCAAAAATTCTTATTCAACTTAATCAAAACCTCAATAATGCTTATAGGACATGTTAATTTTTTCTTTTCTCATTGTCAAATATTAATAGAAATTATTCATGTACTTTATTATCCCATTTTTGAATGTATGTAATCACATATGTTTGTTTACACAATAAACTTTGAATCTTATGGGGTGTAATTTTGCAAACATGTACCAAAGTAGTTAAAACCAATGTTTAATTTTGTGTATGTAACATTTTGAAAAGAAATTTTTATTACAAATGAATTTTTTTTAATAAATTGATAATAATACTTGTCTTTGAAAATTTGAAATCATTCCAATTAATTAAAAAAAATATAATCACTATTTTTGTAGTGTAAAAGGATTCATACATAGTTATTTTTGGCAAATTTTTAATGTAAACCTTAACACATATCATAAGTAACACCTTAAATTTTTTAATGATTTATAAAAAATATAATGGCCTAAGGGGTTGGGTGTGGTTCACAATTGAATGCTTGCACCTTATGCTGAGCTTCAAATTTACAAGTGTGTTCTTGAAGAGTGTTCCATTTGTAATGTTTCATTTTATTTCAAACTTATCCATAACTTTATATATATATATTTCCATTACGCATATTTGGGTAAATGTTAGGTGGGTATCAAGTTTGTAACATATGAGCTTGTATTCAATGGTCAAATCTTTTGAAAAGATTTCAATAGCTTTACATAGTGGTATTTGATTTTTCTAAGAAAAAATATTAACCTCTTAAATAAGTATGGGATTTGTAAATAAATAAAATTAAGGGTGTGATCACAATCAAATGAGCCAATGATGACAAAGGACTATTTACCACAAATGGGCCCTTTGTGAACATTTTGACTTTTTCATAAAAGGGAATTTTTGAAGGACTTATTTTTGCAATATGTTTTTAAAAATATTTACAATTACCCCAATAAATTACATTATTTTTGTGCTTTTTTTGAGTAAATATGAATTTTTAAAAAATGTACAAATTTTGCTTGATTCTACCTTTTGTTTTGAAAAATGATTATAATTTCAAATCATGCCAAAATATGATAACTATTTTAAGCTTTAGTTTTTGTATCATAAGCCACCATTTTTTCCTATGTTATACATATTATAACCCATTTACATTTAGCAAATGACTCTTAAAATTTAAACATTCTAAAATTATATTTTAAATTTATAAAATATCAATTACCACATTTTAAAATTATGAGTGTGGATGATAAGTTATCATCATTTCAAATATTTCCTATCAAAATTGTTTTATTAAAACAATCCTTAGCATAATGTTTTATAATACTAATTTTTGGGTGTTAAAGTTCAAAAGTCCTTTACTAAAACCAAAAATCAATTTATTAAATTAAATGATTTAAAAAAAATTTCTTCAGCATTCATATAAATCATTTAGCATAAATTTCTTTAATCAACATGACATTAGAGTGACATTACATATATATGTTTGACAAAATTGATAGTTTTTTTTTTTGTTGTTTGACATGGTTTTTGACTCATTTGACTATGATCACACCTTTAGTTTAGTTTTGGTATTATAATCCAAAGCAAATTTTCTTTATGTGGTAATGATTTATTTGGTATTGAAGTTAATTGAACCTTTTTGGTTAAATTGGTATTACTTCACATCCCTATTAGGATGTACTAGTTTGAAGGGTTAAATCTAGGGTTGATGTTTAGGTTCTTGTGACCTAAACCTAAGTTGACACCTTTTTATTGGGACTAGGACAAGAACCAAACTTTGGAACTATTTTTTTGCTAAATTGGAATCAAAATCAATTTAACTATATGAAAAAAAATTCTCAAATTCAAGGTCATGATCTTTAGGGAGGAAAGGTGACTTTTTTGGAGTAATTGATATGCAAATTGAAATTTATAATAACATATCAATTTTAAATTAGTTGTTAAACTCGCACCTATATAAACCCATCTTTTAATTTGTTGCAAACTTTTGGAGTTGTACAATTTTTCGCATTGGGGAATGTGTAGTGTGTACATAGAATTGGATTTCATTTTCAAATTGAAGTTAAAGGTTTTAGAATTTGAAAGGTTTCGAAAATGGAAAAATTCGGTACAAACCCCCATTCAAAAAACCTCCAAATAAAATTTTCAATGTCAAAATTGGGACCAAAGGTTTTTATAAAGATGAAAAACCATGCACAACATTAATCCTTACTAAGTAGGTGTTTATATAAAGTTACTATTGCCTCAGGTCATATCAATTTGGTCAATTATTTGTTTCTAGGACCAATACAAATCCTTATATCTTGGTTTTTGCTTGATGTTTTCCCAACATTAATAAGAAGGTTCAATGTTGATTAGATATTGAAAAATGACCTAGGTATCTAGTTGGATATGTGGCAAGGTATTGAAAATTGACCCATATGTACATAAATAACATTTCCAATGAAAATTATGTACATAGGTCATACCTTCCTTAGTATTGACTTCTAAATACCTATCAAAATTCATTTGGTTTAACATCATTTGAATTTTTTGATATCTTGCATATACCTTCCATGTAAACACATGCGAATCATTCAAGTGGGTTACTTTTAGGGTTGTTAGGAGGGATGTCCTTACATCGTTCTTGCCATCTGTAATAACTATATATATATATATATATACCAAAATTAATTAATTTGGTTTGGATTTACCTTTTTTAGCTATTCCTTCAAATTTCTTAATATATTTTTAATGTTGCCCAATGCTCTTTTGGTATTGCCCAACATCCCTTGTCATTTTGTTGATTTTTTCTGGCACCCTTGTTGTCCCTCAACATTTTCCCGTTGTTTTTTAAAGTTTTTTTGACCTTGTTAACACCTATTGGAGTTTCCTTGACATTGTCCAATGTCCTTTACCATCTATTCAACATTGGTTGATGTTTCCTTATCATAATTGGGCCATTATCCCCTTGTCATTAAATAACAAAAAAAAATTGAGTTTGTCATTCTTCCACATTTTTTCCCTTCGCCTTTTGTTTTAAAAAATCCCATTACCCTCCAACATCATCCTAATGTTTACCACCATCTTGTTGTCATTCTTGTCATCCCTTAAACCTGCCTAGATGGGATGTCTTTAAACCTTAAAAACTTGTTGAACCTAAAAGTTACCAAGGACACCCAATTTGACACATCCCCAAAAGAAGGGATGTTAATAGCGTTGGTTTTGGGTAAACCCTTTTGCTTTGAACATAGGTGAAAATTTTCATGTATCCTATTTTTATTTTTTTTTCCACATTCATCAAAAGGAATTTGGAAATTACAAATTCAATTTACAATTGGATTTTAATTATATTGAACACTTGCAACTACAAAATGCTTTAGTTGTTTTGGACAAGTGCCATTGAACAACTAGTTGCAAAAGACATCATGTGGCATGAAAGTTGTAATGATAGTCATAAAGCTTTACAATTATAGTTCATTTTCTCATCCATTACGATGGGTGAACATGAATATGACATGAACCCCATGTAGCCTACATGGAATTTGATTTTGTGACTACTTTATGGGTTTAGTTGCATGATGCCAAGTGTTTTAGCTACCTAAGCTAGTTTATGAAGTCTACCTAACCTAGCTTTTTAGACACCTACTTAGCTAGTGTACTTAGGTAAAATAATAAGTAGGTATGCAATAAGTCTTTTGATTAACCTATTAGACTTACCTACCTACCATAGCAAACCTAGCTCATTAACCTAGCTTAAACCTAACCTAACCTCACCTACCCAACTAATTTAGTTTAGTTAACCTAGCCCAAGCTAACTTTTAAGGTGCAAGTATAAGAGATTGAACCCTTCACTTTCATAAGGATAAACATGATCCTCAAGAATTACACCACAATGCCATTATAAAGTGATAAATTTGTCAACTTATTTATTTCACATTTTGTTACATAGTAAGTAATCACTTTAATTTTGTAAGTGTAAATGATGTATAAAAGGCCATTTATAACATTGTAAGTTTCAATCATGTATTGTTGTATTTATTTACACATATAACAAGTCCACTTGTAATAATATAATGGTTTGTAAAAGATAATTTGGATGACATTCAGGGTTTATTAGTTAATGTGAAATTGAGTTTAGACCAATGTTGACAATGTATCTAGTTTGCAATGTTAAATATGAAGGTTTTAGGTTTTTGTGATTTTAACTTGTCAAGTTGGCAACCTTATGTCGGGACCAACACAAGAAATAGACCATAAAATTAACCTTTTGTTAGATCCAAACCAAAATTGGAACTATGAAACAACATTTTGAAACACATGTTCAATTTCATTATGTCAACATGTTCAATTTTTAAAAAAATTGACAAGTAGGTTAAATTTTATAGTTAAATATTCATTTTTGATTGATTGTTGAACTTTATATCTATACATTCCCCTATTTTAATTTATTGTGAAGCTTTATACCTATGAGTGAGAACACAATATTAAAAACCAGTCAAAACCAAACCTAAATTCATTTTAAGGATTGGGCTTTATTGCCTTTGAATCATGGCTTCCATGTTTTAGCAAACTTGGCTTATAGGAGGATGACCATGCCAATTTAAAAAGTCTAATTTGGACATGTGTCTTCACGAATTTTCAAAAAGCATGTCATTAATTGTATGTATAGAATGATCATTTTTTACATAAATCAAATGTGTACATTTCAACCAAAAAAATAATTCTCAAGTTGATTTTTTAAATACATGATTGAAACCCTCCGTGATATATTATAAATTAAATTTATAAAGATTAACATTCTTTTAACATATCAATGCGAATGTAGTAAAACATATCCACCATACATATAAATAATTGTACATAAAACATGCTATTTTCAAAACAATGCATCAAAGTTTGTTTTTTTCACATAACAAAAATCATTTTTGTTGTCAAGGAAGTTTTTCAAATTATTTAACTTAAAAGGTCAAGAGCACATTTGAATATTTAAAAGGAGAATAATGTATAACAAAAAAAAACATATTTTCAACTTATTTTCACTACTAAACCTCCATAATCATCAATATATGTCCATCCATAAATGTTAAGAAAAATGGTCTAGTTTGACAGAGAATAAAAGACATTCAAATTTAATACCACCAATCAACATTAGATTGCCCATTACTCACTATGCATTCAATGGACATTGAAATAACTTTATAAAAAACTCATTGAAATGCAAATTCACAAATATAAAAACACTTTTCAATTGATTTCACTACATTTTAATGTGTACATTTTATGTGGTAATTTTTCAAAGTCATAAGGGTGGAGAATTTTATTTGAGTCAATATAGTCCTTGACTCCTTTTATTAGGACAAAACCCCTATACACTTTTTAGCATTTGGGAATGTGTACTATGTATATGGAACCAAACCCTGAATTTGAAAAATGTGCTTGAACTAGAATTAAGAGGCTTAGAAATTGGAAGAATTGGGCTCAAAACTTGCACTTAAAGAAACTCCAAAAAACTTCAAGTGTCAAAACGACAATAAATATAACTTTTCAATACAAATAAAAGATTCACCTTTAGATTCTTATGCAAGTAGTTTTAATTGACTTTGTTTCGCTAGTCATATGGAGAACTAGAAATCTTCTAGGCCATTATTTTCATTTTTTCATAACATTTAGAACCATAGTAATATATCATTGTTACGTATTTGAGAATCACAGTTAATATGAGCCCTAAGAACCGCCCTAATACCCTGAAGGGGTTTGGTGTAAATTCTAGTACACCCATACAACAGTGGTAGATAGAGTGAATCTACTACCCTTCCACTTACCCTTGTTTTTGTAACTCTCCAAAGCTAGATCATATATACACATGCACAAAGGGCCCAACTTTGTAAGGAGAAAGATGAGTATCCATTTATAGCATGAAATATATGCTATGTGTGGACTTTTGGTGAATGGGACAAAATGTTGTCAAGAAATTTCACCAAAGCCTTAAATTGATTGATGATCTAGGACACATTGTTACTCTCAATTGGTTGACAAAATACGTTCAAGAGGACATTTACACACAATGTCAGTTGTTACTATTTAAATCAAATTTCTATGTTCAGTGTGGGCTAGGCCTAGCTAGCTTTGTTTTTGTTTGGTTTTGTCACTCAAAAGTCCAAAAGCAGAGTGCCTTTAAATACTTTCCACTATTCACTTCCTATTGACATTGCCAAAGAGCCAAACAGAGTCGAGGATAAGCTTCTTAGAGCATCTCCAGCGGTGGCCAGTATGTGATCATGCACAGTAAAATTAGATGAAGAAATCCCAACTTATGCCGGTTTGACTCAGGAAAATGGTTTTGGCTCAGCATAATTGCAATTGGGCAAGTTGCCGGTACGAGGCTCAGCATTTCTGTGCACCTGCAAAAACAAAGAGTGTTATAAATATGATCTAACTGCTGCTCAGTGTTTCTGATTGGCCCATCATAATGATTGGTCCAGGTGGTTTGTTTTTAGTAGTCCCCCACCTATTTGCTGTCCCAGTTTCAGTTTTTTTGTTGGGGTTGCAAAAGAGTACATAACTAAACTTGGATGTGAAAAATATTTTCGCAGGGTCACATACTGAGCACAGCTGGAGATTGTGAAATCAGGGTCACAATTTCACCATCTATAATTGGAGTTTCTTCACAGCCGAGTCACTGCAGGATTCCAATGGATGGTGAGTGACATGGTAGCTGTCAATGTAGTGTTGGTAGGTTCTCAGATTTAAGTAGGTTTAGGTCTAAAGTCTTCTGACTGGAAGTTCCGATTTTTCTTGGAATTGCCCTTGGAACACAACCAAGGAACTAGCCTCTGTTCAAAATTGGATTTGAACTTGAATTGAGAGTATTGTCTCATTTTAAACATGTTCAAGTTCTCTAAATACATAAGTATTTTTATTTCAAAAATATATGTTTGACCTTACATTTTAAGCAAGTTATTGCATCAGATTGGTTGTACATAATTACTATCTCATAATTATTTCTGTCTTGAACAGTTTGTACTAGTTAAACAAACTAATATTACAAAAAAAAATTATTGTTTAGTTGTGGAAAATGGAGATGGAAGTGAATCTTGTCTAAGACTGAACGAGTTCAAAATTCTTTGTGAAAATATGAGGGGAAGGGATCTTACACCCACTATTCAGGAGGGGGAAGGAAAGGACCTTAGGTTTACTAGTAGGATGAAGACAGCCTATAAGTAGGCATTAAGTCCCTTCCCATTCCAAATACTGGGTATACTAAAAAGATCTAATCCTCTTTGTTGGGAGGGATATTCACAAATTTGATGCACATGACAATTGAAACATAGTAGGACATTTCAGGGAGTTTTGTACACTAGAAAGCGCCCATTCAAGTATGAGGGAGCTAATGTGATGATGATCATTAATAGGAAGATGCACCAAAAAACTGCCCATCATCCATAGAAAGATTTAGCCCAGATCTGGATCTGGTGATTTGTACTCTTTTGTTTTGCCAAATTCTGTGAGGATAAGAAAAGGCAGGAACCAAGTAGTTTTTCATTTGGTCTCACATTTTGAGGAGGGGGAGAGTCCATTATGGACTAGGTGATCAGCTGGAGCACGCAGGCTACCAGAAATAACTAATAGCAAGGGAGTGTCAAGCTTACAGGTTATGGCATGGAGAAGAGTGTGTCATAAGGTCTAGCAAACCAGGGACAAGGAACTAGCAAAACAAAATCTAGGGACACATGAAAATGCCCATCAGGCAACAAAATATGTAATATAGCTGGGGAGCTCTTGTCTAATGGTATGCTGCCATGTCTGGGAGGTATGAAAATGTTGTAGCGGAGCAAAATATGTAATATACTTGGGGAGCTTTTGTTCAATGCCGTGCTGCTATGTCAGTGAGATGCTCCCCCAGCAATCCCTTATGTAACTCATGTAGTTTTTCATTTTGTTTCAATTTTGAGGAATGGGATAGTCTATTACAGAACCAATGTACAAGCAGTTTTCACTTGCTTCCACCTTTTGAGGAATGTTCACCACTAGCTACTGTACTTACTGTTGTCAGCAGCCTGTTTGAATGATACCTAGTTGAAGCAGGTTCCACAAAACAATTGTATTATTTTTAGACATGCTGAAACTTTCAAGAAGTATTTTTGGTAAGAAAAAATAAATTGTGAAAGAAATTGAAGCATCTTTCAAAATATTTTGGATATTCCATTTGTTGAAGTCTAGCAATGCACCCCAAAACATTGGGTGGAGACTTGGTGACTCGTGAGCCCACTATTCAACTAGAGTACATAGACACTTGGGCTACAAACATAAATTCATAAAAAAAACCTTCAGCAAGTCACCCGCATTTTTTTGGGGCAAACTTTTGCCATTTTGAAAAAAAAAAAAGAAAAAAAGGCTCAACAAAAAAAAGAAAGGACAAAACTGACCTAAATTTGTCAAATTTTGAAAAAAAATTACAATTCACCATATTTTTCAACCATAGGCTTCAGCTGGTGCCACAACAATGAATATAAGTAGAAGGATTTCATAGAAGTTCTCCTATTCACACTATTGCCAAATCTAGCTAGATCTTGCACATAAGGATTGAAGTCTAGCAACAAACCCCAAAACTGGAAAAATAAATATTAAGATAGAAGAAAAATAATAGAAAACAATAGATAAAAGACACAGGTCATCATGGACTGATTGTGAAACAACAATAAATAAATAAAATTTGTGGGAACTTGAGGGAACTTAGGCCCGCTTTACACTAGTAGGAGTCAGGGCCAATGTTGAACCCAAATCCAGCATTTCTATTGGTGCAAAAGTTGGAAATCAACCCCAAAGGACTTTACACTAGGAGTGAAGGCTGAAAGAGAAAAAAAAAAACTTTTCAATCTGCCCCAAGTTACTAATAAATGCTGAACTTCATGGGCCTTGTATTGGACCCAAGGCTCCCAAAAAAGGATACCATCAAATTTGGGAGGCCAATTTGCAGCCCCTGGTGGGGCCAACCAATGTTCCAGCATTTATTAATATACTCACGTCAATGTTGTAGCATTTAATTAGTAATTTGAGGCCAATTTGCAACCCAAAAATGCTCAAAGTTGGCCCCAAGTTTTTTTGTGGGCCCTGAGTCCTAGTGTAAAGCGGGCCTTATTATCTATTTTTGTTGTTGCATAATTAGGTTTTTGAACATGTCATCATAGTTAGGGTATGGCAGAGCCATGACCCAATGGATAAAAAGCTCATTACAGGCAGACAAACACAATTTGGTCAACAATAGCTGGACCGGGACGGAGAGAGATCAACTGGTGTAGGAATAAGAACGGAGCGATCCCCACTAGTGTCCAAAACTGCGGCCAGAGTGAATTAACAGCCACCAATGCACCAGTTGGCCGTTCTGTCCACTGGATGGGTTGCGTTTTTTCATTTGGCGCCGGATGGGGTTCATGACAGTCCATTTCTTTTTGCTGCTGA
>Ga0116229_10011764_pt1 | contig 12808 bp, 9 predicted proteins | sample S1TSphgellanicum_3_FD_87313 | JGI IMG/M metagenome (GOLD analysis project Ga0116229, IMG submission 87313) | Host-associated microbial communities from peat moss isolated from Minnesota, USA - S1T2_Fc - Sphagnum magellanicum MG | ecosystem: Host-associated > Plants > Peat moss > Unclassified...
CCGGCAACGTAGGCGGCGTCGCCGCTGCCGACGAGCAACAGCTTCGCGTCCGGCACGCGCGCTCGCACGATCGGCCAGGCGTCGATCAAATCCTCGATAGCTTTCGTCGGATGAAAGCGCCCGACGAAGACGACGCCCGAACGTTGCTCGGGCGGCTTCACGGCCGACTCGACCGGCATCGTCCACGTTCCGTTACCCGAGAGAAAGACCCGCGCGCTGGGCGGCAGCCGCAATTGCTTTTCCACGAGCCGGTTCACGACGACGACGCTCTTGATAGTGGCGCGTATCAAGGCGACGCCGAGGATTTCGTTGACGTACGCGAGGCAGTTGTGAATCAAGCCGCCGGGGCGGCGCCACGGCTTGTCCTGCAGATGATGTACTTGTACGGCCGTGCGCTTCGGAGCGGCCAGAACCGCAGGGAGCAGATCGGCGGCTACGTGCGAAAACGGATAGAGCGCGTCCAGCTCGCGCAGCAGGCGCGGCAACTCGAACGACGCGGCCAGCATTCGATAACCGAAGAGCAACGCGCGGAATTTCGCGAATCCGGCAAAGGAACGGATCGGCACGAAGCGCGCCGCCGGCAACTCGCGCGCGATGTGCCGACGCGCGCTCTCCGGCGCGAAGATCACCAGATCGAAATCGCGCCATCGCTTGGCGGCCTCGAAGAGGTGGATGTAGCCGCCGGCCATCCCGTCGTAGTCGTCTTCGAAGGTGGTCGCGATCACGCCGACGGTCCGGCGCCTCGCCGTAGCGCCGGCCGTCATGGCGCGTGCGCGAGCCGGTCGACCATGCGCCACTCGAACGCCGCCTGCGAAAAGGGCTCGATATAGGCCGCGGCCGCCGCGCCGAGCGCGTTGCGGAAGCCGCGGTCCGAAACGACCCGTTCCAGCGCGCGCGCCAAGGCCTCGGGAGAGCGCTCGGAGACGAGCAAACCCGTGCGGCCGTCGACGATGGCATCGCGCAGGCCGTCGACGTCGTACGCGACGGCCGGAACGCCGAACCGGCCCGCCTCGGAGACGACCATGCCCCATCCCTCGCGGACGGAGGCCATCGCCAAACAATCCAGCGAGGCCACGATCTCGTCGCGGCGTTCGTTCGAAACGTATCCGGTAAAGGTGACGCGCTCCGCGCAACCCAGCGCCTCCGTCAGCGCACGCAGGCGCGCCGCTTCAGCCGTGGAGCCGCCCCCGACGATCCACAGTTCCGCATGCGGGCGCGCGCTCGCAACGATGGCAAAGGCGCGAATGATGTGATCGATACGTTTCGAACGGACGAGGCGCCCGACGTACCCAATCCGCTCGGGAACGGTGGCGGCTCGGCCGTCGTCGCGCGGCGGGAGCGGCACCTCGATGATGTCGATGTCGCCGCGCAGGCCGATCGCGCGCAGCGACTGCGCCGACGACTTCGAGATCGTCACGAGCGGGCAGGAGCGGTACACCTGCAGCATCAGCGGTTCGAGCGCGTACCCGATGGCGGCCAGGAACGGCGGCGCCTCGTACCACCACACCTCGCGCGCCACTTGAAAGATCCACAGCGTCGTCTTCTTCGGCACGACGAATCGCGAGAAGAACGGCAGCGTGTTGACTTCGTCGATCGCTACGTCGATCTCGTTGCGTCGCTTCCACAGCCACCACGCCGCGTAGAAACGGCAGGTGATCGCGTTGCCCATGCGCACCACGCGGTAGTGCTCGAACGTCTCGGTCGCGGGCAGGCCGCGCGGGCGGGCCGCCACCAGGGTGCAGTCGTAGCCGCGCTTCGAAAAGGCGACGAGCAAATCGTGGGCCAGGACCTCGGCTCCGCCCGCAGCGGGGTGACGGGGGTCGCGCCAGTTGAAGAGCGCTACCTCCGGTTTCTTTGTGGCATCGGGAGTCAACGTTGCGTCCGCGCGGCCTCGTGAGCGAGCGACGCTACGTAGTCGTCGTGGCGGATTTCTCGTGGATCGTTTTGTCCGGCGGAGCGCAGGCGAAGCTGCTCGACCGGCCGGTCGTAGTAGTGCAGCAGGTTCAAGCGATAAAAGACGGCCAGCGTATCCAAGAACGTGCGCCAGACGGCGTTCGCCTTCAAACGGCCCAGCGTCCGCTGAAACTCCAAGCGCACCGGTGCGTCCACGATGCGGTATCCGCGGCGGTGGGCGACGGCCAGCAACTCGACGTCGTAGGCGAAGCGTTTGGAGAGCACGCGCGGAATCACGTCGCGGATCAGCGTCGTGCGAAAGAGCTTGAGGCCGGTCTGCGTATCCCGCAAGGGCAAGCCGAAGAGCAAGCGCGTGAGGGCGAAGTAGCCCATGCTGTAGAAGCGGCGCAAGGTCGGATAGGTCACCTGCGATTGCGGATGCCACTTCGATCCGACCACCGCGTCGGCGTTCTCGCGCTCCATAATTTCGAAAAACACCGGGAGTTGCGAGGGATGGAGGTCCATGTCGGCGTCGATGAAGACCACGTACTCGCCGCGCACGTACGCCGACCCGCGCACCAGCGCGTTGCCTTTGCCCTCGTTGTGATCGTAGCGGACGACCCGCACGACGTCCGGGAAGTCGCGCAACGCGCGAGCCGCGTAGAGGTACGTGTCGTCGCTGCTGCCGTCGTCGATCAGGATCAGCTCGAACTCGTCCGCGAAGTTGGTGAACGTCTCGACCACCTCGCGGATGTTGCGGTCGATGTTCTCCGTCTCGTTGAACGCCGGCATGAGCACCGAGACTTTTCCGCGCACCTTCATGCGATCGGCGCCTCGCGGTTTTCGGGCGGGCTCAACACGTTCCGCTCGAACTTCGCGACGATGGTGCGGCGCGCCAGCTCCAGTTCCTCGACGTCGAGCATGCGCGCGACCGCGATGAAGATCATGCCGCCGATGCTGATCTGGCCGAACAGGAACCACGCCCGCGACGCAAGCGACGGTTCCGGGGTGACGCCGAGCGCGCCGATCCAATGCAACGCGGCAAACATCGCAAGGGAACTGATCGCGATCTTCGCGGTCGAGACGATGAGCGAGGACCAATCGATGCCCGAGACGAGGCGGGCGATCAGCATCAGCAGCAAGATCGCCTGCATGATCTGGCTGACCGAGTTCGCCAGCAGCAACCCGCGCGCGCCGAGCGAGGGCAGCCAGACCAGCGAGAGCAAAACGTTGACGACGACGGTGCCGACCGAGATCGTCACCGGCCACACGGTCTCCTTGCACGCAAAGCAGCAGCGCGTGAGCACGACGTTGGCGCCGAGCGCCACCAGCCCGATGGCCGAATACGGCAGCAGGCCCGCCGTCAAATCGGTCGCGCTAGCCTGGAACGTGCCGCGCTCGAAGAGCGCCTGCACCATCGGGTGGGCGAGCACCACCAGCGCGCAGACCGACGGAATCGTGATGAAGTTGACCAGCCGCAGCCCGGTCACGACGCTGCGCGCGACGCCCTGGCGATTCTCGCGCGCGAACTGCGCCGCCAGCAACGGGAAGATGACGGTCGCGATCGCCGCCGCAAAGATCTGCTGCGGAAAGTTCACGAGCTTGGTCGCATAGTTCATGCCGGCCATCGAGCCCGGACCGAGCGTCGAGGCGAAGAACCGGTCGAAGAAGAGCGCCAGCTGCCCGGCGGCCGAACCGACGATAATCGGCCCAAGGAGCAAGCCGATCTTCTTCAGCCCCGGATGGCTCAGGTCGATGACCGGGCGGTACTTCCCGATCGAGAGAAAGGCCGGCAGCTGCACCAGCATCTGGGCGACGAGGCCGAGCGTCGTACCGACGACCAGCGCGTAGATGCCGATGTTGCGATCGAAGAGCAGCACCGTGCCGATCGTCACGACGTTGACGGCAACGCCGACCAGCGCGGTCGAACGGAAGCGGTGGTAGGCGTTGAGCATCGCGGCCAGCACGCCGCTCAAGCTCACGGCGATGATGCTCGGCATCAGCCAGCGCGTCATCCGAATCGCCACGCCCATCTGCGGCGCCGGAAAGCCGTGGAAAATGAGCGGGACGTACCAGGGAGCCGCAAAGTACCCGATGACGGCGCAGACCGACAGGACGATCGCCAGGATGTTGAGCACGGTGTTTCCGAGGCGCCAGGCCTCGTCTTCCTTGCGATGCGCGAGGTATTCCGAAAAGGTCGGCACCAGCGCGCTCACCAGCGCCCCGTTGAAGACGCCGAAGAGAATCGTCGGAATGGTCGCGGCCGCCAGGAAGGTGTCCATCTCCCAGCGCGTGCCGTAGTACTTCGCGTTCACGACCTCGCGAGCGAAGCCGAAGAGCGTCGACGCAAACGTGGCGGCCATGATGAAGAGCGTCGAGCCGGCGATGGAGAAGCGCCGCGGTTCTTTGCCGGCGCCGTCGACGACGCGGAGATGCTGCTTAATGGGCGCCGTCCTTCCGCAGAACGGCCGGGATGGTCTTGAGCAGGATGAGCATGTCGCCGAGCGGCGTCCACGAATCGACGTAGGCGTTGTCGAGCCGCATCCACTCGTCGAAGTTGACCTCGCTGCGGCCGTTGATCTGCCACAAGCACGTGATGCCGGCCGGCACCTCCAGGCGGCGGCGCGCGTAGGCGTCGTAGTGTTCGACTTCGCAGGGGAGGGCCGGGCGCGGGCCGACGAGCGACATGTCGCCGATCAGCACGTTGAGCAGGTTGGGCAACTCGTCGATACTCGTGCGCCGCAGAAACCCGCCCAGGCGATGCAATCGGGGATCGTTGCGGATCTTGAAGACCGGGCCGTCCACCTCGTTGAGGTGCATCAGGTCGTCGCGCATCTCGTGCGCGCCCTTGACCATGGTGCGCAGCTTGTACATCTTGAACCGCCGGCCGCGCATCCCGATGCGTTCCTGGGCGAAGATCGGCTGGCCCCCGGTCACGCACACGATCGCCAGCATAGCGACGGCGACGAGCGGGGTGGTGACGATCAGCAGGATCAGGCCGAGAACGACGTCGGTGGAACGTTTGAGCGTCCACCAGGATTCAGGGACGTCGCGCTCCACCTGCGCCTTCACCGCTACCTGCATCGTTTAATTGCTACACTCCGGCGCGGACAGCTTCGCGTCGCAACACATCGCCGTTTTTCTCACTAGCATCACGGTTCTCGTCCCGAAGTCTTCCAATGGCTGACGCGTCATATCCCCCCGGCGACGAAGCTCATCGAGTGCGTCCCTGAAAGGCTCGACCGCGTAATTTGCGACTTCGGCATCCGGCGGAAAGCCCCCGGTTCACTCTCCGAAGCTTAACCCCAGCAGGGGCAGCCTTTCGGTAGCCTGTCTTGCCGGCGCGTCAACCAGCAGTCTACCCCAGACGCGCGCCGCCGGCCAACGCCTCCGGTCGCAAGCCCGGAGGCAGGGTCTGCTACTGCAGCGGCGGCTTCGGATTCGAGTTCGGGCGCGGAGCGCCGTTGGGCAGATTGGGGAACGGCGCCGGGTTGTACGGGGTCGGCAGGCCGTTCGGCGCGATGCTCTGCCCGCCGCCGGCGATCAGGTCCAGCCAGGCGTAGACCGTGTCGTTTACCGCACGGACGTCGCTGTCGGCGACCACGATCTGGCGCGGGTCGCGCTGAATCCCGTTCTCGGCGACCTCTTCCTGCTGGAGCGAGCCGCGGTCGTACAGATAGCGGAAAACCGTGCCGGAATTGAGCGTCTTGACGATCCGGAAGTGCAGGGCGTCGATGCGGTCCATCACGATCGACTGGGGGTTCCAGCCGCTCTGATCGGTCGTCATGTACATGTTCGAGGTGAGCGGCGTGTTCGGCGGCACCTGGACCGTAAAGACCACGAGCACGGGCTTGCCGGAATAGTGCTGGCGGACGCTTGGCGCTTCGTCCGGACCCGGGGTGGCCAACACCAAGTCCGGGTTGGGCAGCGGCGGCGAGAGCGCGACCGCGAACTTGGCAACGTCCGACAGATCCCCTTGGGGCGGGAGCGGCCGCGTGGAGAGATCGAGTTCGGTGACCGTCCCGGTCGCGTCGAAGGTCGCGCGCGCGTACACGCGCGGCCCCGGCACGATGGTCGTCGGGCCACCGGTTTTGGCATCGTGAATGACGACGCCGGGCGCCACATGGAACGCGTCGCCGGTCGTGAAGAACACATAGCCGTCCTGGTACGCAAGCAACTGGCCGGTCGCGACGACCGGAGCGTCGGCCGCGATCAGGACCACGCAGAGCGCGGCTGCGGCGAGCGAAGCGATCAGGCGCCTCATTGCGGCAGCACCTGCACGATAAAGCTCCCCCATTTCTGGTTATTGTAGTTGAAATAGTAGGTGCGTTGCACGTCCAGCAGCATGTGCGGCAAGAGCCGGAAGCGCACGTCGGGCGTGACGTCGTACGGCGGCTGCCCGAGATAGTTGTAGTTGACCGGCTGGCCGATCGGATTCTTCAGCGGCGTCAAGAAGACTTGACCGTTCGGAAACGGCCCCGGAAAGTCGTCGTGCTTGCGACCCAGCAGGCTGAGATTAAAATCCGGATTGGGCAGGTAGTTGAACTCGAGGTTGAGCGTCCGCAGGGTCGATGCGCCGCGGAACGCCGCGTATTCGTAATCGCAGTCGGGCGGATAGGGCGGCTTATCCGGGCAGACGACGCCCGTCTGGCTCGAGGGCACGTACGACGGGTAGCCGCCGTTTTCGTAGAGGTCGTTCGTGTTCTGAATCTGATACGCGACGTACGTCCCGAACGGGCGCGTGAACTGCCGGCTAAGGCTGGCCACCGACGTGGTGGTGTTGACGTGGTGCGGCACCGTGTACCACTGCCGCTGCGCGGTGACGCTCGCGTTGAAGTAGTAGATGTCGTAGGGGCTGTTGAGGTCGCCGAACTTCAGCGACGGAAGCGAGGCCGTGTAGCCGAGAAGATGGTTGTAAATCGTGTAGTACGTGTAGCCGCCGTACTCTTGCAAGCCCGCCGGATCCCCTTTGACGTGGCCGTACTGCGAGCCCACCGAATCGTGATTCCAGCCCCAGCCGACGAACGTCTGCTCGTAGAGCGGCAGCTTCCAGATGCGATTGTTGAAGCTGGTCCAGGTCATCTGCAGCTGCGTCGGATGCGCCTCGGAGCCGGCGAGCTGCGTGTAACTCGGCACGGTGTCGCTGGGCCCGGGCGTCGCGTACACCTTGTTGCCTAGCAGGTTGTAGTTGGTGAAGTTTCCGACGGTGCTGATGTAGGAGTGCGGGAACGCGTAGTTGACCGTCACGTAGGTCGTTTGGGCGGCCGCCGAGCGCGGTCCGAGGTAGTGCTGATCGTCGTAGTACTGCGTGAACGTCTGAATCTGAAAGCGCTTGCCGATCAGATCGTAGAGATCGAGATTGACGAACTTCTGGGCCTTCGTCAGCGGATTGATCGAGAACACGGCGTACTCGTGCTGGCCCACCAGATGCTGTTCGAACGCCAGATACGGGCCGAAGTTCGTGGCGTCGTATCGGATGTGAACGGCGGTGAGCGCGTTGTTGCTGCCCGCTACGTTGACGGTCGCGTCGAAGTTGGCGCCCGAGAGCGAGTTCTGCGCGAAATATTGATTCGGCGCGAAGTTGACGACGTAGCTGCCAAGCGGAACGGGCGCGCCGCCGAGATCGCCGATCGCGCCGTAGAAGTGGGCGTACGTGCGCTCGCTGATCGTCGCGGAGGACGCGGTCAAGCTGGGCCGACCGGTCACGTCCGGGAAGAAAAACACGTCGCCCGGCATGATGCGCCCCTTGACCGGATGCGCCAGGTCGTTATTGAGAAACGTCCATCGGTCCGGTTCGCTCGTAACCGGTACGAAGTAGAGACGGTTGAAATCCAAAAAGTCGGAGACGGCGGCGCCGTTGACGGTATCGGTCGCCGTTTTCAACGTCACGTGTCCGGCGATCAGAAAGCGATTGAGCTTCAGATCCATGGAGAACGCGTCGCCCGAAACCGTAAAGCCGTCGCTCGTGCGGACCTGCACGTGTCCGTCGGCTTCGATCAGAAAGCGGTCGTAGTAGAAGGCGATGTGCTGCGCGTGCAGGCGCACCAGCGTCGTCGCCCCTGCGGCGGAGCACGCGAGGGCAAACACCAGCGGAACGAGCCCGGCGGCTAGGGAGAGACGTCGCATCGTGCCTCCCGTGTTTGCAGCCGCGGCTCCTCTGGCCTGCCGTGCGGGGCAGCCGCACGGCGCCGAGTCCGCGACCTACGTCGAATAGGTGAACGTCGTGCTGCGGCACCCGCCGCACGGAACCACCACTTGATTAGAACCCGGTGAGAGATCGAACGTCACGACGACGCCGGCGCGCCCCGCAACCGTCACGCCACGGCCCGAGATGCGCAGCTTCGCGGGATCGCTCCAGATCGCGATGCCGTAGTGCAACGCCATCGGCGCTTGGAAGGCGAGCGCGAGCTTGCCGTGACCGGCCGCCACGGCCGTCAATGCCGGCGTCGCCGACGCGGGCAACGAGACCAGCGGCACGTCGTACGCCGACGTCGGATCTTGCGCGTACACGAAGGCGCGTGTCGGCAGCGTGTGACCGGCGAGGAAGGTCATCCCCGTCTGCGTATCGTGGTAGTCGATGGTCGCCGGATAGAGTTCGGAGCCGTTGACGATCGGCGACGGCACCGCTTTGCCGCCGGGAATGTACGGAAACGCGGCGGCGCGCGGTGCGGCCGAGAACGCGCGCGCGTCCGTTGCAGCATCGGCAAGCGTTTCGACCTTCATTCCGTCGGCGGCCGCTTCGGCGTAGAGCGCTTGCAAGATCTGCGCGTCGGCGGCCGTGTTTCCGTCGCTCTCCTGCTGCGACATCATCACGATGGGCTGCGTCTCGCCCGCCGCAGCGTACGCATCGGCCAGCGCTCGAACGTACGTCTGCGCGCCGGCGGTCGAGAATTGCGCGCGGATTTGCAGATCGTCGGGGTCGGTCGAAAAGGACGCTTCCTGGCCGCTCAGATAGGCGCGCGTCAGGTCGCGCGCGGTCCATTCGAAGGCCAGCAGCGAGCAGCCGCCGTCCGGTTGCGGACGTTTGTAGGAACTCGGATCGGCGCAATAGCTGCCCCACGGAGCGCCGTAGTCCGACGTACCGTCGGTGCCGTGACTATTCCACGTGATCCCCCAGAAGGCGTGCTCGCCGAGCGCGAGCAGCCCGGCGATGTCGCGCTCGTGGCCGGCGCCTTCGACGCTGACGGTGGGCACGTACCACGAGAAATGCGCTTTCATCGCGTCGATCAGATTGGCGTGATCTTCGCCCTCGACGTCGTCGCCGTTCCCCGCATGGTATCCATCGTAGAGCTTCGCGTTCGAAAGGTAAGAAAACGAACCGATCATCCACGTCATCGGGACGCGCAGCGGCGCGGCGACGGCTTCGATGCTCTGCATGCCGGCAATCGAATACCCCTCTTGCAGCGAGGTCGCGACGAAGCGCGCCTGCGTGGCGCCGCGCGGGATCGCCCACGCGGGGCGCGCGGGGTTGAGGTCCTGCGAGAGCGACGAGCGCGGGCACCCGGCGTGCTGCGCGTCGATCGGCGAAAAGGCACCGGCCGGAACGGCGTACCAGATCAGGCCGTCATACGAGAGGGTGCACGACTGCGAGCTTCGATCGGAAACGAACGAGCCGCCGGCCGTCGAGCCGCCCGGTACGGGGACCGCCGGCGTCATGCCGCCTCCGCCACCGCAAGCGGCAAGCGCGAAGAGGACCACCAACGCATGCCATCGCCGCTCCACGCCGCGAACCTTGCGCTCCCCCCGGCGGCTTTTCCCGCCGCCCCGTCGGCGGGTCCGGTTCCGCCGCGGCCCGAACCGCCGCCGGGATGGTCTCGAGCGCCGCGTCCCCGGTACTGAGCGTCGTCGTACCGATGTATAACGAAGAAGGCAACGTCGCGCCGCTCCTGGAGCGGATCGCGGGCATTCTCGCGCGCCTGCCGGGCAACCCATCCTACGAGATCGTGCTGGTCAACGACGGCAGCACCGACGGTACGCTCGCCGCGATCCGCGCGGAAATGGCCGTTCGCAAGCACATCGTGCTGGTGAACCTCTCGCGCAATTTCGGCCATCAACTCGCCGCCACCGCCGGGATCGAACTCGCCGCCGGCGAGGCCGTCGTCCTCATGGACGGCGACCTTCAGGATCCGCCCGAGCTGATCGAGACGTTCTTGCAGCGCTGGCGCGAGGGCTTCGACGTCGTCTACGCGGTGCGCCGGACGCGCAAGGGCGAGAGCGCGTTCAAGCTCTTCACCGCCAGCCTCTTCTATCGAACGATCAAACGCCTGACCAAGGTCTCGATTCCCGTCGACACGGGCGATTTTCGCCTGATGAGCCGGCGCGTCGTGGAGGCCTTGCGCCAATCGCCGGAACGGCACCGCTTTCTGCGCGGGATGGTGAGCTGGGTCGGCTACAACCAGACGGGCGTGGAGTACGACCGCGACGAGCGTCTCTCCGGATCGACGAAATACCCGCTGCCGAAGATGGTGCGCTTCGCAGTCGACGGCATCACGTCGTTTTCCGATATTCCGCTGCGCTTCGCATCGTACTTCGGCTTCGTCGTCAGCGCGATCGCCTTCGTGTACGCGTTGATCGTGATCGGCTTCAAGCTCTTCAGCCTGCATCCGCCCGGCTATACGGCGGGCTGGGCATCGACGATCTGCGCCGTGCTGTTTCTCGGCGGCGTGCAGTTGATGAGCCTCGGCATTTTGGGAGAGTATCTCGGGCGCGTCTACGACGAGGTCAAAGGCCGTCCGCTGTACCTGATTGCCGACGTCGAGCGCAATTGACCTACCGCCCGGTCATCGATCAATTTCACCTGGCGGTCCCGCTCGATCCCTTCTGCCTGGTGCTCTTCACCGCTGCGTTCGTCGCGGCGTCGTTGCTGACCGCGCGCAAGGCGTCGTACGGTATCGCGTTGCTGGTGCTTTCGCAACCCTTCGATCTTTCGCGCGACGTGCTCGGTACGACCGTGTCGCTGCCGAAAGCCGTGCTGCTGGGCGTCCTGGTCGGGCTTGCGACCTACGCCGGAGTGCTGCGCCTGCTGCGCGAGCGGCCCGCGCCGCTCCTATTGCTTTCCATCGGCGCGTACTTGGCGGCGACGCTCCTGTCGTCCGCCGCGTCCGCGCACCACGGCGCGACGCTGCGCGAGTGCTTCAAGGTACTCGAATACGCCGCCGTCTTCGCCACCGCCTATCTGTGCTATCGCCTCGATCCGCACGACGTCGTCGTGACGAACGCGATCGCGTTCGTCACCATCGCGGTGGCGCTTTCCGCCCTCGCGCAAGAGTTCACCGGAGCACCCTCCGGCCTGTACGTCGGTGCGGCGATCGTCCCGCGCATCGCGGGCGCCCTCGAGGGGCCGAACCAGCTCGCCGGCTATTTTGAGATCGCGATCGCAACGCTCGGTGCGCTCGCGATCTCGCGGCGGAGCGGACTGGTCGACGCGGCCTTGGCGCTCGCCACCTGCGCGGACGTGCTGACCTTCTCGCGCGCGGGTCTGCTCGGACTCGTGCTCGCGAGCGCGGTGCTCTACGCGGTCGCTCGCCGCGACGCGCTGCGCGCGTTGCGTCCGGCAATTGCGGGCTTCGCGGTGGGGCTCGTGGGTGTCGCCGGGTGGGTGATCTACGCGCAGAGTCCCGACGTGCTGCGCCTCTCGCTCGAATCGCCCGAATACGCCGGCGGCGTCGGCAATCGCGGCGAACTCTACCGCGCCGCGCTGCGCATGTTCTTGCGGCACCCGCTCACCGGGGTCGGTGCGGGCAACTACGAGCTCTCGCTCGCCGACTACGGCGTCTACGGCGTGCGCACGCACGCGAATAGCTGGTATCTGCAATCGCTCGCCGAGGGCGGCATCGCGCTCTTTCTCGCCACGCTCGGCGTCGTCGCCGCGACGCTCTCCACGTTCGGACGAGCGTTGAAGAACGGCTCGCCGTGGGTGCTGGCCGCGTTCGCCGCCGGTTTGGCGATGGCGCTGCATCAGATCGCGGATTATCTCGTCTTTTATCCGAAAGTCGGCGCGCCGTTATGGCTGCTGTTCGGCATCGGCGCGGCGGCGATCGCGGGCCGGCGCACGACCGCGCGGTGAGCCCCGCGCGCTACGCGGCAGTCGTCGCGCTCGCGCCGGCGGCGGCCGCGCTCGCGGCGCGCGTCGCGCTGGCCCACGCGCCGCCCGGCGTCGCAGCGGGGCTCGCACAACCGCTACCGGTCGTCACGGAATGGCACCTCTTCGGCGGACTCCTCTTCGCCGCGCTTGCGATCGCGGTCGCCGCTGCAGGCTGGGCCTATCTGCGACTGCTCGCGATGCTGCGCGCCGGCGCGGAGGTACCAGTCGGCCTCATCGCCGGCGCCTGCGTGCTGGCGATCGCGTGCGCCTGGTCGGCTCCCGCGCTCTTCTCGAGCGACGTCTACGCGTACGCCGCCTATGGCGAGATGGCGCGTGCCGGCATGGACCCGTACGCGCACGCGCCGTTGCCGGCCGGCAACCCGGTCTTCGCGGCGGCGATCTGGCAGTGGGGTAACCCGCCGCCGGTGTGCGTGTACGGTCCGGCGTTCGTCGCGCTTGCGACCGCGCTCGTCGCGGCAACGGCGTCGCTCGGCGTTCTCGCACAACTCGACGCGCTGCGAATCGCCGCATCGCTCGCGCTGCTCGCATGCGGCGCCGGCGCGTATCTCGCGTATCCGGGTTCGCGCGCCGCGCGCGCGCTCGCTGCGGCGACGATCGTCTTGAATCCCGTGGCGATCTGGTGCGCGGTGGAAGGGCACAACGACGCGGCGGCGCTAGCGATCGTGCTCGCCGGCTACGCGTTGATTCGCCGCGGCGCTCCGGGCATCGGCGCAGCGACGGCGGCGCTCGCCGGTGCATTGAAGGCACCCGGGCTGGCGGCGGCATTTCCGTTGCTGCTGCATTCGGGACGCGCGCGCGCCGGCGCGATCG
>Ga0116229_10011765_pt1 | contig 12806 bp, 10 predicted proteins | sample S1TSphgellanicum_3_FD_87313 | JGI IMG/M metagenome (GOLD analysis project Ga0116229, IMG submission 87313) | Host-associated microbial communities from peat moss isolated from Minnesota, USA - S1T2_Fc - Sphagnum magellanicum MG | ecosystem: Host-associated > Plants > Peat moss > Unclassified...
AGCGGCACGTCCGCGGTCACGATCTTGCCGGACGGAGAATCCTCCATGCCGACGATCTGGCCGCGGCGCCGGTTCAGGTCGCCGACGATGTCGCCGTAGTAGTCCTCGGGCGTCACCACCTCGACCTTCATGATGGGCTCGAGCAGCACGGGTTTGGCCTTGCGAAAGCCGTCCTTGAAGCCCATCGAGCCTGCGATCTTGAAGGCCATTTCGTTCGAATCGACGTCGTGGTACGAACCGTCGAAAATCGTCACTTTGACGTCGACGATCGGATAACCGGCGATCACGCCGGTTTGCACCGCCTCTTGGATGCCCTTGTCCACGGCGGGTATGAATTCACGCGGCACTGCGCCGCCGACGATGCCGTTGACGAACTGGTAGCCCTTGCCGGCTTCCTGCGGCTCGATCTTGAGCCACACGTGGCCGTACTGTCCGCGGCCGCCGGATTGGCGCACGAACTTGCCCTCGGATTCCACCGTGCCGCGGATGGTTTCGCGGTAGGCCACCTGCGGCTTGCCGACATTCGCTTCCACCTTGAATTCGCGCTTCATGCGGTCGACGATGATCTCGAGATGCAGCTCGCCCATTCCGGAGATGATGGTCTGGCCGGACTCTTGATCGGTGTGCACGCGGAACGAAGGGTCCTCCTTCGCCAGGCGCTGCAACGCCAGACCCATTTTCTCCTGGTCGACCTTGGTCTTCGGTTCCACCGCGACCGAAATCACGGGTTCCGGAAACTCCATTTTCTCCAGGATGATGACCTTTTGCGGGTCCGACAGGGTGTCGCCCGTGGTGACGTCCTTGAGCCCGACCGCCGCGGCAATGTCGCCGGCGCGCACTTCCTTGATTTCCGAGCGCTCGCTGGCGTGCATCTGCAACAGGCGCCCAATGCGCTCGTTGCGGTTGCGGTTCGGCACGAACACCTGGTCACCGGAATTCAGGGTGCCGGAGTACACCCGGAAGAAGGTGAGATTCCCGACGAACGGGTCGTTCAGGATCTTGAACGCCAGCGCCGAGAACGGCGCGTCGTCGTCGGGCTTGCGGGTCATGGGTTCGCCGCTCTCGCTCTGGCCCTTGACCGACGGCACTTCGGTCGGCGAGGGCATGTATTCGATGATGGCGTCGAGCACCGCCTGCACGCCCTTGTTCTTGAACGCCGAGCCGCAGGTCACGAGGCACACTTCGTTCTTGAGCGCCCGGGCGCGCAGCCCCTGCTTGATCTGCAGGTCGGTCAGTTCGCCGTTCTCCAGGTACTCGTTCAGCAGCTGCTCGTCGCCTTCCGCGGCGGCCTCGATCATCTTGGCGCGCCACTCCTCGCATTCCTTGCGCATCTCGGGCGGGATCTCGCGGTACTCGAACTTCATGCCCTGGGTTTCTTCGTCCCACCAGATGGACTTCATCTTGACCAGGTCGACCACGCCGACGAAGCCGTCCTCGGCGCCGATGGGCAATTGGATCGGCACCGGGTTGCCGCGCAGGCGGGTACGGATCTGGTCGACGCAGCGCAGGAAGTCCGCCCCGGCGCGGTCCATTTTGTTCACGAAGGCGATGCGCGGCACGCCGTACTTGTTCATCTGGCGCCAGACGGTCTCGGATTGCGGCTGCACACCCGACACGGCGCAGTACACCGCGATCGCCGAGTCGAGCACCCGCAGGCTGCGTTCCACCTCGATGGTGAAATCGACGTGCCCGGGCGTATCGATGATGTTGATGCGGTGTTCCGGAAAGCTTTTGTCCATGCCTTTCCAGAAACAGGTGGTCGCCGCGGCCGTGATCGTGATGCCGCGCTCCTGCTCCTGTTCCATGTAATCCATGACGGCCGCCCCGTCGTGCACTTCGCCGATCTTGTGGGACACGCCGGTGTAAAACAAAATACGCTCCGTCGCGGTGGTTTTCCCCGCGTCGATATGAGCGGAGATACCGATGTTTCGGTAGCGCTCGATGGGCGTAGTGCGTGCCATATTTATCCAGGATTCCAGGGGCTTCGCGGTTTCCAGCATTACCAGGCGCTTCGCGCCCATTACCAGGCGCTTCGCGCCACTTACCAGGCGCTTCGCGCCACTTACCAGGCGCTTCGCGCCCACTATTCACGGGGTCGAAGCGACCCCGTCCGAGATCAACATATATAAGGCCGGATGAAGCTAATACCAGCCGGCAGCGGCGCTACCAACGATAGTGCGCGAACGCCTTGTTGGCTTCAGCCATGCGATGCGTGTCTTCGCGCTTGCGGACGGCGGCGCCACGATTTTCGGCGGCCTCCATCAATTCAGCGGCGAGCCGATGCGCCATGGACTTCTCGCTGCGGGCGGTGGCCGCTTCGATCACCCAGCGCATGGCCAAGGTCTGGCGCCGATTGGCGCGCACTTCAACGGGCACCTGGTACGTGGCGCCGCCGACCCGACGGGATTTGACCTCGACCACGGGTTTGACGTTGTCCAAAGCCTGCTGCAACACAGCAATCGCGTCGCCGCCGGCGCGCCCACTCTTGTCGCCGATGCGGTCGATGGCACCATAGACGATCTTTTCGGCAGCGGACTTCTTGCCTCGTTCCATCACCATGTTGATGAATTTGGCCAACATATCGTTGCCGAACTTTGGGTCCGGAAGAATGGTGCGATGCGGGGCTGCGGCTCTGCGGGACATGGGAAACCTTTACTTCTTGGGGCGCTTGGCGCCGTACTTGGAGCGGCCTTGGCGGCGGTCGCTGACGCCGGCGCAGTCGAGCGCGCCGCGAACCGTGTGATAGCGAACCCCGGGCAGATCCTTGACGCGCCCGCCGCGGATCAACACCACCGAGTGCTCCTGCAGATTGTGGCCCTCGCCGCCGATGTAGCTCGAAACCTCATAGCCGTTGGTCAGGCGCACGCGGCATACCTTGCGAAGGGCCGAATTCGGCTTCTTCGGCGTGGTGGTGTACACGCGGGTACAGACGCCGCGCTTCTGGGGCGATGCGGCCAGCGCCGGAACTTTGGATTTCCACGCCGGTTCGTTGCGGCCGGTGCGGATGAGCTGAGTCGTCGTCGCCATAGATACCTTGGATCCGCACCCGATGGTCAAAGCACGGCCCGAGGTGCGCTTAACGGGCGTTCGTGCCCCCGGCGTGGGCCCGGAGACAAAGGCCGGCGATTGTAGGAACCGGTGGGGTGAGTGTCAAGGTGAATGGGGGCGTTTAGGCGGCCCGATTCGCCTCGCTTTGACAGTCGCCGGTGAGTATCCGGCTCGCAACGCCATCCGAGATCTCGTCGGTCCATACCCGGAAAGTTTGCAGCCACGCCGCCCCAAAGGCCGTACTGATCGCCACGTCGCCGGCGTCACGCCCGCGCGCGATGATGATGCGGCCGATCCGGCGGGCGTTGTTCCGCGGATCGAAGACATGCCATGCACCACCCAGGAACACCTCCATGCAGGCGGCGAAATCCATGGGCGCATCGACGGGCGGTACGCCGATGTCTCCGAGATATGAGGTGCAATAACGCGCAGGAATGTTCAGACACCGGCAGAAGGAAATGGCCAGGTGGGCCATGTCCCGACACACGCCCTGCCTTTCCCGGAATGTCTCGAGCGCCGTTTTGGTCGGCCGCGCGAACTGGTAGCCGAAGGCGACCTCGCGATTGACGAAATCGCAAATCGCCTGCACGCGTGACCACCCTGGCGCCAGGTGACCAAAGAGACGCCATGCCTCGTTCATCAGCAGATCGGTCTCGCAGTAGCGGCTCGCCAACAGATACTGCAAGGTATCCGCAGGCAGATCGCGGACCGCATATTCCGCTGCCGCCCAGTGGGCGGGCTCGGGCCAACCGCAGTCCTCCATGACCCCGAGGGCGGTCAGACGCAACAGACCGGGCGGAGCCTCGAGTCGAGTGCAGGTATTGCCGAACACGTCGGGATGAAAGGACAGTGGAACGACCGGCGAGGTACACATGATGTCCGGCCGCAGCAATTGCTGACCTGCCTGAGGCTGGCAATGCAGTGTGAAAATCATCGGCGTCTGCTGGGGCACGCCGTATACCAACTCATAGCCAAACCGAATCTTCACGTCGTCACCTCGTCGCGATGTCTTCAATACAAATCCGCGCATTCCCAAGGGTTCGCACTCGACAGGCACCCCTTTGACGGGTACCCCTTGTCACTCGCGCCACCGCCCACGGCTCGCGTTGCCGCTCGTTCCCGGGTCGCGCAATGTACAGGGATTTTGTTACACCTTCACCCGGCGCTTTGCCGCCAGGAACTTCGCGTTCATCTCCTGGCGATCTTCATCCGAGAAGTGCTCCTTCACGTCCTTCCAGACGTTGCGTTCTTCTTCGTCAATGTGATGTTCGACAAGTTCCTTCAGCACTTTGCCGGCGGCCTTGTGCTCGGGCGACGCCGCGTTAGTGATGGATTCCAGACGCTGCAAGGTTTTCGCCGCCCATTCGTGCTCAAGGTAGCCTTCGTGGCCGTCGGTCTGCGCATCCTTGTCCCGTAGCGCGATGACTGCATCGTATACGACTTTTTCCTCCGCCTTGGTGTGCGGCACCAGGGCCGCCTTGATTTTCTGTACCAGGTTGCGGCGCTGCGCCGCGCTCGCGGCATCGCTCAGCTCCTCGAGAAGGTCTTTCACCTCGTCGTGTTCCCGCTTCAAAGCGTCGAGGATGTCCGTCACCTCCACCTCCGTGGCGCCGGAGGAGATGGTGTTGTTGATGGCGCGTGCCGCGTTTCTCACCACTGTCTTGACTCTCATCGAAGCTCCCCTTTGTTTGAGTTAGCGCCGCAGCTGCACGGATTTGACGGCGCTGATCAACAGCGCCCCTGCACCGACTGCCAGCAACAGGGCAGAGAGCGGATTCTTCTTGGTGAAAGCGATCACGCTCTTGCCGAGGTCGGCGGCGGTCTCGCTCGCACGGTTCCTGGCGGTGTCGATCAGGTCGCCGCTCTGGTCGAACAGAACCCCAGCCCGGCGCTTGCCCTCTTCAATGGCAGGGCCCGCCGCTTGATGGAACTGATCGAGCGCGTCGGAAGCATTACGTGGGATGTCGGAATTCACGGAAGTCATAGGCATCTCCTTTGATTGTCCATCGGACCAGTGAGTGCAGGGTGCAGGCGGGAAAGTAGCGGTTCCCTTGAATGCGATGAAGCGGATCGATGTCTTGATTGGACGTGGGACAAATTCTGACGGCCGTCGTCCGCAATCATGCGACGGTACGCCCTTCGGATTGGCTAGGCGAGTTCTGCGCGCACAGCCGGCCAGATTGTCTTGATTTTCGCATCGGCGCCGTCGCGCGCCGGTGCGGCGCCGCCTCCCTGCCAGATGATGACGGCATCCATGATTTCGGGACCGAACCCCAGCTCTTCCGGTGAATAGGGCAAGTTGGCTGCGAAATAGCGGCGCAGCGCCGGCGAGGCGTCAAAGCAATGCGCGTGTAGAGGATTGTAGTAAATCACGAAAATCGATCGGCCGGCGACGGCCAAAGCCTCTTCGATCCGCGAGACGACCCTCGCAATCACCTCTTCGCCAAATGGGTTGTAGAGGAAGACGACGGTGTTTCCCGCGGGCAGCACATATTGGCCGGCATCTTGTTCTTCGATCTGGATCGGCGTCCGCTTGGCAAATTGGCGATTGACGATCGCAGCGTTGTTGCGCGCCTTCTGCGCCATTGAGGGTGTTAGCTCGACGCCGACGATGCTGCGGAACGGATACTCCGAAGCAACCAGCAAAGGACGCCCTTTACCGCAGCCCAGGTCGACGAAGGCGCAATCGGACAGCGCCGGCAAGGTATTCAGTGCCGTGCGAATGATGCTCGGTTGCGATCCTGCATAGATGTATCCCTCGGAGGCGTAGGGGCTGGTCTCGAGTTGATCGGCGGGCATCCAGCCGCTGGTCTCGGTGTCGTAGCGGCGGTCGAACGGATGCCGAAAATCCCATCCGCTGCCATAGAACTTACCGAACCCTGGCAAGCCAATGAGTCTGCCGCGCACCGAGGGATGGTAGACGATCTCCCTGACGAGGGGTAACCGTGCGACGGCGCGGATGCTCGACAGCAAGGCTTTGTTCGAGGACATTTTGTTTCTCACCTTAACGTGAACGAAAGACGGCTGCATTTTCTCGGCGAAATCGGCGGCCCGTTGTCAGGCCAAACCCTAAAACCGTAGCTGCATTACGCGAAACATCATCGGACGGTTCATGTCCCGTAGGTTTCGCTGTCTCGCTCGGCGCGAGCTACGCGGCGCGGCGCAGAGATCAATGCGTCGGGTAGACCGCGTCCAGCAATTGATTGGGCCAGGGGCCCGTCATACCTTCCGGAGTCGTGTTGGTGAGCGCAACCACGCTCATGCGTTGCTCAGGGTCGACATACCAGTGGTGCCCGTAGACCCCGCCCCATTTCCAAGTGCCGGCCGCGCGCGGATCCCCTGCCAAGATGGGATCCATGAGGACCGCGCCGCCAAACCCAAACGCCCATGCCGGGGTGGCCTCGAGGTTGATGCGCAACGGGCCGATCTGATTGGTCATCATCGACCGCGCACTGTGTGGCGTGAGAATGGCGCCGCCGCCTTGGCGCACGGTCTCCAGAAAATTCATGAAGTCGATCGCGGTCCCCGCCATTCCCGCGCCACCCGACGCGAAGGAGTTTGCATCCAGAATCCGCGACGGAGAAAATTGGATTCGCGTACCGTTCTCGGACGGCACCACATCCGGGTCTTGCATGAGCCGTGGCGGTTTGCCGTCGATATAGGCCGACGACAGCCGTTTACGATCGCGCACCGAAAACGCCGTGTCGACCATGCCGAGGGGCGCCGTCACGAGCTTTTCCACCAGAGAATCGAGCGGCGCGTCCCCGGCGCGCGCGATGACTCCCCCCAGGACATCGATCGACAGCGAATACTCCCAAGCCGTTCCCGGAACGTGGAACAGAGGCACGCTCGCGAGCCGCTTCAATTGCTCCTCGAGCGACAATCCCGGATCCGCGACCCCGTCGGAGACGCCGGCTGTCTCATAGGGATTGTTCGGCGGCTGAAGAAACCCATAGCTCAAGCCCGCGGTGTGCGTCAGCAGATGCCGCACGGTCATGGGGGTGTTGGCGGGCTTCGGCGACAGCAGCCGCCGCATGCTCATCGCGCTCTTGCCCCAGCCCCTGAACTTGGGCCGAAAACCCGGCAGCCATCGAGTCACAGGATCATCCAGCTCGAGCAACCCCAGCTCGACCAGCGCGAGCGTGGCGGCGGTGACGATGGGCTTGGTCAACGAGGACAGCCGAAAAATGGTGTCCAGGCGCATGGCCACGCCTGCTTCGCGATCGGCCATGCCGGCGGCGCACTGATATATCATATTCCCATCCTGGGATATGAGCACCACCGCGCCAACCAGGCGCTGTTCGGCTATCGCCTGCTCGATCACCGCGTCAACCCGGGTTGATAGCAATCGATGACCGCCGCCAACCCGGAGCGCTGCTGCCGCAGGAAGCATCAGGAATTCGCGCGAAAGTCGGTGGCCGGGTCGACTTGAGTGGCCGCGGGCGACAAAATTTTACCTATGATTTTACCCATGAGAACGACGATGATCCGCGATGCCAGGAGGCAATACAAGAGGCGCGTCAGGCGCGTCTGGATGACGAGCTCTGCACGTCAGCCGCCGGCCGCGCGCACTCGCCCGCCATGAACGACACCCGCGCAGGGATTCGCGCCCAAGCCGTAGCAGAGCTCGGCGGGCCGCTCGATGCGCCATAACGCGAGGTCCGCACGCTTGCCGACTTCGAGCGTGCCGATGTCGGCCTGCGCGCCCAGCGCGCGCGCGGCCTGCCGGGTGACGCCGCTCAACGCCTCTTCCGGGGTCAAGCCGAACAGGGTGCAGGCCATGTTGAGCGCCAGCAAGATCGACGTGCACGGAGAGCTGCCGGGATTCGAATCGGTCGCGACCGCGAGCGCCACGCCCGCCTCCCGCAGCAAGGCGACGGGCGGGGGTGTGGTCTGTCGGAGAGTGAAAAACGCGGTAGGCAGCAGTACCGCCACAGTCCCGCCGGCCGCGAGCGCGCGCGCGCCCGCGGCGCTCAGGTACTCGAGATGATCCGCGGACAACGCATGCCAACGCGCCGCCAGTTCCGCCGCGCCCATGTCGCTCAACTGGCCGGCGTGCACATGGGCCGGCAGGCCCAACGCCTGCGCGGCGCGCAGCAGTTGTTCGGTCTCGGCCACGGTGAACGCGATGCTTTCGCAAAACGCATCGACCGCATCGACCAGGCCGGCGGCCGCCAATGACTCGAGCCATGGTCCGCACACCTGGGCCACGAAGTGCCGTCGCTCGACGGCAGCCTCGCGCGGCAGCGCGTGCAAGCCCAGAAACGTTTTCTTGACGGTGACCGGCAACTGCGCGCCCAAGTCGCGCGCCACTTCGAGCAGCCGGCGCTCCGTGGCGAGGTCCAACCCATAGCCGGACTTCACCTCGATGGTGGTGACGCCCTCGGCCATGAGCCGCCGCGCACGCAAGGATGCGGCCGCCAGGAGCTCGGCGTGCGAACCGGCGCGCGTGGCCTGAACGGTCGATTGGATGCCGCCCCCGGCGCGCGCAATCTCTTCGTACGAGACGCCGCACAGCCGCCGTTCGAACTCTTCGACCCGATTACCGCCGTACACCAGATGGGTGTGGCAGTCGATCAATCCCGGAGTCATCCACAGACCGTCCGACTCGTGGATCACGGCACCGTGACGGGCGGCACCCGCCCGGCCTGCGGCGGCCGTGCCGATCCAGACGATGCGCTCGCCCTTGACCGCGAGCGCCGCGTTCGGGAGGTTGCCATAAGGTTCCGCGCCCGCGACCATGCGGGCGAGGTTGGCGCCGATCCACACCTGGTCCCATGGGCCGTCCGAAGAATGACCGTTGGAAGATTCTTGCACTCGTATCGCCTGCGCCCACAGTTGCCCGTATGATACGGCAAACGTGGTTCCCTATACAGGTATAGTCAACGTGCGTCGCTATTATTTTTCTCAGGTGCTGCTCGGGCAAAGCTGGGCCCGCGACGTCCTGGTCACCGTCTCCGGCCAGGGCATCATCAGCGACATCGCCCGCGGGCCGCGGCCCGACGGCGGTACCATCGACCGCTCTCAAGGCGGCCGCGGCGGTATGGACGACGCCACCGGCAACCGCGGCGGCGAGCTCGAGCGCGTCGACGGCATCGTGGTGCCGGGCATGGCCAACGCCCACAGCCATGCATTTCAGCGCGCCATGGCCGGAGACACCGAGTATCGCGCCTCGGCACGCGACAGCTTCTGGACCTGGCGCCGCGCCATGTATGCGCTCGCCAACCGCATCGAACCCGAAGACTTGCAAATCCTGGCGACTCAACTCTTCGTGGAGATGCTCAAGCGCGGCTACACCACCGTCGCCGAATTTCACTATCTGCACCGCCGGACGGACGGCCAGCCGTACGCCGGTGCAAACGCGCTGTGGCAGGCGATCGGCGCCGCGGCGGCGAGCGCCGGCATCGGCCTCACCTTCCTGCCGACCCTGTACCAGACCAGCGACTTCGGCGGCCAGCCCTTGAAGCCCGAACAGGCGCGCTTCGCCTCGGACACCGACCAGTTCCTGCGCGAGGTCGAAGCGCACATGAAGTCGGCCGCAGGCCAGCGCGTCGGTGTCGCATTTCACAGCCTGCGCGCGGTGCCGCTCGAAGAACTGCGGCGCGCCGCGCAGCGGCTGCACGAACTCGACCCGACCATGCCGCTGCACATCCATGTGGCGGAACAATTGCTCGAAGTGCAGGCCTGCGTGCGCGCCACCGGGCGGCGCCCGATCGAGCTGCTGCTCGAGTCCGGAGTGCTGTCGCGCCACTGGTGCCTGGTACACGCCACGCACGCCACCGCCCGGGAGATCACCGGCATCGCCGCGAGCGCCGCTGCGGTCTGCGTCTCGATCACCACCGAGGCCAACCTCGGCGACGGATTCTTCGACACCGCACGCTTCGTCGGGGCGCAGGGCCGTCTGTGTGTGGGCTCCGACAGCCAATGCACGGTGAGCCCCGCCGAGGAATTGCGCTGGCTGGAATATCAGCAACGGCTGCGCAAGCGACGCCGTGCCGTGCTTGCCTCGAGCGCCGAGCCGCACGTCGGAACGCGACTCTGGCGGGACGCCGCACTGCACGGCGCCGAGGCGATCGGCCAGCCCGCGGGTGTGATCGAGGTGGGCCGCCGCGCCGACTGGCTGGTGCTCGACGCCGGGCACCCGGCCCTGCTCGGCGCGGCACCGGACACGGCACTGGATCACCTGCTGTTCGCCGGCGGCGAGGCCGCCATCCGCGATGTGATGGTGGCCGGCCGCTGGGTGATCAAGGACGGGCGCCACGCCGGCGACCCGGAACTCGCACCGCGCTTCGCCGCCTTGATGCGCCGCCTCGCCGCCGCGTGACAGCCGCTCGCCGCGCGCGAGAAACCCTGCGGCCGCCGCCGCTCGAACACTTTGACGGCGTCAGACGGTCGCTCGTGCCAGTGGTTTGCCGGCGCTCCAACATGATCGTTTGAGGAGGTTGACTGTACCTGTCTATACAGCTTATGCTTGCGTCCATGAACCGCACCGTGGCCTCGCCGCAGCCGCTGTATCAGCAGGTCAAACGGCACATTCTCGACAACATCGGCTCCGGCAAGTGGGGCACCTCCAGCCGCGTGCCCTCCGAAAACGACATCGTCAGATCCTTCGGCGTGTCGCGCATGACGGCCAACCGGGCGCTGCGCGAGCTGCGCGACGAGGGGATCCTGGTGCGCATCGCGGGTGTCGGCAGTTTCGTCGCCGACCGCCAGGCCCATGCACATCCCCTCGAAGTGCGCAGCATCGCCGAGGAAATCCGCGCACGGGGCCACGTGCACCGCGCCGAGATTCACTCTCTGGACCGGGTGCGCGCGGTGGGCGAACTCGCCGAATATTTCGGCATCGCGCCGCGCAGCGAGCTTTACTGCTCGGTCATCGTGCACTTCGAAGACGACCGCCCCATCCAGCTCGAGGATCGCTACGTGCTGCCGCAGCTCGCGCCGGATTACCTCAAGGCGGATTTCACGCGCACCACGCCGTACGACTATCTGGTGCGGGTTGCACCGCTGCAGGAAGCCGAGCACGTGCTCAGGGCGGTCATGCCCGACGCCCGCACCCGCAAGCTCCTCGCCATGAGGCGCGATGAGCCGTGTCTGTTGATGATCCGACGCACCTGGACCGCGGGGCAAATCGCCTCGGTGGCCCGTCTGTACTACCCTGGTTCCCGTTACGAAATGTCGGGACGTTTCCGCCCGTAGCCCGCGTTTTTTTAGGAGTATCGCGCCATGCTCGCCCCCGTGAACCCCACGCTCGTCCCCGTCACCCCAAGAATCATCCGCGCCGCGCGCGGCAATACCTTGAGCGCACGCAGCTGGATGACCGAAGCCCCCTTGCGCATGCTGATGAACAACCTGGACCCCGAGGTCGCGGAGAACCCTGCGGAGCTCGTGGTGTATGGCGGCATCGGCCGCGCCGCCCGCGATTGGAACTGCTTCGACCGCATAGTCGAAACATTGAAATCGTTGACCGAGGACGAAACCCTCCTGGTGCAGTCGGGCAAACCGGTGGGCGTGTTCCCCACGCATCCGGACGCGCCGCGCGTGCTCATCGCCAACTCCAACCTGGTGCCGCACTGGGCCACGTGGGAGCACTTCAACGAGCTCGACCGCAAAGGTCTCGCCATGTACGGCCAGATGACCGCCGGCTCCTGGATCTACATCGGCAGCCAGGGCATCGTTCAAGGCACCTACGAAACCTTTGCGGAGATGGGCCGGCGGCACTTCGGCGGGAACCTCGACGGCAACCTCGACGGCAAGTGGATTTTCACCGCCGGCTTGGGCGGCATGGGCGGCGCGCAGCCGCTCGCCGCCACCATGGCCGGCTTCTCCATGCTCGCGGTCGAGTGCCGCCAAAGCCGCATCGACAAGCGCTTGGAAACCGGTTACGTCGACGCGCAGGCCAAATCGCTGGACGAGGCGCTGGCGCGCTTCGATACAGCGAAGAAAAATAAAAAGCCGATCTCGGTCGCCCTGCTCGGCAACGTCGTCGACGTCCTGCACGAGATGTTGGAACGCGGCATCCGCCCGGACGCGCTCACCGATCAAACCTCGGCGCACGACCCGGTCAACGGCTACCTGCCGCAGGGCTGGACGGTCGAGCAATGGGACGAGCGCCGTGCCGCCGATCCGGCCGGCACCGCCGCGGCCGCCACGGCCTCGATGGCCAGGCACGTCGAATACCTGCTGCGCTTCAAGCGCATGGGGTTGCCGGTTTTCGATTACGGCAACAACATCCGGCAGGTCGCCTTCGACTCAGGCGTGACGCGTGCCTTCGATGTGCCGGGTTTCGTGCCCGAATATATCCGCCCGCTGTTTTGCCGCGGCATCGGACCGTTTCGCTGGGTGGCCCTGTCCGGCGATCCCGAGGACATCTACAAGACCGACGCGAAAGTCAAAGAGCTGATCCCCGACGATCCGCATCTGCATCACTGGCTCGACATGGCGCGCTCGCAGATCCACTTTCAAGGCCTGCCGGCGCGCATTTGCTGGGTGGGATTGGGTCAGCGCCACCGCTTGGGATTGGCGTTCAACGAGATGGTCAAGAGCGGCGCGTTGTCGGCGCCCATCGTCATCGGCCGCGACCACCTCGACTCGGGCTCGGTGGCGAGCCCGAACCGCGAGACCGAGGCGATGCAGGACGGCTCGGACGCGGTCTCGGATTGGCCGTTGCTCAACGCGCTCCTGAATACCGCCGGCGGCGCCACCTGGGTGTCGATCCATCATGGCGGCGGAGTGGGCATGGGCTATTCGCAGCACGC
>Ga0116229_10011766_pt1 | contig 12806 bp, 13 predicted proteins | sample S1TSphgellanicum_3_FD_87313 | JGI IMG/M metagenome (GOLD analysis project Ga0116229, IMG submission 87313) | Host-associated microbial communities from peat moss isolated from Minnesota, USA - S1T2_Fc - Sphagnum magellanicum MG | ecosystem: Host-associated > Plants > Peat moss > Unclassified...
AGATCGCTGGGATGCGAAGAATACACACGAACGCGCGAATTGTTCTCGAGCACCAGCTTCGAGGTCTTGTGCGTCTTCTTGCGATCAGCAACCGAACGGCCAATAAAGTTCGCGTACGGCGGCGAGGTGACCGTGAGCTGGACGTCGCGCAAAGGCGAGACCGCTTCGATGCAATCGCCGACGATGAGGCGTGGCCGAAGCGTCTCCTCAACGAGATGTTCGTCGAACCATCGGCTCGCGATCTCGGCAAACTCCGGATTCAGCTCGATCCCAATGGACCGTCGCCCCGCTAACATCGCCGCGACGCACGAGCTCCCAACGCCGACGAACGGGTCGAGGACGAGGTCACCTTCCCGGGAGTAGAGGCGAATGATCCGGTCGGCGAGTTTGACCGGGTACACGGCGCCGTGTTTGAGGTGATGCTCCTTGCGCGGTGAGGAGACGTCGTTCCACACATTGCGGCTGAGCAGCGTCCACTCGCGCGCGGTCAAGCCGTTAAACGTGCGCGCTCGCTGGTAAGCGGCATCGCGTCGTGAATCGGATCGCAGCACGTTCAGTTCATCATCCCCTCGAGCGAAATCAACGAGCCCGCCCGTTCAAGTCTAATCTTGGCGGTTTGAAATGTCCAGTCGGTTGCCCCGAGATGTCGGGTCATGAGATCCGGCACGTCGCGCGAGAAACGTCTGGCGGGCTGCGCCATCAGCGGACCTTCGATACGGATCGGCGCGCGGTAATCCGGTAGCGTTCGAGGGCCTCGATGTCGCGCTCACCCGTCGCCAACAATTCTCGAAGCGCGGCCTCGATGTAGCCGCTTACGCTGACTTTCTTTCTCCGCCGGAGGGCAGCAACGCGGCCGTCGATCTGTGTGAGCAGCGAAATCGGCAGGATCACGGTGATCCGGTCGGACTGGTCTTTCGGATCATCGAGCAATCGAGGTTGAGCGTCGACTGCAGAGCGCTCCGGCCGCGATTCGTCCGGCGGACGTCGCTTCACGTACGACGTCGGATCCGCGTCGCGGCCAGCGTAAGCATGATGGTCACTCTAACACGTTAGAACGTCCCAACGCTAGAGGGGCCTAGCGCTGTAGCGCTTTAGCGTCCCAGGTGTTGAAACGCAGCACCGAACCCCGGCCGCGTGCAGGACGCGCCTGCACGCCTCGGTTTTGCCAGCGTTGCCTCACCTGATCTCAATCTGGTCACAAGGCGGTCACAGTCGGCTTGTGTAACCTCGGGCGCGGGGAACGCGGCCTTCGGCAAAGGCGTTTCTGGGCTAAGTGCCCGTAGCCGTGTGCGCGCGTAGTGCGTATGCGCCAACGACTTTCACAGATATAAGGACGATACCGTTTTGTTCGATTGGTCCCGCCGCGCGCTGCGAGTCTCCCTCGCCACGCTCGCACTTCTCGGCCTTGTCATGCCGCCGGCTTACTCACAGAACCAAGCCCCGGCGCCAACGGTCGTCTCGGTCTCCGTTACAGGGAATACCCACATCGCCACGGATCGTATCCTGGCCGTCGTGGAAACCAAGCCCGGCGATCCGTTCGACCCCGCCAAAATCCAGGCCGACCTGCGCGCGATCAACGACCTCGGCTTCTTCGCCGACCAAGCGCCGCCGGTCATCAAGCAGCGTCCGGACGGGATCGCGATCACCTTCCGCGTGGTCGAGAACCCGGTCGTCTCGAAAATCGTCTTCAACGGGAACGCACACGTCCCGGCGGACACCCTGCTCGCCCTCATGGACACGGCGACGGGCCAGGTGTTCAATTCCAAGACCTTCCAGCAAGACGTTCTCAAGATCAATTCGTACTACGACAAAATCGGCTATCGCGGGCAGGTTCCCTCGCACGTCGCCGACGTCAACATCGCGCCCGACGGCACGCTCGCGCTGAAGATCACCGAGGGCCTCACGGTCCGCAACGTGATCATCGCGCTGCCGCCCGCGGCGGACCCGGTGCTCAACCCGAACATCATCAAGGCGGTGCTGCAGACCAAACCCGGCTCGCCGTATTCGGAAGAAACCAGCGACAAAGACGTCGAGCGCCTCAAAGAACTCTACAAGCAGTACGATCTGACGATCGGCGACTTCGAAGCCGGGATCGATCCGGCGACGATCGACATGAAGGCCGGCACGGCCGACGTCGTCTACACGATCTCCGTCATGCGCATTGCGGCGATCGAGATCACGGGCAACACGCTCACGCACGACGATGTGATCCGGCGCGAGCTGCGCCTCAAGCCCGGCGACATGATCACCGACTCCGGGATCCGGCGCGACTACGACCGGCTCAACAACCTTGGCTTCTTCGAGAAGGTCAGCGTCGATACGGGTCCGGGCCCCGATCCGAAGAAGCCCGCCTACATCACGCTCAAGTGGACGGTCAAAGAGCAGCGTACCGGCCAAGCGCAGATCGGCGCGGGCTACTCGGGCGGCATCACCGGCACCGGCCTCACCGGCCAGGTATCGTACACGCAGAACAACATCAACGGCACCGGTGACGGCGGCTCGATCAAGTTCGAGCGCGGCTCACGGCTCTCCGACGCATCGATCTCGTTTAGCATTCCTTACGTCGGCAAGACGCAGGCTTCGCAGAAATATAGCTTCGGCGGCACGCTCTACACCCAAGCGCAAACGAACTACTATCCCGTCTATTACGTGCCGACGCCGGCGCCCGTGACCTCGGTAACCGGGCTGACCCCGATCCCCGTCACGATCATCCCGACGAACTCCTCGGACGCCGTTGAAGTCGACGGCATCGCTTCCACTTATCAGACGCGTTCGACCGGCTTGAATCTCACGCTCGGCCGGCGCCTGAGCGACATCTTCCGCGTCCAGGCCGGGACGAACATCGCCGTCGTTGCATCGAGCGCGGAAGTTCCCGAGCCCTACTACTTCCCGAACAACAACATCGGCTACAACGTCCCCGTCGGGACCTCGAACGCGGACATTCTCAACGAACTCAGCAGCGCGGCATCGGCGACGAACGCGCTGGGGATCAACGCGCCGTCGATCGCGAACATCGATTCGACCCGGCCCTATAACCTGCGGAGCCTCATCTTCGGAACGAGCGCCGATACGCGCGATGATATCTTCAACCCGCGGCGCGGCGTCAGTGCATCGATCTCGGACGAAGTCAGCGAACCCGGTTTCGGCTCGGCGTTCCGCTACTCGGTCTATATCGTCGACGTTGCAAAATTCTTCCCGGTCTTGCGGAACGCGACGTTCGGCGTCCACGCCCGTTTCGGGTACACCGACGGTGCGATTCCGCCGAACAAGCTGTTCACGTTCTCGGACCAGCAATTGCGCGGGTATAACGACCCGTTCTATGGAACCGACGAGCAGCTGTACCAGGCGGAATTACGCGTACCGGTGACTTCCGATCGGAAGTTCTCGGTCGTCGGATTCTTCGATGACGGCGGCGTGCGTATCCGTGGGGCCGAACCGCTCTACAATGCGGACGGTAGCGTCGTGGATTACAGCCAATTCCAGTTCCATTCGGACCTCGGCGTCGGGTTGCGATTCGACATCCCGCAACTCGGGCTCAAGACGATCCGGCTCGACTTCGCCAAGGGCAGCATGGGAACGCACACCGCTTTCGGTATCGGACAGAGCTTCTAAACGTGAACACGTATCGTTTTCCACTCATCGCCGCGGCCGCGCTCGCGGTTCTTATCTCCGCGCCTGCGGCACTCGCGGCCGACGTGACCGACATCGGCTTCGTCGACCAGGAGGCGCTCTCGTCGCTGCCGTCGTTCGCAACCGCGAACCGCCAGCTCCAGCAGTACGGTGATGGGCTGCGCCGGCAATTCACGGCGCGTGCCAAAGGCGCATCGCAAGATCAACAGCAGAAATTGCAGCAGCAATTTCAGTCCGAGATGCAGCAGAAACAGCAGCAGCTGTTCGGGCCGCTCTTCTCGAAGGCGCAGGTGGCGATCGCCTCGGTCGCTTCGAGCAAGAATCTCTCGGTCATCATCGATAAACGCATCGTCGTCGCGGGCGGCGTCGATATCACCGCTAACGTGCGCGATCTCTTGACGAGCCCGAGCGATCCGGTCCCGCCGGTCGCGACCCCGCCTCCCTCGAGCGTCGGCTTCATCGATCAGGGCTCGATCGACAACGTCCCCAAAGTCAAAGCCGCCGAACAAGAATTCGCGACGTTCCGCAGCGGCGAAGACAAATCGGCCTCGGACAAGATGAAGTCGGCGAAGACCGATGCCGACCGCGACGCGATTCTCAAGGACTATCGCAAAGCGCTCGACGACGAAGGCACGAAAGTGGTCAAGCCGGTGCTCGACCAAACGCGCGGCGCGATCGCCGATGTCGCGAAGAAAAAAGGCCTCTCGCTCGTGCTCGACCGCTCGATGATCATCTTCGGCGGTACCGACATCACCTCCGACGTGACGAGCGCAATCAAATAACGCCGATGAACAGAGGGCTCGCGCTGGTGGCGCTGTGGGCGCTGGCCGCGTGTGCGAAGACGGTGACGCCGGGGATCTCGCCGTCCGCCGCCGGACCGATCGGCTACCTGCGCATGGACGACGTCATCAAGCACCATCCGCTCTATCCGCAGCTCGCGCAGTACGATCAAAACATCGACGCGCTCTCGCTCGGCGGGACGGTGCCGCACGCGCTCGCGGGCGGCGACGTGAAAAAGCAGCAGGCGGAGATCGCCAAAGAGCTCCAAGACGCCGCGAACCGCACCAAAGCCCTGCTCGATCAAAAGCAAAAGCAGTATCAAGATCGCGAAGCACTGGCGATCCAGCAGGCCCTCAAGTCGAGCGGCGTTACCGCCCCCGGCGCCGGCGCCGTCGCCGCGCAGGTGACGCAGACCGCCGGCCTGCAGTCGGCCGATGCCGCGCGCGGCGCGCAGCGCGATTTTCGTGCCTACCAGCGTTCGCTGGCCGCGCAGAACCAGAACGAATTGAACGCGATGCAACGGACGATCGCCGACAAGGCGAACCGCACGTATCGCGCCGAGCAGGACGCGCTGCAAGCCAAAGAGGCCGCGCTCACGGGCGATCTTGCCAGCAAGGACGCCGCCGAGCGGCTCGCGCTCAAGACGAAACTTTCGAGTCTCGCCCTCGACGATGCGGCGCGGACGGATGCGCGGGCCAAACTCGATGCGCTGGACCGCTCCGAAGCCGACGCCGTCGGCGCGATGAAGAACCGCGATTCGCAGACCCTCGCCATCTTGCAGGCCAAACTGCGCGCGCAGGTCCAGGCCGACATGAAAACGCAGGCGGCGGCGATCAACGCGCGGGCGCTCGCGAAGCTCCACACCCGCGAGAGCGACTTGCGCCGTCAATTCGCGGTCCCCGCGACGCAGTCGGCCGGCGTCGTCGCGACCGGCGCGAGTACGTCGCAGAGTTTGCCGCCCGCGCTGCGCGACCGGATCGCGCGGCTCCATGACGACTACCAGAAGCAGTTCACCGCCGATGCGAAAGCAACGATCGACGATTTCCAGAAGACGCGGCTCGATCTCTCGCGCCGCTACGCCGCCCTCGGCGGCGCGGATGCGGCGGCCGGCGACGATGCCCGGGATCAGATCGCGAGCCTGCAGCGCAAGCGCGACGAGCTCTACGATCAAATGGTCGAACAGATCAAGCGTGAAGCCACGACGATGGCGCACCAGCGCGGCCTCGCGGTCGTGGTCAGCAATCCGGTCGCCGAGATCCGCGGCGTCGACCTCACCGACGACGTCGCCAAAGACGTTGAAACCTTACATGAATAGGAGATCCACCGTGTCGACCCGCGCCCTTCCCCTGCTCGCGACGATTGCCGTGTGCGCTGCCGCGCTCGCGGGCTGTACCGGTGCACCGAAGTCCGATATCGGGCTGATCGATACGCAGCGGCTGCAAGCGAACTGGCCGAAATTCCAGAATTATCAGAACCAGATCGCCGCCGACAACGCGGCGATCGTGCACTCGAATAAGCCCGCCGCACAGAAACAGCGCGAGATGGGCGATCTCGAGAAGCGCTACGTCTCGGCGCAGCAAGAGCTCGTCGGCGACGTCGAGGATGCGGCCAAACAAGTCCAGTCGGAGCGCCATCTGAAGTACGTGTTCACCCGGCAGTACGTCGGCTACGGCGGCGTCGACATCACCGCCGACGTCGAAAAGATCTTGCACATCGACGACAAAGGCACGCCCGCGCCGTGACCGGGCTCGGGACGCTCGGCACGATCGCCGAGCGGACCGGCGGCCGCGTCATCGGTGACGCCACGGTCGTCGTCGAGCGCGTCGCCGGTGTCGATGCCGTCGACGAGACGGCGCTCACGTTCGCAACCGACGAGAAATACTTGCGCGCGGCGCTGGCTTCGAAGGCCGCAGCGATCCTCGTCGAGGCCGCCCTCGTCGGCCCGGGCCAGACGTATCCCAAGCCGCTCGTGGCCGTGCCGTCGGTGCGGATTGCGCTGGCGGATCTGCTGCGTTCCTTCGAACCGCCGCGACCGCCGGCCGGGATCGATCCGAGCGCCGTGGTCGATCCGGCCGCGGTGATCGACCCCGCCGCGACCGTCGGGCCGCTGGTCAGCGTCGGCAGCGGGGCGCGGATCGGACCGCGAACGGTCCTCGCCGCGGGCGTCGCGATCGGCGCGGGCGCGACCGTCGGTGCCGATTGCACGCTGCACCCGCGGGCGGTCGTGATGGACGGTTGCACGCTCGGCGATCGCGTCGTCCTGCAGCCGGGCGCCGTGATCGGCAGCGAGGGGTTCGGCTGGGCGTTCGTCGATGGCGCGCTGCGCAAGATCCCGCAGATCGGGATCGTCGCGCTCGCCGACGACGTCGAGATCGGCGCCAACACGTGCATCGACCGGGCCCAAACCGGCGTGACCTCGATCGGCGAGGGCACCAAGATCGACAACCTGGTGCAGATCGGCCACAACTGCCGGATCGGCAAACACAGCGCGTTCGCCGCCCAGTGTGGCCTCGCAGGCACCACGATCATCGGCGACTACGTCCAAGTCGGCGGCCAATCCGCATTCAAGGGCCACGTCACCGTCGGCTCGCGGGTCACGATCGCCGGCGCCGCCCACATCTGGGGCGACGTCCCGGACGGGGCGGTCATCTCCGGGCGACCGGCGCGCAACCACCGCGACGAGCTGCGAGGACAGGCATTGCTCCGGAAACTTCCGAACTTATTCGCTCGCGTGGATGCGCTCGAGCGCGACCCGATTCGGAAGGCGCTTCCGGAGACATAGGAACCGTTGGAACAATATCAATCGACGCTGCGTGATGCACTTGAATTCACGGGCGTCGGCCTGCATACGGGCAAACCCGGACGCGTTCGCGTCTTCCCCGCACCGGCGGGGTCGGGCTTGCGTTTCCGTCTGAACGACGCGGTCGAATTCCCGGCCCGCGCCGACTTCGTGGTCGATACCCGGCGTGCGACGGTGCTGGGCTCGGGCGAACACACGGTTTCGACCGTCGAGCACCTGCTCTCCGGGCTGCTCGGGATGGGCGTCGACAACGCACTCGTCGCGGTCGACGGCCCCGAGATCCCCGTCATGGACGGCAGCGCGAAAGTCTTCACCGACGCGATCACCGCCGCGGGCCTCCTTGGCCAACGCGAGCCGCGGGTGCGCTTCATCCCGACGCGGCCGGCGGTCTTCCGCGACGGCGAACGGCTCCTGATCGTCTTGCCCAGCGCGACGTTCCGCGTCCGCATGACGGTCGACTATCCGGCGCCGATCGGCGCGCAGTTCCAAGAGCTCGAGGTCGACCCCGAGACGTATGCCGCCGGCGTCGCGCCGAACCGCACGTTCGGGTTCCAGCACGAAGTCGAGGCCCTCTTGCGCCACGGCCTCGCCCAAGGCGGCACGCTCGACAACGCCGTCGTGTTCGGTCCGGAGGGCCCGCTCGCGCCGCTGCGTTCCCCGGACGAACCGTGCCGGCACAAGATGCTCGATCTCATCGGCGATTTTGCGCTGCTCGGCGCGTATCCGCAGTGCGAGGTCGTCGCGATCAAGAGCGGACACAAACTGCACTGCATGGCCGTGCGCGAGTTGCGACCGCTCAGCGGCGAAAGCGCCGCCGCAACGGCGGTCGCCACCCCGTAACCGCGATGGCCCATCTCGATGTGCGCGAGATCATGCAGATCTTGCCGCACCGCTTCCCGATGCTGCTCGTCGACCGCATCCTCGAGCTCGAGCCGATGAAGTATGCGCGCGGCTACAAGAACATCTCGATCAACGAGCCGATGTTGGCCGGGCATTTCCCCGGCAACCCGGTCGTGCCGGGCGTGTACATCATCGAGGCGCTCGCACAGCTCGGCGGGACGTCGATCTTGACGCCCGGCGACATGGCGCGCAAGGTCCCGTATTTGGTCGGGATCGACAAAGCAAAATTTCGCCGGCCGGTCGTCCCGGGCGACCAGCTGATGATGGAAACGACCGTCATCAAACACAAGCTCAACATCGGCTGGGTCACGGCGGAGGCGAAAGTCGACGGACAGCTCGTCTGCTCGGCGGAACTGATGTTCTCGATTACGGTCGATCCCTCGGCGTTTGCCAACGATTCGAGCATCTTGCACCTGTGATCCATCCGACCGCGATCGTTCATCCGAGCGCGAAGATCGCGCGCACGGCCGAGATCGGGCCGTATTGTCTGGTCGGCGAACACGTCGAGATCGCGCGCGGCGCGAAACTGCTCGCGCACGTGGTCGTCAACGGTCATACGACGATCGGCGAAGAGACCGAGATCCATCCGTTCTGCACGATCGGTGCGCCCTCGCAAGACCGCAAAGCGGGAAACGAGATCGCGTTCACGACGATCGGCAGCCGGACCGTGATCCGCGAATACACCTCGGTGCACCGCGCGACCGGCGACGGCGAATACACGCGTGTCGGCAACGACTGTCTCTTGCTCTCGTACGTGCACGTCGCGCACAACTGCGTGATCGGCAACAACGTCACGATGTCGAACCTCGCGCAGCTCGCCGGTCACGTCATCGTCGACGACTACGCAGGCATCGGCGGGATGGCGGGCGTGCATCAGTTCGTGCGCATCGGCCGCCATGCATTCGTCGGCGGCTATTCGAAGATCGTGCGCGACGTGCCGCCGTTCTTCTTGGCCGAAGGAAATCCGGCCGAAGTCTACGGCCTCAACAGCCCCGGCTTGCGCCGCGCCGGATTTGCGCCCGACGTCCTCTCCGAACTCAAAGACGCCTACAAGACGCTCTACCGCTCCGACCGCAATCTTTCGCAAGCGGTCGAAACGCTGCGCGAAACGGTTGCGAGCCACGAAGGGAAGGCGTTGCTCGCATTTCTCGACGGCGAGAGCAACCGCGGAATCATGAAGTAGCGCGCGGCGATGCGCGTCTTCTTCTCGACCGGCGAGGCTTCAGGCGAACTGCTCGCGTGCGATCTGCTCGGCGCCATGCGCGCGCACGGTGCCACGATCGACGCGGAGGGGATCGGCGACGAGCGCCTGGAGCGCGCCGGCGTCGTGCTCTGGCAACGCACGCGCGGCTGGGCGTCGCTGGGCCCGATCGATGCGCTCAAGAAAATCCCCCGACTGCTCGCGGTCATGTGGCGCACGGCGCTGCGCTTGCGCCGGCGCCCGCCGGATCTCGTCGTGTTGGTCGATTTCGGCGCGTTCAATCTGCGCCTCGCCAAGACGCTGCGGCGGCTCGGCTCGCGCGTTCCGATCGTGTATTACTTCCCGCCCGCCGCGTGGCTCGACGATGCGAAGCGTGCGCGCGTCGTCGCGGCGGTGAGCCGCGCGCTCACCGCGTTCACGCACCAGCGCGACTTCTATGCCGGGTTGGGTTTGCCGATCGGCTACGTCGGACATCCGCTGGTCTCGACGGTGCCGGCGCGCGCGCCGCGCCCGCCTGCACCCGCCGGCGGCGGCACGATCGCGCTCTTGCCGGGCAGCCGCCGCGGCGAGATCGCGCGCCATACGCCGCTCTTGCTCGATGCCTTCGCGCTCGTGCGCGCGCAACGCCCGGCCGTGCGCGGCGTGCTCGTCGCGATCGACGACGACGCGGTGCGCGCATTCGAACACGCGCTCTCGCTGCGCTCGACGCAAGACGTGCGCATCGTGCGCTCGGCCCGCGACGCGCTCGTCGAAGCGGATGCCGCCGCCGTCGCTTCGGGTACCGCGGTGCTCGAAGCCGCGCTCATCGGCGTGCCGTCGCTTGCGCTCTACGTGCTCTCCGAAGCGCAGGCCAAGATCGCGCGGCGCGTCTACAAAGGCCGCTATATCACGCTGCCCAACCTCATCCTCGATGCGCCGGCCGTCCCCGAATTGTTGCAAGAAGCCGCGACGCCCGATGCGCTCGCCGCGGCGCTGCTCGCGCTCCTCGACCAGCCCGTCGCGCAGCTCGCCGCGTTCGCGGACTTGCGCGCGCGCCTCGGCCCCCCGGATTCTTTGGCGCGCTGCGCGGAGTTCGTTCTCGCGGCGGCGCGTTGATGCGTCTGTACCACACCTCGGACGTGCACGATCGGCGCCACATCGCCGCACCGCTGCGGGCGCTGCGCGCGGCCACACCGGGACTCCTGATCGATTGCGGCGACAGCCTGCGCGGCTCGCAGACCGTGTTCTACCGGCGCGAACCGATCCTCGCCGAGCTCGCCACCGCCGGGTACGACGTGCAAGCGATGGGCAACCGCGAATTCCACTACCTCTTCGGCGCGGTCCGCGCACGCGCCGCGTTGATGGCGCATCCGTTCACGTGTGCGAACCTCGTCGATACGTTCGGACGTCCGCTGCCGTTCGTACGCGACGTGACGATCGAGCGGCTCGACACGGACGGGACGCCCTGGACGTTGCGCTTTTTCGGTTTGCTGGTCGTGCAGTATCCGCAGGGCAGCTGGTGGGAGCGCGTCTTCGGGTGGCGTTTTCTGGATCCGCTGACCGTGGCGGCCGCAATCGCCGCGCAGACGCCGCCGGGCGTCACGCTCGTCGCGCTCTCCCATCTGGGCTTACGGATGGACCGGCGTTTGGCGGCGGCCGTGCCGCGGCTCGATCTGATCTTGGGCGGTCACAGCCACGATACGCTGCCGCAACCGGAATACGTCGGCGACGTTCCGATCGTGCACGCCGGCCCGTACGGCGAATTCGTTTCGCAAACCGATCTCGTGCGTGACGGCGAGCGCGCACGCATCGCCGCGTTCGAACTCGTGCCGCTTCTCGGTGCTGTTGCGTGATGGGTGAAGCGCGTGCCGTGCTCTTCGTGACCAACGGTCACGGCGAGGTCGCGATCGCCGACCGCATCGCGGCCGAACTGCGCGCGCTCGGCGACTGGCGCACCGATCACTTTCCGCTCGTCGGCGCGGACTTCGCACGGCCGGCGTTTCCGGACGTCGGCCCGCAGCAGCGCATGCCGAGCGGCGGCCTCGTTGCGATGGGGAACGTGCGCGCGTTCGCGCAAGATTTGCGCGCCGGGTTCGTCGCGCTGTGGTTTCGCCAGCGCGCGTTTCTGCGCGGCGCTGCCGGGCGCTATCGGCTCGTGATCGCGGTTGGTGACGTGTACGCGCTTCTGCTCGCGCGCTTTGCGCGCACGCCGCTCGTCTATGTCGGGACCGCGAAGAGCGCGTACGTTGCGCCGTACGGCCCGCTCGAACGGCGCCTCCTGCGGACCGCACGCGCGATCTTCGTGCGCGACGCGCAAACGGCGCACGTGCTGCAACGCCACGGCGTGCCGGCCGATGCGCCCGGCAACGTGATCGTCGACCTGCTGGAATCGCCGGCGTCCTTTGCGTGGCATGCGCCGCTGCGGCTCGCGCTGTTGCCCGGCTCGCGTGAGCGCGCTTACGCGGATGCCGAACGGCTTGCTGCGGTCGCGCGCGCCGTCGTGCGGATGCGGCCCGGCGTCGAAGCGGCGATCTCGATCGCGCCGGGTCTCGATCCGGCACGCTTTGCGTCGTTCCTCGGGGAGATTCGCTCCTGGACCGGCGACGTCGGCGGGTTGGTGCGCGAAGCCACGCTGGCGGTCGGTCAGGCCGGAACCGCGAACGAAGCGGCCGCGGCTTGCGGCGTTCCGGTCGTCGCCTTGGATCTCGCCGACGCCCGCCGGTCGGACTGGTACCGGATGCGCCAAGGCCGCTTGCTGGGCGCGGCGCTCGCGATCGTGCCCGGCACCGTCGAGGGTGCCGCGGCGGCGATCGTGGCCTTACTCGACGACCCGCCGCGACGGGCCCGGATGAGCGCCGTCGGGATCGAGCGGATGGGGCCGCCCGGCGGCGCCCGCGCCATCGCCGCCGCAATCGCGGCGCTCGCCGCATGAGCCGGCTCTTCGCGATCGCCGTGGCCGGCCTGTTGCTGGTCGCGTGTTCGTCCGCCAGCAAGCCGGCGAACGAAACGTCGGCGCCCGCCGTATCGCCGGCCGCGGTGAACGATGTTCCGATCCACGTCGAAAGTCAGGGCCACGTCAGCGACGAACAAACGGTCCTCGAGCATGGCCGTCAGCGCCCGCTCTACGAGATTCTTGCGCTCTCCGATGCGGGCGACCGCTCGGCGAACGGCGAGGAGCGCGTCACCTTCGATCAGGCGCACATCACCTTTCACGCCGCCGACGGCAACCGGCTCGTCGCCGACGCGCCAAGGGCCACCGTCGACGATCGCACGAAAGAAGTCGTGATGAGCGGCGGCGTACGGGCCCGGACGCAGGACGGGGCGGTGCTCACCTGTTCGACGCTCCGATACGACGGCCGGACCGAACGCCTTCACGGCGAGGGCGATGTCCGGCTGACGAGCGCGCAAGGCTTCGTGTTCACCGGCGACCGGCTCGACGGGAACGTGCGTCTCGACCACATTCATATCACCAAAGGAGACGCGCGATGAGCGACCGCATCGTTCTGCACGAATTGA
>Ga0116229_10011767_pt1 | contig 12805 bp, 9 predicted proteins | sample S1TSphgellanicum_3_FD_87313 | JGI IMG/M metagenome (GOLD analysis project Ga0116229, IMG submission 87313) | Host-associated microbial communities from peat moss isolated from Minnesota, USA - S1T2_Fc - Sphagnum magellanicum MG | ecosystem: Host-associated > Plants > Peat moss > Unclassified...
TATTGCTTGCCGGTTACGGTTTCGCGGTCAATGACACCGTGGTCTATCGCGCGGTCGTGGATACCGGGCAATCCTTGGGAACACCCCGCGATATCCCCGCGCTTTCGACGGCGGACTTCGGCGTGGCGCCTATCGTCAGCACGGCGGACGTCCCGTACTCCTTGACCATCCGCTTGCCGCAAACGATGCGCACCGATCAAACCTATGCTTTCTGGGTGCGCAACGCAGCAGGAGAATGGAGCAAACCCGTAGAAATCAACGACGCGCGCGCCCTTTGGATAAGCCCAACCTATGTCTACGCGACCGGCATGGCCGCTGGGCTGCCGCGTGAACTGAAAATCGTCGGGCGCAATCTGCAGCCCGGTCCGCACCTGTCCACCCAAATCCGACTGCTCGGCCCGCAGGAATTCACGGCGACCGCTATTGCCGATGACGGATCGTCCAAAACATTGGATGGCTACGTCGCCCGAGTTAGGCTGCCCCACAGCTTATCGCCCGGCCGCTATCGAATTCAGGTGAGCCGCGACGGAGTTGCCTGGGTCGAAGTCCACGGCCAGTCGCTCGAGGTTCTCCCGGATCCAGCGGCGTCAACCGAATTCTCCGTCAGCGACTCGCGGTTTGGAGGCTGCCGTCCGGACGATGGTCTGGATGACACGGCCTGCATCCTGCGCGCGATCGCAGCCGCCAAGCACGCCGGGGGAGGCACGGTTTTTTTTGGGCCGGGAACCTGGGATCTCATCGATGCCGGACAGGCAGGATTGACCGCCGAGGAAGGCATCCTGGTGGCTGCGGGCGTGCAGTTGCGGGGCGCGGGCAGCAACCTGACTCGATTGGACCGACATGCCGACTGGAACGCGCATGCCGCGGCCGCAGCATTCACTCTCGCAGGCCACACCGTGGTTCGCGATTTCACTTTCCACGATCTGCAGGTGTACCGACCCGGCGATCATGCCGCACCCTTCCTGCAGGTGGGCGAGAGTTGGCAGCGTGTTGCATCGCTCGGCGTTGCCGCCGAGGCAGCCGCGGTGCGTGATGTGGTCATCACCGGAAATGCCTTTGACAAGGTCTTCGTCGCGATCGGAAGCGGCGGCGTGCCCGTCAACCGGTTGTACATTACGTACAATACTTTCGGCGCCTACTCCTCGGCCCTCGAACTCAGCGGCGATCAGTACGACACCGCCTACCAATTCCGTTTGGACGATTCCGTCATTGATCATAACGTCTTTGATCCAGGCGGCTGGTTGGATTTGGCGCAGAAAGCGGGGACCGTCGCGAGCGAGTTGGGCGCGGGCCATAGGCTCGATTTCAGCGGCAACACGGCTGACGGCGCCTCGACCCACTACCTCAATGCACCGGATGATGCGCGTGGTTGGCGCGCGGCCTTCTTTTGGAATTTGAATGATGACGTGGAAGACGTATTGGTCTCCCAGAATACCGCCACCTGCACCGGCGATAAGATCGGCGACGGCGAAGCGATCGCTCTCGACAACAACACCAACATTTTTGCCTTTACCAACGCGCCCGCGGTGATCGCGGCCTCGCCGACCGGTTTCGCCGTGTCAGCCGCGCTCGTCTCGCGACAGCATGAGCGCGATGTGCCGGTGGCAAGTTACTATATCGGCCACTGGGTACAGGTTGTGAGCGGGCCAGGCCTTGGGCAGGCGCGAAAAATACAGGGCTACACGCTCGACCCCAAGACACACGTGACCCGCTTTACGGTCGCACCCGCATGGGACGTCGTTCCAACTCCCGGGCGGACGCGTGTCGCGATAGGGCGCGCGTACTGGCAGTTCTACGTCGTCGATAATCTGATCGACAACCGCAAGCCGTTATGTCAGAAGAGCAATCGTAGCCGCCTTGCGGCCGGTCATATCGTATTTTGGGCGCAGAGCGCCGACTCCGTGATCGCGGGCAATCAGCAATACGATTCGGACGGTATATTCGTGCAGCAGAACTTCGTCACCGCCGAACATCCCTGTGCTGATTGCGCCATGGAAGGGTACTTTCATTCATTCTTGGAGATACGCGATAACACCGTCGACGGCGAATATGCCTGGGGTACGGACTGCAGCGTGTCGGGCATCGTGATTGGAGTGGCTGCCTCACCCTGGGGGGATGCGGCGCCCTCCACCGTCGGCTTCGGGATTTCGGTATCGCATAACAGCATTCGGCACGCCGATAACCAGCATGGGGGTGCGATCGCGCAGGCGAGCACGTGGTTCGCCGGACCCGAACCCCATCGCTGGCCGCTCAGCGATAATTTGCTCATCTACCACAACTCGATCTCGGACATCGACGGCGCAAGGGCTCTGCCGATATGCGAGCAGAGCCGCCCCAGAATCGGCATCGCATTTCCGGATGCGGCCATTGCCTGGCGTACCGTGCTCTACGCCAACTCCTGCAAGAATGTCTCGATGCCGATTGGCCCCGGCGGCATCGACACGATCAAAGTTTGTCCGTCGCCTGCGCCGGATTCGTGCGAATGTCGGCCCACAGCCCGGTAGCCGCCGTTGGCGTTTCCGGTTGCATGAAGCTCCGCAGCACGTCGATCCAACGGTTGGTCGCGCGCTCCAGGGTGTATTTTTCGCATGCCAGCGCTCTGGCGCGAATCCCCATCTGCAGCCGGGCATCGTCTGCGCCGCGCAAGAATCGCAGGACCGACGCCAAACCCGACGAGTCGCCTACGCGCACGCTCATGCCGCACTGCGCGTTGCCGACCACGCGTCCGACCTCGCCATCGCTGTCGCCAACGAAGATCAGGGGGCGGCCGGCCGCGAGAATGCCGTAGAGCTTCGACGGGCTGACCAGTCCCTCGAGGGCCGGCCTCAAGCTGACCAGGTGGACGTCCGCGGCAGCGAGGCTGTCTTCCAAGGAAGCGCGGGGCTGGTAGGGCAGGAAGCAGAAATTCTCGAGTGCGCGTTCGGCCACCGCGCGCTGCAACGCGGGCATCCGGGCACCGCCGCCGATGATCAGGAAGACGAAGGATCGATCCGGCGCCAGCGACTCCGCCGCGCCAAGCAGGGTATCGAACTCATGCGCCCTGCCCAGATTTCCCGAGTAGCAAACTACAAATCGATCCGCCAGGCCAAGATCGGCGCGCAGCGCGCTGGCGCTGCGCGGCTTGGGTTTGATGCAATCGGCGTCAGCCCAGTTCTCTATGAGACAGAGCTTTGCGGCTGGAATCCCGCAGCCGACGAAGTGGTCCCGCATGCGGGCGCTGATGACGACATTGAGGTGTGCCGCGCGCAGCGACGCATTGCGCAGCCGCCGCAGCCACCGGTCCAGCCACGGCGGCAGCGGGTTCGCGCCCAACTGTGAGGCCAATTCGGGGAACACGTCCTGTTGCCACGTCAACAGCACAACCCGCTTGAGCCGTGCGATGAGCGCGGCCGGCAGCGACATGAGCGGCGGATCGGTCTTGACCACCAGCACGTCGCGCCGCCGGAGTATTCCCATCAGCAGCATTGCCGCGCCGAGATAGAACGTTGCGTAGTCGATGATCCTGCCGTTCAATCGCTGCCGGCCGAAACGGGTGGTTCCGATTCGATGCACCTGTACGCCGAACAGCGTTTCCTTCGCAGGCAACTGCGCACTCGGATCGTCATACAATTGTCGAGAGCACACCACGCTGACGGAAAATCCGCGCTCAGCCAGGGTTCGTGCCAGGTCGGTCAGTGCCTGGCTGGTCGCGGAGTGATCCGGATGGAAGTAACGGTTTACGAAGACGATCGACTGCTTGCTCGTGGCGTTCGACTTCATGACGTGATCCTAGGCGGCGAATGTGGCAGCTACATTGCCGGCGATCACCTGCTATCGCCGCCGCGCGAACGGCCGCGCCAACGGCTCGCCGATGAACAGGCCTTGTCCGGGCATCGCCACGCTCTTCCAGTACGACGGCAACACTGCCTCGCCCCGCAGATAGTGATCGAGAAAGACCGCCGGATCGGGGAACTTGCCAACGTAGTTGCAGGGCTCGGAGACCGAGCCATAGGACGCGGTTGCGCCTTGACGCAGCCATTCGAGGGCGGACATTTGATCGCCGCCCTCGAGCACCCCACCGGTCGAGGTCAGGTGATCGGCCGCCGCTCCCGGCAGAAAAATGATGTGCTGCAGTTCTGCCACCCGCACGACGCCGGTGAAGTATGCAAGCGCCCCGGGAATCGCCTGGTCGATGGGGGTGCTTAATTCGCGTACGTCGATGCGCCCCGCCACCACCAGTTGCGTATCGGCGTATCCGGCCGCCCGCACGTTGCGCGCAGCGTCCTCCGTGTGCACGAGATAGGCGATGCCGGCGGGGTGCGAGCCGTCGGCGCGAACTCCGCGATCGATCACGGCTCGAGCCAGGGTCTCATCGGCGCTGGGCAGCAACATCGCCGGCAGCCAGCCGGCTGTGTCGGCGGGCAGCCACCCTTGACTATCGAACAAGGGGTTCAATGCGGTACGGCTGCACCCTGGCTCGCAGAAAGCCGGCGCATAGCCGGCGGCAAACGCCGTGGTGATGGACATGCACTCGACGGCATAGGGCTTCGACCAGACGAGCAGCAGTGACTGCACGTTGGCCGACAGCTGCTGAACCACCGTCTCGCGCAGACGGCGCAGTTCCTCGCGGCTGATGACGTTTTTGTCGGGGATCGATAGACCCAGCAAGTTCTCCGCGGGGACGTGCCGTAGCTCGGCATATGTCCTGGCAATGCGCACGCTGGCGGCGTTGTCCTTGTTGTAGATGACCGCCAAGCGCTCAGCGGTCAAATCCTCCGCGTGGACGACCAGAGCGGGTACGAGGAGCACGGCTACGAGAAGCGCGCAGGCCCGGGAGGTAAACGCGAGAATCGAGCGCAGCCACACCCCAGGTATTCGACTATGGATCGCGGACTGCCAACCGCGGCCGCCGGCTGAAGGCGGCGCTGCCGGCCTGGGAGTACGCGGGTAACACGTTGCCGTTGCTGCGATCGTGTACGACGTGTGCCACCAACTCGACGTCGACGCAGTCCCGCTTGTCGGCGAAGGCATAGAGCAGCGCCATATCGCACAACTGATTCACCAGACGCGGCACGCCGTTGGTGCGCGCATAGATGAAGTCGATCGAATCCGCGCGAAATAGGCCCGCGTTGCCGCCGGCGGCTGAGAGGCGGTGGGCGATATAGGCGGCGGTCTCGTCGCGGTTCAGGGGCCCGATGTGGAAATCCACGGAAACTCGCTGTGCGAATTGCGCCAGACGCGGATCCGCCAATTGATTCCGCAACTCAGGCTGCCCCACCAACAGGATCTGCAGCACGAGGTCCTTTTCCGAGTTGACATTCGACAGCAAGCGCAGCTCTTCCAACGCTTCTATGCACAGATTTTGTGCTTCATCCAGAATCAGCAGCGTGCGGCCGCCCTTGCCATAGGTGTGGATGAAGGCGTCGTTCAAGGCCTCGTATAAAGAGATATCGGAATCGTCGGACGGCACGACGCACAGCGCCGAGAGCGCCCACGGATGGATCGACTTGAATGACGGATGGGTATTGCTGATCAGGCCGACATTCACTTGATCGCTCAAGCCCCGCAACAGATGCCGCAGCAGAGTCGTCTTCCCCGAACCGATCTCACCCGTCAACACCGAGAATGCGGTCTGCGACTCTACGAAATACTCGAGCATGGTCATGGCCATCGAATGCTGCGGCGACATATAGAGGAAGGCCGGATCCGGGGTCAGTGCAAAGGGCTTCACGGCGAAGCCGAAGTATCGCTCGTACATATTTCTTCTCAGTAGCCCGGCAACACGTCTGTAGCGCAATTGAGTACGGTTCCCACCAGCGGCGTCTTGCGCAGCAGTTCGACCGTACGCACCAGATCGGCACGGCGAGTACGGCCCTCCGCGGCAACAACCAGTCCGCACTCGATCAATGGTGCGAACGATAATGCGTCGTCCGCGTTCAGCACCGGCGGCAAATCGAACAGGATGATCCGCTCCGGATAGCGCGTGCGAAAGTCGTGCACCATCGCGCGGCAGCGCGGGCCGGCCAAGATTTCCGAGGAGTTCTCCAGCCGCTCGCGTGCCGGCATGATCACCAGCCGTTCGTAGTTCTCGGGATGGTAGAAGCAGTCCTGCACCTTGGCGCGGCCCGTCAGCGCATCGTCGGAGCCAAACTCGGGCGCCAGCCCGAAACGCGACGCCAATGTCGGGCGCTTGAAATCGAAGTCCACCAGCAACACGGTATGCAGCCGGTCGCTGGCGAGGCTGGCGGCGAGATTGATCGCCGTCGTGGTTTTGCCATCGTTGCTGCCAGGACTGAACACCGCCAATGACCGCCAACCACGTTCGTCCATCCGTTGCAGCACCTGGGTTCGCAGCATGCGAAAGGCCGCGGCGGCGCGATCGCCGGTCACCGCGCTCAACACCCGGTTCTTTTCCAGTACCTCCGGCGTCGGCGCGAACACGCGCGTGCATGAATAGCTGATGGACTTTGGCGCCGCCGCCCATACCCCCGGCGTCGCGGGCTCGATCGACTCCTCACCCAGCGCTTTCAGTTCGCTGTGCAAATCGCCCGGCTGCATGCGTTGCAAACGGGCGAGATCGAGCGCCTTGCGTATGCGGTCCATGCGCTAGACCCCGAACCTGCGCAGCAGGCTGATCCACACGACGTCGAGCGGCCTGACCCAGACGTGAACCGCAACGGCCGCCAGCAACACGACCGCCACACTCCCACCCCACGAGAGGCGCGTGATGATCCGGCGCCGCGCCCGGTCTTGCGCGGTGACGATGACGGGTATCGAGGCCAGCGCCGAGACACTCAGCAGTTGCCTGATATCGCCGGGCCCGCGCACCGAACCATCGAACTTTTCACGGGCCATGACCGCACCCATGCCGGCGGCGATCGCGACCAGCAGACCGAGGCAGATGATCAATGGGCGATTCGGACTGATCGGCTTCTCCGGCCGCTGCGGCGGCTCGATCATGGTGAATTTCTCGCCCTTGCGCTCGGTTTCCAAATTTTGCGCCACCTGCGCTTCGGTTTGTTTGGCGAGAATCTCCTGATACTTCAATTGCGCGCTATCCAGGGCGCGCGCCATTTCGCGGAATTGGCGCTCGACGTCGGGCGATTTGGCCAAGCGTCTTTCGTAATCGTCGAATTTCGCCTGCAGCTCGTCGCGCTTCTTCACCGCATTTTCCCGATCCACCGTCAGCGCGTCGAGTTGTCCCTTCACCTGTATGTAGACCGGATTGTCCGCATGATCGCGCTTGGTCTGCTCGGTCGGGAAATTCGCGTCCACCGCCGCCGCGCTCTGCAGCCTGTCGACCTCCCGTTTGAGCCGCAGCACATCCGGGTGCTCCGGAGCATATTTTGCCGACGCGGCTGCCAGCTGTGCCTTGGCGTCCGCCAGCTGGCGCAAACGATCCGAGGTGCCATCCTCGGCATTGACTTCCTTCTCCAGGCCATCGACTTCGCGTTGCGTGCTGATGACGTCAGGGTGGTTGGGGGCGTAGCGCGCCTTGAGGCTCGCCAGCTTGGATTTCAGGTCGTTGAGCCGATCCTCGGCGTTGAAAACCCGCTGGCCGCTATCCGAATACACGACTGCGTTCGGGCTGAGCTGCGCCAGCTGCGCCTGCAGCAACACGCGCTGCGAATCGAGGCCCGCCAGCCGATTCTCCGCATCCTTCAGATCCAGCTCCGTGCGCTCCGCCATCTGAATGTTGAGCTGCGACACCTCCGGCAGCTCGTCATGATGCGCGTGTTTGAAATCGGCGAGCTGCTTGTCCAACTCGGCTATATGCTGCGCTTGCCGCGCGACCTCCTCAGCGAAAAAATCGGAGGTTTGCTGCGACAGCCGCGTGCGCGACGTCAGGTTCTCGTTCAGGTAGAGCGTCGTCAGCTCGTTGGCAACCTTGAGGGCGAGTTCCGGCGAGCGGTTCTGGTAGGAAACGGCGAACGCAATCGTCGCCTGGGTCGGCCTGCCGCTGCGCGGGTCGACGACGTCGGCGCTGATCATGTGCATGCCGATGTCGCCGCGAATTTTCGCCAGCAGAACTTCGCGCGGCTCCTTTTCGCGGATGTCGGGATACAGATTGTAGCGTTCGATCAGCTGCAGCAGGTTCTGCGTCGTCATGACCCGTTGGCTGGTGACCTGCACCCGTTGATCGGCAAACGAGGTGATCACCGAGCGCACCATTTCCTGGGGAATTTCCTGCTGTTCGATCAGGATCGTCGCCGTCGAGCGGTAGGTCGGCGGCAACAGCATGGCAAGCAGTACCGCCGCTATGGCCCCGAGCGTTGCCACCGCGAAAAAGGTTCCGCGACGGCGCCAATAGGCCAGCATCCGTTCGCGAATGTCCGTTGGCGCTTTTTGCTCCGTGAAGTCCATACGGGTTGCTACTGAAACTTCAAGTGATCGAACTGTCGCGAGAAGGTGATCACGATTTCATTTGACGACAGATCGGCGCCAGGTGGCTGGAAGCGCTCTGTCACGCGCGAAACGTTCAGCGACGCGTTCCAATGCTCGCTGAGGTGGTAGATCGCGCTGCCGACGATGCTGATCGGGGTACGCTCGGTCACGCCACCGCGCAGCTGCGGATCCTGCGCGCGCAGGTAGCGTGCGTCGAAACCCAAGGTCCAGCGTTCCGACGCGGTGTAGTTCAGATTCAATTCCACGGACGTTTGCTGCGACAAGTAGGCGAAGCCGCTCGGCACCAGCTGCCGCGAGGCGGTCAAACTGCACGTCAGCAGCACGCCCTTGCGGCTCAAGGTCGCCGCATACACCGTGCCGTTTTGCGACGACTCCTCCGAGATCGGCACCAGCTCGATGGCGAGTCCCGCCGGGGTGTCGACAATTTCTTCCGCATCGAACGCGATATTGTTGAGTGCACGCGAATAGCCGAAATCGCCTTCGATCGACCAGATCTCGGACAATTGGCGCACGAAGCCGGCCTGTAGATTGGCGCTGCGGCTCTCGGTCGAAGCACCGAGCGAGTCATAGCGGCTGACGCTGGCGCTCAAGGTCACTTTGTTGCGTTCGCTCGAATTCCAGGTCAGCGTCGGGACGATGGTCGTGTCCCTGAAGTCGGTCAAGGTGCCGACGCCGAGCGCCTGGCCGTACTTGACCTGCGTCCAGTTGATCTCGGTGCCGAAATTCAAGAGTTCCGTGAGCGAGCGCTGCCAGGCCAGATCCCCCGCCAAGGTATCCCGCTTGACGCCGGTCGAGCCGTCGGTCAAATAGGTTTGGTAAAGACTGGAATCCTGGTTGAGCGTCGCAGTCGCCGTGAACACATTGCGCTCGGAGTCGAATTCACTCTTGAAGCTCAGATGCTCGTAATCCGATGCCAACGATGAGTAGCCCGGACTGTCGCTGACTCGAAAACTCGGAATGATGGAAACCACCAGCCCATCGCCGTTGTACGATGTCGGCGCATCCAGCAACACCGCACCATGCGCGGCTGCCGTTCCTGGGGGGGGATCGACGATCAACGCCGGATTCGTGGAGTAATCACCGCTGATGGCGATGGTCGGATCCACGCCCCAAACGCCGGCCTGCACGCAGCTAGTGCGCATGAGCGCCAGCCAGCCGAAGCAGTACAGCGCACGCTTGCGCCAGGTCATGGCGGGTCTGCGCCGGATCATGGCACGACAACGGTATCACCGCTTTGCAACAAGACATTTTGGTCCAGCTTGCGTCCGTGCTCGATGTCGCTGTAACGGAATTTGATCGTCACTTGGCGCGATCCGTCGCGGCGCAAGACGCGGATTGCATTGGTATCCGCGAACGGCGTGGCACCACCCGCAAGGCTCAGCGCCTGCATCACGTCCATCGGTCCGATCAGCGGAAAATCACCGGCGTGGTTGACCTTGCCGATGACGTAGATCCGGCTGCCGGGCGTCATCTTGACGGTGACAGTCACCACCGCATCCGGGATGAGCTTGCGGATGCGCTCCTCGAGCATCTGCGTCAACTCGGCTACCGTATGGCCGGCCGCCTGGAATTCCCCCGCCAATGCGAAGGACATGCCGCCGTCCGGACGGATGAGCACATCGTCCTTCAGGTCGGTCTCCTTCCAGACATTGATGCTGAGTACGTCCCCCGGCTGGAGGCGGTACCCGACGGGTACGGCGGCGGCCGTACCCTGCGCATGGCCGATGCCGCAGAGGGCAAGCAGCAGCAAGGTCATCAATCCCACGGTCTTGAAAGGCGAAACTGCGAGCATTCGACATCCCTGGAGGAAGATGGCGGAGTCTAGGGCGCGCATGTGAGAGTTTCATTGCAGCCGACTACATTTCGGCTGCATTTGTCGTCGCTTTGTAGGGCGCGCCGTGGTATCGGCTAAGCCGCCGCCGTCAACAACGGCTTGCGCTTAACGCGGGCCAGGAAAACGACCCCTGACAACAATAACAGCCAGGAGGCCGGCAACGCGACCGCGGATGCACCGGTCGCGAATGTGATGTTGGCGCTCAGCACGCCGAGATTGCCCGGACCCTGCGCGTCGCCGAACCAGTGAGCGTAGTAGGTGCCGGCACCCACATTGTAGCTCTCGCTGCCTGAAAAGGTGCTGCCGCTGTTCTGCCCAATCGCGTTGACCACACCCGAGGACGTCGTCAAGAAGGCGTTCATGTCGGTCACGGTGTCGAGCCACGGCACAGCGGTCAGCGTCACGGTGATGGTGCCCGGCGTGGTGATGTTGAGGGTCTGTCCGAATGCCTCCGCACCAGAGACGAAATCCGCCTGGTCATACATCACCACATCCGCCCGGGCGGCGGCAAACGGCAGTACGCAAGCGCTGAGCGCCAGCAGTGCGACGGCTACAAAACTCTTGGCTTTCATGTTCTTACCTTCCATTGAAAAGTGCGTATCAAGATGAAGCGTTGGCGAATTTACGCGGCAGATCGGCGAACGCTGTGTCGGCATCCCGGTCCGCAGGCACGGCGGGTGCCGTCTGGGATTTCTCGGATCGGTACACATATTTGTCGTAGAGATACCCACGCAACGAGCGTGGTTGGCGCGACGCGTCCGGAGCCGCGCCGTCGTCGTCCGTCATCCGCAACAGCAGGTACTCATCGCGCAGCCCGCCCATGGCGAGCAGCGCAATGTCGTCGTGATCGACCTGGCGGGCGGCTTCGACGTTGCCATTGATGATGGTTTCGAGGTGGTGGGCGTCGAGTTCGAAATAGCGGATCAGCTCCTCGCCGGACTCGACCAGCACCGGAACCAAGTTGCGCCCCCGAAACCCGGAATCGCACAGCGGTGCGATCCGATTCAGCGTCGACTTGATTGCAAAACGGATGATTTCCGAGTCCCTGACACCTAGGCGCTTGGCGGCTCGCTTGATGTTGCGAATGTCGCCTTCTCCCAACCGAATCGATACCGCCTGCTTTTGTCTGTCCGCCACCGTGCCTCCAATAAAAAGTCGTTTGTCGCACCGCACGAGGGGCAATCGTAGGAAGAAAGTGTGTCGTGAGAATGGCAGTTCTATGACGAATTTCACATATCCTTGTCCACCGTCGTGCCGACAGTGTCATTCAACATAAGGTCGAAGCGGCCGACGGCGCGCACCGGACGCGGCGCGTTGTGTAAGGAAAAGCGGGGATCTCTGCGGTCGACGCGAAATGCGCGCGTCAGAGGGTCAGCGGCGGGAAAGCGTCAGGAAACCTGCAGCTGCGCAGCGAGGCGCTCGAGTACGCCCGACCATTCCTGCGGTGCGACCTGACGCAACAGCCGCGCCGAGCGGTACCACGGGCTGTCGTCCCGATCGAGCAGCCAGCGCCAGGCGGGGGAAAACGGCAGCAAGATCCAGGTCGGCTTGCCGAGAGCGGCACTCAAATGCGCGACGCTGGTGTCGATACTGACGACGAGGTCCATGCAGGCGCAGAGCGCAGCAGTGTCGCTGAAGTCGTGCAGCTGGTCGGCGTAATTCGCGATGCGCGGGTTGCGCGCAAGAATCTCCAGCTCCTTGGAATCGAGCTGCTTTTGCAAGCTGACATACTGGTTTTCTTCGGGCAGATGCAACAACAGTGACTCGAGCGGCATGCTGCGCAGGTCATCGTTTGCCCTGGCAGCGGTGCCACGCCACACCAATCCCACGCGCGGTTTCGAGTTCGTGCCGAGCTGCCTCCGCCACTCGGCGATCTTGGCTTGGTCGGCCGCCAGGTAGGGCTGCGGCTGCGGAATGCTCGCGGGCGTCGTTTTGCAGGCAAACGGCAGACTCAGCAGCGGGCAGTAGTAGTCGCACGCCGGCAAGCGGCTGCCCTGCGTCACGATCTGCCCGAGGCCCTCGAGATCCGCCAGCAGGCTCACCAGCGGACGTTGAGCCTCGAGGATCACATGCGCACCCTTGGCGGCGATCGCTGTGACGTAGCGGCAGAATTGCAGCGTGTCGCCCAAGCCTTGCTCACAGCGCAGCAGTATTCTCTTGCCACTCAAGGGTTCGGCGCCGAGCCAGAGTGGCGGTGCCGGTGCATCGGGCCACGTCATCGCCAGATCTGCGAGCTGCCGACGATACTCGTAATGCGGCCAGCCGCGCTCCCATTCGCCGCGCAACAGCAGAATATTGGCCTTGTTGAAATGAGCGCGGGGATTGTCCGGATGGATCTCGAGGGCGCGGTCGAAGGCCTGCAGCGCCGTGTCCAGCTTGCACCATTGCCCGGCGATGATGCCCAACAAGATCAACGCCGGCACGTGTCGCGGCTGCGTCGCGAGCACCTCCTGCAATATCGCCCATGCTCGATCGAAGCGGCCGCTCTCGTATTCGGCGAGTGCGTCCGCAAAAAGCAGTTCCACGTTCTTTCCCGGTCTCATGCGCAGCGGCGCCAACGAACCCAAGTTGGCGTCTCGCCAAAGA
>Ga0116229_10011768_pt1 | contig 12804 bp, 15 predicted proteins | sample S1TSphgellanicum_3_FD_87313 | JGI IMG/M metagenome (GOLD analysis project Ga0116229, IMG submission 87313) | Host-associated microbial communities from peat moss isolated from Minnesota, USA - S1T2_Fc - Sphagnum magellanicum MG | ecosystem: Host-associated > Plants > Peat moss > Unclassified...
ATTGTTTTGAGCATGAACTTTGTAAGATTTTGATGCTCATTGACAACAAAATCCTTTCAACCTTAAACCTTCAAAATCACAAAGAAACAATGCTCTAATGTGCAAAGGTAAGTGAAACATAACCTACCTTGTAATTTTTTTATTTTATTACGTTTTAGAAATTAGGACTTAGAATCATCTCTTGAGTCTCAACATCATTTCCATTGTTTTAGCCTTTTATTGTCTCTAATTTACAATGATCATTTGTTACCGCAACCACCACATTGGACGTTGATTTGTTATGCACCACAAGTACAATCTTGTAGCATTGAACACTCAAGGAACAACCACTTCAAAAATCAATGAAACTTGAAGACCTCAGACCAAACAACCTATTACATAACTTACATATGCACCTTCATTTTCAATATTTTGTAATACGAAATTTTTAACCTAAGAATGTGGTGAAAATTTGCAGCGAGATAATGTGTATGGCAACAAAGCTCTTCTCATTTTTGTTCGATGACAGTGATGATGGTTGTCATGTTGTTACAAAGGTGGTGATGTTTGATAGAGGTGAAAGGGAACATCAACAAGTTGTACTGTCTCACAAAATGTGCCAATGTCACAACAATGATGTTCGACATAGGTGATGATGTAGCCATGCCATGTGTTGCATGAATGGCATCTTGCTCCTCACCAAGGTCGAATCATGGCCAAAAATAAAAATAAAAATTCATTATTGGATTTTTGTCACCCCATTTTATTTTTTTTGCATTTTAGCCAATTTTTGCCACAAAAAAAATGTTGCTTGAAGTGAGTGGAAAAAAAATCATCAAATTCTTACATTTGGTTTTTAGTATATATATGTATGAAGGAAGGTAGTTTTTTTTGTTTTAATTCATAGTTATGAGATCCACCAAACTGGGATGTTTCAAATCACGTTCTTGGTGTCTTTGGAAAGCTCTCAACGAGGAGGGGTACATGGGCTTGGTTCCATGATGTTTGGACTTGCAGTGCAAAAGTTCTTGAATATTGAATGATTTTTTCATTGAAAATTAAATTAAATTGTAGCTGAAAATTTTGGAGGAATTGGAATGTGCCTTTGATGTTGTTAGGAAAGAACTTGATGAACAGGATTTACTGGAATTTATTTGATAAGATTTGGATTCAAAATGTGAGATATATTGATTTTTAAAAGATTTATGCTGCTGAAAATTCAAATAAATTCCAAAAAACCAGGTTTTGGAAGGAAAAATTAGTTGAGAACGTGGTAACACTTAGGAAGGCTTACTATTCAATTCAAGCATGATTTCCTTTCATATTTGGCTGCTCAAAAAAATTGATACATTTGCATTGCAAAACAATCTTCACATGTTGAGTTTCCCTATTTTGTAATGGGTTCACACTTTGGGCCAACAAGCACAGGCCACACTAGTAGCCATAAATATAGAAGGTTGATTAAAAAGATTTATGGTTCATATCTGGGTTATAGCCAAAATTTGGCTAAATCTTCGGAGGGATTAAAATTTTCCTGTGGATGCTTCGCCACTTAGGCTACATAAAAAAAAAAACAATTGGTAAAAGAAACACTGGACCAGGTAATTTTTCACCCGGCTTTTCACTTATTTTACTGAGTTACTCGCTCATTCCTTTTCTAAACCCTAATCTTCTCCTCCTTCCTCTTGGAAACCCTAATCTTCTCCTCCTTACTCTTGGAAACCCTAATCTTCTTCTTCGTCTCTCTTCCGGCTCCACAACACCAGCGCTCTTCTTCTTGTTGGTGCATTTTCTTAGTTGGGTTCCTTCGATTTTCTGTCGTGTATGAGCTCGCATTGAAGTAGCAGTTGCCAACAGCAGGTTTCTGATGGTATACAGGCATCTTCGACACCGGCGCAAACTTTTTCTTTCCTTTTGCAGGTATGTGCTTTGTTTTAGTTTGGTTCGTTCTTTTCCATGATATCCATCATAGCACCATCATGGGAAAAATTTCTCCTCTTCCCTCCTCTCGCTTTTTCTTTTATTTGGTTTGATGCCGCACTTGAATTTCTGGGAAATTCTTTTCGCATATGAGAGCTGAAGAGCAGTACCGGTAGAGTATGGCCCCTGTGCTCAGAGTCCAATGCATAAGCACAAGTATTTGTGTGTTTCAAATTTCCTGAATACCTGGTTTTAATTTCTTTATATTCGTGGTTTCTCTGTCTCTGTCTCTGTCTGTGTTTCTCTCTCTCTCGCTTTTCAATTCTAGGGTTAGGGTTTGTGGTCTTGGACCTGATGTACTCGTGTGTTCTGCAGCAGGGTTGTCTGTCTTTGAGTGGAGCAATACAAAAATGGGAGGAACGGGACCCTCGGGCGGTTTTGATATTCACAACTTGTTCAATGGGGCACCTCCAGGACCTTACCCACCACAATATCCTTCACACCATGCGTTTCCGTCTGGTCAATATCCTACTGCAAGTAACTTCTCTTCCAATGCAAGCTCATTCTCAAGCTTACCTGTACAGTCTTACCAATATGGAGCTGGACCACAGCAGCAGCAGCAGCAGCAGCAGCAGCAGCAGCAGGGGCTGTCCCCTTTGTATCACCCTTATATGCCGTATCCACAGGAGCATGGATCCAGGCCACAGTCACCATACACTTCGAGTGCTTTCAGTATGCAACAGCAACAATCACAACAGTTTTCACGACCTTCCCTTCCTGTTTCTCATCTTTCACAGCCCAGTCCCCCACTCTCTTCACTCCCAAGGTCTCCAATGGTGCACATTAGTAGTAGCCCAAGTCCAGCTTCAGCATCACCACTGGATGGTGCCCGTCTTATGGCTCTCTTGACCACACACTCAGGAGGTGAGAGTCCAAGCAAAGAGGATGAAACACTGGCTTCTGTTGCAGGACCACCTCAAAATGCCATGGAGCATCCTCGCTCTTCACATGCAAGTGCACCAGAGGTTTCTGTTCCCCCGCCTGCCATAGCGCTGGCAATGCCAACTGCTCCGCCTGTAAATTTGGTGCTCTCTTCTGGATCTTCCAGATTTTCCAGTAACAAACTCCCAAAAGGTCGGGCTCTGAGAGGAGAACATGTTATATATGATGTGGATGTGCGGAGGAGTGGGGAAGCCCAACCACAGCTTGAAGTTAGCCCAATCACTGTTTACACATCTGATCCAGTTCTGTTAATGGGAAGGCAGATAGCAGTAAACAGGAGATATATATGCTATGGGTTGCGAGGAGGCAATATTAGAATTCTCAATGTCAACACAGCTTTGCGAGCCCTGCTTCGTGGTCACACCCAGGTATAGGAGGGGCCTGCCATAGAATTTCTATGTACTCATCAGCATTTGGGCCATGATTTGCATTGCATTCCTTTCCAGTTTTTCTCTTAAGGGGTCAGGCCTAATATGACCATTTAGAAGCTTCACCTTTCTTTGTGGGATGGTTGTCTTACTGTTTTCTCTTTTGGTGACAGAGGGTGACAGATATGTCTTTCTTTGGGGAGGATGTGCATCTGCTTGCAAGGTAGACCTTACTTCCATGTTACTTGACCTTTGTGATGTCTGTTATTCCTTGATGCACTAGATTGTTTTATGTCTGCCAAGTCGAAAATCTGGTTGTCCCAGAATGAGTGCCACTCTTATATATATCTCTCAACTAAGGCTTTTTCTGGATGCAAGGTGGAGGGGTTTACATTGTTTCCTGTGTAATCCAGTGCAAGTGCAGATGGTCGTATTCTGGTTCGGAAGATTGTGGAGGGACAGTATGAGGATACCAAATTAATCATATCAGACCAGACTTTGCTGGCTATCCAAATAGTTGGTGACTGGGATTCTTGTCATCCCCATGTTTGCTGGCATTCACAGACCCAGGTGTCTGTCTTTCTCCTTGGAGTTAATCATTGAGCAATTAGTTATCATTGCAAAGTGTTGTGCAGGTTATTTTGCAATAAGTGGGCAACATAAATCCTCACTCTTGCTGTATAGAACGTGGAAGTCCTTTTTTTATTATTCTCAATGAACACCTTTGCCTTCCTGACTAATGTGGGTTGATGGGATCTTCTTGAATAGTTTACTTTTGAGTTGATGTGGAGGTTGGAGATATAAATATATGTGTTCTGGATCTGAGTCCTGAATTGTTCTATGCATGCAGGATGTCCTGTTGGTGGCCATTGGCAAGTTTGTGTTGACAATTGACATAGGCAAGGTGCGGCAGAAAGCAACTCCAGGAGGGTTCAATGTGGAGCAGCCAATAGTTTGTCAGGTTGAAAGTCCATTAGAAGGTGTCCAGGTGGTGGGTGTTCACGAGGAACAAGTCACTGACCTTGCGGTTCCTTCTTTTGGTTCCTCCTGTGTGGCATCAGCCTCTCAGGATGGCACAGTGAGTCATTCTCTCCTTCTTTAGCTGCCTACTGATATGTTTTCTGCTACATATGCTTCATGAGGCAGATTCACAGGCAAGATTGCATGCGCTCAGGAATTGACTATCTTTCCTTCTTAATGTCTGGTAGATACTTACACCCTATATTGTAACCTGAAATGCTGTTCTTATTTGTGTTCTTGGGGTTATTTTTTTACCAGATGCGGATCTGGGGAGACAAAACAAGGAGCCTCTTGTTAAGCACTGTGCCACATGGTAGGGAGGCTGTGAGTGCGGTCGCCTTTTTGTCAGCACCACACTCCCCCGATCATCATGCCATCCTTACTGCGGTACAATTTCTATTTTTTTGGTTTGTGTTGGTTCTTTGCCTCCTTGTTGTACTGTACAAGAGGCTGGTCGAGAAATGGGCACCATCTCATTTGGCAGACAGGTAAACTGTTTTGCTTGAACAAGCTTACTAAACTCTATATTGCACAATTTGGCAGGGTCCCCTGAATCGTGTGCTAAAACTATGGGCATCAACTAGCTTCCCAGAAGAATCAGTGTCGAAACTCAAGACAGGAACATGGCGTTGCATTCAGACACTGGAATTTCAGAGCTCATCTGCTGAGGGCAAACTTGAGAATGCTTTTTTTAATCAACTGGTGGTAGCACCTCGGGCCAGCCTCATCTTGTTGGCAAATGCAAAGAAGAATGCTATCTATGCAGTGCATGTTGAGTTTGCTGTTGGGTCAGTTCCTGCCAAATTGAACTATTTGGCAGAGTTTTCAGTGACATTCCCCATTCTTAGCCTCACAGTTGCAGAAGAGACAGAGGGCACTGTCCAAGTGTACTGTGTGCAAACACAAGCCATACAGCAGTATACCCTAGATGTGTCACAGTGTCTACCTCCTCCCAATGAAGAATACAGCTCAGAGCCTCTGTCAAGAGTGGAGAAAGGCCCAGTTTTGCCACAGGCATACGATGCGGCTCGAGTGTCAGCTAGTGAGAAGGGGGAAGCAGATTTCCTGGAGTTGGGGGGTACAACAGCACCTGCAACAACTGGTCCCAGTGCAAGTGTTCCAGCACGAAGCATAACTGCTTCATCGGCTTTTGGTAGCCCTGTTGAGGTTGGCCACCGGGAGGTCTTGCATGTGGTTACAGAGAGGGCTGAAGCATTGGATATAGCCAAGCTGACTACAGTTGTTCCTGTAAATGAAATTGTTGATGATTTTGGGAAGCCCACATCTGAACTAACATCAGCAAATCAGACCACCAGAGTCTCTGTATCTCAGGTGGCCACAATGCCAGTGAATCAAACAGAGGTTGCACCAGCTAGTAGCATCACAAAGCCACCACAACCATCAAAGAGACGGCCGCGTTCAAAGAGTCCAACAAAACCAGATATGCAGTATGTGCCTGTAATCACAGCTTCTTCAACTCAAGTGTTTGAGAAGCTGGAGAAGCCCTCAGATAGCTGGCTGGAACAAAAAACACCTAAGGACAAGGCAACTCCAGAGAGAGCTCATGCCTCTACCAGCAGCAATTCTTTGAGAGGTGATGTTCTAAGTAGAGAGGAAAGAGAAGGGTTCTCAGGTACCAGCAGTGCGAATTCTGGTGTTCATCTTCCTCACTTGATTACCCCTTTTGAGCTTATGAATCTTGCAACTAGTTCTAATTCATTCAGCACCCACAGTGTCCAAACACCAGGTGCTCAACAGGAGCTTATCATAAAGGACAGAAATGCAGAGGATGCGAAACGGTCCTTTGATGTGGAGGGTTTAAATACAACTAATGCACTGATAGACATGAAAACAACAGAGGCTGTGGAGTCAGAGGGCCTAGATCTCAGAGGGAAAGATTCCTTGCAGTCAGAATCCAATGAAGTCTTGCATGTTGGGGCACGTACTGAATATAATGGGAAAGACGAGGAAAGTCAACCTAAGCCTCGCTTTCTTGACATGTACCGGAAGGAGGAGAGTGTACAGGTTGAAGAGGGAGTCTTTTTGGAGGATAGGGAGCTTCCTATGAGTGTACCTGTTGATGTAGCGCATGAGCAGTCAAGAGACACGGCCTTCAGAGAAGCAGGTTCTGTTCCTCTACCTTCCCAGATATCCGCAATTGCAAAGGGGAGGAAGAACAAGAACAAGACATATGATGGTGGGGTTGAGCCTGCAGAAGTGCAGTCATCTCACCAACTACCAGATCTACTGACTCCTGGAACAATGCCAGAGGCAGAGACTTCCTACAATGTAAACTCGGATCCCTTGGACCCTGGACTGGCTGCACAGGTGGCCACATTGCAGGATGCACTGAACCAGGTATTGAAATCTTGTTTCTTTCCTCTTCTTGCTGGAAGTGGCTACAAAGGTATCTTCTGGGGGTTGGAAATAGGCTGGTGGGCAGGCTTGGGTTTTTTTGCTTGCATCTGCGCAGCCTTAATCTGGTAGGTTAGTCGAATTGGTGTGCCCAGAACTGCCTTGTCTCTGATCAACAGTGCATGAAGTCACAGGTGTTAGGTTCTTATATATCAACTATTTTCTCAAGGTGCATTTGTCTCTTCTTTTGGCGACAGTTGCCAGTCAAATTCTTGCACATATGTGCTAAAGTTCAGTTTTTGCTGTTCAACATGGAGCTCTACTGAGAATAGTTGGCTGGTGTTGTCTGTCTGTTGGTTGGGTTTTTGTGCTATTCAGTTGGTTTCCATGCAAAAGGAGTTGCACAAGCAAATGACTGTTATGGTGGCAGTGCCAGTTGCCAAGGAGGGTAAACGCATGGAAGGTAATGCCCAGTGGCAATTTCATCAACAATTCTCCTAAGCTAGCCAACCAGAGCTGATGGGCATGGGTTATCTGCTAGAACTCTCTGTGTGTTCCTCATGTACTGTTGAATCGGAGGTAAGAGGATGGGAATCATGTGAGTGGGAGGTTCTAATGTTTCTGTTACATTTTTCTCAGGTGCATTGGGGCAGCGGATGGAGAAGGTTCTCAAGGCTCATGTCGATGCTATGTGGGCACGACTAGCAGAGGAGAGTGCGAAGAGGGAGAAGCTGGAGCGTGAAAGGGTCCAGCAGGTCACTACACTCCTCACAAATTTCATGAGCAAGGATATGCCAGTTGCTCTAGAACGAGGATTCAAGAAGGAATTTGCTGCCATTGGTCCAGCTGTTGCTCAGGCAGTCCTGCCTCCACTTCAGAATGTAGTTGCTACAACTGTCTCTGAATCTTTCCAGGTAAGTTTTTCTCTTGGTCTGACTTCTTTCATGTTTGACCTCTGATGTCGGTGGATTGTGGTTATACGAGTAAATGTGTCTTCCTGGACACAAGTCAGCAAGCTTATTTGGGAGGGACCAAGATAGTTGAACCAACCAAGTCTTCACATTCTGAACTGAAGGTAGAAAATTGTGGGTGGGTGGTGGGCTGTCTGGACAGAAGGGTGTCACAGAGAGAATGTTTCCACAGCTGGAAAAATCAGTCGGAGCTAAATTGGAGGGGACAGTAGGTCGACAACTGCAGACACAGTTTCAAACTATTGGTCGCCAGGCACTTCAGGTCAGATCACATGGTATCTTTTTGTGATGGTCATTAGGTGTCAATATTGGGCATGAACATGGAACCCTAAACAGGTTGTCCTGTGGTTTTACCTGTCAGTCTCATGGTGGCCCACATGTCAATCTTACCCATGACAGCTTGTGATGATGTGATATGGTTCAGGAGGCTCTGCGGACATGCTTTGAGAGCACAGTCATCCCATCGTTTGAACGTTCGTGCCGGTCCATGTTTGAGCAAGTTGAATCTTCTTTCCAGCATGGCATGGCTGAGTACACCTCCCGTGCCCAGCAAGAACTTGCCTCTTCACACTCAGCTCTTGCATCTACCCTGCAGGTTGGCTTCTGCTCAGAAAGTTGTCTGTTTCTCCTTGTGTTTTGGACATTGTATCAGTAGGTTGCCAGTCAATTCAATTGTTAAGAAGGTTTCACATTCTGGTGTCATTGGTCTGTCTTCTACTGAGTTGCCTAGGCAATTAGGCCAAGCACATTGTGTCATCAAATATTTTCAAAGTCTTTAGACAATTATGACTAGTCCTTACATTAGCTTGCTTGGAATTTGGGGTTCTGCAGGAGACAGTGGCCTCGGCATCATCGCTTGCAAATGATTTGAAGGGCGAGTTAGCAGAGGGTCAAAGGAATCTAGTAGCTCTTGCAGAGAATGCGAGTGCAAGTGCAGTACACAGCTCACTCATAGCCAAGCAGATGAGCCTCCCAGACAAGGTTATCATCCAACATTTCTCTTGCTGAAGTTGTCATCAGCATTGTTAGTGACTGTCTGCTATCCTTGTTATGTACAATTCTATTCTTCTCTTTGGGCTTGGAAACATCCAAATCTATGCTTGGCCAGAGTCTGTAATATCAGTGGGTAAACTCCAAATTGGTGGTGTGAGATTGTTGGGTGTCTTGGACCTGTTTATGGTGGAGTTGTCAAGTGGTTGATTTGGGCATGGTGTATGTAGGTGCTATCACTGCAACATCTGGAGGAATCTCTTGACCCAACAATTGAGCTAACGAGACTTGTCAGTGAGCACAAACTGGAAGAAGCCTTCAACAAGGCACTCTCTCTCAGCAATGTGGCAATTGTCTCCTGGTTGTGCATGCAGGTATATATTCCTGGACCTGCAGATTTCTTCCATTTTTTGATCACATGTACCACTGTGCAAATGTGATTTTATGACAAACATGTGCTGTTGGTTTTTTTTCTTGGCAGCTCGATGAGACAGTGGTCTTTTCAACAGTACCTTTGCCGTTAAGCCAAGGAGTTGTTTTGTCACTTGTGCAACAGCTGGGCTGTGATTTGAGCAATGACACAGGACGCAAGCTTTCATGGATTCGTGAAGCTGCATTGGCTCTTAACCCTAATGACCCAGTGTTAGCCCCACACATGCGACCTTTTTTGGAACAGCTGTACCAAAATTTGCATCATCAAATGATCCACACAACTGTTCCAGGCGATCAAGCCAATCTGAGGCTTGTAATCCATGTTGTCAATTCCTTGTTAACAACTTATAAGTGAGGAAGAAGTGTGAATGGCAGACTCAGATGAAGAAGCTGAAAAGGGAGAGAAATACTGCAACTTTTTCCAGCTGCACTACTTCAGTGACTATCTCGTGTACTCTGGGGTGCCCTTATGTTCTATAATCTGTAAGCCCCCTTCTTGGTGGAGGATATTCCAGATTCTGTGACGCAGACACAAAAGACAAGGACCCAGTTTCTGGTCCTTATCATCAAATTGCTGTCTGACCAATTCACCCATGTGTAATACGAGGCTCTTTCACTATGAGGGCTATGGTAGCTTGTTATGGACAATCGATCAGGCCCATTCTAGGTCAATCACGTATAGTCAAACTTGCTTGCCTTTCTTTGAGTGTTTCTGTGAACTCTTAGACAAGGAAAAAAGCAAATTAAGCTATTGACAAATATTGTGTTTTTCATCACTCTTTTGGAGAGAAAAGCGCTGGTCAAAGATTGGGGGGTTATGTAAGCTTGTAGCCCCCAACATCTTCCAAACTCCTCGATTACTGTTCCAAGTTTTGTAATGAAATAGTGTACATGGATAGTTTTTTCATTTCTAAACTTGACCTAGAGGAACTGAGATCAGCTTGTACTTCCAGGACTGGAGAATGGGAAATTGGGTCAAATCTAGCAGTGTAATTGCACAGACCAGGACTAAAGTAGGAAAGCAAGAGAGATGACAAGGAACTGTGATATACAGAGAAGTACGAATTCTTCTTTGCTGATTATGAATTCTGAAAGAATTACTAACAGTTGGTTCTGCTGGTACACTCTTGTGGGGTGTTTTGTAGGTAATGCCGCATGATCCCTGGACCTAAAGTGGATAGGTATGTGTTTCTTACTGTCCTTCATCTCTTTCTGTTCTGCTATAGCTGGGTATTTATTGCAGCAGTCTGGGTATTTGGATCTGCAATTGTGTTTTTCCTAAAATCAGCAGATCAATACACAATTTGGTTAAGTGAGGAGGGCTCGAATGATTCAAACTGAATCTTTGATGTGGTGAAAATATTCAATTCCAGTTTCATTTCTAATTCCACACATGAATAGAATTTGGAATTCTAGAGCTGGATGGAATGAGTTTCAAAGATCTGACCTGATTTCAATTGTGTTTTTACGAACTGGAACTTGTAGTTCTAACCCACCAAAATTGGGGTAGCTCCCCAAGACTAGTGTAATCTCTAATCATAGGTAAATGTAAGGTATCTTAATTTCATACACATTATTGAAAGAATGCGAATATTAATGGAAAGATCTTGCGAAAATTGATAATTAGGGTTTATTGCTTTGACCATGAAATTGATAATTGGTGAGTCTAGATTTTCTTAGAAAAAAACATTGATACCCTATGAATTTGAAAAAGAAAAAAAGAAACCTACCCAACCAATTATGAAAACAAAAAAGAACAAGAGTTGGCCAACACTGGGTAACACATAGATTGCTACAATGGCACTAAGGACAATACAAGTGAACATTAATAATTATGTCAATTTTAGTTATGCAACTTGAAAGTGGTCAATAAAGGCAACAAAAGACAATTTGAATATGGTGAAGTGTAACTAATTTATTTGTAAAAAACAAGGAAACAAATGAAAATCAAACTCTTCGCTCAAAGTTGACAAATTGCACATTGAAAGCAATGTAACCCATTACTTGCACAAATTGTAGTACCTCATGTTGATGATGATGAGGATTTAAATTCTATTTTTCCTTCATTGAAATAATTCTAGTCATTATTTTCATACTTGCATACATAAAAAAGGTAACATGAAAAAAAAAAAAGAAAAAAGGTTCAATATTAACAACCCTTTGAAAACCATGTAATGTCAATATGTATGAACATGAACTTAGTTAGAGAAGTGGGACAATGGGCGAACTTGGAGAAGTGAGAGGACAAATGTATGAGCTTGAGGAGGAAGTTTGGTCAATGAGAAACAATGATGAACTCATCATGGAAATGAGACAATGGGTGAACCCAAGGAAGACTTAAGGCACACTTCAGACCGAGGGTCCAGGGTTCAATTTCCTAGGAGCCAATTTGGATTGATTTGAAGCAAATTGAATCCTTGTTGTTGGACTGTACCTTGGTCCCTAGCCTGATTCTTGGTTCTCCAAATCAGCAGAAGCTCTCCTTTTAGCACTATTTTTTGGTCCCGACCAAATTGATTTTCCCTCCCAAAACAAGTGCCATGTAGGTTTAGCGACAATTTGTCACTTTTTGGTCTTTGACCCTCATCTAAAGGCCTTGGGACCAATTTAAAGCTTTTGACCAATAAGATTGCTTGAATTCATTGGTTCCTGGACCTTGGACCCTCATCTAAAGTCGCCCTAAGATTGACTCGAACTCCTTTTGGGAAGTTGGCCAATAGATTAACTTGGGGAAGTGGGACAAGAGGTGAACTTGGAGGAGTGGGACAATGGATGAACATAAAGATGAACATGAATGGATGAACATGGGGAAGTTTAACAATGGTGAATTTAGGGAAATGGGCAATGGATGAACCCTTGGAAGTTGGGCCAACTTCCTTGAGTAGTTGATATAATGGATGAATTTCGAAAGTTGGACAATGGGTGAACAACCGTGGGGAAGACTGAAGTTGCACTAAGTCCTTCAAGAAAAAATGCACAATGGATGAACTCAAGGAAGTGAGACAGTGGATGAACTTTTGATACTAGAATCCAAAAAAGCTTCGATAATGGATGAAAATGGGACTAGTTCAAAGATAGAATCGTTATTTCATCATGTCCCAGGCCCTTAAAATTTAACCTTCTCAATTTCATTCATTATCCCAAGTTTCCCAACTTTTTGAATTATTTCTAATTCTCATCCCATTGTCAAAATTTAGAAAAATTATATGACATTTTCCACAAGCTAATATTTAAAAAAAAAGTTAAATTCTTTGTCAAAGTGTATATATGCTATAAAGTTGTCATTTAAAAATTCCAACCTCAGTCTGTCCATTTAAACAATTAGTCTTAAGTGATTGCACCATATATCCTTCATTGGCAAAAAAAAAATTCAATTCCAGGCATAAATTGAAGAACTTTATCTTAAAATTAAAAAAATAAAATAGAAAAAAGATTGAGGAAAAAAATAAAAATGCCCTATTTGACAAATCATGATCTTTGCAACCAAAAAATTCATCCATCCAACCATTCATCCATCCATCCAAGTAGTGGACATCACCACTCCTCAAGCCCACAACAAGAACAGAGAACAGACAAAAAACTCTACCTGGAGGACCCCCCACCCCCCCCCCCCCACCCCCCCCCACAACAAAACAAAAAAAAAAAACAACAAAAAACAACAAAACAACAACAAAACAAAACAAAAACAAAAAAAAAAAAAAAAAGAGGAGAAAATTTTTTTTATTATGTTTAAAAAAAAAAAAAAAAAAAGTTATTTTTTTAATCAA
>Ga0116229_10011770_pt1 | contig 12804 bp, 9 predicted proteins | sample S1TSphgellanicum_3_FD_87313 | JGI IMG/M metagenome (GOLD analysis project Ga0116229, IMG submission 87313) | Host-associated microbial communities from peat moss isolated from Minnesota, USA - S1T2_Fc - Sphagnum magellanicum MG | ecosystem: Host-associated > Plants > Peat moss > Unclassified...
AAGAAGTTGCAACTTCAAAACTTATCCCATATTGTTTGTTTTCTAATCCTATTTTGAACACTATATAAACAAAAGGGTGTGCCTATGCAATTTCACATTGAGAAGTTTGTGCACATGGGATGAGTTAATCAAAAGGCTTAACCCAAAACAAAAAAACAAATAATGCACAATTCTAAAATACATACCTCCCCAACCTACATATCTATCTAGCCATCTAGGTCAACCTATGTACCTACCTACTTAAGTACCTACCTATATGAGTAGGTATTTAGCCTAAGATGGTAGAACCTACCTATTTATTTTTTTGCCTAAGTAGATAGGTAGGTAAGTAAGGATTATAAGCACCTATTTATGTACCTACCTAGGTACCTACCAACCTAATTTTTTTTAATGCCACATGGCATATTTACATTGGGCCATGTGCCATAATATAAGATCATCCAAGTCTTTGAATTGAATGTCTTAAATTATTTCAAAATAATAATATAAATAATCATATATTAAAACACGTGGCAGCACATGATTTGCCTTCAATTGTGACCAAAATAGTTGCATATTAATCGCATGTGACAATACGTATACAATGGAGTCAAAGGATGAAATGTATTTGTTGACTTTTTCTTTCATACAATACTCTTTGTCATCTGCAACTAATTTAAACATGCGACTTATCTTAGGCGACTAAAAGGATTTTAGTTGCAAAATGTCTTTTGCGACTAAAACTTAGTCACAAAAAGTAGTCGAAAATACATGTTTTTCTTCTAGTGTAGTTATAGGGTTTTTTCTAGGTCAACTTAATTTTTCACCATTATTGATGAAGGTGGTTGAATATGTCTCCTAACACTATAACAATAATTCATATCATTTCAAACTATCAAACTTGACCAAATGTCCCTTTTGATTAACACAAGTATACAATTTTACTAAAGGCACAAAAGTTGATTGGAAATGTCATTTTTAACTAGTGTCAATGACTAAAATGATTTTTTGACATTAGTTCAATAATGCATCTAGTCAACTAGGACAATAAAAAGGCATGACTGGTCAAAATGGGGATACTACTATAAAATGTGAATGCTATTCATTAAACTGGTCAATTCACTACTTTCCAACTAGTGAACTGACTCAAAATCTAATGAAATTATTTAGCATACAAGGACACCTTTTATTCAAAGCAATGTAGGTAAATGAAACATAATCATGCAAATGATAAATTGATTAACCATATTATAAGTTCACATTGTATAGTGTAATCATTAATATATTAATATTCAGTGCTATTATATATACTTACAATTGAAGATTGATCACAAATGGGTGCATTATTTGATGAAAAATAATAATTGAACTCCTCAGTCATATATAACATGGGTTTAAGGTGATAAATTAAATAATGTTACAAGGTCAAGTTGTTATTATGACTTTTTTTTTTTTGGTTAAAAGAAACTAGTTAGTTATGACGATAGCTATAAAGAAATGAGACAATTCATTGTTCATGGACACTACAATGTGGTTCAAAATTTTGACACACATTAATTTGTCATAAGTCATAAATGAATTTAGACCATGATGCCAAATTTGGTAACATGAAACATTCATACAATTTATTGCAATCCAATACACTTATGTCTCAAAAAACCAATTATTTCAATTGATTAAACCTTGATATTTATACCCCAAGGCTATTGTGAGGAATTTTTGCACACCTTTTGACTTTAAAATATGTAATTCACAAAATTCATTAAAGGGTTCCTACTATGATGTAATCATATTTTAATAACTTAAGATGGGGTTTAATGGAAAGTAATGAATCATTTAAGGAACATATAGCATTGTGTGTCCACTTAGTTAATACCAAAAGATGTTGAAAAAATCAATGTATTTACCATGACAAGATGTGAAGAAGTGTTGTGTTGTGTTCTAATTGGAAGTTCACCTTATTTGATAGTTTAACACCCCCCCTCATTCCAATTCCCATGTTACATCTTCATAAAACTTTCAAATTTAACATGCATAGAGTTGTTGAAAAGTTAATATCAAAGAAATATTCATGCAAAATTTCATATGTTTTTATTTTTGTAGTCAAAAGATATGCTTCAAAATTCGAAAGCTAATTTTATAACATTGGGAAAAAAATAAATAGACCCCCTCTACTTCCAACAATTATATCTTTCCAATAAAAAGGTTGATGAAGCTAGAATTTTGTATGAAAATGCTTTAATCACTAATTTAATATTGTTTCAATTCTTAAACAAATCGATTACTATAGTTAGGAAGATTTTGAATTTAAAACAAAATATCCAATGACTATATCTAAGATGGATTCGCCACAAACCCCCTTTACTTCCAACAATTATATTTCTCCAACAAAAAAATTAATGATGTTGAAATTTTGTGTGAAGATTCCTTAAATATTAATCTAACACCATCTTGATTCCTAAATGAATCCATTATTACAGTTAGGATCTTGAATTTAAAACAAAATATCCATAGATTAATTTCAAGGAAGAAAAAACTTGTTCTATGTGTAACATTTTCTCCTCCTCAATCCAACATTTTTCTTTTGCCAAAATTCATTTCCAAGTTATAAGTCCTTCTTCAACACAAGTAAAAGATCATAGATTGAAGGAACCACCCATAGAACCCCTCCTTGAGTCTATTTTCCCTTAATGAGAGCTTATGGAAATCCCTCCTTTTAATCAATGGTTTCTTTTCCTTTCATGAATCAATGGGATTTTAAGATGACTTCATTCTTCAATGATGGTTAGGATGAGAATCCTTGTACCCAATGAAAATAATAGAAATGTTTTCATCCTTCATTCAAAATATGATAATAATCTTCATGACCAATGAATTTGAAACATCTATCCTTTTCCTTGCCTTGGTTATATTGATGCACTTTAAGTTTGATCATTTTCAATCCCATCCACTTGTCCCAACATCCTAATTTTTCATCTTAATTTTTGAAAAGTACTTAACCTGTAAGATAATTTACAAGTAATAAGAAATAAACATCTTTTGGTTCTTATTTGGCTAAGTCAATTCTAGAACATTTGTAACCTTCCTTCCAACCCATGTATGATTCATTTGTGTACTATGTAGTAAATTGTATTAGTTACTTGAGTAATACATAATAATTGGAAATAAGTTTTATACTACAAAAATACCCTTACATTATCTAGGTCCACTGTTCAAATTAGTGCTCAATAAACCCATTAGAATTAGGGCGTTCAAGGTTTTCATATAGTTTCGCCATCGCATCTCACACTACCACATATTGCACTTACCTTAATTTCCAAGATAAAAACATCAAACCTCCTTCGAATCCAAGTCCAAAGTTTGTTGTTTCAACTTTTTTTTTTTTTTTGGTGACATAGGTAGAAATCCAATCATGGCGAATGATGCCACCATGTCTTCAAATCTTTTAATCATGCCAAAATGAGATGAAATATTTGAAGCACCACTTGATTTGAATGCTTCCCAATGGCCACACAAAAAAGAACTGATTAGAAGGGTGGTGCGCACTAAAATGGCTCATTCTATATGGGATCATCAAATGTTGTTTAACCTTCATACTCTTACCATCTACCTAAAATTAGTTCCTGCTTTTGGAAACAAGGTTGGAAGGTTTAATGAATGTTAATGCGAGGATAATGACATTTGTTTTTTTTTGCAAACCCACATCCTTAACGATGGACATTACCATTTATTAAAGGGGCCAATTAACCCATTGTTGATGGAACACAAAGCATAGTGCTTTGTTCACACCATTTGTCAACTTATCAAATTTTTGCTACTATGAACATCTATTAGGTTATGGTCTTATTGGAGTATTACTTTTGTCATCTTATATTTCATAAAATTTCTTAGTAACATATGGAATTTTCTAACATGTCTATTAGTTAAATATTATGTCCACTTGTGGAACACTTGTTGTACTTCCAACCTTTTCTAAATCAATTTTTTTTTGTTCAATTAGACTAATAAACTTGGCTTTTCGAAATTTTTCTTTTATAAATGATTACAATCCAAAATTACACCTACAACTTATTTAATATTAAAAATGATTTTAATGAATAACATTTATATACTAATCTACATCTCATTATGATTATCGTAACCCTAGCTTTCAGCTTGCGACCAAAGCAAGGGCTTGTAAAAAGGGCTAGGCCAAAAATGAAGCCCGAAAATCACATTTCATGCTCTTGGGAGTGTAGGAGAATGTGAGGGGATGAACCCCCACATTCCCAAATGTACTCCCACTTTGGGAGTTGGATTCCCAATGGATTCCTGATGGATTTCTAAATTTTTAAAAGGCGATTGCAAGGGTCACAACTCATTAGATCGAAAAGTTCTTTATATCATTGGAAATATCTTGGAACCTAGATGTTTAAAATGGGTTCACATGACCCATTTGGGTATGTAAAACATAAGTTATGGCCAAAAGAAGGGTCGGGAGTCAAATTGTCAATTTGATTCCCGACCACTAAAAGTTAGGAATCACCCTGATTTCCTTGCATGCAGGTGACGTGCCACATACCATTGGAAAAATCTCAATGAAGGCTACAACTTTGCTTTAAACCTCATTTCAATCGGAGGTCTGCACACAAAGTTGTAAGAGTCCCAATTTAGGGAATTTCGGGACTCCAACTTGTGAGTCCCAGGACAAAATGACATTTGAGTGTTAGCCCTGCAGCCAAGCACAGAAAATACTATACGGGGGAAAATGGTGGCTTCCCCCAAGTTCGGGCCATGGTGAGTCTTGTGAGTCCGTGTTTGCTCGTGGCTCGTCCGTGCACCAAAGGTGCTTCAACTATGCACTAACTAACTTATTGTTTGATTTGTGTAGGTCCGTGTGAGTAATTGATTTGCTTGTAATTCTTCCTAATCCCCATTTCGGAGGTCCAACACGCCTTTCTACCCCCCAAGTGTTATTAGCCATGGAATGTGCCCCAACCCTTTATCCTTTTGTTATTTTCACCTTTTGGACTCACAATTGAGTCCATCAGGGAGTTGGGTGTGCGTCAATGTTAATATGGCTATTCAACATATAATATTTGGATAAACTTCCTCAATTTATTTAGTAAGTTTGAAATGGGTCAAGAAACTCAATTCAATTATAATTTCCTAAATGCTACTATTACATATTTTTAAGGTTACTTATTAAATAAAGAACCAAATATGAGGCCAAAGGAAGGATACTATTGAATTAGGGCTCATAGCTACACATACAAAAATTATAGATATATCAATTTTAGTTTCAATTTAAACATAATTAAAAAGTGTAATGGCTAATTCTTTAAAGTCAAAGTTGGTTATATAAGCTAACATGAAAGGATTCCATAATTGTAGGAATATGCTGATGTTTACAAAACATTTCATCTTTGTGGATGCTACATATGGTTCAAATGTTTTGACACATATTGAGTTCAAGTAGTTGATAAGCATTAATCGAATCCCCCAACAATTTGTTTAAACCAGATTCAACTATTTGTTACCATCACCACCTTTAGTGATGTTAAATGTTTGGATATACTCATGTTTGAACAATAAATTTTTGTATCATATGTACATTTGAAAACATAATATTGTGTAATATATTTAAATATGAATATTTTTCCATATTCAAATTTGTTGAATATGAATAATTGAACGAACAACAATTTAAGTTCAACTTTTTAACAAGATTCATCTCCCATTTTTGACATTGTATACTTGTAACCTATTACATGCCTAGGGGTTGGGCTATTGATGACCAATACAACTTTATACTTAAGTAGGTAAATAGGTTTATATGGTTTAAGGTTTAAATTAATAGGTTGTGGGTAGGTACTACATAAATCTTTCCTATAAGTAAGTAGGTAATAACACCTCCTAAGATTTCCTAGCATTCTCCTCCTAGTAATCTCCCACACTTTAAGAATTGATGCATAGATGTTATTCTATACTTTGTTAAAAGTTTCACTAAGGTGTTTGAGGTCAAATGAAAGCCTAGCATTCTCCTCAATTTTGTGTTGGATTTTTATTTTATAGTCTTCCACATAGGCATTCAATGCCACATGGGCTCATTCAATATACATAATATTTACATTGTTGTGTGGGTACTCAAAATATCTAAATACTCGATTTTAGTTTTGAGTCTAATTACTTAGAACCTAACTAGAACCGAGTCCAATTAGTGGAACCGGGTAGGATCTGGAATCGGGTGTAAAGGGGGTTAGGGAACCTAGATTGTAACCACCCCCTCCAATTATTATTTTTTGGATTTAAAAAGGAACCAAAATTAGGTTTGGTTCTTTAATGGTTTAAAGAACCAAAATCAGAAATGTTTTTTTGAAAAAACCAAGTTTCGGTTCTAATTTTGTGATTTGGGGGTTTAAGTTTTAAATTATCATTAAGGTTTGTTGTTTGGAATTTTCAGTTTTGAGTTGAAAGGTTGACGTTCAATTTTTTTTTTCTTTTGTCTTGTTACATTTTTTTCCCTTGATGTTGCCCTTTTGTTGGTGTTCTTCACATTGGTGCTCTTCTTCATGTTGATGTTTTATGCTAGTGCTCAAGGTGTTCTTCTTCACATTGGTGCCTCATGTTGGTGTTGGTGGTCTTCAATCTTCATGCTATGGTTATGGGAGTTGTTTTTTATGCTCATGTGTTGTTCTTATGTTGTTCCTAATTGCCTCCTCTTGGCCATGGTCATGGTCGTCCTCTTTTGTTTTTAGTTGTGTTCTTCTTAGACATCATCATGTTTTCTTGTGTTCCTAATTGCACTCCTCTTGGTTGTGGTCGTGGTCATGGTCATCCTTTTACATTTTTAGTTGTGTTCTTCTTAGCCATTGCCATGGTAGTCTTTTTGCATTCTTGATGTGTTTTTCCTAGCCATTACCATGGTTGTCCTCTTGCATTCCTAGTTGCACTCCTCCTAGCCATTACCATGGCCGTGGTTATCCTTTTGTGTTCTTGGTTGCCTCTTCTTGGCCATCACTGTGGTCCTTTTCTTGTGTTCCTGGTTATGTTCTTCATGGCCATCATTGTGGTCATCTTCATCTTCTTGTGTTCTTGGTTACGTTCTTCTTAGCCATCGTCATGGTTGTGGTCATCTTCTTGTGTTCCTGGTTCCCTTTTCCTAGCCATCGTTGTGGTCATCCTCATGTTTTCCTAGTTGTGTTCATCCTAACCATTGTCATGGTTGTGGTTATCTTTTTGTGTTCTTAGTTGCTCTCCTTTTGGCCATCATTGTGGTCACCTTCTTGTGTTCATGGTTGCATTCCTCCTAGCCATCACTGTGGTCATGGTTGTCTTCTTTTGTTCCTAGTGATCATTGTGGTTATCTTCTTGTATTATTGGTTGCATTCTTTTTAGCCATCACCTTAGTCCTGGTTGTCCTCATATTTTACTGGCTACAACATTTTTAAGCCTCATGAACTTGGTCATCATCTTGTTTTCTAATAGTTGTAGTCATCATGGGCTAATAACTCGCCATCTTGGTTAGCTTTTGAATCTTTGGGGGTATTGGGTTCAACACCATGGAGGTTAATCAACTTCCTATAGAGGAGTTAATCTTTCCCACTAAGCCACCATTGGATCATGATTATTGTGGTTCTACATTAAGTTATGGTGTAGGTGTAAGCTTAACAATAACAAAAAACTCTACAACCACAAATAATACTCAAGTTTGGGCTCTGCTATGAAAACAATGAGAATATTGCAAGCCCAAAGGTCGCTTTTCCCTAGCTTGGGCATTTTTTGCAACCACTACCTTATCTTCTTGTGAGAATGAAACAAACCAACTTGAAGAGTTAAAATGTGTTCTTTGTTATCCCATTGTCCTTATTGGAGGAATTAAAAATCGCATTCTAAATTACAAAACAACAAATGGGATTTCTACACTTTGAAAGCACATTGAAACCTTTCATTGGCATGTGTGGAGTGAATGGCAAAAATGAGAGAGGATGGACCTGAAGGACCAAGGCAACTTTCAAAAAAAGGTCCAACCCCCAATTTGGCAATTATTTCTTCTTCTTTTGATAATTGTATGCCTTATTCAAAGAATGATCCTCAACAAAAGCAATTTGAAGAAGATTTGGCATTGTTTATAGTTAAAGAGCTAGTGCCATTATCTTTTGTTGAGGCTCCATTCTTTTGGAGGCTAATTTTGAAACAAAATCCTCATTTTAATTTTCCATCTAAATGAGTGTTAGTAAATGAAATCTTACTTAAGATTACAAAAAAGACAAAGGAAAAATATATTGATTCAACTTTTGAGTCTTGTAATACTTGCACAATAAGTTTTGATTTATGGATGTCTAGAATGGGAGTCGGCACATTTGTTCTCATTGTGCGTTTTTTAAATGACAAGTGGGAACCTTGTCATGTAACCAATGGTTTTTTTTAAATAGTTGAAACTTTTGAAAATGCCATGGATTTGCAAGTGAATGAAGTCCTCACAAAACATGGGTTCAATGCTCAAGTTATTACATATGTCAAAGATGAGGGGGGTAATCTCTCAACCAAGACCAATGTATTGACTACTATTATATCATGTGAAGTATTGGGGTTGACAACACCATTTGTGGGGGCATGTTGGGGGCATGCCATATCTAAGTGTTGCCAATATGCTACCAATGATTCTAAAGTTTATGTTGGCTTAACCTCTATTTCTATCAAAGAAACACAATCCATTTTGTAGAATACTATCACATGGACCAAAAAGATATGACAAGAGTGGCACAAGGCATGTATAAATTTCGATGTGCCCCCATGGAAGTTCAAGATTCTTGTGAAAATTGTGTTTGTTTCTCAACTCATTTTGTTTCAAGAGACTTTGGAATTCAAACACACAATTACCTTATGCTATGGAGGGCAACAATCATTGGCCCTTCAAGGCCATGTGCCAAGTCCACAAGTTTGGGCTATAGTTCAAATTGTTGCAAATACCTTGGCTCATGTGGTTCAACAATGTGTGTTGAATCAAAGCCAAGATTATTGCCTACTTTTGGATGCCCTTGTTGTAGTAATTTCACTTGTATGTCAAATGCGTTCATATTGCTTGACACCTAATTCCATTGAGACCCAAGACTTTGATGGTGAGCTTCAAGTCTTTCAACAACGCATGCAAAAACATGTTATACAAGTTCTAGAACCTTTATTTTCATTCATGTTTTGTTTTCAATCTCATAAAGCTCACAATATGTTAACAATGATGTTAGACCTTTGTTACAAGGGGTTGGGGTTGGTCATTCAAAATGTTGGCAAGGAAATGGCTCTTCAAATTGCAAGTGAGCATGACAAAACAATATTGTTCCCGCTCCTTGTTTGTGCATACAAGTTTCTAAACCCTACTAATGTAAATGAAAAAAATCCTAACTTTGCATTGGAAAGTTCTCAATCTACAAGTTTTTATGATCTCATGGAAATTGATGAGGATATGGCATTATTAGTGGTGAAGGAACAATTTACCCATTTCAAGATCAAGAAAGGCATTGAAAAGGAATGCAAGGATCCACTTGCATGGTGGAGAGCCCAAATTGGTATTGGAGGTTCCCAAATTGAAGCGGAAAAAGTTTTTAGTATTGTGGGCATTTGCACAAACCTCAACGCTCTCAGTCAGGCATTGACAATCTTGAAATGCTTATAATCATTTACTTTGGCCCAATGATGCCCGTGTTGGTGGCTCTCCATCCATAGAGAAATTCATGAAAATGGAAGGAATCTCAATGAATGAAAATGAAGATGTAATTGCATCACTTAGGCTCTTGGAGTTGGATGAAGCCAACACTAGGGTTTAGGTTGCTTTATGGCCTAAGAATTGGATGTGATGGAACCTAAAATTTTGCTAGGTTTCAAGTTTTTTTTGTTTCTTCTTTGTTATGCCATTTGCATTTGAGATTGCTTGTTCTCTTGAATTCAGCAAAGGGAATGCAGAATTTGAGGGTGTTTTGGTGTCAACATTGGGTTTTTATTTTAAGGGTTCAACGAGGGCAAATTTGGGGACTGTTTTGGGGCTCAAAAGGATGCATTTGGGGTTTTTTTTAAGGGCTGAATTAGGATAGATTAAGGGACTGTTTTGGGGCTCAAAGGGGGTGCATTTGGGTTTTCCTTGAAGGCTGAATTAGGACAGATTTGAGGCTGGTTGGGAGGATTTTTGATGGCTGAATTCAAGAGTGACAATACTCACATCAAAGTTGGCATACAAGTGCATGACACTTGAAAACAGGGAACCCATTGCATAGAAAATGGTACTGATCCATTAGAAATTAGAATTGTTAAATTATTTTTAGAATTTAAAAATAAATTACAATTGCCTGATTTGGCCTCCTAAAAGCTTTGTAACAAATCTCAATTTTTTTATAAATAAAATTTTAATTTAAAAATTGTTTCCAATGATTTTCGGTGTTGTGGAACCTATAACTGGGAGGTGACACGGAACCTAACCTACCTTACATCAGGAACCGCCTTGAATTGGGGGAAAAAGCAAAAAAAACCTGGAACCGGAGCCGACCATCACATAAGAAAACCGGATCCGGAACCGAGTCCCAATTTTATAAAAAAAAAGAACCGGAACCGACCTCATAAATTTGTTTTGAAACCAGAACCAGAGGTTCCCCTCAAACCTAAGAACCGCCCAACACTGGTATTTACCATCCGTCCCTGTGTTGTCAGGCTGAGGTCAGGGCTCGCCGCCAGAGGAATATCATGCAAAAGATGTGTGTACAGTCGGATACCTTCCCCTTGTGGGATTCTCTCGTATACAACATATCAAAAACACCAAAAAGTTATGTGCAAGCTCTATGCTCATGTAAAGAAAAGCTTACATAGCCTTAAAATCTTGAAGTAAAAGCTTAGATAGTCTGAGGCCTTAAAATCTTTAAGCAAAAGGTTAGATAGTCTTAGGTAAAGACTAGGTGGTCACAAGGTAGAAAGTGCAGGTAGCCTACTCGCTTGAGGTTTTGTGAAAATATTAGGTTGCCTAGAGTTCCAGCTACCAAAATTTGCTGCCCCTTTGCGAAACTGCCTTTGCACTAAATTCTTAATGTCACAAATTATGTTTCTCGATCTGAGTCTCAAAGCAAGGGAAACAGTTGTGAAGAAGTCAGGACTAAGTTTGCCCTGCTGTTTTATATGACCAGCTTTGAAAGACACTTCTAACATGAACTAGCAAAACTTCCTTGATCATTCTGGCTGTCGAATTCCCCAAGAGGTTACTACTGTGATTTTTTGAGCTGTTCTTCTCTCAATCCCCCAACATATCACTAATATGACTTTTTGAAATTGAAATTGGATCTCTTGCATCACTTTCACCACCTCAAAGAATCCAACACATGCATGCAAGTGCTACCAAAATTGTGATCTGTGAAATCAAATTTAGGGCTTCGTAGACTCTCCTTCATCATTTTTTGAGCTGCTTCCAGGGTATCTTTGTGACTGTTCTCTTGTTCACCTTTGTGACGTGAGCCTTCCTGGGTTTCCTGACAGCTAGTGGCCTCTTGTGGACCTGCCTCTTGCAAGGAGCCTCAGACACTTTGCTAGCTTTCTAACGCATAATTCTAAATTGCAAAACAACACAACTCTAATAAAACTTTGAAGATTAGTTCTCCAATGGTTATGATTCCCTTACAAAGTGGATTGCAAAACCTTGCTCTCATAATCAAACCATATAATCATCTATGTATTCTTTATCTCTTGGAACTTGTGGAGTACATCTTAAGAAATTTTACATTAGTTCTTGATTAAGAAAAATTATCCCAAGGGCAACTTTAATTTTGGAAGTCAAAACCCTAGGCTACCTAATGTTCTTACAAACCCTCAAGCCACTAGGCTACCTAGACTTTGTACCTTTGGCCTTATCATAGGCTACCCAGGTTTTTATTTTAACATTCCTAGGCTATCTAAGCATTCTACTTTAGGTTAGGCAAGTTGGCATGTTTCATGGGTTCCCTACAGTTTACACCTTCCTCACTTCGCCTTTATCATGGCCTACCTAAGCTTTTTCACATTGGCCTATAGGTTGACCTTTCGGTATTCCATATCTGCGCCAACTTGGAGATAGAAATTCTGATTGGGGTAGGTCCATCAAGGAACAAAGAAAATTTCCACCAAGGTTGTTACTCAATCCGCCTTGGGCCATTTCCAAGGTCCACAGCCAAGGCCCTAGCGTGCCTCGGGTTTGCCTAATTGGCCCCTCATTGGATAATCTGCTTATTAAACATGCGGATTCTGCATGTTAAAGAAGCCACTCTTGGGGCAACCCAGTTATCGAAAATGCAGATGCTGCATGTTAAATTAATCAGAGTAAAATGCGTAATAGTGACGACTTGCTTTTGAAGCCTAGGGGAATATTTCACCGGATTATAGTTTGCGCAGCTATTTTGCCTAGTTCACTTGTCGTGTCTCTGAAGTCAACTTTGCCAAATTGTGAAGTTACTAGCCTTTGGGTATTTTGTCAAGAGGACTTTACTATGGCCTACCTAAGCTTTTTCACACTAGCCTATGGGCCTTCAACATAAGTCGACCTTTGGGTATTCCATGTACCTGTGCCAACTTGGAGATAGGAATTCTAATCGGGTTAGGTCTATTAAGGAACAAAGCAAATTTCCACCAAGCTTGTTACACAATCCGCTTTTGGCCACCTCCAGGTCCACTGCCAAGGCCTTAGCGTTATTTAACATGCAGCCATCCCTATTACGAATTTATGGCTTGCTTTTGAAGTGTAGGGAAATATTTCTCTGGAATAAAGTTTGCTATTTGCAGAAAAGGAATTTAGGCAGTGGGCAGTCCAAACATTGAGTGGACTTGGCAATTTGGCAAAAT
>Ga0116229_10011772_pt1 | contig 12801 bp, 15 predicted proteins | sample S1TSphgellanicum_3_FD_87313 | JGI IMG/M metagenome (GOLD analysis project Ga0116229, IMG submission 87313) | Host-associated microbial communities from peat moss isolated from Minnesota, USA - S1T2_Fc - Sphagnum magellanicum MG | ecosystem: Host-associated > Plants > Peat moss > Unclassified...
CACGAACGACCCGCTGCATTACGAGAAGTCCTATCTGGACGAGTGGGTTCGCGACGCCACCCACGGCCTCAGGTAGTCCGGCGGCATGGACCCCCGGGGCAGGGATTGCAATTCCTACTTGCAACCCCGTCCTTCCCATGCACTTTGTCCCCATCGATAGAGATAAGGTTTTGGTGACAGCTTCTGGTGAGTCGTTGGCTGAGCGTTTGGCTCAAGTGATGATTTCGAAACCCGACGGTGGGAACGGACTGGCAGCGGACTGCAGCTCTACGAACATCACATCATGAGCAATTCCAAACTTTACGTTGGAAATCTCTCGTTCAAGACCACCGAAGACGAGCTCCGTTCGCACTTCGGCCAATACGGCTCCGTCACCGACGTTTACGTCGCGATGGACAAGATGACCGGCCGCCCCCGCGGTTTCGCGTTCGTCACCATGGGTACGGCCGATGAGGCCAAGCAGGCGGCCGAGAAGGTTAACGGCACCGAATTCGGCGGCCGTCAGCTGACGGTCAACGAGGCCCGCCCGAAGGAGGACCGCCCGGGTGGCGGCTTCGGCGGTGGCGGCGGCGGCGGTGGTCGCGGCTTCGGCGGCGGCGGCGGCGGCGGTGGTCGCGGCTTCGGCGGCGGCGGTGGCGGCAGCCGCGACCGCGGCGAGCGCCGTTACTAAGACCTTTTTCCGCGAGATCACTTCAAGGATGGAGCGCCTCCGGGCCTCCATCCTTTTTTTATGCCCCCGTCCCCGATCGAGCGCCATATCGGCGCGCTGCTGCGCTGTGAACGCTGCCCGCGGATGCACAAGCCGGTGGTGGCGGGCCGGCCGGTGGCGAGCCGCGTGATGCTGGTCGGCCAGGCGCCCGGCGACAAGGAGCCGCTGCTGGGCCGGCCCTTCGCGTGGACCGCGGGCAAGACGCTCTTCAAGTGGTTCCAGTCCGGGCTCGGCTGGACCGAGGAGGAGGCGCGCCGCCGGATCTACTTCGCGGCGGTGTGCCGGTGTTTTCCCGGCAAGCGTCCGGAAGGCGGGGACCGCGTGCCCGAGCCCGCGGAGATCGAGGCCTGCCGCCCCTGGCTGGAGCGGGAGTTCGTCCTCCTCCGGCCCGAGCTCGTGATCCCGGTCGGCAAGCTCGCCATCGGCCGGTTCCTCGCGCCGGCGCCGCTGCAGGACCACGTCGGCCGCGCCTTCCGGGTGACGCTGGCCGGCCGCCCCGCCGATTGCATCCCGCTGCCGCATCCCTCCGGCGCCTCCCCGTGGCACCGCATGGAGCCGGGCCGCACCCTCCTGGCCGGTGCCCTGCGCCTCATCGCCGCCCATCCCGCGGTGGCCGCGCTCGTTCCTTGACGAGCGGGGGCCCGTTGGCACCGTAGTCGGGCATGATCAGCAAGCGGGTTTTCGTCCTCGTGGGTGCGCTGCTGGCCTTTCCGGCCCTCGCGTCGGCGCAGCGGGAGAAGCTGCCGCCCGATGACCTGGACTACGTCGAGGCCCGCTGGCCGGACGCGAAGAAGTCCAACACCGGCATCCGCTACATCGTCGAGACGCCGGGCGACGGCAAGCTGCTGCATCCCGGCGACAAGGTCTTTGTGACCTACATCGGGAGCACCCTGCGGGGCAAGGTCTTCGACAAGCAGCTGGACATGAAGAACCCCTTCAGCTTCCGCATCGCCCGCGACGAGGTGATCGAAGGCTGGGACCAGATCCTCCAGCTCATGTCCCCGGGCGCCAAGTGGATCGTCATCATCCCGCCGGAACTCGCCTACGGGCGGCGGGGCATGCCCCCGCGGATCGCCCCCGATTCGACCTTGGTCTTCGAGCTGACGATCCTGCGGGCCGACCGGGAAACGCCCTAGGCTACTGGGCCTGTCCGACCGTCCGGGTGTAGGCGAAGGTCGTCTTGTAGTCCCCCACCGCCTGCTGGTGAGCGGCCTGGGGGTCCATCCCCTTGGTCACCAGCTCCGCCGTCCGCTTGTCGATCCAGCGTTTCATGAAGTCGCGTTCCGTGTCCGAGGCGACGTACTTGGTGTCGGTCGGGGCCTTCTTCTTGGCGGAATGGTGGCACCCGGCGCAGGCCACCAGCAGGCCCGCCAGGGCGAACGGAACGAGGCGTTTCATGGTCAAACGCTGGAGGTTGGAGGGGCACGGATGCGACCGCGAGTGAAACTTTTTGGTTTCGTGTTTTCGCGCTCCTTCCTTTAATGGCCTCTAAATGAGCGATGAGCCGCAACCGCTGCGACTTAAGCCGCGGCCGCCCGCCGGGGCCGAGCCGCCGGCTGGTCCGCCTTCGGCGCCGCTCCCGCCCGCGCCGGCGGAAGGGGGCGATGGCGCCGCCCGTTTGCGCCTGAAGCCCCGGCTCGCCCTGGCTCCGGACCCGCAGCCCGCGGCCGCCGAACCTCCTGCGCAAGCGGCAATTCCGCCGGGAGCGCCCCTCCCGCCCATGCCGGCGCTGGCGCCGCGCCCGCCCGCCCTGGCCCCCAAGCCGGCGGCCCTCGCCCCGTCCGCCCCGGCGGCGCCGGCGATGCCGGCGCCGCCGGAGGGTTTCAAGCTCCGGCCCAAGGCGCCGTCGACGCCGATCATTGCCCCGCTTCCGCCGCTGGCGGCGCCCCCCGCGGCCGCCCCCCCGCCCCCCGCCGTGATCGGCGCCCCGCTGGTGCGCCCCGGCATGCCTCCCGGCGTCATCCTGCCGCCGGCCGGCGCCCCGGTCCCCCTTGCGCCGCCGCCCGCCCCGGGGTCCGCCCCGGAGGCGCCCGCCGCTCCCGGCAACGCGCCCAAGCTGACGATGGCGCCCCCGGGGGCGCCGCCGGCGGCCCCGGGGCCACCTGGGGCCACCCGGCCGCCCGGCCTCGGCATGAAGGTCGCCGCCGACGGGAAGAAGCCGGCGGTCAAGCCCCCGGTCAAGGGGCCGGTGGGCAAGTCGAGCTCCGCTCCGGGGCCGCTCAAGAAGAAGGCGAAGCTCGGGCTGATGCCCAAGATCGGCATCGGCGTCCTCGTGGTCGCGTTCGCGGTGGGCATCGCCTACACCTACCGGATCTTCTTCCCGCCCCCACTGCCGCAGGTGACCATCGCGCCGCCCCCCGCCCTGATCAAGGGGCCGTCCGCCGCCGATGTCGCCCGGGCCCAGGCGGCCGCGGCCAAGGCGGCGGCCGATGCCACCGCGCTCGCCCTCAAGCTGGCCCAGGAGAGGGCCGCCAAGGCCAACGCCGAACAGCCGACGCCGACGCCGACCCCGGAGCAGTCGGAGTCGGTGATGGTCGCGACCGACCTCGGCGCCGATGTGAAGGTCAACTCCACCCGCGTCGACGCCAACATCGCCGCCGGTCCCGCCTTCCGGGCGTTCGTGGCCAGCGCGACCATCGGCGGCGTCTTCCAGGGGCATCCCTCGCGGGCGCTCATCAACGGCGTCATCGCGCGCGAGGGCCAGGTGATCGACGAGGTGCAGGGGATCACCTTCGAGCGCATCGACGCCGAGCGGAAGACGATCTACTTCCGGGACAGCACCGGCGCCGAGGTTTCCAAGAACTACTGAGCGCGCCGCCGTGACCGTGCTCGAAACCCCCCGGCTCGGGCTGCGCCGGGTGGAACTCTCGGACGCGCCGTTCTTCCTGCGGCTGGTGAACGAGCCGGACTGGCGGCGGTACATCCGCGACCTCCAGGTCCGGACCGAGGCGGACGCGGCCGCCCACCTCCAGAAGTCCTACCTCGCCGCCTACGCGCGGCACGGCTTCGGCCTCTACCTGGTCGAGTCCCGGGCCAGCGGGGAGCCGCTCGGCATCTGCGGGCTGGTGCAGCGCGAGCACCTGCCGGAGCCGGACCTGGGCTTCGCCTTCCTGGCGGCGGCGCGAGGCCAGGGGTATGCCCGGGAAGCGGCGGCGGCGGTCCTGGCGGGCGAGCCGGCGATGCGGGGGCGCGACCGCGTGCTCGCGGTCACGCAGCCGGCCAACGCGGCCTCGATCCGGCTCCTGGAGAGGCTCGGCTTCCGCTACCAGCGCCCCCACGACTGGGGCGACGGCCGGCCGCCGGTGAGCCTCTACGCCTGGCGGCGGCCCGCGCAATCCGGTTGATCCCGGGGGGAAAGCCCCCCAGAAAAGCGCGCGTCATGCCGAAGCAACGCAGAGCGGCGGCCCGCGGGGTCGTGGCCGTGGTGGCTTACCGGCCCAAGCGGGGCCAGGCGGCGGCGCTCCGCCGGCTCACCCGCCGCCACCTCGGCGTCCTGCGGGGCCAAGACCTGGTCGGGGCCGGCCCCAGCCTGGCCATGACCGCGGCCGACGGCACGGTGCTCGAGGCCTTCCGGTGGAAGTCGGCCGCGGCCATGGCCGCCGCCCATTCCAACCCGGTGGTGCAGCGGTTGTGGGCGGAGTATGCCCGGGTGTGCGACTATGTGCCCCTGGCCGAAGTCAAGGAGAGTGGCGACCTCTTCGCCCTGTTCACGCCGCTCCCGCTCCGGTAAGCTCCCCGCCATGCCGCGCTTCCTCCCCGGCCTCGTCCTCGGCCTCGCACTGGCCGCCCTCGCCGGCTGCGCCTTGAACCCGGTGGCCGGCACGATGGGCCAGGTCCTGGTGGTGGACAGCAGGGGCCGCCCGCTGGCCGGCGCGGAGGTGCTGCCCGACTTCGAGAACCCGACGCCGCGGAGCCGCTACCAGGACGAGGACCAGATGAAGGCGGGCCGGGTGAACGACCAGGGCCTCGTCACCGTCCACCTGGAGGACTTCTACTGGTCGGACGACAACTGCTACCACTTCCGGGTGATCCGGGGGGGCTACGTGACCGGCGTCCTGACGGTGTCGCGCGACCTCTATCCCCAGGCGCCGCTGCGGGTGGAGCTGAAGGCGGTCGGCGAACCCTGAACCCATGCCGACCGCCGCCGGAGGATATTCGGGCACGCCCCTCTGGAAGAAGCTGGGGTACCGCGACGGCACCGCCGCCTGGGTGGAGAACGAGCCGCCCGGCTACGCCGCGCTGCTGGCGGTGCCGGCCGGCATGGCGGTGAGCCGGCGCCGCCGGCCCGGCGCCGGGATGGAGTTCGTCCACCTCTTCGCCACCCGGGCGGCCGAGCTGCGGCGCCGCCTGGGCCGGTGCCGCCGGAGCCTCGCGCCGGCCGGGGTCATCTGGGCCTCCTGGCCCAAGCGGGCCGCCGGCGTCCCGACCGACATCACCGAGCACGTGATCCGCCAGGCCGCCCGGCCGCTCGGCCTGGTCGACGTCAAGGTCTGCGCCGTCGACGCCACCTGGTCCGGCCTCAAGCTCGTCATCCGCAAGGAGCTCCGGTGAGCGGCAAGGTCGTCCTCCTCCATGGGCCCGCGGCCGCGGGCAAGTTCACGATCGGCAAGGAGCTGTCGGACCTGACCGGCTTCGCCCTCTTCCACAACCACCTGGTGGTCGACATGCTGCTCTCGGTCTTCCGCTTCGGCTCCCCCGGCTTCGTCCACCACCGCGAGCGCATCTGGCTCGACGTGATGGGGGACGCGGTCCGCGCCGGCACCTCCCTCATCTTCACCTTCAACCCGGAGCGCACGGTCTCGCCCGAGTTCCCCCAGAACCTGGCCAACCGGATCGGGGCCTGCGAGGGCACCGTCGCCTCGGTGGAGATCCGCTGCAGCGAGGAGGAGATCGAGCGGCGGATCGCGAGCAAGAGCCGGCAGGAGTCCCAGAAGCTCACCTCGATCGCCGCCTACCGCCAGCTGCGGGACGAGGGCGCGTTCGCCTACCCGCCGATCCCGTCGGACTTCAGCCTGGACACGAGCAACGTGCCGCCGGAGGACGCGGCGCGCCAGATCGCCGACGCGCTCATGCTGCCGATCATCGGCTTCACCTGAGCCGGCGGCCGGTCACCAGGTTTCGACCGGCCCGCGCGGCACGGGCAGGGCGCCGCGCTCGGCGGCGTCGAAGCCGGTGGCCAGCGGCGCCGGCTGGAACTTGGCCAGCAGTTCGCCGTCCGGGCCGCAGAAGGGCGCCCGCCACGCGAGGTACTCGGCGATCACCGCCTCGAAGTCGGCCCGCGAGCGGATGGTGAGGATGCGCTGCTTGAAGGTCCGGGCCGGCCCGAAGCGCTTGGCGTACCAGGGCGCCACCCGCCGGAAATAGCGCGCCCCGCGCTCCTCGCCGTAGAAGTCGCAGTAGCGCTCGAAGTGCCGCCGCATCACCCGCAGGCGCTCGGCGAAGTCGGGCTCCGGCTGGAGCTCGCCGGTGCGCAGGTAGGCCGCGGTGCGGCGGAAGATCCACGGGTCGTAGAAGGCGCCGCGCCTGATGCTGACCCCGGCGCAGCCGGTCTCGGCCAGCATGGTCCGCGCGGCCTCGGGGGTGGTGATGTCGCCGTTGCCGATCACCGGGACGGCGCGGACGGCCGCCACCACCGCGCGGATGCCGGCCAGGTTGACCCGGCCGGAGAAGCCCTGGGCGCGGGTGCGCCCGTGCACGAAGACCGCCGCCACCCCCGCCGCCTCGAGCGCCCGGGCCAGGTCGGGGGCGGTCAGGTTCTCCTCGTCCCAGCCCAGGCGCATCTTCGCCGTCACCGGGATCCGGACCGCCTCGATCATGCCGCGCACCAGGTCGGCGGTCCGCGCCAGCTCGGTCATCATGGCCGACCCGCCGCCGATCCTGGTCACCTTCTTGACCGGGCAGCCCATGTTGATGTCGACCGCCTGCGCGCCCAGGTCCTCGCAGATCCGCGCCGCCGCCTGCATCTCCGCCGGCACGCTGCCGAAGAGCTGGATCGACATCGGCCGGTCCTCGGCGCAGGTCGCGGCCAGCTTGAGCGCGACCGGGTTGCGCTCGATCAGCGAGCGGGCGTTGACCAGGTCGGTGGTGACCCAGCCGAGCCCGCCCAGCTCGCGCAGGGTGAGCCGCATGGGCAGGTTGGTGTAGCCGGCCAGCGGGGACAGGCAGAGGTTGGACGGGAGCTCGAGGGGCCCGATGCGCATGGGTCGCCCCGCAGGATGCGCGGGCCGCCCGCCCCCGCAACCGGCAAGTGCCGGCCTACCGGCCGGCCAGCGTGCGGGCGCAGCGGTTGTGCCGCTCCACCAGGCGGGGCAGGTCGACCGTCCGCAGCTCGCCGCCCGCCACCACCACCCGCCCGTGGATGACGACGTGGCTCGCGCGCTCGGGCGCGCAGAAGATGAGCGCCGCCACCGGGTCGTGCAGGCCGCCGGCGAAGCCGGGGGCGCGCAGGTCGAAGGCGGCGAAGTCGGCCGCCATCCCGGGCGCCAGGTGGCCCAGGTCGTCGCGGCCGAGGACGCGCGCCCCCCCGCGGGTCGCCACCTCGAGCGCCTGGCGGGCGGTGAGCGCCCCCGGGCCGCCGGCCACCCGCTGCAGCAGCAGCGCCTGGCGCGCCTCGGCCATCAGGTTGCCGGTGTCGTTGGAGGCGGACCCGTCGACGCCGAGGCCGACCGGCACGCGGCGGGCGAGCATCTGGCGGATGGGCGCGATGCCGGAGGCCAGGCGCATGTTGGAGCACGGGCAGTGGGCCACGCCGGTGCCGGTGCGGGCGAAGAGGTCGATGCCGGGCTCGTCCAACTTCACGCAGTGCGCGTGCCAGACGTCGGCGCCGACCCAGCCGAGCTCCTCGGCGTACTCGGCGGGCGTCCGCCCGAACTTCTCCAGGCTGTAGGCCACGTCGCTGTCGTTCTCGGCCAGGTGGGAGTGGAGCGACACCTTGAGCGCGCGGGCCAGCGCGGCCGACTCGCGCATCAGGTCGCGGCTGACCGAGAAGGGCGAGCAGGGGGCGACCACCACCCGCAGCATCGCATGGCGCCGCGGGTCGTGGTGGGCCTCGATCACCCGCTGGGTGTCGGCCAGGATGGCGGCCTCCGGCTCGACCAGCGCGTCCGGCGGCAGGCCGCCGGCGCTGCGCCCGACGCTCATGCTGCCGCGGGCGGCGTGGAAGCGCATCCCGATCTCGGCCGCCGCCTCGATGCTGTCCTCCAGCCGGCAGCCGTTGGGGAAGAGGTAGCAGTGGTCGCTCGAGGTGGTGCAGCCGGACAGGATCAGCTCCGCCATCGCGGTCTGGGTGGCGGTGCGCAGCATCTCGGGGGTCAGCCCCTGCCACACCGGGTAGAGCGCCTCCAGCCACCCGAAGAGGCTCGCGTCCTGCGCGCCCGGAAGCGCCCGGGTCAGGCTCTGGTACATGTGGTGGTGGGTGTTGACCAGGCCCGGGATCACGATGTGGCCGCGCAGGTCGAGCACGGTGTCGGCGGTGGGCGGCAGCTCGGCGGTCGGGCCCACCGCCGTGATCACGGGGCCGGTCGCGAACAGGCCCCCGTCGGGGATCTCGCGCCGCTCCCCGTCCATCGTGACCAGGACGTCGGCGTGGCGGACGAGGAGGGTGGAGGCCATGGCGGGGGCGCGGTTCAGCGGGCGGCGAGGGCGCGCTGCATCCGCGCCAGGCCCTCCGCCAGGGTGGCGCGGGGGCAGCCGAAGTTGATCCGCACGTGGCTGCCGGGCGCGGCGCCGAAGGGCACCCCGTCGTTGAGGCCGACCCCGTGCTCCTCGAAGAACTCCTTCGGCTGGCCCAGCCCCAGGCCGGCGACGTTGAGCCACGCCAGGTAGGTGGCCTCGATCGGCGCCTCGATCCGGATGCCCGGCAGCTCCCGGGCGACGAAGTCGACCAGGAAGTCGCGGTTGCCGCGCAGGTAGGCGACCAGGGCCTGCTGCCAGGGCCGGCCGTCGCGGTAGGCGGCCTCGCAGGCGGCGTAGCCGAGGGCGTTCACCTCGGCGACGATGCCGGTGGTGGCGCGGTGGAAGCGGGCGCGCAGCGCCGGGTCGGCGATGAGCGCGAACGAGGTGCCGAGCCCCGGCACGTTGAACGTCTTGCTCGGGGCCATGAAGGTCACGACCCGCGCGGGGTCGGCCGCCGCGGCCGCCAGCGGCGTGTGCGCCGCGCCGGGCTCGAGCAGGAGGTCGCAGTGGATCTCGTCCGAGACCACCACCAGCTGGTGGCGGGCGCAGAATGCGCCCAGCCGCGCCAGCTCGTCCCGGGTCCACACCCGCGCCACCGGGTTGTGGGGGTGGCAGAAGTAGAAGGCGCGGGTCCGGGGGGTCACGGCGCGCTCGAGGGCCTCCCAGTCGATCTCCCAGCGGGACGCCGCCAGGACCAGCGGGACGGCCACCGCCTTGCGGCCCTGGGCCTTCGGGCCGGTGGTGAAGGGCGGATACACCGGCGTGAGGCACAGGACCTCCTCGCCCTCCTCGGCGAAGGCCCGCGCCGCGACGTTGAGCCCGCAGACCAGCCCCGGCAGCCAGACGAGCCAGTCCGGGTCGGCCGCCCAGGCGTAGTCCCGCGCCAGGGCGCCGATCACGGCCGCGGTCGTCGCCGCGGTCGGCCGCGCGTAGCCGAAGATCGCATGGTCGACGCGCCGGCGCAGGGCCGCCACGATCGCCGGGGCGACCTCGAAGTCCATGTCGGCGACCCACAGGGGCAGGACGTCCCGGCCGGCGTACTTCTGCCACTTCTGGGAGTCGGTGCCGCGGCGTTCCGGCGGCGTATCAAAATTGAACGTCATGGAGATCGATCCAACCGCGGCGCCGGGCCGATGCCGAACGAAAAGCGTGTCCTACGCCGCCGGCTCGAACAGCGGCACGATCTGCATCGCCGGCACGGTCACCAGGCCCTGGTCGGTGATGCGGATCTCCGGGATCACGGAGAGCGGGATCAGGTTGAAGCCCATGTAGGGGAGGGTGCAGCCCGCCTCCACCCAGGCCTGCTTGAGCGCCGTCGTGGCCCTGGCCACCGCCGGGGCCCGCCGGTCCGACATCAGGCCGGCGATCGGCAGGGCGACGCTCGCCACCACCTTGCCGCCGCGGACCACGCAGACGCCGCCCTTGGTGCGCTTCACCTCGGCCAGGGCCTTCTGCATGTCGGCCTCGTTGGTGCCGGCGATGATGATGTTGTGGGCGTCGTGGCCGACCGAGCTCGCGACCGCGCCGTCGCGCAGGCCGAAATCCTTGAGCAGCCCGTGGGCCACCGCGCCGGACCTTCCGTGGCGTTCGACCACGGTGACGAAGCACAGGTTGGCCGCCGGCAGGATCGCCGCCCAGTCCTGGCCCGGCTGGGGGGCGAGCGCGACCCGCTCGTGGAACAGGATGATGCCGGGGAGCGCGGTGCGGATCACGTGGGCGGTGACCGGGCCGGCCGGCAGCGCGGGCGTCAGCCGGACCCTGGCCGGTAGCTTCACCGTCCGGTAGGCGGCGGCGGGGTAGCGGTAGCGCCGGGAGAGCGCGCGGTCGAGCAGCGGGGTCACCCGGCGGTCCTTCACCACCAGTTCGCCGCCGTACCAGGTGCACTGGGGCTCGAGGGCGTCGTTCAGCAGCACGATGTCGGCGCGGCGGGCGGGCGCCAGGCCGCCGATCGAGCCGTCCATGCCGAAGCGCGTGGCCGGGTGCAGGGAGCCCATGCTCCAGGCGGTCGGGGGGCTCATTCCCGCCTGCACGGCGGAGCGGGCCACCCAGTCCATCCCGAAGACGAAGAGGTCGTCGGCGTCGCGGTCGTCGGTGCAGACGCAGACGCGCTTGGGGCTCGCGCCCAGCTCGGTCACCGCCTTGATCGCCAGCGGGAGCGAGTTCCACGGGGTGGTCGGCGGCCCGCCGCGCAGGAAGACCCAGACGCCGTTCTCGAGGAAGTCGTCGGCGATGTCGCGGTCGATCGCCTCGTGGGTGTCGGTGATCCCGGAGGCGGCCCCGGCGGCCACGAACTCGCGGCCGTAGATGTGCCCCGAGACCGGGCGGCCGCGGCGGAGCGCCTCCGCCAGCACGGCGTGGCTGCGCCGGTCGCCCAGGGCCACCTGCACGAAGTCCATCTTCTCGCCCAGGGCCACGGCCTCGGGCCACTTGTCAAACAGCCGGCCGACCTTGGCGGGCGTCAGGTCGCCGCCGGCGGTCTCGAACTTGGGGCCCGTGGCCGGCACCGTGCTGGGGACGGTGAGGAAGATGGAGAGCGGCGCCTGCCGGGCGTCGGCCAGCATCCACTCGATCCCCTTGGCGTCGCAGACGTTGCCGATCTCGTGGCTGTCGCAGAAGATGGTGGTGGTGCCGTTCAGCAGCGCCGGCTCGGCGTAGGCGCAGGCGCTCATCATCGAGCTCTCGATGTGGATGTGCGGGTCGACCAGGCCGGGCGCGAGCAGCCCGCCGGCGGCGTCGAACCTCGCCACCTTGGCCCCCGGCGCGCCCTTGAAGGCGCCGGCGGGCTTCACCACCGCGATCCGCCCCGCCTTCACCCAGACCTCGCGGTCGGGCAGGATGCGCTCCGTGTAGGTCGAGAGCACCCGCGCGCCCGTGATCACGAGGTCGGGCGCCTCCCGGCCCATCGCGACCGCCGCCAGGGAGCGGGTGACCTGGTGGAGCGGCGGGACCGAGAAGCGGGTGAGGGTCATGGGGGAGGGGAATAGCGCCGGGCCGGCGGTGAGGCGAGTCGATTGCCGGGCGGGGGAGCAGCGCATGTGCCAAGGAGGGCGCCGGCCCGGTCCGGGGCACGAAGCCTGCTCAGGTTGGATCCCATGCCCCGCTTCCTTGCCGCCCTGCTGCTTTCCGCCCTCGCCTGCGCCCGCCTCCGGGCCGCCGACCCGATCCCGATCAAGGTCGTGATCGTCACCACCTTCGAGCACGACTACAACAACCCCAACGGCACCGGCGAGTCCGACGGCGAGGCGTCCCGCTGGATCGAGCGCCTGCACCTCGACCAGAAGCTGCCGTTTCCCGCCGGCTTCCGGCCGCTGCACCTCAATTCCGACGGCGTGCTCGAGATCATGACCGGCATGGCGACCGCGCGGGCGGCGGCCTCGATCATGGCCCTGGGGCTCGATCCCCGCTTCGACCTGACCCATGCCTACTGGCTCCTCGCCGGCACCGCCGGCATCGATCCGCTGCAGGGCTCGCAGGGCAGCGCCGCCTGGGCCGAATGGGTGGTGGACGGGGACCTCGACAGCTTCATCGACCCCCGCGAGATCCCGCCGGGCTGGCCGGACGGCCACATCCCCTGGGACAAGGCCACGCCCTTCGACCCGCCGGGTCCGAACATCGGGCAGGTCTACCACCTCGACCCGGGCCTGGTGCACTGGGCCTTTGCGCAGACCAAGGCCACGGTGATCCCCGACACCCCGGGCATGAAGCAGTTCCGCGCCCACTTCGCGCCCTATCCCCAGGCGCTGAAGCCGCCCTTCGTGCTGATCGGCGACAACCTCTGCTCCGCCACCTACTGGCAGGGCACGCTCGCCACCGCCTGGGCCCGGCGCTGGGTCAAGGTCATGACCGCCGGCGCGGGCACCTTCGTCACGTCATCCTGCGAGGACGCCGGCTTCATGCAGGCGCTGTCGTTCCTCGCCCACGCCGGCAAGGTCGACCTGAAGCGGGCGCTGATCCTGCGGGCGGCGAGCGACTACTGCGTGCCCAAGCCGGGCGTCACGTCGGCCCAGAGCCTCGAGTACGGCACCAGCAATGCCTACATGGCGGAGGACGAGGCCTTCGAGTCGGCCTATGCGGTGGGCAGCGTGGTGGTGGAGGACCTGCTCGCCGACTGGCCGCGGTACCGCAACCAGGTTCCCCGTGCACCCTAATCGAGGCCGGGCCGCCAGGCAGGGCCGAGGGGAGTGCAGTCGGGCTGAGCTTGAAATCTCAAGACTTGCCTTTCGCGCGGCCAGCGCTGCGAGGGGTTACCGGGCTTGGGCCCCTTTCAGCGAAGCCGCCCTCTGCTCCACGTACGTGCGGCGGCTCTTGCCCGGGATTCTTTTCGCCCAAGCGGCGACTTTGGCCCAACGGAATGACCTGGGCAGCTCGATCTCAGGTAATTTGGCGAACAGGCGCGAGCGGGTGGGGCCGAGATAGAG
>Ga0116229_10011773_pt1 | contig 12801 bp, 10 predicted proteins | sample S1TSphgellanicum_3_FD_87313 | JGI IMG/M metagenome (GOLD analysis project Ga0116229, IMG submission 87313) | Host-associated microbial communities from peat moss isolated from Minnesota, USA - S1T2_Fc - Sphagnum magellanicum MG | ecosystem: Host-associated > Plants > Peat moss > Unclassified...
CGGTTCCACAATTTTCAAAGCAGATGGGGGAAATAAAGGAACCTTAGATTCCGGAGCTCCACCCATGTCCGCAACAAACAAACCCTTCGGGCCTCAGCTCTTCTCTGCTACGATTCACCAAAACCCTAATACTCACACCCTCCTCTCGTCACCGCATCCCACCATACATGCGCCAGGGAATTGTATAACTCTCTGTCTACGTCTGTCCGTTGTCTCTGTTTCTGTCTCTGTCTCTCTCTCTACACAATTAGGAGCTCTGAAAGAAGAAGAGTTTGTGTAGACCACAGTTCCAGACGGTCCGATGAAATTGACACCATGTTGTTGCTGTTGACGCGTCTGCACAAACGTTCTCCCATTGAACGACACACAGAAATCCGCACAAGAAAGAAAGAGAGAGACTCGGCTAAGCCACCAGAACTCGCTCGCAAGCGAGGGACTCGACGACGACGCCCGAACAAAACTACATCGTTCGCAAGAAAAACAACGAAGCGCAGAATTGGGGGAACGGGGGTCGGAGCGCAACCAACGGGTTTCAAATTTTGGCGCCAACGGTCACATTTCGGGTATATTCCGCTCCCTATATTCCAGGGACCAATGTTGGCCGGTTACTTCTTTTATTAATAACCGCCGGGTAGGATTTTGGGAGAAATTCTCTTGGGGAGGGGGGGTGGAGACCTCGCATGTTATCAATATCAAAAAAAATTGGGTCACCACATTAGGTTATCAAAATTTGGGTAATACTCATCTGTTACACAAGGGTGAGTTATCAAACAACTGGTTTATATTTGCTTACTATTCATGTCGGAGGTTTTTTAAATTGAAATCAAAATTATATATTTTTTATTAGTGTTTAAAGATTGATAACCTACCTAGATGACAATCAGGCCATCTAGGTAGTTTATTAGATTTTTGAAATTTCAATATCAAGCGGTTATCAGTTTAACCCATTATTTTTAAAAATCAATAATCGATTGGTAGGTTATTAATTATTGACTTAATAACCAACTTGATAACCAGGTTGGAACTCAATAACCGGCCAACATTGATGGTAACATCTCCCTTGGTATGGGGGAGATAACTACCTTGCCCTAAGGTCAGTTTCGTTGTTAAATAATCCTCAAAATAATGAAATGAAAATTTGTGAAAATATGAAGTTCACATGTTTAAAATTATCATAATTATCATAGGCTACATTTTGAATAATTTCACTATTCATATCACAATATTATAATAAATGATGGAAAATATATATAATTTCAAAATTTAAAGACAAATTAATTTTTTGAAAAAAATAATTATTCGTTTTGTTAATGTGGAAACTGACACTAGGCTATGGTATGGTATTCAATAATGTTTTGACCTACTAGAATAAATTTTGGTCAGTTAGGATTTGTTTTCAATGGAATGAAACTTTGTCTTTTGTGATCTCTATTTTCTTGTCACGCATCAATTTCATATATATATATATATATTATAATTAAAAAAAATTCTTGGGTTATAAGATTTTGATTTATTTGACATTTGAAGGTTGGAAGCTTTTTCGAGAAACAAAAAAAGGAAAAAAAAAATGTGTTTCATATTTCACTTGATTTTTAAAGATTACAAAATGGCTTGATTGATTGAAGCTGGAGAAGGTTGTTGTTATGTTTTTAAAGAGACACAAAAGAGAGGTTTTTGGATGTGAACTAGCTCTGTAAGCTTTCTTTATGGTTTTTGGTTTGTCCTTTTGTGATTGTTTGAATGTTATGGAGGATCCAAGCCCTTAAGCATTCTTTACTTCCAAGTGTGGAAGGTTCTTACAATGACATTTGGCTGTGACTTTTGAATTTTTATTTCCTTCCTCCATGAACTTTGTTTCATTGTTGGAAGATTTTTTTTAATTCAAAATTTAAATCTAAATTTTTTTTTCAAAGGATTGAAAAAAAAAAAAAGGTGTTTTGTATTTTGCTTCATAACAACTTGATTTTTCACCTAAACACCGAATGTTATAATGTTTTGAAAGGTTTGTAACAACCCCATAAAATATCATAGTGTATTTGGAGAGTGCCTTACCAAGAATAATTTCACACTCCAAATTGGAGATAGGGATTTCACATAAGTGCACTCAAAAATTCACATAAAGCAATGAGAGCAATAGATGTCTTCAACCATTATGAAAGGGCAGGCATAAACAATAATGTTTTCCCCTATATGAAACTTAATTTTATTTTCTTCTTGTAATAACTTTGTCCTCTCAAAAAGCCTTGAGTTTTTTAAATTTCTGTAATTATTCAATTTTGATGGCATTTCATATATTTTAAAGTTTTAACATTAGATGCTTCATGGATTAAAGCAATATAGATTCACAATAAGACAAAGAAACAAAAGAAAGTTTGAAAGAATGAACCATGTGAATTATAAAATTGCACAACATAATGTGTCCAAAATCATCTAGATGGAATATGTGCCATGCCTTTTGAAAATTGAAATTTTGTGAGATGTTTTACTTGGTACTGAAACTTTAAATGAGATTACCAAGATAACAAATATGTGTAAAAAATCACACATCAAAACACACACCCAAAGATTGTAAACCCTCCCCCCTCCAATAGAAATAAAAATGATTTTGGAGTTTTGGGAATTTATGGTTTTTCTTCTTTTGTTTAATCAATGATGCAACAGCAAAATTGTTTATAAATAATTGTCTTTTTTGCAAACAACATGTTCACATTTTATTATCAATCCCAAAGACATTTGTCTGATTTAAATTCCCAAATCATTCCACCCATTGTCACAAGTCAAAGTGTGCTGAATTATTTTCCAAAATGTGTGTAATGGGTTGAAGAGCACATTTGTAGCCAAGTCCAATAATGTTTTAAGGGTAAATATTGAAAATGTGACGTACTAAAAGTCCTACACTTTATTATTGAATTCATAAAAAGAAGTGATTAATGGGAGCTTAACTTCATGGTAGGTCAGCTTGGAAAAGATGTTATTATAAACTAGTGTATGAAATAGAACCTTCATATGTGAGAAAAAAATTAAATTTTTTTTTACACTATTGATTGCAATTACAATATACCACATTTATGTGGTTTGTTGTAATTTACACTTTAAACAATCATAAATTTTTATTTGTGCGATGTTAGAATCATGACTAATATTGCAAGGATAATTAATTATCAATCACACCAATTGACATGGATATATATTTTGGTTGATTTTTTTGTGGGATTGATATAGGACTATGGAAAACAAATGTAACAAGGGGTGAAAGCAACAACATGGTTTTGAAGAACAACAACAAGACAGAAAAGGTAGGTGTACAACAAAACCATCAATGACTACTTTGAAACATAGGTAAGTAGATTTGTATGTGGAGTCTTTCTTGTTAGAATGAAATAGTTTTGTTCAATTGTGGGCCAAAGCAAAATGCCTAAATTGACTAATGGATCAGACAAAATGTGAGAAACTCAACCCTAGGATACAATATTGTTTATATTTTAAAAAACGGTTGATAAGCAAGTGTTTGTATTCCACATTAAGGGCAAAAGGAAAAGTTACATGATTAACTTAATTTGTGCAATATGATTGGTGTGAAAAAAGGACACCATATTTTACCTCCTAATTATGAGTCTCTAAAAGGACAAGCCTAAAGGTTTTTCTTTATCAATTTTGTGATATCAAAATTTTTGACTAATTTTTCTAATAATCTTTTTAAACCCAAGATGAACATATAATTTTTTGAAACTAAATAATAATAATAATAATAATAGATAACTAGTACATGTTAATTTTTAAAAATTGAAAATAAATAATCATCATCGGTAGTGTGAAGCAATGGGGCCGTTAAGTCGTAATAAAAATATGTATATTTATTAGAATAGTAGGCTGGAAACATGAGGGTTATTAAAATTTCTTTTGTTGATTTTGGGAGGTTTGAAAAATAGATCTTTAATTGGGAAAATATTTGCCTCCCAATTTTCTTTTTGTTCTATGAAACATAAACCCATGATCATATAATGAAAAAAAACAACTGACAGAAAATACACAACATCAGCCAATTGCAATACATAAATTAACCTAGCTTATGTTGATCATTTACTGGATTTGAATACACATGAACTACTATTATTGTCTGTTATGACTTCTATTTCTAAGGCACATTTGAGGGATCGGATCTCTGCGAGTTTACTCTCATGAGCATATGATTGCCTTTAGTGGTTTCAGTACTCCACATAACAAACAAGGCATCACAAACACGCTGGCCCTGCCAATAGATAAGATTTTGTCTCATCTACAGCAACAACAATTTGACATACTGGGTCTTGGCAGTAACAGGATCAAGTCCCTCTTGTAGTTCCCATTAGGATGGGTCTCACTTCCTGGCCATGAACAAGCACAAACAACAAAACAAGACTTGGATATACCAAACCCCAAGTCTTTGAAATCTACAGGCAAGCCCTCACACTCCCTTGTGATCTTAATCATTTCCCTCATGTCTCTAGCCTAGCTTCATTTGTTCTGCCTTGACAACCGTTCTAAGTTACACACGGAGCAGAAGAAAAATGATGAAACCAGAACTTTTTGTCAAGAGCATTCATCTCTAGATTAAAACATCAATCACCGAGCAAAAAGAAAAAAGAAACATCGAACCAAAAATCAACATGCCTTCTTCAATCCGAAAACATGTTTCTATCTTTTCATGGCGTCCTCCGGTGAGAACCGCAAGAGAACCGCAAGAGATTTATCGGCATGAACCACACAATCTCCATCACCAAGATTAAACTTAACAATTTCAGCAACAAAACAAAGAAAACCCTGAACTCATCCCAGAATTTCTGCAATCATAACCACAAATTGGCGCACACAGCCGCCCAACTACGGTGTTGACTGATGAAGAATAAAAGGTGACAGACTTGTCCGGCGCCTATGATTGTGAACCCTCTTACAAAACATGAGAACGAGGAATTTTCTTTTCTTTTCTTTTCTGTTCACTAAGCAACATGAAGCATGGAGAAGAAGAAGAAGAAGGTGGTGTGATTGCCGATCGTTTGTGTCATTGAAAGATGTAGGCTTTGATCTAGCCAAGGGATTAAGGGGTTTAAGAAGGGTGGGTTTTACGTTTCTGGGTGGGTGGGTGGGTGGATGAATTTGTTTTGGGAGAAGAATGGCAGAAGATGCAGTAGTAGTAGCAATGGAAGTTGCTGAGCCACAACGACCAGCACAAGCTGACAGGCAGCAATGAAGGGGAAAGGGAAGATGGGTATTTTCCCAACATCTCACAGGTGGTCCTTGGGTTGAGAAATACAGACCCACTTCGCTTGCATATGTTGTTGCCTGCCCACAGAGATATCATTGACACAAGTATGTCTGTTTGTTTGTCCCCCACCCCATGGAGTTCTTCATCCAGGAATTTTGTTTTCTGGTAAGAAGAAGAAGTGTCAACTTTTTTTATAATACAGGATGTTGTTGTTCAGGTTGGTGAAATGGAATTCAGAGCATGTCTTTCAGGTTTGTTGGTCTTGATGTTGCTGTCGTTCCATAAGTGCCTTCGACATTTTTGTTTCTTTGCTCAATCGTGAGTGTTTCTGAATTGCAGATCTTGTGGATGTTGATAAGAAAAGTATTGCATAGTCAGCAGTTTACCAACATCAATCTTTTAGATTTCCAAGGATGTTAGATTGACTGAGCTTTGCATTCCAGCTTTGCTTTAACAACACAAGCTCCAGTATGCCCTGACACAGATACAGAGATCTCAGAAATGAAGACAAAGATGGGTCTTGCTCTGTTTGATGTTGTTTGGGAGCTTCGAGTGTACGTAGTAATGCACATCTTGTGAGCAAATGTTAACACAAACACTGTCAGAAAGTGTGCTCATTCTACTAAAGGATAGATTGCTTGTTTACTCTTGTTTCTTCTCTCATTAGATCCACCATATTGTGTTGGGTGACACAGGTTTGTCTTCAGTATAGACATGCCACCTGCTGTCCAGATCCAGCTCATTGAGGCTCTTGCAGACATTGAGTAAATCCCCATGTCTTTCTATCAATGCCCACTCTAGGTTGCACAATGTTTCCTGTGTGTGTGGTATACCTTGGTAGGTTTCAGCTTAGCTCTCTCCAAAGTTGCAGGCACCTTTGATTTTGTCTTCCTTTTTCTTCTCATAAACTGCATACCTTGGTTTTTTCTGTACAGATATAGATTAGCATTTGGACCAAATGAGAAGCTGCAACTGGGGCCCTTGCTTAGTGCATTCACACATGCTCACACCACTTTAGCGGCAGCTACTCAGTAATCAGATGTCAGTAATCAATTGAGCAATGAATGTCCATGAGGGTCAGATGGAACCAACAGCTCACAGATTGCATGTCAAGTCAGAAACCAAATTTCTCTGGCAACCACAAAAAACTTTGATTTTTGTTTTTTAAAATTAGGTTGAGAGGAACCTTTGAGTTTTTTGAATGCCATACTTTGGCCAAGTGGCAAAGACTTACAAATGGACTCAACTTGTTTGGCTTTCTAGTCCTTGGAGTAAGTGGGAGGGATCATTTGGTCCACTCAGGTTTGGTCAATGTGCATAATTCATCTTCTGGGTTTCTGTGAGCCTCCTACTCAAGGAAGAGGAGCCTCTGCAGAGGTGATTGCCTTATAATAGCCCATGAACAAGGCAAAGGCACATGGTCCTAATGACATTGCTAAAAGAAAAAAAACCAAAAACAAGGATGGCAACAAATGTGATTGTGAGGGAGGAGATGCATAGGGAGGCCTGGTAGTAGCAGGTACTGAAATGGAAAGACTGCTGTCTGTGGAGGATGCAGTGTGCTTGTGTCTTGGCAAGTACAAGGATGATGCTGTGGGAGTTGAGATGTACTCACCATTTACATGGACATCTTGATAAGTAGTTGAAGATCAATGCATCTTGTCCTCTCTACAAGCATGCTGTTGGAGTTTCAGCAGCAGCTGGTTTAGCACTTGTTGTGGAGAACCAAGCAATGAACTGACCCAGAGCCAAGAATCTGCTGAAGGTGCAGTGCCAGCCTAGCTTTCCTGTAATTTGAGAGGTCAACAGTGGGTGGTCTCCAGAGTACATTGGTTGTGAAGATTAGATCTGTTAAACTGCATAAGGTCCAAGCAGGAAAGCAGTGTCTGGAAAGCTAATGAGCTTCTGGGTTCCCTTCACCATATATGGAAAACACAAAGGCAATTGCCATATTGCCATGGATCTGTTTAGTGGTGACAACAATGATCTATGAACAACTAACAAATACCACAGGAGAAGCAAATTCAAATCCATACACAAGTAAACCACAAATAGGAATTGAGTTTGGAAACAGGACCTTTTATTTCACCACAAAAACATTCACCAAATCTGTCTCACTTTTTATGATCACATTTTCCATAATTTTTTGTTTGCTCATGGTCAACATGAAAATAACCCCCCTAATTTTCATGGCAAGAAAAAGAGTAAAGCTTGAAGAACCAGTGGAGGAGCTAGCTTGCAGGGGCCTCACTGTAAGCTACTACTTTGTAGTGTACAAAGGAAAACAGCATCTATGGGGTACAAAGGAAAAGAGCTGTACAGGTCTCTTGTCACAGGAATTTTTCATTTCATGACACTTACGTTGCAATTACTGCAGCCTCTCTCAAGACAGCCCACAATGGAACAAAACCTGTCTATCAAGACTTCTGTAGTAAAACCGTGGAAGGAAGGGTTGGGTGGTGATGGAACACTGGTTGAGCGCTACTAACCATACCTCCTGAAGGTGAGTGCAAAACAGAGGTAGTGAGAGAGGTCATAGTATCAAATTGGTAGGGCGAAAAGGAGAAGTGACGAACAAGAGTGGCAAGAATGAGGATGATTGAGGCACCATTGTCGGATTGGAACTGGAGGTGAAGCACATAGGCGAATCCAAACCTTCCTGAAAGGACTCTTGATTTCTCTGCAAAAATGTCCCACATAGGAAAAGATACCCATTAGCTCTGACTGCATCAAGGAACAAATGATAGTGGTTATCTTATTGTGCAATTTGAGACAATTTCAAACAGAAGAGTTGAATTATTGAGATGTGCCGAAGAGGCCAAACCTTGCTGTGATAATCTGTTGCTGTAAATACTTCGTTGTTGGAATCTGATGTTGAAACAAACCTCTCTTGCTCCATCATTGTTGCTACATGGTCCTGGCATTCTGGATGTGCTCTCTTGTGAGCCATGAGATTGCACTTGAATGCAAACTTCATTCCACATTTGCAGATAATTGCCTCCCCACACAACTTTTCATGGTCCCTCAAATCAACATCAATATGAAACCTCTTCCCACATTTCCTGCAAGCAAAACCTTTTTCTCCCTCTGAATGCTTTCTGCCGAAATGCCTTCTAAGCTCATACAAGCCCACAAACGTCTTCTTGCAAGCTGGACAGCGAGCTGGAATTTTCTTGTTGTGTCCAGCTTTCAAACAAGAAGTAGTACTAGGCATGATGGTGGTAGTAGAAGATATGGCCTCCCCTGCAGCAGCACCTCCTGCAAGGTGCACTGCATTGGCAGCAGCGGAGGTGGTGGTGTTATGGGACTTGCGGTGCATTCTCATTGTCTGTGGGTTCTTGAAAGTCTTATTGCAGGTGGTGTGTGAGCATTGATATGGACGCCTGTTCTGAATCAGATCAACTGGCACATCAGCTGCAAGTTTGTCTAGCTGCCTCCTGCCAGCAGCAACTGAAACCTGGAGCATACAATTTTTGCATGCCAGATGTGGCATTATTACAAGGTATTATTTTTTCCTGGAGTCGTTGCTTCAAGCTCTCATTTGAATTCAATGCTTTCAAACATCAAAGGCAGCAAATGCTTTGTACCTGATTGAAGCTTCCTGATTTGAGCACCTGCTTGGTGTCATTCCCTGAACACAGCCATGGTTGACTGCAAGATGGTGGTCCTGATTTATACTGTCCCAGCTGTTGGCCACCTTGTCGAGCTCTCTTGTGCACAGCCAGTTCGAAAAAGTTGTTGTGTGAAGGTTGTGGTGGTGCTGAGAGACCAATTTCTCCTCCACACCCCACCAACTCCTGCTTCATTGCTTCAGCATCTACAAGAGAGTGATGGGATGGCGGAGGCATTGGGGATATGATGGACTTCAAAGTGCTGACCAGATTAGGGTGCATTACTGGTGTGTTGATGTGCTGCACGTAGTGTGCATCTGCCACAATCCTCACTGGTGGTGATTGCTGCTGCTGCAGAAGGGAAGGTTCTGAAAGCTGAGATGGAGCCATTGACCTTAATGCCACTGCTGGGGAAGCAGTGAGGAATTCTTGCTGAGAGGGGGAGGAGGAGGAGGAGGCGTTTTCTACAAATTGGTCCCTACAAACCTCCTGGAATGGAGTTGATGATGTATAAGCTGAAGTTGTTGCAGCCATGGCCAAAGATGGTAATCTCTCTTCTTTGTCAAGAAGAGAAGCAAAAGGGGCACAAAACTGCTCATCAGGGTCTGCTGCATTGGAGACCAGACAGTCAGATCCGTCACGAACCATTAAGAAGTCTTGCTGCATCATTGAATTCTTCTAACAGAGTTCCTAGAAATCACAGAAAAACAAACACACACACACACGCACTCAGGAGAGAGAAACAGCAGGACAAGAAACCCCCAAAAAAACCAAGCCCACCCACAAAGGAAACTAAACCTTGGGAGCTCAGAACCCAACACGAAACGACCTCCTGAGAAAGAAAGTGAAGCAACTACATCGCACTTTGTTTATTCTAAAAGTACAGCAAGAAGACATTTATCTACCCCTCTCAGCAGCAGCAACAAGAAAAGCAGACAAAAGAAGAGAGACAAAGAGAGCAGCAGCAGAAGCAGCAGAAAGAGGAGGGAGAAACTGAACCCAGGTCCATCCAGTTCCCATATATCACCACCATCCGCTCAAATGGGTAACCACCTAACTTCCCATTTTACTTGAACAACATGTTTGTTCTGCAAGCTTGTCACCAGCTACAAACTCTTTCTTCTTCTTCCTCTTCTTCTTCTTTCTTCTCCTTCTTATGGCTCTCTCTCCATCTCTCGCTTGCCACGGAATTGCTCATCTCCCTCACACTGCTATCATAAGAAGAAATGTAGTATCTTTTCTTGGTTCGTCATCCAAGCATTTGCTATTACAATCCGGCACTTCCCCACCTGCGACGCACACTCGCGGAGCTTCCGCCGACACACACCTTCGCGCGCGCACGCGCAAAGAGAGAGAAAGAGGGAGAGCTTCACGACGTTACGCACAAACAGAATCATACAAGAGAGGCCTTTGAGGAGAGATTATAGAGGAGCAGAACGTCATCCAGGATACAACAGGAAATTACCGTAGAATGGTAAAGCAGGAGGTGCACATTATGTACCCCAACCTTACAATTACCGCTCGTTGGAACGTTGGAACGACCACTTCCCGTTCTCCATTATTCCGCCCCACTTTGCACTTTCTGTCTCCCTTTTGTGTAATTACTTAATACGGAAGGGGTTGTTGTGGAATGCACGTGGAAATTCAGAATGACATTGTCCTTTTTTTCTCTTTTTTCTTTTATTATTATTATTTTCTTTTTGGGTTCAACAATATTCTAAAATCGAAAATGGTTTTAAAAAGAGGATAATGGAAATAAAAAAATTATCACTAGAAATAAAATTAGCTTCATTAGTTGAAGGGAAATGAGAAAAAATAAAAATAAAAATAAAATGGAGAACATCATCCTGAATTTTCTTGTGATAAAATTTGGATTCTACATTATCTCCTCTTTTTCCAAATTATTTTTATAAAAATTCTAGAATTATGTTTTATTTGAAATTACTAAATTTGGAGACACACTTGATTCTTTTGAACTTTTTTGGGAATTTGAACCAACAAAAGGCAAAAGCGATCCCAAGTGGATAAAACTTTTTTAAATAAAGGAAAAATCCAAGTGGATGATTAAAAAATAAAATGGGGATGATGATGGTTCATTGGAAGAGATTACATCCTTGGAAAAATCTATGGTTTAGGGTTTTTCATTGAATTTTTATTTTCCCCTAATTATAAATGTGATTATTACCTATACTAAAATTTATTAATAGATAAACTAGTATATGTATGGATATTGGGTAGGTGTAATATCTTCAAGATTTATTTGTTTTAATAATTTATGTAATTAAATGGGTGGCTAAAAAAATTAGTTTGAAAACTATTTGGTACCTACCAGGTACCTCCTAGTAGGTACCTATTTTCGATGGATATTAAACCCCAAGTGGATAAACCGTACATACAGCGCCGACTGAAGCGCCGCTACGACCTTTTTGTGGTATAGCCCATTATTAGCCTCAAGCGTGAGTTTAGCCATAAATACAGGAGCATAACCTAGTGATAAGCGCCTAATATTAAATGTTTTGTTCTAGTAAAGAATTTAAAAAGTTACTAGTTACTAGTACTAAAAATTATATGGCGAATTTGGTGGGTGTTGTTAGTGGTGAGTCTTTATGTCGATTTTTCTATTAATTGATTTATGGCGGAACTTGGCAAATTCAATGTCCCACCAGCACCAAGGTCCACTAGCCCAGCTACATTCGGGGCTAGTGAAGTGGGGTCGGCAATCCCGGGTCCGGTGAACGTCCGGATATTCCGACTACTGCCAAGCGTCGCCGGTCATTTAAGGCTAGAACGGCGGTGACTGGCTGCTCCGGTTGCCCAATGAAAAAGAAGGAAAATGGCATTTATTAGTGGGAACGGGGGCGGGTTCTTTTTTAGGCAGGGGAGGGGGAAATAGATTGTCCTAGTCACCTGTCCGGTCATCTGCACAGTCACCATTATCTGCAATATTTTATTTCAGGTTTTGGATAATTAAAAACTAAACAAATGTATTTGGCATTTTCATTTTATTTGATTTTTATAATTTATTTTTTTTGCAATTTTCACAGGGTTATTGTATTCTTATGAGATATTTTTATGTTTAAAGTAATATTGTGTATAGAAAATTTGAGAAAATATTCAAAGTTCTAATTCTTTTGCATTGTTTAGAAAGTTGGAAAAAATGGAAATAGTTTATATGATGACATGTTATTTTGTGTATAAATAATTGGGAAATAGATTCAAGTTCTATTTCATTTTTATTTTCTAAAAAGTTGGAGCAAAATCCAAAATAGTTTAAGGATGATTGGTCTTGCAATAGTATTAGTAGGTAGGAATTAGTGACTAACTAGGTTCCATTCACATTGAATTTAATTCTATTCTTCATCTTTATTTTATTTTATTTTTTTATTGAGTAGCTTCTTTTTCCCCCCTATAACTTCAAATTTGGGTAGTTTTTCCAAATTTTTCATTGCTCAATATCTAATAATTATGCAATTTATTAATCATGTACCTAATCATGTTTCCTTTGTTGGCCTTGCCTTGGTGGGCAAGGATATTGTGTTTAGATTCATTATAGAGTAAAGGTACTAAGTAGCTTAAGGGATTTTGGCCCCTAGGTAATTAGGTTTAGTTTTATATGAGGATTTTTGAAAGATGATATTTTTGGCCTTGTGTTGAAACTTGAGATTAATTATAGAGTTATAATAATATCTCGAAGGATTTTGGTTTCTTTAAAAGGATATTTTGAAGATTACATTTTTGTATGGTGAAATACTTAAGTTTCCGTAATTCTTCTTTTGCTTTAAGATACTTTTTAATGTAAATGGCAAGGCCAATGGTGTGACGCAACCCTTGTTTTCATTACTTAGTATCTAACAAGGGGTGTGTCACACTGTGTGGCCTTGCCATTTAAGAGCAAGTTTTCAATACCTTTTGCACTAATTTGCATCTCATTTTATTTGTTCAATTGAA
>Ga0116229_10011774_pt1 | contig 12801 bp, 6 predicted proteins | sample S1TSphgellanicum_3_FD_87313 | JGI IMG/M metagenome (GOLD analysis project Ga0116229, IMG submission 87313) | Host-associated microbial communities from peat moss isolated from Minnesota, USA - S1T2_Fc - Sphagnum magellanicum MG | ecosystem: Host-associated > Plants > Peat moss > Unclassified...
ATACCAGTGTGAAGCTAGCCGAACCGGACCATGTAGCCGGACGAAAATAGTTATCCTATTGGACGACATGTCCGCCAATAGATATCGCAGTATATGAAAAACACCATTGATGAGGATTACAGAAAAAATGCACTTTGGACATGGCCGACTTAGTAACAATGATATTGAAAATATTTCTTTTCTTTTTTTTTAATTTTTTTTTTTAATTTCTCTTTTTTTTATTTGTATTTTTTCTTTTTTTTTTTTTTTTTTTTTTTTTTGTTGTACTGGTGTTTGGGTTTCTTTTTAATACATTGGCCTCCATTGATTGTTTAGAAAATAATGATTAAAAAATCTCACATACCTACCAAACCCTAATTACACATTGAATGGTTAGTTCGCTCAAAATATGTATTTGAAAACAAATTTGAGATCAATAAATCCAGCAATGTCATTGTCCATAACATTTTTTTTAACACAACCATGCACAAGCTTATTCAATACTCTCTATATCTTAGTACACCAATATAATAACCATTGTCTCTATACAAACAAGGTTAAAACCTTGCAAGGTAGCCATGGATCCCCATACTTGTTATATTTAATGGTGCATTCACACTTGATGTTAAGTCAGTGTTAAATACAAATCTAGGTGGCAATCTTAGGTGGCACCCAATGTTAAATGGGTGATAGCTTAATGTTAATTGAATGTTCGCTTAACATAAAACGTTCATGATAAGTAGGTATAAATCCTAAACGACTACTAGCATGGTGTTAGGGGACTCAACACAAAAGCCCCTAACACCATGTGTGAATGCACCTTTAGAGGAATTAGAGTGGTGAATTGAACCAATCTCTTAAACGGGTAGGCAATACCATTTACAAAGTGGCCATGAATCACAACCACTTGTACATGTACACACAAAAAAAGAATTTATGACATGGTGCTACAACACCTTATTCGACCCTTACGTTCTCTTATGTGGGAACAAAAAGAAATGTAACTTGGGGATTGATAGGTATACCTATTATGTGGGTTTAAACCTAAAGCTACTGATCTAAATCTCCTAGTTATTCACCATTTTTGCAAAATCACTAAACTGAAAAAATAAAATAATAAATAAATCCACATAGAGATATAGAATTTAAAAATATGTTAAAAAATACAACACATTTTAAAAAGTTGATTAGGGTGAGGTATTAACCTTGTGATAGCTAACGTTGTTTTGAGGTTGTTTTAAAATTTTAAATTTTTTTATAAAATTCATGGGAGGTTTAAAAGAAGAAGGTACAAGGAACCTTTTAAAGTGGAGATATGCAATCTTTTGGATCATGTTTGAGATCATTTGTGATCAATGGTAATGTTTGGATAATGTTGGACTGGTACATTCTTTAGATTTGGTAGGTGTGTTGGCCTTACAATAAGTGAAGGTACCTTCCATAGTTATATGAATTCAGAGCTTGTGCAAGTGCAGTGTCAGAGCATCTCCACCGGTGCTCAGTATGTGACTCCAGACAGTACAATGTATTCTGAAAAAGTCAAAATGTGCCCGTTTAGCTCAGAAAATTGGTTTTTCTGCACCAAATTCGTGCACCTTGCCGTGGCTGGTAAAAGGCGCAACACAGTTGTGCACCTCCAAACGAGTGTACTAAATTGGACCTGACTGCGGCTCAAGATTCTCATTGGTCGATCATAATGATTGGTCCAGGTGCTTTGCTTAGTAGTTCCCACGTATATGCAATTCCAGTTAAAGTTTTATTGGCGGGGTTGCCAAAAATAAAACAGCCAAACTTAGACATTTAATTTTATTATCCAGAGTGACATACTGAGCACCGCTGGAGGTGCTCTCAGATTGCTAACTTGTGGTGTGTAAGGTAAGGTGTACAGAGCTTTAAGAACCCAGTTGATCAATGATGACATCTGCTTGGGAATGTGTGGCCAACAAAATCATTCTTGGAAAGGCCATTACGTACATCACAAAGATTTGGGCCAAAATTCCAACAAGCTTAGTTCCAGTGTTCTCTAGTGGGTAGCCTAGTTCTTTACTTTTACAAAGAAAAATAAAGAAAACAAGGGATGTCTCACACTGTGGCCTTGCCAGCCATTTACATTAAAAAGCATGTTAAGGCAAAAGACGAATTATGGAAACTCAAATATTTCACCATGCAAAAATATAATCTTCAAAAACTCCTCTAAAAGAAACCAAAATCCTTCAAGATATTATAGCTCTGTAACTAATCTCAAGTTTTACCACAAGCCAAAATATCATCTTCCAAAAATCCTCATATAAAAATGGACCTATTATTACCTGGGGGTCAAAATCCCTTAAGCTACTATACTCTATAATGAATATAAACACAATATCCCTGCCTTGGTAGGCAAGGCCAACAAAGAAAAATTGGGCCATTCTGGTTTTTGAATGTTAATTTAGAACTATTTTGGTCTATTTCCAGTTCCACACATAAATGGATCCAGGAATCCAGTTCCTGGTTTAGTTCTTTAAAAAAATAATTCTAGTTTCAGTTAGTTTCTTACCAGTGTTGGGTGGATATCACTCTTTTGGGATATCCATTGGATAGGATTTTATTTTTTATTTTAAAAAAAAAATAGATATCCTGTTTGGATATCAGATTTTCATATTTTTCAATCTGAACCAGATATCAGTGTTCTGGAATATTCGTCATTTATTTATTAGTCAAATATTAGCCCATCCGAATATCACAAATTTAAAAAATTTGTTTGCCAATTATTCTAGGTGCCACTTTTTTTTTTGAGGCAAAAAATATTCAAAAGGCAACATTCTTTTTTTTTTAAGGGAAATTTTGTCACAAATTTTCTTTTAAAAAAAGCATTCGCAAAAAAAAACATAAACTAATTTTTAAAGAAAATATAGGCATAATAATAACTACTATTCACTACAACTTTGAAAAGACCTCTGAAAATGTTTCCCTAGAACATTCTAAAATTTTCTAAAGATTTTCACCATCCTAGACATATCAGGAAAATGAAAAAAAAAACATAGATAAGCACTACTAACCTTGATATGTGACACTGAATATGATATCCAGCTCGGATATCAACATCTTTATATCCAACATAATTTTCGGATATCAAAATACCGAGTATCACAATGAATGAATGATATCCAACATCCTGGATATCTTACCGGATATCACTTCTCTATGTATTTTATGTATCCATTTTCCCCCATTACATGTTAAATTCATCTTCGAAATGTTAACTTTGTCAAAATAAAATAAAATAAATATTAATATTAATAATTAATAATTGCTTCACAAACACTCAACCCATCCAAAAAAACAAACTGTCAACAAAAAAAAGAGAGAAAAGGTGCATATCCAAAGACTTGTAATATTCTTAAAACACTAAAAGCAACATTATTAGTAGGCTACTTCAAAGCTTAGCCTGGACAAAGGGAGAATGCAAGTGGCAAAGGGAGTGTAGTAACTTGTCAATGCATGTCATGCAGATGAGGAGGCTCAGCATCCCAAATTCTCTTTGTCCAAGAACTAGTGCTTCTCATGCTACCTACACTAGTAGTGTAAGCACAACAAAAATGTGACCATGTCCTCCCTCAACTCCTCACAATTTTTTGGTTGTTCCCATCAAGTTCCCAATGTGTTTCCCAACATGTTCCCAATAACACCTCACTTTATCCCATTCACTATCCCCAATGTTATCCTCTTAGAATTCATATAATTGGGCGAATATTTGGACTTCCATGTTTCTATGTTTGAAGTAAATACATTTTTATATTGGCAAGTCTTCAAAGTTTCAAACATTTTTTTGTTGTGATGGGCCAACCAAAGAAACTCATTGTAAAAAGAGAATTGTGAACTTGGATGGATTGCACCGACCCCATTAATTACTATGGATCACACTAACATAGCATTAACAAAAGGATTCTTCTTCAACCTTTTTTTTTGTGATGGGCCTACCGAAGAAACTCTATGTAAAAGGAGAATTCTGAACTTGGATGGCACCGACCCCATTAATCACTATGGATCACACCAACATAGCATTAACAAAGGATTCTTCTTCAAGGTGGTGAAAAATGCCTTCTACCTTCTTAGTACTCAAGAGCTTTGGATGCATTGATATGAACATATTTGGTGTGGGATTAATTTGGATGATTAGTTTGGATCACATGGGATCATATTGGTGTTATAGGAGTATGAAAATGGATGTAAGGTTGATGAATTGCAATGGTCAATGGAGTGAACCCTGAACTATATTCCAAACTATACATACATACATACATCCATACATCCATATATATAGTTTGCCATGGATAAAAGCATTATTGCAAAAGTAAGATTGCTCCATCCACTTTTCATTTTATTTATTTAACCTCTAGTTCATAGATTTCAAACTGATATTTCATTTTATGTTCTTCTTATCTTTAATGACATTTTTAAAATTTTAAAAATTGTATGCATTCATATTATTAATGGCAATATTTGTTCCTGTTTCTAGATCAGGTAGAGGTTTAATGGTGGCCAAACAAATTTTGTTTCTTGATGTGGTTTATAAATACAATGTATGTTCTTAAATCATTTGGACTAGAAAAGTGATGCAAATACATATATTTGTTTCAAACCCATCATATTGATATATTTCCAATGTCTTTTTAGTGTACGCTAGTGTGACCTGTGCCATTGGCCCACATGTGAACTCATCCACATTCTCAACTGATTTTTCCTTCCAAAACTTGGTTTTTGGAATTTCTTTGAATTTTCAAAGGCAGAAATCACTTAAAAATCAATATCTCCCACATTCTGAATCCAAATCTTACCATATAAATTCCATTAAATCCTGCTCATCAAGATCTTTCAAACAATGCCAAAGGCACATTCCAATTCTTCTGAAATTTTCAGCTCCGATTTAATTTAATTTTCAGTGAAGAAATCATTCAATATGCAAGAACTTTTGCACCACAAGTCCAAACGCCATGGAGCCAAGCCCATGCACCCCTCTCATCAAGAACTTTCCAACAACACCAAGAACATGATCTGAAGCATCCCGGTTTGGTGGATTTCATAACTACAAATCAAAACAAACTACCTTCCTTCATAGATAGATAGATAGATAGCATAATCTCATAAGGTGATAACTTTATAACTTGTGTAAATCTAGGCTAAATTGTCACAAAGAGACATATTGGGTCTTATGTAGCAGAAGGGTGGTCTATGTTTTCACCCTTGCGAATGTGTTGATGCTCAGCTGAACACGATTCCCAGTATCCCCAAAGTTTGGCAACTTAGAAAAAGTTGTCTTTGGTGATGAGCCATTTTGTGTTTAGAAACCATCCTTGTCCCTTTGAATTATAGTGATTTTTCCCCCATTTGTTATAAAAAAGGGATCTAGAGCTTTTAAATTTTTAAAAGAGGTATTTGTAAAAAATTGTATGTGGGATTTAAGATCCCTTATGTAATGTTGTTGTGAAATGGGAGGGATGAATTATACTAGTGACCAATTGGAGTGAAATATCAAGGTTTTTTGGTGACCATATGGAAGGCAAAAACCACAAAGTAGAATGACCATACAGAAACAAAGTTTTTATCTTGTCTCAACTGATATTGTGCTTAATTTCAATTGGTCAATAGATTCAACATGTGATTTTTAAATTGTATCCAATTTAATGTAAATGGACTCACCATAATCATGGTTTATAATGAAATAACTAGTGTCGGGTAGATATTTGATTTTTGTAACACATGTTGGTCCTGAGAATTTGAATATTAGAATCAAAGAACTGCAATCCCAAGTATTTGAAAATTTTCTAAATCAAAAAAATTTCAGGTTCAAGCATTTGGAAAAGAATAAAATTCCAAGACCCATTGGTTTTGGGTATTTCAAAAACTTCAAAGAACTTTCAAGTTTTGTGAAACCTAAAAGCACTAGTAAAGACTTGGCCACTTTTTTGTGATTATTTGCCTTTTTTCCAAAAAAAAGAAGAAAATCTTGGTTATTTTAAAAATAAGGTACTTGATATTTTCATAATCACAATTATATATGAAAACCAAGTACTTGATTTTTGATACTCATGGACTTGATAAATGGTGAGGAGTTTGATGCAATTTATATCAACCCACATTGGAAACAACCTACATAATTTTTATAAAAGTATGAGCGTTTGTTTGCAATTCAAAATGAGGTGCTCTAAACCACTTCAACATCGAATGAAAGTTTTATGAACTTTTAAAAACATAAAAATCAGTAAATATGGCTAAATTGTTCATGTCATGATTTTGTGAAATAAAAAAATGTCTTCTCACAAAGATTTAACCTAAGTTATATTATTATAACCTAGGGTCAGCTTCCACATTGATAAAGTGATTTTTTTTCCCCAAAAGTTAATTCATTTTATTAATTTGAAATTGTTATTTTTTCAGGATATATTATTATTTTATCATATGAAGAGTTATTATTGAGATTGTAACTTGCAATCATTATGATTTTTTCAACACCTCACTTTTATATTTTTCACAACAATAATTTTTGTATTTGAAGGATTATTTGATGATGAAACTGACCCTAAGGTAAAATACATGGTTTAAGTATCATTGATTTTTGGAAAAGATGAATGTCTTTACAAGAACACAAGTTCACATTTTTCGCCTATAAAAAATGGGAATGTAAGGAGGCCAATTTTTTTTCATTTTAATTTGCAAATACTTACCCTTAAGAAATTGAATCATTTTGAAGAAACTTACACTTTAGATGAGTATTTGTTTTTGTCACCTCCCAATTATCTAGTTGAAAGATATTTTATATACATATGGTATGTCAAAAAATATATAGTTTTACCATTTGATTTTACTATGATTAGTTACATCCTCATCACTCCTCAATACTTCAAATACTAAAGTTAAAAATTAACCAAATATCAAATATCAAAATTCATCCAAACAAAATTGTAATTCAATTTAAAGTGGCTTCAACACATGCATATTAAAAAATAAGTAATGATAAGATGGGGGAAAAAAATTCCTTCACATAATAGCACTAGAACAATACCGTATTTGACATAGGTAAAATAAAATTTTAACACCTATAGTCTCCTTAAGAATGTAAGATAATTTTTCTTTTGGAGAAAATAATTGTAACTATTCCATTCCCCTTCAACCACTTTTAAAGTAATCATTGAAAGTAAGGCATTTGGTGTTTTGGGAATGTTTTAATACTAATGTGGGTAACTACATTTGCAATTTGAAATTGTTATTCAAAATACACAAATTTAACCACAAAGTTGTTTCGCACTCAATAATCAAAATATGATCCATCACAACAAAATAAAATCTGAGTTTCATCTTTTCTTTTTCTTTTTTTCTTTAGCAACTTCACTATTGATGTGCGTATTCTTGCTATAATTACTTTGAATCTCATGCATTAAATATTTTGGTATTGAATCATTTAATTTTATATCAAATTTCAATAAATGTTTTTTCATTTTGTGAATAATTAGGTTTGAGATTGAAATAGGGGATTCGGGGTGAATGGAGGGACCAAAAGTAAGGTTACTTTGTGAATTTCTCTAATGTTGTTGGATAAGTTGTCTAGTACGACTAATTTCTTCAAATATTAGAATATAGCATTGCAATAAATTCATTTAATTATCCCTTAAATTGAATGACTTTCAATGTAAATACAAGGTGTACATGAGTTTAGGACTAATCTTTTGAGTGGAAGGAACAAAATTAAAAGTTTGATAAAAACAACATTACCACTTTTTCAGTTTCATTAAGAGGGACTTCCTCGGGTGCCAATTTGTGTAAAATGTGTAGAACTTTTGGAAAACCTAGCATTGGATGAAATGTAACTAGAAAATTGGGTCAATTTATATATTTTTCGGATTCACTCATGATCCAAATTCCCAAATTCATTCACAATCCCATTTGCAACTTCCTTTCTCTTGTTCATCCATTTTTTCATTTCCTTGAATTTATTCTCTTTTTTGTGTTCCAAAACATAATTTGTTTGCATCATTGTTTTATATGTCATTAATGCAGATTATTTTCCCATTATCACTAAATATGTTCAGAAGGTTGTTCAAATAATCAATAACATAAATAAGATATTTACATAATGATAATAAACCGATAGTTTCAAACCTCCTTCATGAAAACATATTAATCAATAGTCTTCTTGTAATGCCCAATGTGTTCATACTTTACGCATTGGAGCTGGAAAAAGGCCTCCAATAATAATCCTAATAGTGAATGGATTAGGGATGTAACATCATATTTTCTTAGGGTTAGATCATCCCCAGCGGTGCTCTGCAAAAATATATCTCACATCCGAGTTTAGTTATTTATTTTTTTGCTAGCCCACCCATAAACTCCAAATTGGTGGGAGACTACTAATAGCAAACCACCTGGACCAATCATTATGATTGGCGAATCAGTTACAGGGATCAGTAGTCGAATCATAGTTATCACACTCTTCTCTAAGTTACAGGGATCAGCAGTCGAATCATAGTTATCACACTCTTCTCTAACAGGAGAACAGCTTTGCTGCCACTTTTGCCAGCCTCAGCAATTTGTGCAAACATGCAGGAGCAAAACTATTTCCCTGAGCCACGGCATGGGTGGGGGACTACTAATAGCAAGCCACCTGGATCAATAATTATGATTGGCCAATCAGATACAGGGAGTAGCAGTCGGATCATACTTATTACACCCTTCTCTGGCCAATCAGATACAGGGAGCAGCAGTCGGATCATACTTATTACACCCTTCTCTAGCAGGTGCACAGCTTAGTGCATAGCTTTGTTGCGCCTTTTACCAGCCTCAGCAAACTCTGCACATATTGCAAAAGCAAAACTATTTTCCCGAGCCAAACTGCCAGGTTTTAACTTTCTTCATCCCACAGCTGGGCACTCTCTTATATTGCTATTGCTCTTCAAGGCCCGTGCAAGCCATTGCTTGCCAATGGAGGGAGTTTTACATGACATGTGGACTCTGGAGATAGTTCCACTCTGCATTTGGAATTGCCCATTCTCCACAATTGGGCCAAAAAAAAAACAAACATGGCATTTTATTAAAAAATTTCAAGAAATGTGATGGGCCTAATCAAGACCATTATGGAAGAATACTCTGGAAGGACTCGGAACAAAATCTAAGGGATAAGTCATAAAAATATGTGAAAATTTGATACTCATAAAATCCATTGAGTCCATTCCGAAAGATGTGATTTGAGTTGGTCCCCCAATCAATTTTATAATCTTTGGATTGTGTTTGGAGCAACTAAAAAGCTTCCAAAATGTGAGTGGTTTGAATAACCTTTCCCTTGACTCAATTCCAAGAGCATTGAAGGTTATTTTACCCATTTGGAATTGAACATTAACCTAAGCTCAAAACCTTGTCCCCACATCAAAAGTGTTACCTATGTAATCCTCAAAGATGGGTCCTCTCCCTTTTTTACCCACCTATCACATTACAAGCATTTTCATGCCACTATCCAAGTACCTTAGCAGCTTCAACACATATTTATCAAATAATTAATTTATTTTGAATTTTTCAGTTTGAAACATAGAATATTCTTGCAGATTCAATGTTTTCCTCCACAGAAAAAATATATATTTGAAAAAATTAATAGTTTTAAATTTCAAGATTTTTGAAAATAATATAATTAGTGTCAAAGTTGCCAAGGCAGTTGGGTATACTTGTACTCACCAAATGGTCATAGGAACTGGTTTGTCATGTGGACTTATGTTAACATTTGCATCATGTTATCCATAAGGAAGACTAAAAACAATATTTATCAATATACTAATTTGAGCATGGGAATTAAGATTGTTATCTTGTGAGTGAGGGAATATAGAAAAACAACTAGTTTGATAACTAAAAAACTTATCACAAAATATAATGGAAAATTGCATAAACATATCTACCAATGAGAATATGAAATGCATTGACACGACAAGTGTGACTTAATAAAGCAATAATAAATTAGATTTGTGTAGTGGAACCATTTTTTCTTTTTTTCTTTTTATTCTTTTTTTGGGGGGGGCAGCTAATTTCCCCAATGTTTTGATGTAGCCAAGGTGTTGATCATCCATAAGCTGATTTAACCAAATTTGAGTCTTAACCAAATGCAAGAGAGAAAATTAAACATCCTTATATATATTTGGCTACCTACTTGAACCATGTATATAAATTTGGTGATTTTTATTCATCTTTCTGAATTTTGGAGATTTTATTCAAAACATCATTGAATTTATTCCAAAATAATTCCCACATTTTGCAATAGTGTGAAATTTTGCACCCAACAATAATGGCTAGGCAAACATCTTCACAATAAAATAACTAAAATGATTACATAATGGAACTAAAGAATCAAAGCAAGGGCTAAGTCATTACATATCATGTGTCCTATTTGGGCCTTATTCCAACCTTTTTTTAGGCAAGATAGGTAGATATCTATTGACTCCGTTTTGTTTTTGGTCAATGTTAATTTTAATGAATCAACAACTAAAATACACACTTGAAATTTGAATTGTGGACTAAAAATATAGTTATGTTGTCGAACAAGCTTTGATAAAACCCCATTACCACCTAAACAAAATGGCAACTCACCAGACCAAATTGGCCATGATCCTAGGCGAAATGGCCTACATAATATGTTCAAAATTATCCTAAAAACCTTGATAATCATTTTTGATGTGTGAATAGTGTAGATGAATAATTACAATAGAGAATGATTTTTCATATGGAAGTAAGTTGTGCCTCATGACACATGTGATAAACTTTGTGGTTTCATCCATCACATTGTAAAATATGTGGTGTTTGTTGTAGCATGTATTACATTATTCACAATAATTTGACATTAGCACAATATGTGTCATAAATTAATGTCAATTAATTGGAATATCAATCATGTAGTATGTGCAACATCAAGCATCACATATTTTACATTGTGATGGATGAAATCACAAAGTTTGCCTTTCGTATGTTGTGAGCCATGGCTTGATAATGTAGGAAAAGCTATGTTTTGTGATGGTGAATGTCACCCTTGAAATGCAAACTAAATTACATGTCATTATGGAATTTGTGGTCCTACATATTTATATGTGACTCTTCATGACACAAGATGAAATCAGTGAATCCTTATCACATAAAATTACCAATGTTGGGTTGGTATTTACCTTGGTTAGTTTAAAATGTTAGCTCTAATTCCAATTAATGAAAACCAAGTGAAAATTTGGATAAGAATTGGAACCAAGTTCTTGACTCCATTTATGTTTAGAACTAAACTCAATTTTTTTGAAAAGAAATGATTTTTGATTAAAAAACTATAACCGAGGGTTAACCAAAAGGTAGCTAGCAAATAACTATTGGTTCCGATCCAAATTATCCAACATTGGCTGAAATTGGGGCAGATTTTCAAAGCCTGAACCAAAAATTAATTTTTTATAAAAAAGAAACCCAAAACTAAATTCCAAGTTCCATTTTTGTGGGAAATTGGAATTGTTCTATTTTTTTATACAATCAAAACATTCCTCTTCACAAAACTCAAGAATTGCCCAACACTAAAATTTCCTCCTTTTTAACAATAAATCTAATAACAAACAATTCTCAAGATTTAAAAATTTTAATTGGTGAAATTTAAGACCTTTTTTTCTTTTTTCCAATCACCTTGTCCATTCATTCTACATGGAAGGTTGGTCAAAAGAACCAAAACAAATGGTTCACCCTTTCAAAAGGTTAAGGAGGTTGGAGGAAAAGAAAGGAATTGTCCACATATTCCATAGGAGAATGTGACTAGAGGAAAAAAAAAACTATGTACTCACTCATTTCAAAGGAGGAGGAGGTTGGAGGGAAAGAAATAACAACAATCTATTCACCTATAACAAAGGAGAAGAGGTAGGAACAAAATAATAATAATTCACAATCCACCCATTGCAAAGGAGGGGGAAAAATGATTCACCAATTGTAAAGGAGAAATAACCATAATATGATTATAGAATTCACACACAAATAAACAAAACCATTCTTCAATTTCAAAAAAATTGAAACATGACATTAGATTACGTATCAATAAAATGATCATGATAATAAAAATTGTGATTAAGGAGCATAGTGTGGCTATTCTTTTCTTAGTGATCACCTTGAAACATGAGACAAACGAAGTAATCAATAAACCACCAAACTTGGTGTAAAAATGGAATTTTGGTGTTGTCGGCATGTTTTTTTTGTTACATTATTGTTGGATACCAAATTTCCTTTAAAATTGTTAGTATCATATGCATTGAATAAGTATAGTAGATTGGTTTCTTTTATGTTGTAAGATTTAACATTGTAAGAAGCATGTAAATAACAATACAAATTATTGGTTTACCAATTTGAAAATTATTTGGATTGATTATTTGGTTTTTCATAATACAAAGCACCCCATGGGCTATTCCTTTTTTTAAATGGCATACATAACCATTATAATGGGGGCAATATGATTGCCCCAACTTTTTTAATATTACCCTTAAATAGGTATGTTACTTGGTGAATGGCAAAGGTTTAATACGGCAGGATGAAAACAATCGAATGGTTAGTTAGGATGAAGACATTTGATTAGTGCACAAGATTTAAATCTTTGATCAATTTGATTTTCAAATTATTTTTGGAAGGAAAGGATTTAGGATGTAGTTCTAAATGAAGGTTGAAAATTTGTGTTTTTTACACATAGAGTTAAACTTAAAGAATTGTTGGAGATAAAATAGAGATACAATATGAAGTTTAGAGTTTTGTTGGACTGTGAACCATAGATTTTTCATGTTTTTCATTTTCGATTTTTACATTTTA
>Ga0116229_10011775_pt1 | contig 12800 bp, 8 predicted proteins | sample S1TSphgellanicum_3_FD_87313 | JGI IMG/M metagenome (GOLD analysis project Ga0116229, IMG submission 87313) | Host-associated microbial communities from peat moss isolated from Minnesota, USA - S1T2_Fc - Sphagnum magellanicum MG | ecosystem: Host-associated > Plants > Peat moss > Unclassified...
AATTTAAAAAATTCAAAGTATGAATTATTTACCATATGTAAAATTAGGGGTGTAATGTACATAACATATGAAACAAAGTTGTAGCTTATAATATGTTACCTTGTTTTTTTTTTTGAACTAATGAACTGGTTGTATTATTCAACTAGTGAACATGTTACCCAATATAAAGTTTCTGAATTTTCTTATTGTTTATGCTCGTTAATTATTGTTAGAGACTTTTGAACATGTTTAAAGATTGCAATAGAGAAAGAAACATATCATATCTTACATTTTTGAAATACATGGACACAATTTTTTTGTCACCTTGGAAACATAATTTTAATATTTTTTTAAAAATATTTTTTTGAGTTATCTTTGGAAGTTTACTTCATTTTGAATATTATCATTGTTCATTACTAGATTCTAAGTTTATTTTGAAGGGTGTAAAAGATATTTTTGTAGGATTGTTTTTGAATCTTTCTTATGGTTTCATTTAGCTTTACAATTTTGAAGTTCATTTGCACCAAACATGGTGATTGTAATCAGACTCTAAGAATTATTTTTAAAAATATTTATTTTATTTTATTTTTGAAATTATGTCTTAAATTATAAAATTAGTGAAATCAATTGGTAAAAAAATAAAAAAATCCTCTTAACATGATATAAGAAATTAAAACCTAAAGTAGGTATGATTTGAAATTATGATTATTTTTCAAGATGAAATATGCAAAATCTAGCAAAATTTTCACATTTTGAAAAATTCATATTACTTCAACAATTATTAAAAAAAAAAAAAGGATATATTGGGGCAACTATATGTATTTTCAAGAATAAATTGGAAAGATTTCATTCAAAAAGTCCTTTATATGAAAAAATTGAATAAGATTAAAATAAAACTTGTGGTCCTTTTATAAATTAATGTTATTGGCTCTTGTTAATGTGTTTTCACCCTATAATCAATAATCAAAGTTGGATTTCCATCCACTGTTATGTGGTGGTAGGTTTTAAGTGTGTTTATTTTGTTCACATTTGAATGCTTGGTCAAAAGTGGTATGGCCACAAACATCGAAGTTATTTTTTTGGTTCTAATTATGTATGGTGATTTGTTTCAAGATGAAATTGCCAAGCGTCTTGTGTGTCTAGGAATTAATGGTGCCTCCAAATTTCAAAGGGACAAATTTGGAATTATTGCCCTAATGAAGATTGAACAAGCACCCTACTTAATTTGGATCCATTGTATGGCACATAAAATGAACTTTGAAATGCATAATTTGTTTTCCATGTAAGTGTTTTTCAAATTGGAACTAAATCTCTTTCAATTACATTATGAATAATTCTCTAGCTCCCCTAACCATCATCTTGAATTTTAAAAACTTGGTAAAATTGTGGAAACAAATGGTTAAAGATTTTTTTGAAATGTGAAAATGAAGTGGATTAACATGTTGGCACTTTGAAATAGGTTGGGAAAGGGTACATGATTATGATTACTAAAATGGTAACTAATTGTGGTTTCATGGAGGTAGTTATAGCCAATCTATTGAATTTGTGTGACATTAATACAATCTTGGGTTTGTTATGTGTTTTGCCCATCTTGGAACCTGGTAATGCCTTGATGAAGTTTATGTAGGGAAAAAATGTACTTGTATGTGATTGCATTACAACTATCAAAATTTGCAAAGTAGACCTATACAAAATATATGGTGATTCAAACACATCCTTTGCAAGCTACAAACTTTTAAAAGTTAGTCAATCTTGTTGCAAACACATCATGTAAGATTGCACATGAGTGAGTGATTAATTTAGTTGATGGCATAAAACATTTGGCTTTTTGAATTATAGAATAATACCACATGGTCCATTTTGTTGATCCCTTAATTGGTCTCCATTATTTAGTTATTCATGTTGGCTTTGAAACAATTATCACAATTGTGAAAGCCTAATGCATTGTTGCATGTGATATTGAATTGGAGCACATGTTTCCAAATCATTAGTTGATGAATTTTTTTGGGACCATTTACCCACAATATCAATTACAACTAGATTGTGAGTTCAATTTTGTAGCTCATAGATTTTTGAATCATTTTCAAGGGATGTTTTGGATTTGCAAACATCCCTTTTCAAGTTAACCATGAAAAATCAAACTTTTAAGGCCATGAAAAAGTCAAGAGATGAAAACCCTAGGTATCACTAAATTGTGGCATCAACTTGTCGCACGCAATTTGTTGGCTCTTCATTTCTTTGGGTTCATCAAACTTGCTTAAATGGTCTTTGTCCAAGTCATTGGCTACATAGAAAATGAAAGAACATTTTCGTGAAGTCCAAGCTTTGAAATTGATTGGTTGGGCATCTAGATGTTGTTATACGCATGTTTGCTCAAGATTTTTTCATTAAGAACACTTTCCCTTTTCAAGCTACTATTGTAGATTGGAATGATAAAGACAAGGTTAGAGTAAGAGTGAGTGCATGATTTTTGTTTTCCTCATAATATCACATGTTTTGAAATTTGATGTGATTTGTGTTGTGATATTAATTTTGTTAGTGGCTCCAAGCACCTTGTGTTGCAATGGGCAAGGTCTTTGGGATTTGTGTTCAAGTCCCCCACAAGGTCTTATGAATTAATAGTTACATTTAAATTTTAGATCCTACTTGTAGATGCCACATGTTATTTAATTGCCTAAAACATAAGCACATTTGCAAGCTTGCACTAAGATATGTAAATGAGCCAATTTGAAAGTCTTTGCCAAATTGTCATTTCTGTGTTTGCAATTTAGCCACATACATCACACTAAGTTTTGGGCAACTAGTCATATGGGCATTGTGTTTACACATGGCCTTGCCACTTGTGCTACAAATTAAAAATGTAAAACAAAACCCTGTATAATGCACCTTCCAAATACACCGGAGAAATTCAGGGAGGGCTTAAATTATGTGTAAAAACACCTTTTGAACTTTAAGCAGGAGAAGGCCTACTCCTACAAGCCTCCCTTAACTTGGTCCTACATCCAGGCCAGTTCTCTGTTTATTGGTCCTATGCTCTCAGTCTACCACACCATTGGAACTATGATCCTTGAATTAAGGGAGGCGCTGAGGAACAGGCCTTTTGTTATATGAAGCCTGTACACATGTTTCTAAGGAGGTAAATCATTAGCCTAACAAATCTACTTGGCAAACCCCACATCAAAGCCAAATGAGTAAGCGAATCACTTACCTTCAATGCACACATGCTTGTACCAGTGTTGACAGGGTATCAAAAATTCTCTGGAGTATCGACAGTGGATCATGTGGGTATTCTCATCTGAACCTTTTGATAGGTAGGAGCAATGAAAACTCAAATTAATTCTAATGATGAATAATTGAAACTGGCATATGGGGGATTTTTGGAATCCTTGTTATGGTCGTCCATGGACCATTTTCAAACACAATTTCAGAAATAATTATTTCATTTTCAAGCCTAATTACTTTATTTATTAAAAAAAATTGCTTCCCTTTCCTCTTAACTTTATGAATAGTTACTTTTCATTTTTCTTAATAACTACCTCTATTTTATAACTATCTCAATTTTTTTCCCTATCCACCAACATGGATATTAAAAAAAAATTAATATGTGTCTTTTCATGTTCATGAAATATATATAATTAGATTATATTTGACATTGACATAAATAATGATAAATTATTGAAAACCATATGAAAACATTAAAAAAAAGAAAAATTCATCATCACTGGTAGTGCGTAGCAATGTAGAGCTCAAATTATAGTAGTTGTACAGATAAGGAGTAGGGAAAATATATGTAATAGCAATGAAGGCACTCAGGATAAGGGAAAGAGAGGATGAAACTTAGTTTACAACAAAAATAGATGGTTTTCTGAGTTTCAACCCCGGCCTCCCCACCCCGACCCCCCACCCAATTATGCTAATGTACCTTTTTTGCAAGTTTTTTTTTAGAATCTCACCCCATGTATGACCAAACTCAGGGTTTGGGTTTTGTGATTATTTTATGGATAATTATGATTTTTTAATTTAAAAAGGATAAATCAGTAATTATTTTGTAATTTTGGTGATTGTTTTTTCATTTGAAGAAAAAGCAATAACTGGTTGGTGAGGATTGTCAAAAGATAACCAGCTGTTTTCAAATTCGTGAGAACTGACATTTTGAAAATCAGTTAAATTTTTTCAACAAAAACATTGATACCCTGACCCAGTGTGTAATGTTTTTGGAAAATTAAAAAGTGAGAATCAAACCTTGTAATCTATTTTTGTTAAAACCAAATCCAGTGGGCATCAAAAACATCTGATACCCGCCTAACACTGGCCTGTACATTGTTTCTGTGCACAACAACTTTGAAGCTGGGGATGAGAAAATGGAAATTCCTATTAGTAACTGGCACCTCCAATGGGCTGTTTGGAGTGAATACTTCTAGATTTGCAAGTGTCCACAGATTCAAATTTTTCTTGTTTTGGCCCAATCAAAGAGTCTCATTGCAAAATAATATTGTGCATTTAATTTCCTAGTTTTTATCCACCTCTTTCAACTTTCTAAAATGATTCCATTTTCATTCATTGTTGAACTTCTTAAATCTGGGAGTCAATCTACAGAAATTGATATTTAAACACCTATTGACACAATGAATGAATGAATGATGACAATCAGATTTTCATCAGGTTTGAATTTTGAACTTGAGTCCTGCTATTCAAAGAAAAATCCTATTTTAACAGGGCAGTTGTCTTTCATGACAACCGTGTAATTCTAATGATAAGAACCTTCTTGGTGAGCACTTGTGTCTGGTGGCATTGATACTTGATACCAATGTTGGGTGGGTATCACAAATCCCACCAGGCATCAGCTGGGCATCAGAGTCTGAACCCCTCAGGGTATCACACTGAGTGATACCCTGCCTGAAAACCGAATCACTGGTTCTCACTTGTGTGAGAAGCGGATGGTGATAATCGGTTAAGTTTTTTAAAACTAAAAATAGTGAGACCCGATTAACGTCTGAACCCTAACCCGGGTAAAGGTCGCAAGAAAATCCTATGTGAAAAAATCAGGGTTAGGTGGAGGTGTTGCATTCCAATAGCCACTTCTAGAAAATCCCAAATGTTTTTTTATAAAATGCACTTTTGTACACTATCTGTTCCTCTTGCGTTTTTTTCACTTGTGTTCACAAAGGTTGTGTGTGTTGTGTTTTTTAGTATTTGGTGTTTTTGTGTTGTCTAGTTTTTGGATTTGGATTATAAAGTTAATTTTTTCCCCTTTTAAAAACCTTTTTCTATTTTTTTCACTTTTCTTCATTCTAATTTTTCTTTTCCTTTTACCTTTTGCTTCTTTCTTCTTTCCTTTCCTTCTTGTCTCTTGTTTGGTTGTTGCTTCCCTGCCTTGTGTTGCTTTAAGTTGTTGCCTTATCGCCTTGTCGCCTTGTCCTACTACTTCAATTTGCTGCTTCTTCATGTTACTTTGTTGTTACCTTGCATGTTCCCTTGTTGTTTCGTTGTTTCATCACTACATGCCATTGCTTCATTGCTTCGTTGTTGTTTTGTCACCTCGTATTTGTTTCGTCATCCTTGTCATTGCCTTGTCATTTTCATCGTTGCCTTGTCGTCCTCATCGTTTTGTCGCCCTCGTCGCCTCATTGCTTCGTCACCCTTGTCGCTTCGTCCCCTTGTCACCCTCGTCGCCTTGTCGCTCTCTTCGTCTTGTCGCCCTCGTTACTTTTATTGCCTGGTTGCCCTGGTCGCCTCGTCGCCTTCATTGTCTCGTTGCCTTGTCGCCCTTGTCGCCTCGTCGCCCTCGTCGCCTTGTCGCCCTCGTCACCTTGTCACCCTCGTTGCCTTGTCATCCTTGTCACCTTGTCATTTCGTCGTCCTCATTGCCACGTCATTGTTTTATCACCCTCATCGCCTCATCATTGCTTTGTCACTTTGTTGCTTCATCATTGCCTTGTCGCTTCATTGTTTTGTCATTTCATTGCCTCTTCGCTTCGTTGCCTCATCACTTCGTCGTGTCGTCACTACTTGGTTGCATCGTTGTTATTTAGTCATGTTGTCATTACCTGGTCACGTCGTCGCTACTTCGTTGTGTTGTCCCTATTTCGTTGTTTCGTTGTTACTTCATGTTACCTTGTTGTTGCTCATCATTGCCTTGTTGCCTTGTTGCCTTGTTGTTTTGCTATTTCATCATTGTTTCATCATTATTTTGTTGCCCAACCTCGCAAGGTCAAGGTACCTTCTAACTCCCCCATTTGTTATTTCACTGCCTCATGCTTCGTTACTTCGTCGCCTTGTTACTTCATTGCATCTGTTGATTGATACTTCCCTCCTCCTTCCTCATTTACAGGGAGGAGCTTGGAGCTTGGAGAAGCAAGCTATCTAGCAACCACCAAAAAAGGTTAGTGTTTTTTTAATTTTAATTTTTTCTTTTGTTTTTAGTTTTGTTTGTTTATTTTTTTGTTTGTTAATGTGCAAGATATCCATAAACCCAAACATTTAAAAAAATAATAATAATCACTATACATTTTTGTAATCTTAATGAAAGAAAAGTGAATAATTTTAATTTTTTTCCTAACCTTCAACCCTTCAACCCCATTGTTTATAAATGTTTTTTTCAAAACTTTACCCTTAATAAACCCATTTTTTTTGTAATTGGTTTTTTAAAACTTTAAACCTTTGTGAATATTTGATTTTTTGCTTTCTTTTTTGTTTGTGAAGTTTTTTGGAATTGTTTGTTAGTCTTGTGCTTTATTTAACTTTAAAAATATTCTTGTGAAAACAGCCAATGGAATAGTCCTTTGTAGATGAAAATGTTGTAATCAGAAATAATGAGATAATTAAAATTTGTATGGATGATGAAGTTACGGAAGAAAATTGAAGTGTGCAAATAGGAACAAGTAGGAATCCAGAAAATGAGAAAGAAGAACAAATGAAGGTAAATCTTAAAAAATTGCATGCACAAAGAAAAAATAAGCAACCATGTGGAAGATTATCTTTGTGTTGGAGTTTTTATTGTGTCAATGATAATACAAAAATTGATCTTGAGAGTACACAAATCATGCATTATATCCTTTGTTATAAGAACTTGTAATAGGAATAAATTCAAGAATTTAAACAAGGAAAGGATTAATTTTTTATTATAAGACAAATGGAATAACTTCTCTAAAAAAACATGTTGATGTAGAGCACGTTATTATTGCAAAAATATTTGAAAAAAAAGTAAATTTTTTGTTGGAGGGAAGAGAAGAAATACAATTAGCAAAGAAAAGAACAATTGTGTTTGGTGGGTCAATTTCAAAAAAACTTTATGTCAAAGATTCCCTCAAAAAAAAGGATGTGCCATAGAAATAATTTTTAGAAGACTTGGGTTTTTTTATTATTAAAAATAATTTACCAATGCAATTTGTGGATAGTATGTGGTTGAAATGTTTAATTTTACATTTGTGTCCAAAATTAAATTTCCCTTCTAGAAGGTAGTTTTCACAAGAGATATTGCTAAGGTTAGTTGAGAAGACAAGTCAATAGTATGTTCTTCATACATTAGCAAATTATTTTTCTGCAATAGCTAGTTTTGATTTTTGGATGTCTAAGGGAGCTTATGATGTCTTTGCATTAGTGATCAATTTTTTGAATAATGATTGGCAACCAAAACATGTAACTATTGGCTTATTTGAAGTGACAGAGACTACTAGTCAAGCATTGGCTAGAAGTCTAACAAAGTTATTGGATAAATATGGTTTAAGAAAAAAAATCATTGCTTATGTCAAAGATGAGGGGTCAAATTTCAATGCAATGACTATTACATTGAAAGTTTTTGTAAATTATGAATATATTGGTTTAGAAAAATGCTTTTAGGGCACTTGTTTTGGGCATGTTTTTGAAAAAACATGTTAATATGGCATTGCAAAAAAAAGGTGTGTAAGGATTTGAAGTATGTTTCTATTAAGTTTGTTCAAGCAAATTTACAAAAGTGCATCACTTGGTTTAAGAAGTTTAAAAGGGAAGGTAAGAATGGAACAAGGTTTGTGTTGAAATTGGCATTTGCCCAAAAAATTAAACACTTTAGTGAAAACCAGGTAGTCTTCTTTGTTTCATTATGATTTCAATAGTTTATAATTTTTGAGGTTCTGAAGTATACAAGATAATTAATCTTTTTTATTATTGGTTATGTTGTAGGTTTGCTAGTAAATCATTATGTTTCAAGAGACCTTACAATTTCGTTTTGTTATTATGCTATGTTATAACAAACAAATTACTATGAAAGTCACTAGTCGAATGCCTCCACTTTTAACTTGGCACATTTTTCAGATTGTAGTGGATTGTCTTTCTCCCATTGTTTCTACTTGTGTTCTTAACCAATTGTGTGGACATTGGCTTCTTGGTAATGTTGTACACTCTGCTATTTCCATGAGTTTGAAACTAAAAGAAGAAAACAAAATTATTCCTTCATTTGGAAGCCTAATGGAAGATGATTCCATTATTTTTAATGGGTTATCTTTGTTGGTCTCTAACATTAGAAGAAAGGTAATAAATGTGCCTTTGTTACCCTTGCTTGACATATAAATTTTAGGGGAAAAAAAAAGTGAAAACCGAACCCTTTTATCAATTATTTTATGAAAATTAGATTCATAGGGTCTCATAAAAATGTGATACCCGCCCAACACTGCTTTATGCCTATTTTTCAAAATTTCATGGCACCTGTAGAGGACTCATGTAAATGCCTGAGATTCATATGTGAAGTAGGTCCCTTGAACTTCCTATCAATTAAGTATTTTCATGCCTTGTTATTTTTTAATTTTCTTTTCATGTTCATTGTCAAGTGAATACATGTTTAGGATGATAAGTTATGCATTATGTTATCCCCTTATGTGATAGGCAAAACCCTTGGCTAGGGCTTTATCGGAATAAAAGCCCAATTTTACTAAAGCTCAAGAAGGCTTTATTGTACACAAAGCTCATGTGATTTTCTTTTTTGGGGTTTTCCTATGATAAAAAAACTAATGCACATAGAGTACAATGCAAAAGGAAAGGCATTCCATTTTTTAAAACAACCCCCAAAAGCAGAAGGAAAAGTTCTTTTTTGACAACATGCTTTCCATACACAACACAAAAATATCAATGAATTCATAAGATAAGTACATGTTTCTTGTGTGCTCTATTCGTCTATTCTAAACCAAATTCTTGACATATATTTGAACTATCCTTAAAGCTGTATTGTAACCAAAAGAAAGGTGTAGAAAGAAGAATCTCTTATGTATGAGTAATTCATAGTAGAAACATAACTTTTGAAAATCTAAACACCATTAATTCCAACAAATTACATTACCAAGGCTACAAACCCAGTGCTACTAGAAATTCCATTGGTGCTATTGAATTGTCGAATCAAAGTTCAATGTTCAATGTGTCAATTGCCAATTGGTACACACATGGTGATTGTTCCCTAACTTGTCATAATGGTAGCAAACAATTTGGACCATGTACAGAATCATACATTCAAAAATCTAAAATCTACTAAGGTATAGCTTGAGGTCAGAACCCTTAATGTTCGGTAAGTCCACATGAGCTGCTAACCCATCTCCAACAAATGCAACAATGCAAAGAAACATTGAATTCCCTATCTGATAAACCTTAATTATAAAGACTTTTGAATTCAATGTTTGAACCCAAGTACTAATGACATATACCAGGTTGACTTAGAACCACTAAAGAAAAACATTTTTTTGTGCAGATTTGGACTACAGATATGTCTCGATTAACTTCCCACTTCTATTCTCATTTCTTTCATTCTACCCAACCCAAGGACAACCCAATTGAAGCTTTTAGTTTTCATTCAGATACTTGACCTACGACATAGATTAAAAAAAAACTCAATAAATATTTGTACCCAATTCAAATGCATATTAATTGTTTACATGCCCCTCTATCTATAGCTCTGATTTCCTCCCTTTTGTCATTAATCCTCAGCATCAACCCCTCATTGAAATGATTCCAAGAATACATTACTTGCCACAGTGTAGTCACTAATGCAACGGAGATCAAATACAACAACTAGTAATCACGACAAGTAAAATCTACCATCTCCTAAAATTGATCATGAAAGAAGAAAAACCTACTTACATTGCTTTTGAATTCCCCTTCTTATTTTGCCTTCCATTGTCCAAATCTCCAAGCATCTATTCGCACCTTCCTCCGCCATCCATAGTTTAGTGTCAATCAGTTTTACATAATACACAAATAAACAAAACTTCCTACCCATCCTCACAAGCTTTCTTGAAACAATTATTGTTGTAACTATCTTAAAGAGATAAATAGCAACAAAATAATTTTCACTATTAACATGTAGAAAGTTGACAACCATTGGAAAAAAAGATTAAAACCCTAAAAACTTGTTATGTTCACACAAGAATGTTGTCCAATTCACTTCATGTCCAGTCACAATACTTGGTCAAATCCTTTTTTGATATTTTATTCATTTTGTCACCTTTGTTTTGCTATTATTCATAAAGTTACAAAAAAAAAAACTAATAAACAAAATTTGACATGAGATTATTGAATTTTATTATTATTTACACTTAATGTAATTGTGCTGGTAGACATCCTTTGGCCGTCTATCTTGAGATTTGCATTGGGAAACCCATTTAAGATCAAATTCTTCTTATCACTTGTGAAAGTGCAAAGAAAAAATTGATCCTACTCATAACATCAGATAAAAATTATTTAAATAATTTAATGCTCACTGAACCATTGTGATCTCTTTTGAATCCTTAACTAACAATTGTTTCCCTTATGTGAAGTACTTTACAAATAACTTTATTGTCAATTATATCTACATGTTATTTTAATCAATATATTTGAATGAGAAGGCTGAGGCCACTAGTGTAGAATCCCCATGCATAAAACTAGTCCAAAGTTTATCCCGTTAAATGGGCAACACATAGAAGAAAGAGCTGAACAAAAGTACATGGCCACACAACTGGATGATCCACAATGGGTGAGAAAAAGAATAAATGAACACTCCCCCTTCTACACGTCTTTTGTACATGACCAGAATGCAAGAAACGTGCACAATTATTAAAGTTATCCGTAAAGTCAGGAAAAGATGGCACCGTAACCCCTTGTTTGGGATGAGATTTCAAAAAACAGGAAAAAAAAGAGCACACTGGGCTTCAACGGGGCATGAAACTCAGTTTAGCAGCAAATTTGGTGCTAAACTGAGTTTGCCCTGTCCTTTCTTTTCATGAACGCCTTCAACTAATCACTGCTGTCGCTATGTATACTGTACCTATAAATGTTCTCGAGCCTCGTGCATTTAATCCTGAGTCTCAGTCTTTCATACCCTTATTCAATAAAATTTCATGACTTTGTGGATACCCTCATTTAATAAAGTTTCATGACTTTGTAGACAACAGCCAGGAGGAGATGAAGCATCAAATGAGGGGTGCAACTCAGGCCCAACAGGGCATGACTTTACGGATAACTCAAATAAATTGTGGAGAACAATGAGTAGAGGCATAAACACGGCACGAAATTGATCACAATAGCCATTGTAAGCTACTAGGGTCTATGCGAAAATCTAAATCTGAAATCATGACAGTGGAGCACAAAAACTTTGCAATGGTTATTGAGTGCTAACGTTCAGTGCGCGCTTTGATGGTGCATGAGTAAGCATTTGAGAGTCTGGCTACTGGCTGTGCTGCATGTGGCGAAGGTGTGTTTGTTATAGAGCTGAAATACAAGGGAACCGGAAGGGCATGGATCAAATTGGGGAGTACAATGACAGTTGAGGATGCAGGAGCAACCAGAGATAGATAACCTGGATTCTGAAAGTCTTTTGGAATTGTGTGCCATGCATGGAATGGAGAGGCTCGTCTTTGCATACAGCAGCTACCAAAAGACTCCACCCATGATCTCCACCATAAAGGATTTCCAAAGTTTGCATAAACTTTTATTGACACATTTCATTAATCTATGCTTCTTCCCAATGCTCACCCCAAATTCTCGACAGGTCCCAATAAACTTGTGCACAACACTTGACAACAGTTCATATATGATTCTATGTTACAGATTGTATCATCAACTACTCAGCTATTTGGAGTTTGGATGCTGATTACAAGGCAAAGGTCCTTGACTAAGACATTAATTCGAGGAATTCAACTGCAGTATAAAGTGAAAATAACCTTGTAATTCCACAGTCGTAAGCAGGATTAACTGCACTGGGTGAGTGTTTCAGTTGCATACAAGTGCAGGGGAAGCCTGGCAGTAGCCACAGCCTGCAATGGAATCGCTTTTGGAGTTGTCACACCAAATACTTCACCCATATCAATGTCTTCAGGATTCTCTCCTCCTGGTAGCGTCCATGTGAAGCTGTGAAGAAGCTTGGCCAATGTAATTTGCACCATCAAAAGACCAAAATTTATTCCTGGGCACATCCGCCGTCCTGACCCGAATGGCAACAACTGGAAATCCATACCATGCATACCGATCCCACTTCCAACAAATCTCTCGGGGATGAAATCCAATGGATTTTCATAAGCAGATGGATGTCTGTGAACAGCCCAAACATTCACAAATATGCGAGTTTTGGCAGGTACACGGTAACCTCCCACTTGACAAGCTTCTACGCTCTCATGTGGGAGTAGCAGAGGAGCTGGAGGATGAAGGCGAAATGTTTCTTTCACCACAGCTTGAAGGTATTTCAATTGAGTAATATCATTTTGATCTGCCATTCGCTCATGCCCCACTACATCATCCAATTCATCTTGAGCTTTCTTTGCTATATGTGGATGCCTTATGAGCTCAACTAGTGCCCATTCCACAGTGGTGCTGATTGAGTCAGC